>Ga0307291_1000248_pt1 | contig 14011 bp, 13 predicted proteins | sample ER_DNA_148_FD_194474 | JGI IMG/M metagenome (GOLD analysis project Ga0307291, IMG submission 194474) | Bulk soil microbial communities from the East River watershed near Crested Butte, Colorado, United States - ER_DNA_148 | ecosystem: Environmental > Terrestrial > Soil > Floodplain | place: USA...
CTCTAGGTGGCGCCAATAACCAAATGCTGGTGCTGCCGGACGCCGATCTCGATCTTGCTGCCGACCAGGCCGTGAACGCCGGCTACGGTTCGGCGGGGGAGCGTTGCATGGCCATCTCTGCGGTGCTGGCTGTCGGCGATGTCGGTGACGAGCTGGTTGCCAAGATCAAGGAGCGAACGGTCGGGTTGCGCACTGGTGACGGCACTCGTGGCTGCGACATGGGGCCGTTGGTTACCGCACAGGCTCAAGATCGGGTGTCGGGTTACATCGACGCCGGTGAGGCCGCCGGCGCGACCTTGGTGGTGGATGGCAGGAAGCCGGATGTGGATGCGGATGGCGAAGGTTTCTTCGTCGGTCCGACGCTTTTCGATCATGTAACGACCGACATGAGCATCTACACCGACGAGATCTTCGGGCCGGTGCTATCCGTCGTACGGGTGGACAGTTACGAATCAGGCGTCAAGCTGATCAATGACAACCCGTACGGCAACGGCACGGCGATCTTCACCAACGATGGTGGCGCGGCCCGGCAATTCCAGAATGAGGTCAAGGTCGGCATGATCGGCATCAACGTGCCCGTCCCCGTACCAATGGCGTATTACTCCTTTGGTGGCTGGAAAAACTCGCTGTTCGGCGATACCCACGCGCACGGCGTTGAAGGGCTGCACTTCTTCACCCGCGGCAAGGTGATCACCTCACGCTGGCTGGACCCAAGCCACGGTGGCCTGAATCTAGGCTTCCCGCAGAACGTCTGAGGACCCGGGCAACCGACACACATTGTGGGGTGCCGTCTGAGGACGGTTGAAGCTACGCTGCTGCACAGGCGATGCGATACGCCACCTTCTCGACGGAAGGCACCAGCATGGCGAAGTTCGAGCTCTACAAGAGCCCCAATGGCGAATACCGCTGGCGGTTGAAGGCCACCAATGGACAAGTCATCGCGACCGGGGGCGAGGGCTACTCCAGTAAGGCAGCCGCTCAAAACGGCATCGAGTCGGTGAAGCGCTCGGCCACGGACGCCTCCGTCGAAGAGGTCTGAGCGGCTACTGAGCTGCATCCGCGGCAGCCGTGCTAAGACCAGAACGCGGCGCCTCTAAAGGCAATGGATGGAGCCTGTTCTGGGTATATGAGCCACAGATGCCTGTGGCATGCAACCGCCGGAGGGGCCAGGCACGAATATCGACCAAGCGCGAGTGACCACTCCGCCCAGGAGGCTTCAATGGCCAAACAGGTACTCGTCACGGGCGCGTCCGGCTTTGTCGGCTCATCCTTGACCGAGGCGCTCCAGGCGGAGGGCTACTCGGTCCTGGCGATGACCCGACATCCCGACACCTACGCGGGTGCCGGCAAGCCGATCTTCGGCGATGTCTACGAACCCGACAGTCTCCGTTCGGCACTTGCGGACGCCGACGCTGCCTATTACCTGGTGCACTCGCTGGCCCGGGAGGACTTCGTCGAGAGAGATGCTGCGGCGGCTCGATCGTTTGGGACGGCGGCGGCAGATGCGGATCTTGAGCGGGTGATCTATCTCGGAGGTTTGGGTCTGGATGATGCGAACCTCTCCGCCCATTTGAAGTCGCGTCGTGAGGTGGAGCACCTGCTGGCCAGCGGTGGTGTACCAACGACGGTGTTGCGGGCGGCAATCGTGATCGGAAACGGCGGCATTTCCTGGGAGATCACCAGGCAGCTGGTCGCTCACCTGCCGGTGATGATCGTTCCCAAATGGGCAACCACGCGGACCCAGCCGATCGCCTTGGCGGACGTCGTTCGATATCTGGTCGGCGTGCTCGAGCCGGAGGCAGCCAAGGGACGCGTTTTCGAGATCGGCGGACCCGAAGTGCTGAGCTACGCCGAGATGATGCGGCGGGTGGCCCAACTGCGGCATCATCGGCAGCTCCACATGCTTGCCGTACCGCTGCTGACCCCCCGACTGTCGTCGCATTGGTTGTCCCTGGTCACTGATGTCGATACCGCAACGGCCCGCAATCTCGTGGATTCGATGAGCAACGAGGTGGTTGTTAGCGACTACTCGATAGCCGACATCGTTCCCGGGATGCCGATGGGGTACGACGACGCGGTTCGCGAGGCATACCGTCAGCGAGCCATCGCCCGAGCAAAGTCGTGACAATCGGGCCAAAAGAAATGGTCAGGCGGGCAATGGACGTCGTCCGGCCGGTGTTGATCGACAAGGTGGAACGAGATCACTGGCAGCCGGACGAGGCGTTCCTACGCCGCCGGATCGTCGTTGGGATCACCTTGGCCGTCGGCGCGACACTGCTCGGCTTGTCGTTCTCCGTACGACAGGGCGGTCCGGCCTTCTACCCACTGACCTTCGGCCTGGCAGCAACCTGGACGCTCGGCAGCCTGCTTTCGGGCCCGCTGCATCTGGGCCACATCCTGCGTGGCGGCACGCTCCGGCGCCCGATCATCACACCGATCGTGGCGGGGCTGTTGCTTGCCGCGCTGTTCGTTGTCGGCGCATTCGTCATCCGCACCATCCCCGCGCTCGCAAGCCTCACTGAAGACGTCCTCGGCTACGCGCGGCTGGGAAATCTTTGGATCATTTTGGTGATCACCCTTGTCAACGGCATCGCTGAGGAGCTCTTTTTTCGTGGCTCCCTCTTCGCCGCGATCGGGGCCTGGCATCCGGTGTTGATCTCCACCGCTCTCTATGCGTTGGCAACCGTCGCCGGTGGCAATCCGGTATTAGTGTTCGCGGCGGCTCTCCTCGGCACAGTGGTGGGGCTGGAGCGACGGGCCTCGGGCGGGATACTGGCACCAATCTTGACCCACATCACCTGGTCGCTCAGCATGCTCCTCGTACTGCCACCAATCTTTGCCGGTGAGGTGTGATCTTCACACTTCCGGCTGAGTGCACCCTTCGACGGGCTCAGGGCGCAGCTACCGGCTCAGTGCGCAGCTACGTGCTCAGAGCTGGCGATCCGGTCGAGCTGATCATCATCTCCGCCCACCACCAGGACTGCTGAACCGCCAGTCATGACGGCCGTCAGCACACCGTCGCGACAGGTAGCCCACGGATCTCCGGCCCGAACCAGACGCCGCACTGCCGGGCCTGTGCCCGTCACCAGATCTGCCTGGCTCAGCTTCCGCTCGCGATCGACCCATGCGGTCCCAGCCGGATCGAGCGGCGCACCGAAGAAAGTGTCCGGGTGGGCGCGCACCTCGAGTGCATAATCGCGTACGCCGTCCGGCAACTGCTCATCAAATCCAAACCCGAGTGGATGCAGCGCGCAGGCGAAGACTTCGCGAGTTTGGTATCCCTGCCAGTGCCGCCCGGTGACAACGGCCGCAGCCGGCGAATCGCCAGTGAGATCAACCGTCAGTCCAACTTGCCAGCACGCGAGCTGCCAGACGGCGGTAAGCCAATGGCCGGGCGCCTCGAGGGCGACCGGCATGCTGATCGCGTCTCCTTCGGTGACGGCAAGCTCGTCGACCAGAAGGTTCGAGGTCTTGTCCACCCAGTTGCCAAAGCTGATCGCGGAGAGTTCCACGCGCTCGCCGGAAGAGACGTCATAGTAGGTGAACAGCGGCGACGAGCCATCGATTCTGACGCGCTGCCGAAGGCGCTCAGCGAGAAGAGTGGTCATAGCCGCCCAGCGTAGGAGCAACCAGCTCCGGCGATCTGAGCGCTGCGCCCACTACCCTGTCCGCATGCGTTACGTGCTGATCATGGCCGGTGGATCAGGAAAGCGCCTTTGGCCGCTGTCCCGGCAAGACATGCCGAAACAGCTGTTGCGGGTGGTCGGCGGCAAGAGCCTGCTGCGCATCGCGTACGAGCGACTGGACGGCATCGTTCCGGCCGATCAAGTGCTGGTCTGCACGGGTGCCGATTACGCCGACATCGTGGCCACTGAGTTACCGGAGCTGAAACCCGCCAACATTCTTGGCGAGCCCGAAGGTCGCGATTCGCTGAACGCAGTGGCGTGGCCTGCTGCAATCGTCGCGGCACGTGATTCCGATGCGGTGATTGCGGTCGTCACATCGGACCACCTCATGCATCCGGTCTCGGCATTTCAGAGCGCGCTGCTGGAGGCCTTCGAGGTAGCCGAGAGCGGCGAAGACTTTCTCGTGACGTTCGGCGTGGTTCCGACGGCTCCGCACACCGGCTACGGATATCTGCGGCGGGGCGAGACCCTCCCGCATCATCCAGACGTTTTCTCAGTCATCGAGTTCAAGGAGAAACCCGATCGTGCCACCGCCGAGGAGTACCTCGCCTCGGGTGAGTATTGGTGGAATTCGGGCATGTTCGTCTGGCGCGCCCGTACCTTCCTTGATCAGCTCGAAGCGCTGCAGCCGAAAACGCACGCTGCAGTGCTGGAATTAGCTGCCGCACCGTACCGACTCTCCGAGATCTATCCGGAGCTACTCAAGATCAGCGTCGACTACGCCGTGATGGAACCAGTCTCGCGAGGCGAGGGGAGTGCCCGAGTTGTCGCCGTCCGGTTGCCGATCACCTGGCACGATGTCGGCGGCTTCGCAGCTCTCGGTGAGCAGTTGCCGCGTGACGAACGTGGCAACGCCATCCACGGTGTCTCGGTACTGGTCGACGCTCGGGACAACCTGGTGATCAACAACACCGAGGACGGCCGAGTCGTTGCGGTCGTTGGCCTGACCGACACCGTCATCGTTCAGACCCCGCAGATCACCCTCGTTTGCCCGATCACTGAGGCGGAACGAATCAAGGAACTGGTCGCAGAGGTCACCGCGAAGCTCGGTGGCGGATACGCGTAATCGCCAAGATCACCGACATCTCAGCGTGAGTGGTCGCTCCGGCAGCCACCTGCGCTGACAATTGAGAGTCCGGGATGTTTAGGCGCCGTTGGGCTCGGGCGAGCTCGCGACCGGATACTTGGTCATGAAATCCTTGATCGCCGCTCCGCTGACTTCGGTGCACGCCTGCCGGACACCCAGCTGCTGGGCAGCGTTGCTTGGATCATTTGGGTCGGCTGTCCAGCGTGTGATCATGATGCTCTTGCCGGCCGGGAATCCAGCACCATCGGCATCCGACCACGGCGCCGCGATGAACTTGTCCGCCGGATCATAGTCGTCGCTACCGAACGTCTTGGCGATTCGCTGCAGATTTTTGATTTGCTTGCTGGGGGCGTCAGCCCTATACCAGACGACCGTGTAACCGTGCTCCAGGTTGTGGACCAGCGTCTCGACCGGAGGACGATCGGCTTCGGCGTAGAAGTGTTTGGTGAACGGGGCCGGCGTCGGGTAGTGCTTTCCGGAGTCCGGCGGAGTCTGGGCGTAGTCGATCTTGGTGCCCTCCGCGACGTGCTCTTGGTTGCCGGTGGCCGGATGCGTGGTGATGGGGTCGCAGCCGGCCGCCGCGATGCTGGTGCCGATCTCCTCCAGCGTCGCGTTGCGGGCGCGATAGTCATCGGCGAAGAGATAGACCGGATAGGCCAACAGCCCGATCGCCAGTACCAGGCAGATCACCAATAGTCGGATGGTGCGGGTTCGTTGTTCCTTCTTGCGCGCGGTCTCCAGCGAGGCAAGTTTGTCGCGGCGGCTCTGTGCCGAGGACGGCCCTTTCGTTGAGGCGTCGCCGTTTGGCGCAGCCTTGTCGTCGCTCTTGGCTTTCGCCACCTGGTTTGCTCCTACCGATCCGTCTGAGGGAGTGGCGAGTCTATCTCGACCTGCTGAGGACCGCCTGTCCGTAACTCGACAGACATGATCGCACGCAGCAGATCCGCAGCCTCATCGCCCAGGTGGGCTCCCGACAGCAACTGAGAGGTCCGTTCCGCGCCGTCGAGCGCCACCAACTCCTCGAAGCGTTGCTGCTGTCCTGTGGCTGCCAGCGCCGCTGCTAGCACAGCCTCCTGACTGCCGTAGCCGAACATGTCGCTGGCGGGATCGCGAAGCAGTTCCCGTGCAGCAGAATCGGTTCCGGAGAGTAGATGCGCGAGCCCGCGTACCACAGCGACGGGACGTCCGCGCAGCTTGCCCTTCGCGAGATCCGCGGCTGCCGCTATTTCGTCGGCGACGGCCATGGCCGTGACCTGCAGTTCGTTCCCGTACGCGTCCCGTACGCCGACGTAATCGTCCACGGCGCGCACTCCAGAGATACCGATGGCATGGTCGGTCTGGCCGAGCCGCCACGGCCGTCCAGCCGTATCAGAGATGATCACTCCAAGGCGGAGTCCGGTCGCCGAGGCCAACCGCTCTCGTAGCAGCATCGCACTAGCGTCCGGGTCGCGGGGCAAAAGCAAGATCGATTCGGCAGCGAGGTTGGAGTTGTCGATCCCCGCAGCAGCGATCGTCAAGCCAGTTCCGGTGCGGACAATCCGGGTCTCTCCCCGACGGGCAATAGTGCGGGTGCTCTCCGACGTGATCAGCTCGGCACGTCGAGAGGCCGGTTCGATGCGACCCTCGGCCTTGCTGATGATCTTGGACGTGACAACGAGGATGTCCCCGTCGCGCAGCGGTCCGGCGGGATCGGCATCGATGGCTGCGAGCAAGAGCGGGGCAAGATCAGTACCAGGCGACACCTCCTCGATCCCAGCTGGTGCGAAGATCGTAATCACGAGGTGGCCGACTTGATCGCATAGCCGACGAAAGCGGCCGTGCTGGCTGGATCACGCATGATCAAATCGGTGACGACGGGCCGCAGGCCGGCTTCTTGGATGCGCTCGGTGGAGTCGGCATCGGCGGTATCCATGGCCCAGGCGTCCAGTACGCCGCCCCGCGAACGGGCGCCGTAGTGCAGGCCCACCGCGGCAGCATCCACGTCAACGCCTATGGCGGGGAGCAGCCGATGAGCCATACCGAGAACAGGCGCGCCGCCCAGGATGCCTGCGAACCCGAGCACCGGCGCGGTCGCACCCCGGAGGGTCTCGCGCAGTCCAGGCACAGCAAGGATCGGACCGATGGATACCACTGGGTTGCTGGGCGCCACCAAGATCAAATCAGCGTCCTGGAGGGCCTCGATAACGCCGGGTGCGGGCCGCGCCTCATCGAGGCCGACGAGGGTGATGGCCAGCGCATCGGGACGGGCATGGAGCCGTACCCAATACTCCTGAAAGTGCACCGCGCGGCGGCTTCCGGGTGCCTCCGGATCTGCGATCGTCACATGTGTCTCGACGCGATCATCGGTCATGGGGAGCAATCTGAGCCGCTCGTCATGAGCTAGCCAGCGGGTGCACAACGCCGCGGTCACTTCCGAAAGCGGATAGCCGGCATTCAGCATCTGAGTCCGTACCAGATGGGTGCCGATGTCGCGATCCCCGAGCGAGAACCAGGTCGGCTCCACCCCGTACGCGGCAAACTCCTCCATCACCTGCCAGCTCTCGTCGTGGCGACCCCAACCGCGTACTCGATCAGCGCCACCACCCAGCGTGTACATGATCGTGTCGAGGTCCGGGCAGATGCGGAGTCCGTGCAACGTGATGTCGTCAGCGGTGTTGGCGATCACGGTGAGCCGTGCAGTGGGATACGCGTGGCGTACCCCGAGCGTAAACTTCGAGCCGCCGACGCCACCGGCCAAGATCACGATCTGCACCGCACCAGTGTTGCAGTGTCTTCTCTGCTCGCGCGGCGCCCCGGGAAGCTGGTGTCGTCCTCACTTCCGGGAAACGGCTGGGCGGCTGCTCAACTGCTCGCGCGGCGCCCCGGGCGAGGTCTTAGCGGCTTGGCCTAGGCTCGCCGACATGGCTTCCGAGAACACGTCCCGGCTCTCGCTCTGGTCGCGCAACTCACTGCTCTCCATCGCATCGGAAAGCTCGATCCTGTCGATTGGCAGTATCGGGTCGGTGCTGTCCGTCGGCAGTGTCGGGTCGTTCGCATCGTTCGGAAGCCTCGGGTCATTCGCGGCCTCCGTCTCCACCGGATCAGCTATGGCACACGGTTCGGTGATGTCGTTTCAGTCGACGGGGTCGGTGATGTCGTCCCAGTCGACTCGAGCGGTGAACGACCATCGCAACAGCGGATCCCTACCCGGCTGGGGTGGCGCAGCGATCACCCTAGGTGCTGTTGCACTCGGCTTCGCCCTGTACCTCATGACCCGCCGGACTCAACGCTGACCTGATCTGAATCCGCTCGCCTGCGCGGTGATCCAACACCGGCAGTTCTGCCACGCCAGCCCCTCGGCACTGCCAGTGTCGATACGCTGAAAGGCGTGGAAAATTTGATGCGGCTGCGCGAGCCGGCGGCTTGGGTTGCCTTGGGAGCCTTGGTGCTCAATCTTCTCCTCGCTCTGGTGGCGCTGGCAACCTTCGACGGCTCACTTCCGAGCGTGGCATGGGTGTTGAGCGCTCGACTCGCAAACCCTGTGCCCCTAGTTGTCCTTACCGTCTTGGTGAGTCTCTGCGTGCTTCGGGACCGCACGCCCCATGCGCGGCAGCTCACCCTCATCAGCCTCGTCGTCGGAATCATCGCCGTGCTCCTGGGCCTGATATTCGCCTTGTTGGGCTTCGGCGCAACAGCACCGGTTCTGGCGGTGTTCGCCGCCATCGTGCAGCAGGCGATCTCTGTGATTGCGATTGGATTCTTGATCAAGCTTGTGCAGCTGCAGGCCGTGCCCCGTCGACTGCCCGCCGGCATCGGCCTGGCGCCGTATCCCTCGGACGCCCTTCCGGCACGGCCGGCAACGGCGGCGCCAGATCAGCGCCTGCAGCCAACCTGGCACCCCGACACCGCAGCCGGAGCAGCCTGGCGTACGGCGGGCGATGCCGCAGCCGGTGCCCCTGCAACTGGATGGGGGGCTGACCCTGCAGTGGGCTGGCAACCGATCCCCACCGAACCGAACGGGCCAGATCCAAACGGGCCGCAGCAGTATGGGCAGCAATCTGGCGGGCCGAACCCCAATGGGCCGCAATTCAATGCGTACGGACCCTATGGGCCCCCACCAGATCGGCCGGAACCGCAGGGTCGGATACCAAACGACGTCAGGATGCGAGCGCCAATGCCGGCACCGGAACCGACGCCGAGCCTGCCCAAAGATCCCCAGGCTGACCAGGGACAACGGAATTCGCAGCAGCCAGCGGTCGACTGGTGGGGGCGGCCGCAGGCGTAGCCAGTTCGCCCGGGCCGGAACTTTATCCAATATCAGAAAACCACTTGACTTCTATGCATTGACAGGCATGTAATTTCACCAATGTCATTTGCAGATTTCTGCTGATCCGTCAGAGCCGTACTCAACTGAGTTGCTGCAGAGCCAGGGGGACCTAGTAGCAGCGGGTGACAGGTGTTACGGCGCGAGCCAGAAAACCGGTGGGGCTGGCAAAGCCATGCCGCTAAAAGGGGTTATCCATCATGCGGGTCGAGGAGGCACAACCACATGTATGAGCTGAGGGGCACCGACGAGGGGGGTGCACTGAGCTGGCAGGAGCGCGCACTGTGCGCGCAGACCGACCCAGAGGCGTTCTTTCCTGAAAAAGGCGGTTCCACGCGCGAGGCCAAGAAAGTTTGCTTGGCCTGCGACGTACGTGGTGAGTGCCTTGAATACGCCCTGGCCAACGATGAACGTTTTGGTATCTGGGGTGGATTGAGCGAACGGGAGCGTCGAAAGCTGAAGAAGCGGGCCGTGTAGCCGAGACGGCCTATCGATCTCTCAGTCGGCTCGCGTAAAGTGAGGGGCCGCCCAACCGGGCAGCCCCTTTTGCGTTGTTGCGGGGCCCGATTGGTTATCGGGGGTTTCACAGGATCTGATGGATAGCCACATCACCCTGACCGGTTCCTACGAGGACCGGCCAGGAGGCTCTGGGGCTTGGCGTGGCCTGACGCCGGTCAGTGTCGAGGACTTCAGCCTCGATGAGAGTCCTTGGGCGTGGGCGGAGTACGTCGACGAGGAGACCGATCGGGTCGACATCTCGGCAGCGCACGTCACAGCTGTTCTGGTCACCCTTGACGCGGCGCGTTGGTTGCCGGCGACCCTGCAGGCATTGGCCAAACTGGATACCCGGCCCACCCGGCTGATCGCCATCGACAATGCAAGCGCCGACGCCACCCCGATGCTGCTGGACGAGGCATGTCGGCATGGCCTCCTTGACGCGGTCTACCAAGGAGAGCGATCCCTCGGATTTGGGGCAGCAGTCAAAACTGCCTTGGACTGCGACGCCGCCAATCTTCAAGACGACGCCGACACCATCGGGTTCCGCGCTGTTTCGGTCCACGACACCCGCTGGCTCTGGCTGTTGCACGACGATGCCGTGCCCGCCCCCGATGCCTTGTATCAACTTCTCGCTCACGTAACGATCGACCCGAGCATCGATCTCACCGGGCCCAAGCTGCTGCTCCCGAGGCATCGGCACGGCGGCCAGCCCATCAGCGAGGTCGGTGTCAGCATTTCTGATACCGGTCGCCGCGAGCTCGAGCTCGATGTCGATGAGATCGACCAAGGCCAGCGTGACGAGCCTCAAGAACGGCTCGGCGTGTCCACCTGCGGCATGTTGGTGCGGAGCGCCGTGTGGGAGCGTCTGGATGGCCTCGACCCCGCACTTCCTGTCTTCCGGGACGGTGTCGAGTTTGGTTGGCGTGCTCACCTGAACGGTTACAGCGTCGTCACCACGCCGAGTGCCCAGGTCACCCACCGTCAGGTAGGTCGAGCCGGACTCCGCCCGCACGGGCTCACCGGTCGAAGGCCGGGCAAGGTCGATCGGCTGCTCGGCATGCTGGTTGTCGCCGGCCACGCACCGCGCAAGACGTTGCCCCTGGTGTGGCTCCGCCTGGTCTGGAGCTGCTTGGTGCGCGCTGTCGGTTATCTGGTCGGCAAGGTACCGGGCCGGGCGCTGGATGAGATGCTCGCTCTCGGCGCGTTCCTCGCCCATCCTCGACGGCTTGCTGAGCTGCGCAAGCGGACCACTGCCATCGAGCCGGTGCCGGGTACTCGCGAGGTGGTTGAGTCCCTGCGTCCCCGATGGTGGAGCGGTCTGCAAGTTGGACTCGATGCGCTGACCGGTGCCGCGTCGGAGAGATATCGGTCGCTGGCGGGTGATACCGATGTCCCGACTCTTGATGAGCTGACCGGCGACGACTTCAGTTCGGCGACCGATGAACGGCCGACGAGCGTATGGCTTAGCCCCATTGCCCTGACGGTGGCCATCGCGCTGCTCGCCAGCATCGTTGCCGCGCGTAGCCTGATCGGCCGTGGCTTTCTGGCTGGCCCAGCCCTTCTTCCCGCACACGACAGCCTGGCAAGCCTCTGGCGTACGGTGGTCGCCGCTATCCCTGGTGCGCCGCTCCAGATCACCCCACCCTGGGAGGCGCTCACCGCACTCGGTTCCACGGTGACGTTCGGACAGCCCGAGTGGTTTAGCACGCTGCTGCTGTGTGGAATCGTGCCGCTGACCCTGCTGGCGGCGTACCCACTGGCCCGCAGAGTGATCAACGACCGTCGCGTGCGGCTCTGGACCTGTGCCACGTACGCGCTGCTGCCGGTGCTCCTTGGCGGCACGAATCAGGGGCGCCTGGCGCTTAGCGTGGTGGCCATCAGCCTTCCGCTCCTGGTCATGGCGGCGCGTGCCCTGGTGCTGCGGCGGACGCGAACCCCAGAAGCCTGGCGCGGCGGCTGGGGCGCTGGGGTCGCCTTGGTCGTCTTGCTGGCATTCGAGCCGTCCATGATCATTCTGGCGCTGCTCTTCGCCATCCTCGGGGCCGTCCTGCTACGGCGTACGCCACGCAAGATAGGGCGAATCGGCATTGCGCTTGGAGTACCACTGATCGTTCTGCTGCCCTGGCTACCAAGCCTGATCGATGCGCCGGGCCGGTTGTTTGTCGGACCCGACTCAGCACTTGATGCAGTGGCAACGCCGCCACAGGTCTGGCAGCTGTTGCTCGGGCGAGAGGTTGGCCCTGGCCTACCGCCGCTCTGGGTCGGAGCCGTGATCTTCGGCGTGATTTGGATTGTCGCCGTCTTCGGACTAGCCCGGCGTCCCGGGCGACGGGCGGTGCTGGCGGCCTGGGCGGCAGCGCTTGCAGCACTCGCCGTAGCGGTCATCCTGTCCAAACTGGTCGTTTCCGTCCCTCCGGTCGGCACTGACGTGCGGCCTTGGGTCGGCAGCTATTTGCTGCTCGGGTTCGGGGCGCTGATCTTTGGTGGCGGTATCGGCCTCGACGGGTTGTCGGGAGACATGAAGGAGCGCAGCTTCAGCTGGCTGCAGCCCGCCTCTGTGCTGGCCGGCATCGCCGTTTGTCTGGTTAGCGTCGGTGGCGCGGTCTGGTGGGTGCTGGCTGGCGCCCATGGCCCGATTGAACGAACCCGACTCAATGACATTCCGCCGTACGTGATGAACGCCATCAAGTCCGACACCCGGCCGCGGCTGCTCGCAATTGATCTATCCAACGGCTCTGCCGGGTATGCGGTGTTGGGTGATGATCACATGAGACTGGGCGATGCCGATCGCGGCTTCACCTTCGGAGGATCTGCACCGGCGCGCGACCAGGTCAATGATCTTGCCGTACGCCTGGTAGCAGGCACTGCGGATTCCGATATCTCTCCACAGCTTGCCGGACTCGGCATCGGCTATGTCTGGGTGACGGGTGCCACCCAGGACGTTCAGGCCAGGATAGACAACACCCCCGGGCTCGGCATTGCCAGCGGAAACGAGCGTGGCGTGGTGTGGAAGCTCGATCCGGCTGTGTCGCGTGGGGTGATCGAGGACGGCGGAGCGCGGCTGCCGATCGGCCGGTCACCCGCATCAGTACCCGTGGGCTCTGAGCAGCGTGAACTTCAGATCGGGGAAGCCGCCGACGTACGGTGGCGAGCCGATCTCAACGGCCAACCATTACCTCGGGCGGCTGACGGCTGGCAACAGGTGTTCCTGATGCCATCGCCCGGCGGCACGGTGACCTACGTCCTTCCTTCGGTCATGCCATGGCTGCTTCTGGCGCAAGGCCTGGTATTGCTCGTGGCCGTCGTACTGGCCGCGCCTGCAATCCGCCGACCGGAGGTGCGTGATCCGGCCAAAAGCGCTCGGCGCGCGGCGACATTGTCGGAGCTCGCCTGATGTCTGATCTTCGAGAGCCTGGGGTGACGCCCTCTGGCCGACGGGCCATCGCCCTTGGCGTGGCCTTGGTTGCATTGCTGTTGATTCTCGGCGGCGGCACACTCTTGCGCGCGGAAGCGCCAGCATCACCAGCGACCCACAGCCCGCAGGTCGGCCGTACCACCATGATCTGTACGACATCGGCACCGCTGAGTGCTGCGGCACGCGCGAGGACCGAGGTTTCAGCCGTCGCGATCCGGGAGGCACCCGATCGACCCGGCTCACTGAGCGGATCGACGCTGGACACGAAATCGGTCAAGCTCAAGCTGAGCGAGCCGGGCAAGGGCGCGCCGCCCTACAGGACCAACGCATCGATCGTGATCGCGGCCGATGGCGCCATGGCGACCGCGAGTAGTGCGGTGATCGTTGATGACGTGACAGGCGGTAACGAGGCCGGATTGAAGGCTGCGCCGTGCCTGGCTCCGGCTACCGCGCACTGGTTCTCTGGTCTCGGCGCGACTGACGAGGACCGTACGGACTTGATCTTGAGTAACCCCGATGACGCCCAGGCCCAAGTTGATCTTCGGTACTACGGTCGCAGTGGTCGGATCGCGGTCCCCGGCAGCCCCGGATTGGTGATCAGAGGGCACGACTCTCATACGGTGTCCCTCGCCGATCTGCGGGGCGAGAGCCCGGTCAGTGTTGCGATTCAGGCGAGTCAGGGTCGTGTCACTGCGGTGGCCAAACGGACCCAAACGAGGCAGATCAGGCCGGCTGGAGTCGACTGGCAAGTCCCCTCCGTATCGCCGAACAGGGTTGTCGTCATCCCGGGCGTACCCGCCGATGAGGGCGGGCGACAGCTCGTCGTCACCAATCCGAACAATTCTCGGGCGACGGTGGCGGTCCAGGTCTTGGGCTTCCAGGGGCCGTACGCGCCAAGCGGAGCAGCGTCGGTCGACGTGCCGCCCGAAGGCACGGCAAGTGTGAATCTTGAGCCTGGTCTGGCCGGCGAAGCGGCCGGTATCAAGCTCACCAGCGACGTGCCAGTGACCGGGGCCGTCATC
>Ga0307291_1000249_pt1 | contig 13965 bp, 11 predicted proteins | sample ER_DNA_148_FD_194474 | JGI IMG/M metagenome (GOLD analysis project Ga0307291, IMG submission 194474) | Bulk soil microbial communities from the East River watershed near Crested Butte, Colorado, United States - ER_DNA_148 | ecosystem: Environmental > Terrestrial > Soil > Floodplain | place: USA...
CTCACGGTTACCCTGCAGAAAGGCTCCTATGAGTTCTACTGCTCCGTCGACAATCACAAAGACATGGGAATGGACGTCACCGTCCAGGTGACATGACCCATCTTTAGGACGTGGCCGAATTGTCCCCTTGCTCCTTTTCATGCCTTCCGCATGCACGACTAGTCGATTATGAGTCGACTCGCTGGGCACCGCGGCCGACGCTCCCAACGTCCGCGGAGCGGCGTATCCCCGATCGGGATGGGGCCCGCTCAGCTCTGCTTGACGACGGCGTAGACGATGCGCTCGGCGACGTCGACCACGGCCTCGCCGATCCGCGAGAAGCGGCGGTACAGCTCGCGACGGGTGATCCGCGAAAGCCGTGGGTCGGCTCGCCTATGTCGTTGACAACGGCGCCCGCATTCTGCCTTTCAACTACATCGTTGCCGAGGATTCCGTCATCCTCCGCACGGTTCCGGACGGCGAGGTCTACCACCATGCGCTCAGCTCTATTTGTGCGTTCGAGGTCGACGAGACCGACGAGTTCTTTCAGTCGGGTTGGAGCGTGGTCGTCGTTGGTCGGCTGGAGCTGGCGACCGATGAGGACTTTGCTCGAATGCTTTACGGGAAGATGCCTGAGCCTTGGGTCGGCGGTAATCGGTACATGTTCGTACGGCTGCGGTGTGACCATCTCTCCGGGCGGCGGGTGATCGGCCACGGTCGGTGAGTCAGTGAACCCTGACACCGAGAGGATTGCACATGAGTGAGATCGTCGTCGGGCTGGATCTGTCTCCGTCGGCACGCGCTGCTCTGCACTGGGCGGCCGAACAGGCGAGAGCGACTGGTCAGACTTTGCGGGCTGTACACGTGACACACGTGGTGTCCGCGTACGGCATGGCGCTCGGGATGGGCGGCATGGCTATGTCAACGGAGCTTGAGGGCGTGGAGCCCTCGACCGCGAAGCGATCGAGGCCGTGTTCGACTCTGCACAGCCAGATGCCGGTTGGCACCTGAAGTTCGCCTCGGGCGAGGTGGCATCCAGCCTGGTGGCCGAATCCATCGGAGCGTCGCCGGCGCGGCTGTGAACATCGGCGCGGACGAGAGAGGACATCCGGCTATCCCGTGGCACGCGACCTACTCTCGGCCTCTGCTCACAACATGCCCAGAGCCCAAGGTCCCCTCCTCCTCGCTAGATACTCCCAGGTGAGCATCGTCCTTGCGGGAGATGACTTTATGCTCTGGACCCTTCCACCATCGGCGACCGATGCTGCCAGAAGCCGATCATGTGCAGCTTGGCGACGGATTATTGGGAGAGGTGAGATGAAGCGGCACACAGCCGCGCTGCCGGCAGGAACGCGCCCCCAGAAATCGAGGCGGTCGGAACCCTGCGGGCGGGGGCAAGCGCTTTCTATCGCCGCTGGGTGGGTTGGACGGTGGTTGGCGAGGCAGCCGGCTTTGCGGTCGCAGCCGTCGTCGGTGCGCTAACGGCGACCTTGGGCCTGCCGCGTGTGCCGGAATTCGCTGTCATCGTCGCCGCCGGGTCAGTTGAAGGAGCACTGCTAGGCAGCGGACAGGCGGTCGCCCTGACGCGGCTGCAGCTGCCGCGAGACGTGCTGCGCCGCTGGCCGGTGGTGACCAGCGTGGCGGCCGCACTGGCGTGGTCCATCGGGCTGCTCCCGAGTTCGATTCCTCACATTCCCTGGTCCTCGCTCGCAACCTGGCTCATCGCTGTGGTCCTCGGGTCGGCCTTGCTGCTGTCCATCCCCGTTGCTCAGTACCTGCTGCTGCGGAGCGCCATTCCTACCGCGGGGCGCTGGATCTGGGTCAACGTCCTCGCCTGGCTGGTAGGCATCTGCTGGACCTTCGCGCCTTCGCCGTCGGTTAATGCGAGTACGCCGCTCCTGTCGTTGATCGGCATCTACGCCGTCGCTGGGGCACTGATGGCGATCACGGTCGCTGTGATTACTGGCCTGTGCTGGCTGAACTGGTTAAGAAGTGGCATCGTCCGGACGGTTAGTCGAGTCGCGTAGCGGTGACGTTGCTCCCTTGCCTAGTCCCGCTTCTGCCGATTTGTAGTGGACGGTATTTGTTCAAGCTCTTGGCGCGTTGGGGTCGTCTTGGTGCTGACGGTTCGTCTTCCATACATGGATGAAGAGTCATGTGATAGCCGGAAAGCGATGCCAGGCGTTGTTTGCACAACGAATGATGCGTCTCACCAGCCTGATGACGCTGCTCCGTTAGGTCACACGTCAATGTGCTGCGACTTCACGTCCGGAAATTGTTCGAGGAGTGATGGCGATGTGCAGGGTGCGCAGCCCAGCTGCCCAGGGGACCGGCCCTGTCTTGGTCCACAGCTCGACGAGGTCGTAGTCCTGCATGACCCGCTCGGCCGTGCCGCGTACCACGACACTCCAGCCGGTGCGAGTCTCTTCGTCGACTCCGTCGATCTCAAACGCGACGTTGGTGCGGCGGACCAGCTGTGACATCACACCTTCGCTCATAGTCCGGAATACGATGGTTTTGTTGTAGTAGGCGTAGTTGACCGGCAGCAGTTGCGGGCCGTCTGGCGCGTTCCAGGCGACGCGACCTACCATGTGCTGGCCCAAGCGCCGCTCGCACTCATCGCCCGGTATCACTCGGAACGGCGCTGTGTTGCGCGAGTCTTCAGTGGCTGATGACATTTACAGCTCCTCTACGGACAAGCGGGGTGCCGAGTCGACGGATTCAAACCAGGCTATCGGGGCCACCGCAGAGTCCTCCGTCATGCTCTGCTGCCGGCTTACTGCTTCGGTACGCGTAAAAGCGGACTTTTCGCTGGCACCTCATGGTGGATCCGGTCCGGCGAACGATTAATGGTGCTTGACAATCCAACCTCCTGGGAGAAATCTCCCAAGATCAGATTGACCCGCTGGAGGTCGCGTGCCCAGGGCCATTGGTGCCCGACCCCAGGGACTTCCGGCCTGTCGGCAAACGGTGCACGCTGTCTGGTGGGCCTCCGGTCCCGCCGTCGGAACCTCTATTGCAGATTGCCCGGCGTCTTGGGTTACGAGTCATCTTTCCGATCGTGTGCCTCATGATCGGCCGTGTGCTCGAGAAACCGTGATGTTCCTAAGTGAAAATCATGCTTATCTATCGCGGACAGCAATCACGAGAGTGACCCATTCCAGCTGTTCACCATCGATGGTCAGACGACTCGACTGATTTCCCCCAACCGGCAGGCCACAGTGGGTCCAGTTGCCAGCGCAATCGTGGCCGACGCTGACGCCAGCCCCTTTCTGCTTTAACTGACCGGCTCGCCAGAGAGGGCCACTAGTCCGGGATCGCTGGGTGTGGATGCTTCTGCGGAATGACGGCGACCGGACAGGCAGACCTTCCAAGTACGGCGCGCGCGACCGAACGAATCCAGCGCGTCCACTCGCGGCCGCGGTAGGGAACACCGACAACGAGCAACTGTGCCTCAGCCGACACCGTCGCGACGGTGTCCCGTGGCGGACCGGCCAGCAGCAACGTGTCCACGTCGATGTCAGGGTAGTCGGTCTTCCAGCCAGCCAAGATCTCCGCCACATTGAGCTGGATGTCTGGCTCGCCGGACGCCAGCTCGCCCAGCGGTGCAGAGTGCACCACCAGCATCGGGGCGTGGTGCAGGCTGGCCTCAGTAAATGCGTAGCCGAGCGTGCTCGAGGAAGGATGACGTCCGTCAATAGCCACAGCGATCGGACGTTGGTCGCCGCTGCGTGGCGTCCAGCTGCGAGGCACAGCCACCACGGGATGGCTCGACATGCTGGCCACCGTGTTGGCGACGTGCCCGAGTGGCATCTGCCCGGAGAGGGCCGGATGATCTTGACCGAGCACCGTGAGTTCCGCCTTTGCAGACAGTCGCGGCAGCAAGAACCCGGGGTCGTCCATCTCGATGAGCTGGTCGAGATGCATGCTCGGCGGCACTGTCAGGGTGCCTGCCACCTTGTCGAGTAGCGCTTGGCGCTCTTGACGCCCACGGGCGAAAGATTCTGCCCGGCCCCTAGGCGGCAGGCTCGATACGTCGTACGCGTGGACGAGCAGCACGTCGTCTCTCCGCAGCTCCGCTTCGCGCACCGCCCACTGGGCGGCGGCTTCAGCCTCGGCTGAGTCGTCCACCCCGACGATGATCACTCGGTGGGATGCCGGATCAGAGTCTTCACTGGGCTCGCCTGTGATCATGGACATCGGTCTCCCTTCGCCCAATGTCCCATCATGGCTGAACGTACGACCTCAAGACAATGATCATTGATCGTTGATCATCGAACGTAACGCCAGAGGTGACAAGACAACCTTGATCATTGGCCGTGTCTGCCTCCAGGCGGCACCTCGCTGCGGACACCGGCCCGATCCCCAGCCGGCACGGCCCAGTCACTCGGTACACCGGCGGCCTGGTTCAATGCGGCGAGCCGTTTCGCCACCTCGATCCGAAACGGCGACACATCCGGTTCGTAGATCTTGAACGGCGCGCCCAGCCGGGTCACCGCCTGGTAATCCCGCACGGTCAGGTCCGGGCCCTGCAGCTGCCGCTGACGTTGCGCAGCCAGCGGGTGCACCCCGGCCCCGAACAGCGCCCGCATCTGCTCCGCAGTCACGACATCGCCGGGGTTGAGGCCGTCGATCCCAGTTAGCCCCGAACCCATCCACACCCCGGGAGTTTCCCCGCGTTCCGTGTAGTAAGAGGCCAGCCCAAGATGGCCCTTCTCGGCGGCATCCAGGGTGGCGACCTGCCGTGTCAGGTAGTCATACCCCGACCCGGCAGTGAGCTTGTGGATGCTCATCGTCACAACCCCCGAAGCTGCTCCATGTCGTTGCGGCGGTCAGGTTGGCAGGGAATGGCCGGCAATGCACAGAGGTGTGTGGCACATGGCATCTTGAAATCGACTGGGGGTACGCGAAACAGCTCGAGATCGTCGGTGGTGACCGCTCAACGCCTCGTCTGTGGCTTGGGGACGCAGACCATACGGCTGAAAACAGCCTTGGCCGCCTGGGAGGTTCAGGCGCACCGCACACTGGCCGCCAATCCGGATCCGGCTGATCTGGTACGTGTAGCCCGCATGCAAGCACTTATCGCCAGCACCACCAGCATCCTGACCGAAGCCGCAGTGAGAACGGGCCATATACATATAGATGGCGACCTTCTCCAACGACTGGCACCAGCGCTGGATGCGGATCATGTCGCCGTTCGCGATCACAAGGCTGAACACATGAAGATGCGACGGGAGGCAGACGAATCCTGGAATGAGCTCGGCCTAGTGTTTTGCACCCGGCGAGGGTCGGCACTCGACGCAGCCAACGTGCGGCGTTCGTTCCGCCTGGTTGCGAGCGCGGCTGGGCTCAACCCCAAGGAATGGACCCCGCGCGAGTTACGGCACAGTTTCGTGTCCTTGCTATCAAGCTCTGGGGTGACCATCGAGGAGATCGCACACTTGGTCGGCCATGGAAGTACAAGCGTCACCGAGCGCGTGTACCGGAAGGAACTGCGCCCAGTCATCACGCGCGGGGCGCGCGCCATAAACGAGCTCTTCGATGGCGACGCCAAGCGATAGGCCGACAGTTTGGCCGACAGGTCAACCGATCCAAGGGCACATGCGCCTGCAAGGTCGCAAAACGGGTGGCTGACTAGGGCTTTCTTCGTGGGCGATACTGGATTTGAACCAGTGACCTCTTCCGTGTCAGTGATCTCCGGCACGCGTGGCAATGCGTCGGTAGGCGTACCTGACGTGCGCGGGCGTACTCACATGATCGCAAGACGCCGGACCGATTGACTAGCAGTTGGATTGGCACAGGCAGTGCAGCTTGGAAGCGATCTGCATTGCGAGGGTTCAGTTGAGAGAAGCGTCCGAGCCGCTATCACTGAAAACCAGGCGTACGTTCAGACTGCTTAGGTGTGAAGCAGGCCCGCCGGACGGCCCTGAGTGCTGATTGAGCGTCGACTAGCACCGCGGTCGCCCGGATGGGTCCCGGTCTGAACGCCACCGTAGTTACTCAGTTGGTTACTCACTGACCGCGTGCCTGATTGTGCTCACGGTTGGCGTAGCGAGCCGCAGCAGCGGTTATGAGTGGTCATCCCCTCGCGTCGGCAGGCTTGCCCGTAGCGCCGGTTCTTCAGGAGTGCAGGGCAACGCTCTTCCGCCTTGCACTCCTGAAGGTTCGTCGCTAAAGCCTTCGGTGACGACGTGAGGGGACGACCACGACCCCGGCCATCTCTGAACCGAGGCCGGGGGTGCGGGGGCGGAGCCCCTGCGGGGTAACGGGGACTCGAACCTGAACCGCGCTGCATGTTGGCCCGTTTGGCTGGTCGGCCTGGGCTAGGGTGTGGCCCTATGGACACGAGGAAGATCGCCAGCGTTACGGGCTGGTTCATGGTGGTGACCTTCGTCACATCCATTCCCGCGTACTTCTTCCTCTACGCCCCGGTGCGGAATAACCCGGATTCCATCACCGGAGCCGGCGCCGACCCCACCGCGAGCGTGGCTTTGGGCGCTGTCCTCGAGGTCATCCTGATCATCGCCCAGGTCGGCACCGCCGTGGTGCCGTACGCGGTCTTCAGGCGGTATAGCGAAGCCCTCGCTCTGGGCTACGTCGCAGCGCGCCTCGTCGAGTGCATATTCACCGCCATCGGGATCATCAGCCTTCTCACGTTCCTGTTCATGCGGCAGGAAGGCACAGCTGGCACGGACGCCGCTCTGGGCCAGGCTTTCGTCGCGATCTATGATCGGGCGTTCCTGATCGGGCCAGGCATCTTCGCCGGTGTTGCGAACGGAATGATCCTGGGCTACCTGATGTATCGGTCGCGCTTGGTGCCTCGAGGCATGGCGATGCTGGGGCTCATCGGAGGTCCACTACTCGTCGCCGCGGCAATCGCCGTCATGTTCGACGTCATTGACCACGGGTCCGCGGTGCAGGCCGTTGCGACGATTCCGGAGGCCTTGTGGGAGTTGTCGTTCGGTATCTACCTCATCGTCAAGGGATTTAGGCCGTCTCCGATTCTGGCTGAGTTGGATAGCGGACTTGTCGCACGGGGCGCGAGTGCGTAGTCGGGCCGTATAGGCAAACGGTTACTTCATGACGACTCCGCGTACGACCTCAGACCGATCGGCTGAGGCTCTTCCCACGTCCTGGCAGCGGCTGTTGGCCCTGTCTGGCATCGCGTTCGCGGTGCTCTTGGTTGTCGGCTTCTTCCTTAGCGGTGGCGACACGCCGGACTACACGGCAGCTGACCAGGAGTGGACGACCTAGGCGGAGAACAACGAGTTGAAGAGCCGCATTGGTGCGTTCCTAACCCTGATCGCAGGCTTTGTGTTCCTGCACTTCGCGGGGACGATTCGCACCGTGCTCGGGACTGCGGAGGCTACGGTTCGCGGCTCTGGGCAACTCGCGCGGACCGCGTTCGCGGGTGCCGTAACCGGCATCACGGGCATCACCATGGCCATCGTGATGATCGCTGGTGCGAGTGCCGCGGGCGCCGACGCGGATCCCGTGGTCATTAGAGCGGTGGCCTCGGCGACGGTGGGGCCGTTCCTGGTCGCCGCGATGGGCTTTGCCGCGTTGCTCGCGGCTGCTGGACTGTTGACACTGCGCAGCGGAGTCTTCGCGCGCTGGATCGGTATCGTGGCCCTACTCGGGGCGGTTGCCTTCTTCGTCACGTTCTTTACGCTCATCGTCGGCCCCGGCGAAGACAGCGTGTTCGGCTACGGCTTCTTTGGCGGCTTCCTCGCGATCGCAATCTGGTCGATCGCTACCAGCATTGCGAGCTACCGCGCGGTCGCGACCACTGCCCAGGAGATGCCCGCGACAGAGGCCGACTCCTAGACGGCATTCGGGGCTGCTGTACTCCAGGCGGTGAGCGCGGCGATCTCATCGCACGCCCAGCGTCGAGGCCGTGTCGAGATGATCCGGCAACCGTTCGAGTTTCCGCCCGATCCGGCACGCCTAGTTCAAACGGTTGGCTCTCTAGAGGCGGCGCGGCCCTCAGGCCTGCCGAGGACACGCGCCGCCGCCGGCGCGAAGCGCGGCCTTGATCTAAGTAGAGCCAGAATCGGCAATCGGCTGTCCGATCCGATTGTCCTGTGCCGGCTGATGTGCGACACATGCTCGCCAGGTGATGCGCGACAGTGATCTGTTTCGGCCAATCTGAGGTCGACGTCTCCGCGGGGCGTCGGGACTTGGGGAGGCCGGGATTGGCGCTGGTCGTGTTGTCGGTGGTGGAGCAACGTTTGGATGCGGTTCGGGCGGTGTTGGCGGGCGCGACGGTGGTCGCGGTGGGGGTGTCGCGGTCGACGCTGCATCGCTGGATCGGCCGTTATCTGGCCGGGAATGTCGCTGGGTTGGCGGATCGGTCGCATCGTCCGCTTTCGTGTTCGCATCAGGCCGCGACGCAGGTGGAGGTGTTGGTGGCGGAGCTGCGGCGCAAGCATCCGCGGTGGGGGTCGAAGCGGATCCGGATGCAGCTGCTGCGCTCGCCGGTGTCGGGACTGGTGGTGCCGTCGGAGCGGACGATCAACCGGATCTTGTTGCGGCATGGGCTGGCCTTGCCGAGGCCGCGGAAGCGGCCGAGAGAGTCGTTTGTGCGGTTTGAGCGGCCGGGGCCGATGCAGCTGTGGCAGGTCGACATCGTCGGCGGATTGTGGCTGGTGAACTCGGCGACAGGACAGCTGCGGGAGGCCAAGATCGTCACCGGAGTGGATGATCATTCCCGGTATTGCGTGATGGCGAAGGTGGTTGAGCGGGCCACCAGCCGGGCAGTCTGTGTGGCGTTCGCCGAAGCGCTGGCGAGGTTCGGTGTCCCGGAGGAAGTGCAGTCGGACAATGGGAAACAGTTCACCGATCGGTTCGGCAAGGGCGGGGAGGTGATGTTTGATCGGATCTGCCGCAAGAACGGCATCAAGCATCGGTTGACCGACCCGTTCTCGCCCAACCAAAACGGCAAGGTGGAAAGATTCCACGGCACCCTGCGACCTGACTTCCTTGATCAGGCGGAACCGTTCGAGTCGGTGGCTTTGGCGCAGGCGGCGCTGGATGTCTGGGTGGCGGACTACAACCAAGATCGGCCGCATCAGGCGCTTGATCCGACGCTGCCGGTGACCCCGGCTGAGCGGTTCACCCCGATCCCGGAGGAGCAGCGGCAGCTGGTCGAGCTGTGGCTGCCGCCCGCCTTGGAGACGGTGCCGACACCACTGGCATCGATGGCGGCCACCATTGAGCCGGCAACAACGGAATGGTCCGGTGGACCGGTCGAGTTCGACCAGGTCGTGCCGCCGTCGGGCAACATGTCGATGGCCGGACGGCAATTCTGGCTCGGACCCGCCAGAGCCGGTCTGACCGTGCGGTTTTGGGCCAGCACCGAGGTGATCCACCTCTCGATCGGCGGCGCCCGGGTCAAGAGTGTCGCCTCGCACCTCACCGTCGCTGATCTGCGCAATCTGGTGGCCGGTGGGGCCGCCAACGCGGGCCCGCCGCCGATCCCCTCCCTCACTCCTGGTGAAGCGGTGGAGGTCGACCGGGTCATCTCCCCGGGCGGCACCTTCACCCTCGGCGGTCAGGTCCTGGTCGGCGCGGCGATCCTGGCCGGCCGGCAGGTCGGTATCCGGGTCGAGCCGAGCACCCTGCTGCTGTTCGACCTGCAGACCCGGACGTTGCTGCGCACCCGGCCCAACCCGCTGCCTGCCGAGAAGATCCTGCGGCTGCGCGGAGCACGTCCCGCCGGCCCGCCACCCCGGCCAGCGCAAGAGCCGGTCCGGGTGCAGCGCCTCGCCGATCACACCGGTGTCGTCTCGGTCTGCGGCCAACGCGTCGGGCTGGGTCGTGCCTACGCCCGGCGAACCCTCACGATCTTGGTCTCTGACACCACCTTGGCCATCGAGCTCGGCGACGGCGACAGCCACGTCGTCCGCCGCACCACCATCGTCCCCGCCATTACGATCAAGGCCAGATCGCCGCGGACGGTCACCACAGTTTCCTAGACCATCTGTCGCAGATCACCTGGCGTGAAACCGTTGCGCATCAGCTGTCTCTAGACAGCTGTCCGATCCGATTCGTCCGATCCGATTGGACGAAGCTGCTGCGTCCCCCACACTGCTACGACCGATGAGTGCGGTTGCTAGCGGCCGGGCCCAGTCGGCCGGCCGGGCTGTGCGTTTGGTTTGGGGTACTCGATGTCGCGGTGACGGACGCGTTGCGTCTGACGCGCTGGCTGTCTCTGATCGACGTTGGTGTTGTGTGGCCGTTCGGTAGCACGGGCGAGATATCTGTCGAGTTGTCGTTTCCATAGGTCCGCGGCGGCCGCTTGCTGCGGCCCTCCGGTTGGCCGTGGGTCTTGGGGGTCGATGCCGTTGGCGGCCCGCCACACTGCGACCTCGCCGACGAGGGCTGTGCTCCGATGCCTGCCTGGGCGTGCCCAGGCCAGCGGAGTGTCATCTTGGCAGGCGTGATCGTGGACTTGGTCGGCGAGGTCGGCGACCAGGTGGAATCGCTTGGCCAGGTAGTCGCCCCAGACGGGATGGTCATGCAGCGATGTTGGAATGCCCGGGAGCCAAGGCAACGGGCCAAGGTTGCTAGGCATGAGCGCTGTAAGGCGCCAGTCGAGGACGGCGGCCATGTCGCCTGCGGTTCGCAGGTCGCGTCCGCTGGCCGCTGTCAGCATGTGTCGGAGTGGGTGCTTACCAGTCTCGGCCGCAATATCGAGCAGGTGGGCCCGCAGGGTCGGCCAGGCGGGTTCATAGGTGAGTCCGAGGATGTACTGGTCGGCTTGGTCAAGCTCTGCGACAGTCTGTGGTCTGACAAGCTGTTCGACTGCGACGTGGAGGCCGTCGGTGTAGCGCTGAACCGCATCGTGGAGTCGAGCCGCCGGGTCGCTGAGCTCGCGCAGCAAGGTACTGGCGGAGACGGCCGCTTCATCTCGGGCGATGATCTGCTGGAGCGTCTCGGTCGGCGTGCGCGGGGCAACGGTGTCGGATCGGATGACGGCGTGGGGGTCGCCGTCGCCGACGACTTGGAGGTAGAGGTGGTTGGCGTGCCGGCCGCGGGTGAGCATGGTGTACAGCTGCTGCCGGGATTCCCGTCCGGTGAGCAGGCCGTGCATGGTGTCAGCGGTGACGCCTTGGGCGGCGTGGATGGTGGTGGCGTAGCCGAGGCCGGTCGAGTCGCGGACGTAGTCGGCGGGGAGTCGGACCGTGCGGTGGCTGCGGATGTGCCGCACGGTCAGGTCTCGGTTTTTCGTCACATCTGTGATGGTCCAGCGATCGCCGTTCTTGACCCAGTCAGTGGTGGTGAGGCGGAGTCGGCGGTCGTTCCTGCGGGTGATGATCACGTCTCCGATGCTGGCCCGGTTTCCATCGGCCAGCCGCACCTCCAATGATGCTGGTGCGCCATCAAGACCATGATGACGTGCGCGACGGTTGAGTTCGGCGACCAGGTCGCGGGTGGGGGCGATCATGATCGTGTCCAGACCGGCCGCTCGGTCGGAAAGCCAAGCCTTGAACGCATCTTCCGTGGTGGTGGCGACGTCGCCGACATGGACCCGGCCATGATCAAGGTAGAAATGGAGCGAGCGCGCGTGGCCGTCGCGGAGCGCGAGCGAGGCAGCGGCCTCGGCGGAGTCGGTGAAGCGATGCAGCTCGGCCAGGCGGAGGGCGCCGTGGGTGTGGGAAATGTCGCGGAGGACGCCGCCGGCGCCGATCGCGGCGAGTTGTTGATCATCCCCGATCAGCCGGATGCTTGCACCCCGTTTGACGGCGAATTGGACGGCAGCGTCGAGTGTGAGTGTGTCGGCCATGCCGGCTTCGTCGATGATCAGCAGGGTGGAGGGTCCGACCACTGCCGCCCAGCCGGGCAGCTCGCCGTGCTGAAGCGACCAGGTGAGTTTGGCGAGGGTGTCGGCGTGGATACTGGTTTGCTCGGCCAGGACGGCGGCCGCAGCCGCCGATGGGGCCAGGCCGAGCACCTGGCCGCCGTCTTCGGTCCATGCCAGGGTGAGGGCGCGCATAGCCGTAGTCTTGCCTGCGCCTGCGGGGGCGATCGCCAGCTGCAACCGGAGACCGGAGGTGCACATCTGCCGGACCAGCGAGGCCTGTCCAGCATCGAGGGCGGTGCCGTTCGCCGTCATCTGGAGCAGGGCCAGATCCACTGCCGGCTCATCGACCACTGTTCCGTCGCGGCGGCCGGCGACGGTGAGGAGGCGTTGCTCGGCGTCGAGGATGCGCTGGGTGGTGTACAGCTCGGCGCCGGCGATGCTGTAAACCGAGGATCCGTCGGTCCGCCGCAGCGCGTCTGGTTCTGCGATGCCGTCCGGTGGTGCGGCCAGCGCTACTGATCGGTGCTGGAGGACCTCATCAACGAGGAGATCCACCAGCGTGTTCGCGTGCTCGGCACCCATGTCGACGGTGCGGAGGTGGCGTTGGGCTTCGGCGCGGACGTGCCACATCTGCCAGGTCGACCGGTTCTCCTCCATGGCGGCCAGCACCCGGTCGGCGGTCTGCGCAACCCAGTGAGCGTCGGCCCTACGCGGGGGTTCTGCGGCCGGGTTGAGTGCCGTCGCGACCATCGAGGCGACGGCGCTGCGGCCACCGAGGACCGCTGAGGCTTCACTCATCCAGGTGGTGCGCTGCTCGGCGAGTGATCGGGGTTCGTGCTTGGCGTCGCGGGTCTCCAACGTTGCCTGCTGGGCCAGCTGGAGCGCTTCGACCGGTGTGGGCGGTCGGCCGTGCTCGGCTTGGAATTGGACGGCGAGCGCGCCGCGGCGGAGGTTGATATGGGCCCGCCGGGTCGACCACCGCTGGTTCAACCGGGGGTCGACACCAACGATTTCCCTGATCGGCCGCTTGCCCGGATCGGAGCCGGGACGTGCGGCGAACCGCACCCCTAACGTGTCGCGGAGGTGCTGCTCCAGGGAGGTGTTGTAGGTCTCCGATGCGGCAACCTTTGCCTTGAACAACACCCGGCCGTCGATCGACAGCCAGCGTCCGTCGAGGGTCTGCACCTTGTTCGCCACCGCGACATGGGTGTGCAGATCCGGGTCGCCGGCACGGCTGTCGCGGTGGGTGAACGCGGCCGCGACCAGGCCACGCACGTTGACCTGCCGGATCCCTTGGGGTCCGGTCCGGGTGAACAAGGCCTGCTGCTCGATGAAGCGCAGCGCGTCGTTGACCGCGGCCTGATGGGCCCGTTCGATCGCCGCCGCCACCGCCGGTTCGGCGACCGCCCACAGCGTCGAGATCGACTTCACCGGCGAGAACGTCAGGTCGAAACCGGCGACTGTCTGCGCCCGGGGACGTGAGCTCTTCGCGATCTGCCCAGCCAACTCGTGAACATCACTCGGCTCCCGGCCATGCTCAGCGACAAAGAACTCCCGGGCCACCTGCGTCCGAATCCGCGCCCGGTCAGCCGCCGCGACCGAGGCGTCGACCGGCTCCCCGATTAAGGCGTTGAGAGCAGCGATCCGCTTGGCCACCTCGACCCGGAACGGCGTCGCATCGTCGATGATCTTGAACGGTGCCCCCAACCGCATGAGGTCGCGGAAGTCCCGTCCAATGAAGTCAGGGGCTTCCAGCTGGCGGAGCCGCAACTCAGCCACCGGATGCAACCCGCACCCGAACAAAGCGCGCATCTGCTCCGCCGTCACCGGATCACCAACGGCCAGACCGTGGATACCTGCCATGCCGGAACCGACCCATATCCCAGGCGACTCGCCCCGCTCGGAGTAGTACGAGGCCAGGCCGATGTGGCCCTTGTCGGTCGCATCCAAGGCGGCGACCTGCCGAGTCAGATAGTCATAACCGGAACCGGCGGTGAGCTTGTGCAGACTCATCGTCACACCCCGAAAAGGCAATTCCGCCCGCCTCGGCGGTCACGCCGACCCGGGGTACGACCGTCAGTGGGCCTCTATGTGGCAAGAGCTTCGGGGGTACGCATTTCGACGGAGATGCCTTGGCGGTGTAACCGGGGGTACGTTGCTGGCAGGTGGGTGTGGTCGAA
>Ga0307291_1000255_pt1 | contig 13930 bp, 17 predicted proteins | sample ER_DNA_148_FD_194474 | JGI IMG/M metagenome (GOLD analysis project Ga0307291, IMG submission 194474) | Bulk soil microbial communities from the East River watershed near Crested Butte, Colorado, United States - ER_DNA_148 | ecosystem: Environmental > Terrestrial > Soil > Floodplain | place: USA...
AAACTGCAGCACTTCAGGAAAGTTGTGCCCGGTGTCCACATGCAGCAGCTGGAAAGGGATGGGAGCCGGCCAGAACGCCTTCGCCGCCAGATGCACCATGACGACTGAGTCCTTGCCGCCCGAGAAGAGCATGATCGGCGAGGAGAACGTCGCGGCAACCTCGCGAATGATGTGGATCGACTCGGACTCGAGCGCCTGGAGTTCGGTCAGTGGCCGCAGTTGATCAATGCTCACCGGAGGTCCCTCTCCACGATTGCCGAGAGCAGGGCCGTCGACATCTGGACTGCGGTTTCAAGATCAACACTTCCGGTATCGACAACCAGCTCGGCCTGCGTCGGCACCTCGTAAGGGTCGTCGACGCCGGTCAACCCTCGCAGCTCGCCACGGCGTGCCCGAGCATAGAGACCCTTGACGTCACGAGCCTCAGCGATCTCCAGCGGCGTTGCGACGTGCACCTCGGCGAACGGCACCGCGACGCGGTCATGATCATCGCGTACGGCGTCGCGAGCTTCCGCGTACGGGGCGATCACCGGCACCAGCACGATGACGCCGTGTGAGGCAAGCATCCGCGCTACCCAGCCGATCCTGGTGACGTTGACGTCGCGGTCCTGGCGACTGAAGCCCAGGCCGGCGGAGAGATGCGGTCGCACCTCGTCGCCGTCCAACACCTGCACTCGCTCGCCCGCGGTGCGCAGCTGCTCAGCGAGGGCGTGGGCAATGGTGGACTTTCCAGCTGACGGCAGACCGGTGAACCAGAGCGTTGCCCCCTTTCGCCCGCCACGCAACGGGATGCTCTGGATCTGATCATCCCTGCTTGTCGCATCGGCGATCGCAGTCCGGGCGGTCACAGGTTGATCCCGCATTCCGTCTTGGCGAAACCGGCCCATCGGCCCGCCCGCGGATCGTTGCTGGACGCTTTGCTCGTGCAAGGCTGGCAGCCAATCGAGGTGTAGCCGTCCTCGAGCAACGGGTTGATCATGAGCGCGTTGATCTCGATATAGCGCGCCACGTCCTCATCACTCCACGCGGCGAGAGGCGCGATCCTGATCAACTTCCGCGTCGCGTCCCAGGACACCAATGGCGTGTTGGCCCGTGCCGGGGAGTCCGCGCGACGCACGCCTGTTGCCCATGCGGCGTACGGCTCAAGAGCCTTGCCGAGCGGGGCGACCTTGCGGAGTGCGCAGCACCGGTCGGGATCGCGGGCGAACAGATCCTTGCCCCAGGCCGCGTCTTGCTCGGCCACCGTCTGTTCCGGCGTCACGTTGATCACGTTGACGTGGTGCACCAGCTTGACGGCGTCGCGAGTGCCGATCGTCTCGACGAAGTGGTAACCGGTGTCGAGGAAGATCACGTCTATGCCTGGGGCAACTTGTTCGGCGAGATGGATCATCACGGTATCGGCCATCGAGGAGGCCACCACCAGCTTGCCGCCGAATTGATCATGGGCCCAGGTCAAGATCTGCAACGGCGAGGCACCCTCAAGATCACGATTGGCCTGAGCGGCGAGGTCGGACAGGTCCACAGTGGTGCTCACGCGGATCGGCCTCGTGGCACGAGGCCGAGAAACGTCACCGAGAACGCTCGCCAGCAACTCCGGCACTCCCAGCCGCCCGTGTCCAGCGGGAAGAGGGTCTCCTCGGCGCAGTAAGGGCAATACAGCACGGTCTGCCGGTTGGCGTGCGAGGTCTCCGTGCTCACGACAGCACTACCTCATCGGCGCGCGCCACCCACTGGGCAAACCGCTCACCGTCTCGTCTTTCCGCGACGAAGTTTCGCGCCAGCCGCTCGACGTAATCCGGCAGCTCGGCAGCTGTCACCTTGTGTCCGCGCAGCTTGCGGCCGAAGCCCGCGTCCAGCCCGAGTCCGCCGCCGAGGTGCACCTGATAGCCCTCGACCTGGTCGCCGTCCGGGCCTACTACGAGCTGGCCCTTGAGACCGATGTCGGCGACCTGGATACGGGCGCAGGAATTGGGGCAGCCGTTGATGTGGACGCTGATAGGGGAGTCCAGGGCCCCTAGCCGACGCTCGAGCTCGTCAACGACTCGGGCCGCTTGCGCCTTCGTCTCGACAATCGCGAGCTTGCAGAACTCGATGCCCGTGCACGCCATCACGGAGCGACGCCAGGTGTCGCGACGTGCCGATAGGCCGCACTCTTCGACGCCAGCCTGGAGCGAGGCAACCCGCGACTCATCAAGATCAAGTACCAGCAGTTTCTGCATCGGGGTCGTTCGGATGCGATGAGAACCGTGTGCCTCGGCCACCTCGGCCAGCCGCAGCAGGCTGCTGCCATTCACTCGGCCGGCCACCGGTGAGAGCCCGACGAAGTACTTGCCGTCCTTCTGACGGTGGACCCCGACATGATCACCAGGTTCGGTGGGTACCGCGGGCGCGGGGCCATCGATCAGGGGCCGCTTGAGATATTCCGTCTCGAGGACGTTGCGGAACTTCTCCGCGCCCCAGTCAGCAACGAGGAACTTGATGCGGGCCCGGGTACGCAGCCGCCGATAGCCGTAGTCGCGGAACAGGGCGACGACACCTGCCCAGACCTCGGCAACCTCCTCCTGCGGCACCCAGCTGCCGAGGCGTACGGCAAGCATCGGATTGGTGGACAGACCGCCGCCGACCCAGAGATCAAAGCCAGGACCGTACTCGGGGTGCACGACACCGACAAAGGCGATGTCATTGACCTCAGGCGCAACATCGTGCACGGGATGGCCCGTCAGAGCGGTCTTGAATTTACGCGGCAGATTGGCGTACTCCGGGTCACCGATGTAGCGATCGACGATGTCGCGGATTGCCGGTGTCGGATCGATGATCTCCTCATCCGCGATGCCGGCGACGGGCGAACCCAGGATCACCCGCGGGCAGTCACCGCACGCTTCGGTGGTTTCCAGTCCCACCGCCTCGAGGCGGCGCCAGATCTCGGGGACGTCTTCGATGCGAATCCAGTGCAACTGCACGTTTTGCCGGTCGGTGATGTCGGCGGTGTCGCGAGCAAAGTCGACCGAGATCTGCCCGATGACCCGCAGTTGCTCGGTCGTCAGGGCACCGCCATCGATGCGGATGCGGAGCATGAAGTACTCGTCATCGAGCTCCCACGGCTCGAGTGTCGCGGTCTTGCCGCCGTCGATACCCGGCCGACGCTGGGTATAAAGCCCGTACCAGCGAAAGCGACCACGAAGATCATTGGGATCGATGGAGGCGAAGCCGCGCTTAGCGTAGACGTTCTCGATCCGTGCTCGGACGTTGAGCGGATGGTCGTCCTTCTTGGACTGCTCGTTGGGATTGAGCGGCTCGCGATATCCAAGCGCCCATTGTCCTTCGCCCTTCTTACGACGGGGATTGGCCGCCCTGGGCCGCGGGGTCGGCGCGGCCCTGCTCAGGCCGGTCGTCTCGACAGCAGTCTCGGTGGTCACAGTGTCCTCGTTCTCCTAAGAGCAGCACGATCCGATCTGGCAGAGGTAGGCAATTTCGGTGCCAGCCGGATGCTGCGGGCCAGTGAATTCAGGCAGCGCAGCAGTGACACATCATCGACTTCGTCCGGCCAAGATCGACGAAGCGTCGCGCGGTCAGATCGAGCTTCCGAGTCTCCGGAGCGATGCGCACGGACCCAACACTCCGCTAATCACGGTGGTCGAATCAAATCGTTTCCCAGAATGTGAGAAAGCTGTCCAATTATTGGGATTTCCCGCGGCGTAGGGCACGGATGCCGGCAAGCGTGCTGCTCTGCGCGTTCTTGGCCGTGGGTGTGTCCTCAACGGTGTCCGGCGCGTTGTGGTGAATTCCAGACAGCTTGGGAAAGAACTCATCGAGGCTGGAGTTAAACGCGGCGCCGATCAGCACGGCGACGGAAATGACATAGAGCCAGATCAGGAATGCAATGGGAGCCGCCAGCGGGCCATAGATCGTGGTACTGCCGATCGATTTAGTCAGCACCAAGCGCAGCAGCACGCTGCCGGCCAGCCACATGGCCATCGTGACTGCGGCACCCGGCAGATCGGCCCGCCAGCGCGTACGAACCGGAACCGACAAGTGATAGAGCGTCGCCAGCATGCAGACTGAGCCGAGCAGTACGACGGGCCAATAAAGATCTCCAATGATCCCCAGACCCGGCGGTAGCACCCGGTTCACCAAGGTAGGGCCGGCCAAGATCAGCGGCAGCAAAACGATTCCGGCGACCAGGAAGACCACATAGAGCGCAAAAGAAAGGGCCCGGGTCCGCACAATGCCGCGCTTGCCAGCCATGCCGTACATGATCGTGATCGTGTCGACGAAGACGTTGAGCGCGCGGGAACCAGACCACAAGGCGATGATGAACCCGATCGAGATCACCGCGGCCTGGCCGCGGGAGAGCACATCATCGATGGTCGGTTGAATCACGGTCTCGACCACGTCCGGTGTCAGGACGCGCCCGGACAATTCGAGCAGCTGCTCACGGAATCCGGCAATCGTCCGGATGTCCAGAGTGCTCGTCACGAAACCGACGGCGCCGGCGAGTCCAAAGATCAGCGGTGGCAGCGAGAGAACTCCGAAGAACGCCGCCTCGGCGCCCAGTCCCATTACCCGATAACGGAAACAGATGGCGGCGGTCTCGGTGATCACACGCCAGGCTCGTTGCGGCCGGGTAAGTCCGCGAGGCGCCGTTTCGAGAGGCTCTGAGGCGTCCTCTGAATCGGTGCGCGCACTCACGCCCACAGCCTAGGGCGAGTGGCGTCTATTGCCTTTTCTTCATGGCTATTGCCGGATGGTCGACACCCGGCCAACCAAACGGACAGGATTGGGCGATGGGGCCTAGTGCCGAGCACACTAACCGTTCTGCTTTGGTGACCGGTGCCGCGGGCGGAATAGGCCAAGCTATTGCCAAACGTCTGGTGGCCGACGGCTTTGGAGTATCGGTCGCGGATCTGTGCTCTTCGGCCGGCCAGCTCGAGGCGCTGGTTGCCAGCCTCGGCGGCCCCGACGTAGCCCTCGACCTGCTTGTCGACGTGACCCAGGCGGCGAGCGTGGAGGCGGCGGTCGGCGCCCATGTAGGCCACTTCGGCGGCTTGGATGTCATGGTTGCGAACGCGGGCCTCGCGGTGACCGCTCCGCTGTTGGAGATCACCGCGAAGCAGTGGCAGCGCACCATGGACGTCAATGTGAAGGGTGTGTTGCATTGTTATCAGTCGGCGACGCGGCAGATGATCACCCAGGGCCGCGGCGGCCGACTGATTGGCGCCGCCTCAGTCGCGGCACATCGCGGAGGAAAGTCGCAGAGCGCCTACTCTGCTTCGAAATTCGCCGTCCGAGGCATGAGCCAATCCGTCGCGCAAGAGCTGGCTGAACACCAGATCACGGTCAACGTCTACAGTCCCGGCGTAGTACACACGCCGATGTGGGAAGGCATCGATGCCGAAATGAGCCGTCGTAGGGGTACCCAGCTTGGCTCGGAGATGGCCGGCATGGTGGCCGGCATTCCGCTTGGTCGGCTCGAGCTGCCGACCGACGTTGCCGGCGTCGTAGCGTTCCTGGCCTCGCCCGAGGCGGCCTATATCACCGGACAGTCGATCGTCGTCCACGGCGGAATGTGGTTTTCGTGAATAGGCGCGCAGGGCAAACCGGAGGTAAGTAAAAGCATGAAGCTCTACCTGGACACGGCAGATCGCAGCGCTGCCGAGTCGTTGCTGGCGACTGGCCTCTTCGCGGGCGTGACCACCAATCCGACGATCTTGCAGCGGGCGTCCAAGGGAGTGGCCGATCTCGGCGATATCTATCGCTGGGCGATTGCCGCTGGCGCCCACGAGGTCTTCTTTCAGGCCTGGGGCACCGATGCAGCGACGTTGATGGAGCGAGGGCAGTGGCTGCGTGATCTTGGTCAGGAGGTGGTCGTGAAGTTCGTCGCCACTAGAGAGGGTGCGACGGCCTGCGCCGCATTGGCTCGTGAAGGGGTGCCCACGCTACTTACCGCGATCTATGACCCTGGGCAGGCGATTGTTGCGGCCGCCGCAGGTGCCACCTACATCGCTCCCTACCTCGGCCGACTGAATGACGCCGGCCGGCAGGGTATCGCCGAGGTGATCGCCATGCATGAGGTGCTGGTCGCCACGGGTAGCTCGACAAAAGTGCTATTGGCCAGCATTAGAAGCGTTCCCGATATGGTTGCCCTCGCCCGGCACGGTGTTGATTGCTTCACCATGGCGCCGGCTGTCGCAGAGCAGTTCTTCACCGATCCGACGACAGCAGAGGCAGCGCGTACGTTCGAAGACGCAGTTCGCGAGACCTCAGCATGATCACCGATTCCGACCCGGCGGTCGTGGTGGGCGGCGATGCGCTGATCGACCTCACCCCAACCAGCACGGTTCGCGGGCAGTTAGCGTACGAGCCACATCCGGGCGGGTCTTGCCTCAACGTTGCCGTTGGCCTGGGTCGCCTCGGCGTACCAACGGCTTTCCTGGCCCGATTATCCAGCGATGCCTTTGGCGAAATGCTGCGGGCGCAGCTGGCTGACTCTGGCGTACAGTCCACGTACTTCGTGGATACCGACGATCTCACGACACTGGCCGCCGTCCATCTCAGTAGCGGCCAGCCGACGTACACCTTTCATGCAGAAAACGCGGCCGATCGAGGACTGCTGCCGGAACACCTCCGCCCGCTTCCTGCGGATGCCGCTCTGCACGTCGGCTCCATCGCGCTCATGCTCGAGCCGGTGGCATCCACCTTGGAGTGGCTGCTGCTGCGCGAGGCGGGGCGTCGAGTTGTCAGTTTGGATCCCAATATCCGGCCAAACTTGATCGCGGACCGGGTGATGTATCTGGACCGGTTTGAGGGTTGGCTGCGGCTGGTCGACATCGTGAAAGTGAGCGAAGCGGACCTGGCTTGGCTCTATCCCCACCGCACCGACGATGAGGTGATTGCGGCCTGGCATGCCGCGGGGGTCGCACTCGTCGTCGTGACACAGGGCGAGCGCGGCGCGGTGGCCAGTAGTCCGTTAGGGTCGACCAGCTGCATGGCTCCGCCGGTTACCGTGGTGGATACGGTCGGCGCGGGTGACGCGTTTATGTCCGGCGCCCTGGCGCATTTGCATGAGCGCGGGCTGCTAGCTCGAGATGCTCTCCGAACTCTGGAGACCTCGGCCCTCAGCGAAATGTTGCAGGTGGCCTGCCTGGTCGCCGCGGACACGTGTACGCGGGCTGGGGCAGACCCGCCACGGCGCGGCGATCTTGCGGCGGTCCCGGCGGCCGGTCCCCGAGAGGTCGCGATGAGTATGGCTGATCTGGTGGAGCGGGCGCGAGCGTTGGCGGTGCCTGGCGAGCGGCACCTGCTGGGCATCACTGGCGCCCCGGGCGTCGGAAAGAGCAAGGTCGCGCACGACATTGTCGACAAGCTTGGACCCGATCTGGCTGTGCTGGTGCCCATGGACGGCTTCCATCTCAGCAATCACACCCTGATCGCCTGGGGACGCCGGAGGCGTAAAGGCGCCTGGGACACGTTCGATGCTGATGGCTACGTACAGCTGCTGCGCAGGCTGCGCAATCGGGAGGACGACATCGTGCACGCTCCGGACTTCGACCGCGATGTCGATGAGTCCATTGGTTCCGCTCTACCGATCCGCCGCGAGGTGCCCCTCATCGTGACGGAGGGTAACTACTTGCTGAGCGAGGTAGGTGGATGGCCAGGCGTCGCACCGTTGCTGGATGAGAGCTGGTTTCTCGAGGTGGACCAGGAGACCCGACTTATGCAGCTGACATATCGCCATCAGCTGCACGGAATGAGCCATGAGGAAGCTGACACCTGGGCTCGTACCACCGACCAGGACAATGCAGTTCTGATCACGGAAAGCGCGTCACGAGCCGACCTCGTGATCACGTTGGCAGAGGAGTGACTCGATGAACCCGACTGGCATCACAGCGAACCTCTCGGTCGCTGATCAAGCCGAAGCTCGCGATTTCTACGTGGGCTTTCTCGGTCTCAGCGTTGAAGGATTCAACCTCGGCTGGGTCGTCAACCTTCAGTCTCCAGACGGCCGCGCGGTCGTCCAGTTGGTTACTCGTGATGCAACGTCGCCGGTCGACTCGGTGATCTCTGTTCATGTGGGTGACGAGGTCGAGGCGGCCTATGAGGAGGCGCAGCGACGTGGCTTCGAGATCGTTCATCCGCTGACCACGGAGCCGTGGGGAGTGCGTAGGTTTCTCGTCCGTGCGCCAGATGGCAATGTCGTCAACATCGTCAGCCACAAGGACGAAGACAGCTAACAGTCGCGCTCAGCTGACGAGCGCGGGTGACGGGCTGGCAGCTTGCCAGATTGTTTGGGCGTAGTCGGTATTGCCGACGGGGTGGGTGCCGGTGGCGTTGACGAGGTAGATGCGTTTGCGGGGTGATCGCTGGCGCTGACGTTCCCGCGGCAATTTCGGCGTGCCGCAGCACACGGACAAACACCTCGACAGCCCGGACAACACCAGCACTCAGTCGGACGGCGGTGGTTCACCTTGGGTGGCGTCTGCGGAGCCAGCTAAGTGTCGATTCGGCCTGCGCTCGTTGGAAGGCTCGTACGGTGGGAAGGCCTTGGTCCGGCGGCTGCCGGGCAATGTCGGTGAAGTAACCACAAATGCCCGCAAGTGCGGCAGTGATGTCGTCGCGGTTGACGGTCTCCAAGTAGTGCATCGTCAGCTTCTCGGGGTCATGGCCGCCGTAGAGATCCACATTTACACAAAGCAGGAGCTGGTCGAACCAGGCGGCTCCGTTGCAGGCCCAAGGCCAGTCCACGACCGCAACGGTCCCGTCGGTCCGAATAAGCAGGTTGTCGGCGCGGATGTCAGCGTGGAGGAGACTTCCGCCAGCCAGGCAGGCTAGGCCATGATCAGCGAGCCCGCATAAGCCGTCGAGGCGGCTCCGCACCCAGGGGTCTAGATCCGCGGGGGGATCGGTACGAATCCGTTCCCAGCCGCCGAAGTCGGTGGCGTAGGAGCTCGTCACCGATGGCAGGTCCGGCACCGGACTAGGCGTAAAAGCTTCCGCCATCTGCTGGAGTGCGGTCATGGCAGCCTCGAGCTCGGCCGCGTTCCATGGCACAGCCGGAGTGTGTCCAGCTACGTCTTCAAACACCAGCGCGACCCACGCACCGTCGTCGTACGCGCCAAGCAGCGCTGGCACGTAGCAATTGGATGGGACTTGACCAACCACGCGGGCTTCGGCTCGGTGCATGCTCGGGGTCTGATCATTGTGGATGGTGCTGACCGCCTTGACAAAAGCGCGATGCCCGTCCGCGGTCACCACCCGGTCGGCAGTACCAGGCGAGAAACCGCCCGACTGCGAAACAGCCGTGACTACGGCCCCACCACCGATGATGGCTTCGATGCCAGCCCGCACATGCGCTGGAATCTGCGTCCAGGTGATCCGTACACCAGAAGCAACCGCATCCACTTCCTCATGCCGGCAGTGTGATGGCCAGTCAGTCGATGTGGTCAGCTGGTTTGGCCGGCGGCGTAGGCCCCGGAATCAGATCGGTGTACGCGGAGGCCAGGCTCGGCCAGTAGTCGTTGAAGTCCGGCGTGGGATTGCCGTTCATGGCAGCGGTGAGCGCGTCGAGGTAGTACTCCCAGCCGGGGCCGACCTCCTCGGACTTGGCCTCTTCGTCGAGGTGGTGCACAAAGCGCAGACGGGTGTGGTTCGAGTCGATCGGGGTCAGGGTTGACTCAAGCAGCCAGGCACCGGTGCTCACGGCCAGGTGGGTCGGCGGCTCGCAGGCAAGGATCTCCGCCGGGAAGGTGGCATCGCCCTCCTCGGCGACCAGCGTCAGTTCGAGGGTGGCTCCAACTCGTGGTTCGCCGGTCCAGGTGCAGAACCAGCGGGCGAGCCGATCCGACTCAGTGATGCTCGCCCAGGCGTCGTCGATGGACCCCGGCAGGACGCGCTCCAGCACAAGATCGCGACCAGCTGCCGTGGGGATCACCTGGCCAGTCGGGGTGGGGGTCATGCGGTCTCCTTCTGTGTTTGTCGTGATGCTGAGCGTCGCTCCCGGCGGGTACGGCGTACTTCGGTTTCCAGCGCATCGAGCCGACCTGGCCAACGACCGGACGCGGCAGCGGCACCGCTGGTCAGGGTGGTCAGCCAAGCCGTAACTGGAGCCAGCCCGTCCACGTCGAGGCGGTAGACCCGGCGCCGGCCGACCAGTTCATCGCGGACCAAGCCGGCCTCCCGGAGGACCCGGAGGTGGCGGCTGACGGCGGGCCGGGAGATGGGGAAGAGCGCTGCAACCTCGCCGGCGCTGAGATCGCCGCGCGCTAGAGCAGACAGGATCTCCCGGCGGGCCGGATCAGAGACCGCCGCGAACACATCCATGACCGAAAGCGTAACAGCACAGTTACATGTTTGACGAGCTGACGAGCTGACGAGCTGACGAGCTGACGAGCTGACGAGCGATAACGATGCGCAGAAACTTCCGGTTGGGTCCGGTCAGACCTCGCGGACGTTCAAGGTCACGATCGTCTTGCGAAGGCGGTGCGACTCCACGACGAAACTCCCTGGCCCACGCAGCCTGAACCCTGCTGTCGTCGTTTGGCCGCCCCAAACCCTGAGCACGTAGCCGTCGAGGCCCACGTGGGCGTGCAACTCCTCATCAATGTCGCTTTTCACGTTCAAGATCACCCCTTGACCGACCGAGGCTTGGATCTGCTCTCCGCTCGGGTCTACGTTCCCGTCGGCGATGGTGATATCGATGGTGAGCGTTGACGATGTCGTAGACGCCGGTTTCGCTGCAGATCCTCCACTCAACGGGGAGGCCGCGCGTCCGCTGAAGATCAGCCATAGCGCAAGCACGCCCACCAGGAATGCTGCGGCAACGAGCTTTTGCCGAGACCTAACGGACATTCAAGATCACAATGATCTTCTCCAGGTGATGCGACTCCACCTCAAAACTGCCTGGAGCCGGCAGGGTAAAGGTTCCAGTGGTTGGTTCGTTAGCCTTTACCTCCAGCTCATAACCAGCGCCGCCGGTGTGCGCGTGTATCTCGTCATCCATGTCACTGGTCACCTGCAAGATCACCTCCTGGCCGACCGAGGCGTCGATCTTTTTCCCATTGGGATCGACCTTGCCGTTGGCGATCTTGATGTTGATCGTGAGCGCCGCCGGAGTAGCGATCGATGAGCCGGACGCAGGGGCGCTGCTGACGGCCACAGATGATGGGCCGGTCGCTTCACCCGTAGGTGATGTAGTGCAGGCGCCCAAGGCCAGGCACAACGCAGCCGTGACTGCTAGGCGTGCGGCCGCGCGATCGTGAAATCTCACCTTCGGGCTCCAGTCTTCGAGTGGCTGCGATCAGATCTAGGCGTCAGCAGGGCAGGTTACCCTTCGGTCTCATCCCCGCACGGTTGAATCCGAGATCGCGGGGTGCTGCATTTGAGGGCTGGCGATGGGGGAGGCATGAGTGACATCCGGATCGGGACGTCGGGATGGAGCTACGACCACTGGGACACCGTCCTATACGGGCCCTCGCTGGCACCCACTGACCGTCTCCGCCGCTACACCGAGGATTTCGACACCGTCGAGCTGAACGCAAGCTTCTACCGCTGGCCGCGACTGCAGACGTTTCGAGGATGGAGCCATCGGCTGCCGTCAGGATTTCGGATGAGCGTGAAGGCGCCCCGCGGTCTCAGCCACGGCCGGCGTCTGTATCGGCCGGAGATATGGACTCCTCGATTAGTGGATTGTTGGCACGAACTGGGGGAGCGACGCGGAATGTTGTTGGTCCAGCTGCCGCCCGATCAGGAACGTGACGACGACCGGCTCGACTACTTCCTGCGCGGGCTGCCGGAATGGATGCGTGTCGCTGTCGAGCTCCGGCACCACAGCTGGGCTGTCGATCCCGTCTTCGACTTGTTGGGCCGGCACCAGGCAACCTATGTGGTGATGAGTGGCGCCGGCCTGCCCTGTGTCCTGCGAGCCACGTCGACAACGGTTTACGTGCGGCTCCACGGCCCTGATCATGGTCACCTCTACACCGGGTCGTACGGCGAAGCGGATCTGCACTGGTGGGCCGACCGCATCCGCGAGTGGCAGCGACAACACCACAGCGTCTTCGTCTACTTCAACAACGACGGACACGGGCACGCGGTGACCAACGCGCGTCAGCTGCGTACGCTGACGAACGGGTAGGCCGGACAGGTCCGAGCTGGCTCGTGGGCCACGTGAGTGAGGCGCGCTGCCAAGATCACGCAAGATCCTTGAAGCAGATCTTCGTACCGCCCCCTTAGCGCTCCGGCGTCTCATCCACGTCGCGGGCCTCGAGCGTCTCGTCGACATAGCTGTCCGCGAGCTCCCTGGAATAGCTGTCAGCGAGCTCCTTGGAGAGGCGTTTGGTCCGCTCCTTCATCGCGTCGACGTCCTCCGGCGATGCGGTGGCCCACTCGGCGCTCACCCGATCTGAGAAGTCCTGGACCTCGACGCGGAAATCGTCCCGCATCCTCGCGCGAGCCTCTTCGGCAGCGTTACGGAACTTCCGCACCGCGTTGTCGACGATCCGCCGCTCGAGCAGCACGACGATGCCGAGGAGCAGCAGGGTGGTCCCGACGTTGAGGAGTAGCCCGGTCAGGTAGTTCAGGCGACCGGCAGGCGCCGCGACGAACCACCCGACGAGGATGGCTACGAGGCCCGCTGCGATGCATCCGAGGAACCAGCCCCAACGGATGCGGAAGCCAGGTGGTCGGGTTTCAGAGGCGGTCACTTCTGCCGGTTCGGTGGTCACCATTCCAGCTTTCGTGCGGGATTCCCGTGCGTCAACGCTGCATGGGCTCATCCTGCCAAGCCCGCCTGCCCGCCAACAGCCTGCGTCCAGGCCCAATGCAACTGGAATCTATCCGCTCGCCGTATCTGCACGGATACCGCCGTGGTCTCTATCTATCAGCGCCTCTGACTAGGTGTGTTACTGGGTGGGCGATACTGGATTTGAACCAGTGACCTCTTCCGTGTCAGGGCAGAACCTCCGCGTGGGTATGCGGGCGGCTGTGGCGTCTGGAACCTTTACAGGGTCGCTTATGTCCGTCAGTGTGCGGACTCGTTGGCCGACAGTTTGGCCGATAGCGTTCTGGTGACGAAGCCGGACCGGGCTGGCTCGGAAGGCGGGGGCCTCGATCCAGGCCAATCCCGCCGAGCGCACACCATCCAAGGCGGAGGAACCCCGCCCCAACCGCAAGATCAACAACCTACTTACACAGACAACTTGACAAGGGAACCACATCGACGGCTTGACCCGTGCGATCGCTCAGGTCCCGGCTACTACTCGGTGTCCAGCCAACCAGCAGGTCCTCGACCTGCAGGCCGGCCTTGTCGCCGCCGTCGCCCCGTTCACCGGATCAGGCGGCACCGACGCGGCGTTCGTGACCGACCCCGGCGAACAGATCAGCCAGACCACCAAGGACTGGGTCGAGACCTACGTCCCCGACCAGACCGGCGCCAACTACACCGCCACCTAACCGTCGGACTCGACACGGTGGAGCACCTGAAACAGATGCAGGCCGAGCCCTTCGACGCCTTCGACGTCCACCCCGTCAGCCTCGCCGTCTACCAGCTCGGCAACAACGGAACGGCTCGCACGCTACTCAAGGCATGGCCGCTGCCTCCCAATAAGGACTACGACACGTGGGTTCCGCCGCTGTAACCGGCTCGTCGCGACGCCCGTGGAGGACCTACGGGTGTCGCGACGCGACCTGGCGGACGAGCAATCTACCGGCCGGGGGCTCGTAGTCCCTCGGTCTTGTGCTGCGGGCTCGGGAACCGGGCCACCGCTTCCTCTGGCCGCCAGCGGGTCAGCCTCGAACTCTACGTCCGCCGACTTCGCATGCAGCGGACGTCTTCTACAGGCTCGGGCCGGGTGGCAGCGACCTCCGTTGGAGGTCTCCGACCGGAAGAAAGCCGGCCGTGGATAAATACACCGCGGCTTAAGCAGCATGGCTCTGG
>Ga0307291_1000259_pt1 | contig 13788 bp, 10 predicted proteins | sample ER_DNA_148_FD_194474 | JGI IMG/M metagenome (GOLD analysis project Ga0307291, IMG submission 194474) | Bulk soil microbial communities from the East River watershed near Crested Butte, Colorado, United States - ER_DNA_148 | ecosystem: Environmental > Terrestrial > Soil > Floodplain | place: USA...
TCTCGGTATCGCGCATGACCACGGCATCCCCGTCACACTCGCGAGCAGTTGAGTTCGCCGCAACAGGGGAGCGCCTGGTACCGGCTACCAGCCGAGCCGGGCGCTCGCGGCGCGTACCAGGGTGCTCACCGAGCGGTCAACATCAGGCAGTTGATCATGAGGGAACCACCGGATATCGAGTGACTCCGGGCAAATGTCCGGATTAACGGGGTGATCCACACGTGCGAGATATTGCACGTCGAGGTGATAGGTGGGGCGAACCGAACCGCAGGGCACCTCGTGCCTGGACAGCAGGAGCGGGTTCGGATCGAGCGCGAGATCGACGAGCCCGCTCTCTTCGTTCGCCTCCCGAAGGGCGGCGGCTTCCAAGGTGGGGTCAGTGCGCTCGATGTGACCACCGGTCTGTAGCCATCGTCCGATCCGCGCGTGCAGTGTAAGCAGCGCCTTGCCGTCGGCGGCCGCACAAATCAGCGAGCTGGCGGTCAGATGAGCACCAAGGCAGTCCCGCGACCAGCCGTTGGCCCACTTCGCAAGATGATCAAGAAAATGCCGCCGCAATTGATCTTGCTCAGAGTCCGGCGCCGACCAGGTGCGCAAGGTCTGGTGACAACTCAGCTCCAGAGCTGCCGTCGGCGAGTCGGCTACTCGGATTTCTCGTCGCCTTCGGTGCCCTCACCCTTGAGAAGCTCCTCGAGCGCGGCGTCGAAGTCCGCACTCTGCCCACTCTCCGTGCGCGCCTCACCGGTGACAAAGCCCAGCGGATCATCAAGATCAGCCGACGTGGGTATCAGGTCGGGATGCGACCAGACAGAGTCTCGACCCTCCATCCCGCGAGCGTCACGCAGCGCCGCCCACAAGTTGGCGGCGTCCCGCATCCGCCGCGGCCGCAACTCAAGACCAACGAGGGTTGCGAACGTCTCCTCGGCCGGACCCCCGGTCGCTCGAGCGCGGCGTACCGCCTCGGCCAAGGCAGGTGCTGAGGGCATTCGGTCGGCTGTTGCCTGCGTGACCACGTCGTCCACCCAACCTTCGACAAGGGCCAGCATCGTCTCCAACCGGCCCAACGTGGCCAACTGCTCGGGTGTCTTCTGTGGCTCGAATAGGCCCCCTTCAAGCGAGGAACTCAGTTCCTCCAGATTGCTGGGATCGAGCTGGCCAACGGCCTGCTCCAATGCGGAGGTGTCGATGGTGATGCCACTCGCGTACTGCTCAACCAAGGTGAGCATCTGCGCTCGCAACCAACCGGCCGAGGCGAAGAGTCGCTGCCGGGCGCATTCCCGCAACGCAAGATAGAGCGTGACGTCGGAGCTCGATTGCTCGAGACCGTCGCCGAATGCCTTGATATTGGTTGGTAGCAGGGCGACATGTCCGGGTTCACTGAGTGGCAGGCCGATGTCAGTCGCGCCGACCACTTCGGTCGCCAGCTGACCTAAGCCCTGCCCCAGCTGGAGACCAAACATGCTCGCTCCAGAGGTGCGCAGCATCGGCCGAAGCATCTGCTCCATGCCGGCCATGCCTGGCAGACCAGTGGCCTCCTCAGCGCCGCCGAAATTCAGTGCGCCTTCCATCGCGTCGGCAATGTGTAACGCCACTGGCTCCACGAGTCGCCGCCATACCGGCATGGTCTGCTCAATCCACTCCGCCCGGCTCCATGCGGCGACGTTGGTACTCACTCGCGGAAACGCGGTCGCCTGATAGAGCCAGACCTCGGCGAGCTCGACAGCCTCGGTGACGGCACGCTGCTGGCCCGCATCGGGCGTCGGATCAGGACCCAGCGAGGCAACGGTTTTGCGTGCGGTGTCCTTGGTCACCTCCCAGTTCACGCCCGAACCAGGCTCAGCGGTGCCGCTGCCGAACGCCGAGCCGGCCCCACCGAGCATCGCGAAGGCACTTTGCAACTGGGCGGCTAGGGCATTCATGTCCCCACCCGCCAACGACGAGAGGAACGCCTCAAATGGGTTGCTCGGTTCTTCGCCGCTCTTTCCGGACGAGCTTTCCGGGCCCTTCCCGGACCGCCCAGAACCGCCTAGCCGATAGGGCTCGGGTGGATTGTCGCGAGGCGGCGTCTTGTCATCCTCGGGTTGATCGGCCGGATCCGATGTTCGATCCTCGGCCATGTTGACTCCTGACAGGTTGCTGATTCATCGGGAGAGCTGCTGGCGCAATGACCGCCCTTACAGCTCTGGGATTCCAGTTGTGATCATTCAACCGTACGCGGGGGACTGCGTCGCGGATCACCAGCGCACCGGCTGATCGCTAACGGCGTAGGGGCCCGACTGAGAGATCGTCAAAGCTCAAGGCAACGTCACCCTCCCTGATTTCGCATCACGGCTGATGCCCAAAGGGCGGCATTTCGGCTGTTTCGAGCCGTGAGTGATGCAAATCCAGGGCCGGGAGAAACCGACCTCGGCGGTGCGCCATCGGGGTAAGGATCTGGGAAAGGGGTACTAAGGTCGAGGCGTGCCATCGGACAGTGGTCAGGCGAGGGTTCGCCTCGCCCGCATCAGCGAGTCACCACTTGATGTCGGTCAGGCAATCCAGCTGGTGTCGGGCCCAACGATCGGTGGCATTGCGCTGTTCGTCGGGACCGTGCGTAACCACGACCATGGTGCAGCGGTCACCTCACTCGACTACACCCAACACCCCAGTGCTTCCGAGGTGCTGGAACGATGCGCCGCCGAGGCCGCCGAGCTGCACAATGTCGAGTCGATCGCGGTCGAGCACCGCATCGGACGCCTTGAGGTCGGCGACGTTGCCGTTGTGGTGGCCGTCGGTGCCGTTCATCGGGAGGCGGCGCTGGCTGCGTGCGCGCACTTGATCAACACCCTTAAGGCCGAGGTGCCGATCTGGAAGGAACAGCACTTCGCCTCCGGCGATGCTGAGTGGGTGGGTCTGGGAGACGAGGACGTCGCAGCGCGACAGCCTCAGGGCGCAGTTAGGTTGCCGTGACCCGTCAAACCTGGACCGCATTCGTCTCGGCACTGGCGTTCATTTGCCTGGCCGTGCTTCTCGTCGTCGTCCCGGTGCCGTTTGTTAGCTGGAGTCCCGGCGGAACCCGAGACACTCTCGGCAACGTGGGCAATGAGCCGATGATCAGAGTCCAGGGCATGGATACTTACGCGACGACTGGCCGGCTAGACATGACCATCGTCGCGATTACACCTGCCGATGCCCGACTCAGCCTGCCCCAAGCATTGCTTGCGTATTGGCTGCCACACCGCGATGTGTTGCCGCGCGACGCTGTTTACGCCCCAGGCAAATCGGCGGAAGAAGTGGAAAACGAAGACGCCGACATGATGGAAACAGCCCAGGACGACGCGGTCGTGGCCGCCCTGCGCGCCGATGGGCGGCCGGTTACCGAGATGCCGGCCATCTTTTCGGTCACCGTCGGTGGCCCGGCTCACAAGCTCCTGCTTCCGGGTGATCTGGTGGTTTCGGTCGATGGCGTGGCTACAGCCGACGACGATGTGGTGGCCGACGCAATTCGGGCTCACCGAGTCGGCGAAAAAGTAAGGTTCGTGGTCATCCGGAACAAGGTCCAGACCGACGTGACTGTGACCACGGTGGAGTCGAATGTCCAATCCGATGTTCCGGTCGTCGGCATCACCTTGGCCACCGGTTACCGCTACGACCCCAAGATCTCCTTCGACCTCGGCCAACAGATAGGCGGCCCCAGCGCCGGCCTAGTGTTTGCGCTTGCGATCTATGACAAGATCACCGACGGGCCCCTGCTGGCCGGCCGGCACCTCGCCGGCACCGGGAAGATCACCCCTGATGGGGATGTTCAAGCTATCGGTGGCATTCAGGAAAAGATTGCGGCGGCCCAAAAGTCCGGCGCCACGGCGTTTTTCGTCCCGGCCGCTAACTGCCGTGATCTGGCCGGGGTGCGTACCCCCATGTCGCTGATCAAGGTCGCCACGCTGGAGGATGCCATCAAGTCCGTGCAGACTCTCAACCGCTCGGGCGACACCAACGCGTTACCGCACTGCTAGTGGAGCGAAGACACGTGGAATGGGGAACTGCCCGCGATGCAGGCGCATACGCTGACACAAGTGACGTTGCATGCGGGCTGAGCCCGTCGAAGCTCGGTGCCCTTCGACAAGCTCAGGGCATATATCACCCACGGGCGGAACCGCCCGGGCCGGCTGGGTCGTTGCCGAGACAACGAATACGCCGTAGCAGCGGTTGAGGAGAGATGAGAGTTTGAGCAGTCTGCGGGTCGGCCGGCGACGGAGCGCCATTCTGCCGACATTGGTCATCGTCGCGGTCTTGATCGTGGCCTTCGCGATATTCACCAGCGTATGGACAGACCGTCTCTGGTACGGGTCGATCGGTTACGCCTCGGTGTTCAGCACGATGCTGCTCACCAGGATCGGGTTGTTCGTGGCCTTCGGCCTCATCATGGCGACGTGTGTCGTCTCCAATGCAGCCATTGCCTATCGTCTCCGGCCGCGGCTGGGCGCCCAGATGCCGAGCAGTCCGCTGCTCGAACGCTATCGGGAACTGTTGGAGTCCAGATTCGTCTGGGTGCTGGTAGCGATAGGTGTCGTGGTAGGCCTGTTCGCCGGCGGTGCCGCCAGTGGGCGGGCCCTGGAATATTTGGCCTGGCGCAATGCGCAGCCTTTCAACGTCACCGACCCGCGGTTCGGGCTTGACGTCGGATTCTTCGTCTTCTCCTATCCGTGGTGGCGGTTCGTCATGTCGTTCGCCTTCGCCGCGCTGGTCTTCAGTGCGATCGTGGCCGCCATCGTGCACTACACGATGGGCGGCTTGCGGTTCAGTGGACCTCGACGCGGCGGTAGTCGAGCCACCCAGGCACATCTGTCGATCTTGGTCGGCCTAGCCGTTTTGGTGAAAGGCGTGAGCTACTGGTTCGACCAATATGCGTTGGCAATCGACCGCTCCAACCGGCTGTTCACCGGCATTTCGTACACAGCCGATCATGCAACGGTGACCGCCAAGATGATCTTGGCGATTATTGCGGGCATCTGCGCGTTGCTGTTCTTTGTTAATGCGGTATTGCGCCGCTGGATGGTCCCTACGATTGGGCTGATCCTGTTGCTGCTATCCGCGATTGTGCTGGGTCTGGTGTATCCGGGCGCGGTGCAGTACTTCAGCGTCCGACCCGATGAGCCGGACAAGGAACGCAGCTACATCAAAGCCAATATCGACGCGACCCGCGCGGCGTACGGCGTCGACAAGGTGGAGATCACCGACTACTCGGCGAAGACGACGGCTACCGCGGGTCAGCTGCGCGCTGATGCCGAGGCATTGCCAGGAATTCGGCTCATCGACCCGAACGTCGTCGGTCCGACATTCGAGCAGTTGCAGCAGGTCCGCGGTTACTACTCGTTCCCCAAGATCCTCGATGTGGACCGTTACACCATCGCAGGCAAGGAGACCGACGCCGTTGTCGCGGTGCGCGAAATGGACCTGAGCGGTGTCGAGGACAACTGGAACAACCGCAAGACCGTTTACACACACGGCTATGGGCTCGTTGCGGCGTACGGCAACCGGCGCCAGCCCGGCGGTGAACCGGAGTGGATTGCCAAGGACATCCCACCGACCGGAGAAATCGAGGAGCACGAGCCGCGGATCTATTTCGGGGAGTTGCAGGGGCAGCGACCCGATCAGTACTCCATCGTCGGCGAAACCCCTGGCAGGCCACCCATCGAGCTCGATACGCCTGGTGGCGGCGAGGGCGGCAATCCGAAGACCTACGCGTACACCGGCAAGGGCGGGGTCAAGATCGGCAACATGTGGCTGAGGTTGCTCTACGCCGCCAAGTTCGCCGATGTCAACATCTTGCTCTCGGATCGTATTAACCCGGCATCCAAGATCATCTATGACCGGACACCGCGGCAACTGGTGCAAGGCGCCGCACCGTGGCTGAAGGTTGACGGCGATGCGTACCCGGCCGTCGTCGAGGGCAGGATCGTCTGGATCGTTGACGGCTACACCACCTCAGACTCCTATCCGAACAGCGAACGCGTGAACCTGAATGACGTCACCTCCGACGCCCTGACCAGCGCCGGTGGAACAGTGGTGGCCCAGCCGCAGGATGACATCAACTACATGCGCAACTCGGTCAAGGCGGTCGTCGATGCCTACGACGGCAGTGTGAAGCTGTATGCGTGGGACAACACCGACCCCGTCCTGAAGGCCTGGTCGCAGGCTTTCCCCAACATCGTGCAGCCGAAGTCGGCGATCTCCAAAGACCTGCTTGATCATCTGCGCTACCCGCAAGACTTCTTCAAGGTGCAGCGCCAGATTCTGGCCCGCTACCACATGACCAACCCGGACAACTGGTACCAGCGGTCCAGCCTGTGGGACGTCCCGAACGACCCGGTGTCAGGCGCGTCGGCCCAGACCAAGGAGCCGCCGTTCTACCTGTCGGTGAAATGGCCCGGTGACAATGACGCAATCTTTTCACTGACCAGCTCATATGTGCCGTTCAAGCGCTCCAACCTGGCCGCGTACATGGCTGTGAATGCAGATGCCAGCAGCCCCGAATACGGGCGGATGCGCATTCTCCAGATGTCCGACACATCTCAGATCGACGGACCCGGACAGTCCTTCAACGCCATGACCACCAACGAAACGGTGGCCGATCGACTTCGTCCCTTCCTGAACCAGGGCGCGGCCAGCGCGACGTTCGGCAACCTATTGACCTTGCCGGTCGGTGGCGGGCTGCTTTACGTGACGCCGGTCTACACCCAGCGTCAGGGCAGCACCGGCTCATATCCCGCGCTCCGCTTCGTCGTGGTGAGGTTTGGCCAGTCGGTCGGCATCGGTGACACTCTGCAACAGGCCCTGGACCAGGTGTTCCAGGGCAGCGCCGGCGGCAGCACCGGGGAAGCCAGTGCCGATGGAAATACGCCTGCAGGCAACAGCAAGCCCGACAATCCGGCAGCGACCAGGGCGCTGGGTGAAGCGGAGGCGGCCTTCACGGCCGCGGACAAGGCGCTGACCTCAGGGGACCTGGGGACTTACCAGAAGAAGATCGAGGAGGCTCAGGGCGCCGTGCAGCGGGCCATGCGCGCGCTCGGTCGCTGACTTGTCAGAACGTGGATTTGCCTATAGCTCAACTGGGTTCTGACAAGTCGGCTTGAGGCGACTGCACTTCGAGGTCTTCGAAGCCTGAGGCGCGGAGGGGATCGGCCAGCCGCTCCGCGTCGCCGACAACCACCAGAGTCAGGTCGTCCGGATGGACAACGGATCCGTACGCCTCAGTGGCTGCTTCCGGAGTCACCGAACGCAGCAGCGCCAGGCTCCGATCGACGTAATCGTCAGGCAGCCCCGCGAGTACCTGAGTCGCGGCTTGATCAGCCACTCCATCGGCGGTTGCGTACCGAAGTGGGGAAACGCCGGTGAAGAAGGCGATCGCGTCGCTGACCTCCTGGCTGGTGAAGGGTGCTGCGTCGACCTTGATCAAGTCCCTCGTTGTGGCGAGCGCATCGACCAGAACATCGGTGCGAAACGAGCCTTGGACAGCAAATGAGCCGCCGGTTCGCAATGGGCCGAAGTTCATCCGCACGCCGTAGGTGTAGCCTTTCTCCTCCCGCAGCACGGCGTTGAGCCGGGACAGGAATGCACCGCCCATGGCGTACGAGGCGACGCTGATCGCGGCCCAGCGCGGATCCAGCCGGTCGATGCCGAAGCTGCCGAATCGCACATCAGCTTGCACCGCGCCGGGGCGGTCGATCAGTAGAGTGCGACGCCGGCCGGAAGTTGGCTCTTGGATGCTCACCTGGTGCTGATCTTCGTTTTGCCACGATCCGAGGCAGCGTTCGGCAACCGCAATCGGGTCCTCAGCAAAGTCGCCCGCGAGCACCAGGGTCGCTCTCGACGGTCCGAAATGATCATGGTGGAAGGCGGTCACGGCATCCGGTGTCACCTGTCGGACCGTGTCCGGCTCGCCACCGCTCATCCGAGCGGCCCGGGTGGTCTCGTCGAAAACGGCCGCTCGGAAGGCGATGCTCGCCGTTTGTGCGGAGTTGGCCTGCGCCTGCTCGATCTCGGCCAGCCGTAGCTGCACATGGCGGTTGACGTCGCGATCGGCGAGCGACGGCTCGATCACAGCCTCGGCGAACAGCTCGAGGGCGCGCTCGAGATGCGAGGCCGGCACGTCGAGAACGACCTGCAGACCCGACAGCGAAAGATCAACTCCGAAGCCTGCACCCTCGGTTTCCAGGAGCTCCGCGAACTCTTCCCCGTTGTGCCGTTGAGTACCCTCATCCAGGGTTCGTGCGCACATGGTCGCAACGCCTTCGATGTCACGACGTTCGGCATTGAGCGGCACGTCCAACACCAGGTGCGCCGCGATCACATGCTGGCCAGGAAGATCGAAGATCATCAGCTCGATGCCGTTGCTCAGCCGTCCGAGCCGAGGTGATGGAAACGCCCAGACAGCCGCGGGAGCGATCGACGGGCGGGGCAGGAATTCCCTCATGATGCCTCCTGCCGGTAGATCAACGTCGCTCGCTGGTCGGGACGCAGCCATTCCCGCACAGCATCGCGAACCTCGTCGGAGCCAATGGCGGTGATCTCGGCAATCCGAGAATTGATCAAGTGTGGATCGCCGTGCAAGGTCGCATACTCGCCGAGCGCATCGGCGCGAGAGTCGACGCGGGCCAGCTCATGGAGCCAGTGTCTCTCGAACTGGGCTTTTGCTCGTCGCAGCTCTTCCTCGGTTGGCCCGTCGGTGAGCAACTGGTCGATCAGCTCAGCCATCTCCTGCTCGAGCTCTTCCGGCGGGACGCCGTCGCGTGACCGTGCGTAGCTGAAGCCGAAGGAGTTGCCACCAATGAGGCCCATCGCTGATGCGCTGGTGCCCTCGGCGCGTTCGTTACCACGAACAAGTTGCTTGTGGAGCCGCGAGGTTTGCCCATGGCCGAGGACGCTCAAGCCCAGGTCGATTGCGTCGAAATCTTTGCCGCCCCGCGCGGGTAACCGCCAGGAAAAGTAGACGGCGTCGGCCGGAACCTTGCCGGAGGTTTCGACACGGGGTAGGCCGGAGAGGGAGGGCAGTGACCCATTGCCGGGTTTCGGAGGCTTGACGCCGGAGGCAAGTGATCCGAAATAGAGGTCGGCCCGCTCGAAGGCATCCTCGGGCTCGACATCGCCGGCGATCGTCAGGACTGCGTTGTTCGGTAAATAGTGGCGCCGGAAGAAGCCATGCACGTCCTCGAGCGTTGCCGCGTCCAGATCCTCCATCGAACCGATCGTGGTGTGCCCGTACGGATGGTCCGGGGGGAATGTCAACGTGTTGAGCAGCTCCATAACGTCCCCGTACGGCACGTTGTCGTAGCGCTGCCGCTTCTCTTCCTTCACAACCTCGCGCTGAGTGTCCAGATTCTCTTGAGTGAGAGCATCGAGCAGCGTGGCCATCCGGTCCGCCTCCAACCACAGCGCCAGGTCAAGGCCGCCGGTCGGCAACGTTTCGAAGTAGTTGGTCCGATCGAACCAGGTGGTGGCATTGACCACCGCGCCGGACGCCTGCAGCAGCGCAATGTGTTGGCCGGATGCGACGTGCGCCGAGCCTTGAAACATCACATGCTCGAAGAGATGGGCGAAGCCGGTACGACCCTCCTCCTCATCTCGGGAGCCGACGTCATACCAGATATTCACTGCGACCGACGGCGCTAGGTGGTCTGGGCTCGAGATGACGCGAAGCCCGTTATCCAACGTGTGCTGCACGATCGGGTAGCCAAGACCGGTGAGCGCGCCCGAAGTCATGCCCCACATCACAGCACATTGCGGCAAGCCAACGCGGTGCCGGGGCCAGCGCTGGTCTGCTATCTGATCACACCGGCGACCCTGGCCGGCTCGGCGTACGCCTGAGCCAGACTGGCGATGGTCTCGTGGGCATTCAGCCCGCTTGGATTGGGCACTACCCAGACCCGGGCGCCGGCCGGCAGCTCAGCCTGTTCGCCCTCCTTGGCTTTCGGAGCCGCGAAGGCCAGGCGGTACGCGGTGATGCCGGCAATCGCGATTACGGCTGGGTGATGCTGCGCAACAAAATCTTCGAGCCGCGTACGCCCTGCCCTCAGCTCGTCGGGTGCCAGCTCGCCGGCCCGGGCCGTGGCACGATTCACCAGGTTCGTGATGCCGATACCACACTTGATCAAATAGGCCCTGTTCTCCTCGGTCATCGGTTCGCCCCGGCCAAGATCACGATCGACGATCCCTGCCAGTCGCAACGCCGGATAGAAACGATTGCCCGGGTGGGCGAAATGAGTCTGGGTAGCCGCGGTCCACAAGCCGGGATTGATGCCGACGAAAAGCAGCTTCAGTCCTGGACCGACCAAATCAGGCACCGATGCATTACGGAAAGACTGCAACTCAGCCTGGGAGAAGCCCACGAAGGCCACCGTAGTGGGACCCAGGCAACGACCGGTTCTTGTTTGGTGGCCTTGGCTGTTGACGCTTCATGAGTGTCGAAGTGCAAACTTCAGAACTCTCCGGCATGACCACGGTTAGCCTGTCCCCGTGACTGATAGCGGGCGGGCCCGCCATGGCAATGGACGCGACGCATCGCACCGATTGCGTCGCGTCGTGCTGACCATGCTCAAGGCAGGCGCCTCGACCGTCACGCTCCTTGCGATCTACTACCTGCTGCCCTTGGACCGCACCTCGACTGATGTCGTGATCGGGATGCTAGTAGCCGGCCTCTTGGCACTCGTCGGGCTCATCGTCCTGCAGGTGCGGTCGATCATCAAGGCGGAATATCCCGCGCTGCGCGCCGTGGGATCTCTCGCGACCAGCGCTCCGTTGTTTCTGCTCCTCTTTGCAGCGACATATTTTGTCATGGGTCGGATCTCAGCGAGCAATTTCAGCGAGACGCTGACGCGTACCGATTCGTTGTATTTCACCGTTACCGTTTTCGCCACCGTTGGATTCGGCGATATCACCGCCACGAGCGAGGGAGCCCGAGCCTTGGTGACGGGGCAGATGGTTTCCGGCATCGTGATCGTGGGAATCGGCGCCAGGATCATTGTTGACGCGATCAAGTACGGGCGGCAGCAACAGCCGGTACAGCAGGCCAATGCTGAGCCTGACGCTGATGGCGGCTAAGCATTTGTCGGCGAGGTGGAGCCCGCTCCTTCGGCGCCGGATGCCTGCGCCTGGCCCGTAGCCGGCGGCTCTGCTGTTTGTGCACTCGGATCCGGCAGGATGTTGATGATGACAAAAGACACGGCCACTGCGACGACGACCTGCGGTGTCACCACGAGACCGTCGGTGCCCAGCAGCACCACGGCGAGCAGCGTCGAGGTCAATGGCAGTCGCAGCATGGCTGCGCACATGGCCCCGATGCCCATAGCGATTCCAGCCGCCAGGTTCATGCCGGGCAATGCGCTCGCGGCAACACCGATGGCAGCGCCGATGAACATCGAGGGGAAGACCGGACCGCCGCGAAAGGCGCTCAGCGAGAGCCCGTAAGCCAGAGCCTTGCAGAGTACGAGCAAGATCAACACGGAGAGCGAATAGTCGGCCGCGTGTTCGACCAGCTCGGGCAGCGCGTCCTGTCCCGAGAACAGCACCTGGGTGAAACTGCGTCCCGAGATGAGCTGGTACACCATTGCCGTGAGGCCGATCAGCAGACCGAGGAGCACGGTAACCAACACACGATTCAGGTGCACGATTGGACGTAGCCGCAGCGCTAGAGATCGGATCAACCAGCCGAGGAGGGCGCCCACCACCCCCATCACTATCGCCCAAGCCAGCGATGCCACCGTCGGTGGTACTGGGGGCGGAACTGACGGCAGTGCAAGGGAAAACGTGCCGAGGCCGGTCCAGTTGTCCAAACCAACGAAGACCAGGGCCCCGATGCCCGAGGCGAGCAGGCCTGGCAGCGCCACCAGGCTCAGCGTCATGCCGCCGATCCCTGCTGCCTCCATGATCAGAAATGCGCCGAGCACGGGCGAGCCGAGCAGCGTGCTGATCGCGGCAAAACTGCCGGCCGATGCCATGACCGTCACGGCCATCGGCGGCGCATCTTTCTTCGCAAGGCGTACGGTGAGCGCTCCAAGCCCGCCACCGATCGCGATGAGAGGTGCTTCGGGCCCGAGCACGGCGCCGAGGCTGAGTGTGGTCAGCGCGGCGAGGGCTATGGCTGGAAGTTCGCGCCCGGTTGGCGGACCACCGCCGGTCTTGAAGCCAAATGCGGGTGAGTGTCCTGCGTTGCCCGGCAGGTACCTAATGGTCAACGCTGTCAGCAGTCCGCACACCAGCAGCCAAGGCACCGGCCACCACGCGGGCGGGGCAGCCCCGAAGAGCTGATTCGGCAGGTCGGTGAACAGGTAGTGCTGGATCGCTGCAACCAATGCGAGGAAGCCGTAGGCGATTGCCGAGATCGGAATGCCCGCGATCGCTGCGAGCACAAGCGCTCCGAGGTAGGCCCTCGAACGAATCACGGCGACAGGGTCGATCGTTGGTGGTCTTCCCGTGGGCGCGCCTAAGGGATGCTGGCTCGGTTCAGGGAATGCGCCACTTCTGGGACTGCTTGAGTCAGCCATGAGATGCAGTCTCTCCTCAGATCAGCATGGCGTGGTCGACTACACGCCGGTTTGGACACTCAGTCGCCCGGATTTGGCCGCGGCAGTGAAGGCGTCGTAGTCGCGCTCATTCTGCTCGGCATAGCGAGCCGAGAAATCCGCGAGCGCTTTGTCGAATATGTCGGCCTTGCCGAGGTAGGAGGAGATGGCGATCCGGTCGCCCCATCGGGCATGGGCACGTGCGAGGGCGGCTGCGCAGAGGCGAGCGTAGAAGGTGGCGCCGTGCACTTCGAGGTTGTCGACATTCACCCCGCCCTTCCAGTCATGAAACTGCCGCACGTAGTAGTCGCGCGTGACTCCATCGAGGCCCCTGATGCGTTGCCAGCCTAGGAAGATGTCGGTCGCGCCTTGCATCAGGCGTTGCCCGACCACGACACGTTCGCCGTGGTGCTGGTAGCTGCTGGTGCCGAGGAACCGCTCCAGTACTGAGGGGTTCGCCTCTTTGACTTGCAGAAACAGCGGGTCCTTGGCGTCGCGCCCCATTAGGAGCAGCAAATAGCACCGGGTACCGACGCTGCCTACTCCCACAACTTTGCGGGCGGCATGGACATAGCGAAACTCCTCCAGCGGGTGGCCCTGCCGACCGATGGTGCGGCGGTAGGAGCTCAGCAGTTTCTTGATCAACGGGGTCGGGTCTTCCCACTCCGTTCCGGGCCCCACGAGATCCTCGATCGGTACGACCAGCGGGGGATCGGCCACGATCCGAAGCTCGCCGTCGACCTCATCCGCCCGCTTGGCGAACACCCGGATGCTGTCCCGCGTCTGCGCTTGTGCCACACGTCGCTTTGCGGTCTTCAGCTCCTGCTTGGTCAGGCGTTTCTGCTGCGCCTCCTGTTGGGCCAGTGTCAGCAGCATTCCCGCATCGAGCTGGTCATACCAGGCACCCAGGGTTCCCAATGCTGCGGCGTGGCTCATCCGGCCCCGATACTCGCGCACTCCAGCCATCACGACGGCACGCCGGTCGGCAGGGGAGAAGCCCCGGTCACGCCCCAGGATCTCGAGGCTGGCCGCGAGCCGCTTGACATCCCATTCCCATGGGCCCGGCAGGGTCTCGTCGAAGTCATTGATGTCGAAGAGCATGCGGCGCTCGGGCGTACCGAAGAGGCCGAAGTTCGACAGGTGCGCATCGCCGCACAGCTGCACGGTGACTCCCGACACTGGCGTTGGCGCCAGATCCGCGGCCATGATCGTGGCTGCTCCGCGGAAGAAGGTGAAGGGGGAGAGGAGCATT
>Ga0307291_1000266_pt1 | contig 13625 bp, 13 predicted proteins | sample ER_DNA_148_FD_194474 | JGI IMG/M metagenome (GOLD analysis project Ga0307291, IMG submission 194474) | Bulk soil microbial communities from the East River watershed near Crested Butte, Colorado, United States - ER_DNA_148 | ecosystem: Environmental > Terrestrial > Soil > Floodplain | place: USA...
TGTCCGAGGCGAGGCCGGTCTCGCCTCGCGGCCGCCCGCAACGCATCGTCCAGCACCAACCGGTAGTGCTCGCCGTCCGGACCCGAAAGGAGCAGGTGCTCCCCATCCTCCTGCACGCCGATGAGTCTCAGGTCCTGCATCCCGACTCCTGACCACTCACGCCGCCGCTCCGATACTCGACTCTGCCATGCGATCCCGGGCGGCGACCAGAGGCTCGCCGCGCGACCGCGGCACCGACCGCCCGTAGGGTGGCGGTCGTGCTCCACCACCACAGGCCGCATCTCTTCCGGTCGGGGCAGCACCGGTGACGTCCGAGACGCTCTCGCCCTATGACGCCGTCCTCCTGCTCTCGTTCGGCGGCCCGGAGGCTCCGGACGAGGTCATGCCGTTCCTGCGTCGGGTCACCGCGGGTCGCAGCATCCCGGACGAGCGGCTCGAGGAGGTGGCCCACCACTACGAACGGTTCGGCGGCCGCAGCCCGATCAACGACCAGAACCGCGCTCTGATCGGCGCCCTCGAGGCGGAGCTCAAGGAACGTGAGATCCACGTCCCCGTGCTCTGGGGCAACCGCAACTCGCCGCCGTACCTGTCGGAAGCCTTCCGAGACGCGGCCGCTCGCGGGCTCCACCGGCTCGTCGTCGTGACGACGAGTGCCTACTCCTCCTACTCCTCGTGCCGCCAGTACCGAGAGAACCTCGCCGCCGCGCTCGCGGAGGTCCAGGATGAGGGGCTGGTCCTCGAGATAGACAAGATCGGTCCGTATGCGTTGCGGCCCGCCTTCGGCGTCCCGAACGCTCGCCTCGTCGTCGACGCCCTCCGGTCGCTCGCCGACGTTCCCGACGCCGAGCTGGCGCTGCTGTTCGTCACCCATTCCATCCCCGACGCCATGGATGAGACGTCGGGCCCGGGCGACGGCGAGGGCCGGCTGTACCAGCGGCAGCACCACGAGCTCGCGCGACAGATCGTGGGCACGGCGGCGGCCGAGATCGGACGGGAGCTCGCCCCGGAGGTCGTCTACTGCTCGCGATCGGGTCCGGCCGGCCAGCGCTGGCTCGGACCCGACGTGAACGACCGTCTCGAACAGCTCGCCGCCGAGGGTCGTCGCGTCGTCGTCCTCGCCCCGGCCGGCTTCGTCTCGGACCACATGGAGGTCGTCTACGACCTCGACACCGAGGCCTCCGACACCGCCGATCGGCTGGGGATCCGGCTCGTCCGGGTTCCCACCGTCGGCGTCGACCCAGCCTTCGTCGCCGGCCTGGTCGACCTCCTCGAGGAACGGGCCGCAGAGGCCCGTGGCGAGCTCCAGCCCGCAGGCCCCTGGGTCCGCCCGTCCGTCTGCCCGGCCGGCTGTTGTCCGAACCTGCGCGAGTGGCGACCGGCCCTGTGCGGGAGCGACGCGTGAGCCCGCAGGGTCACGGGGCCGCAGGCATCCCCGCGGGCACCGACCCCCTGGCGCTGTCCGAACTCGCCACCCGGGTGGCCGTGGCCGCTGGGCGGTTTGTGGTCGACGAGCGGCCCCGCGAGGTCGAGCCGTCCGCCACCAAGTCCTCGCCCACCGACATCGTCACCGTCATGGACACCCGCGCCGAGGAGCTCATCCGGGGGCTTCTCCTCGGCGCGCGACCCCAAGACGCCTTCCTGGGCGAGGAGGGCGACGACCACCAGGGCACCTCGGGCATCACCTGGGTCGTCGACCCCATCGACGGCACCGTCAACTACCTCTACGACCTTCCCGCGTATGCGGTGTCGGTCGCCGCCGTGGCGGGCAACCCCAAGGAGCCAGGGGCCTGGCAGGTCGTGGCCGGGGCGGTCGCCGACCCGGCCCTGCGACGGGTCTACCACGGTGCCCTCGGCTGCGGCGCATACGAGCGCCGGTGGGACGATCCGGGTTCGACGACGGGGACGAGGCTGACGGTCGGCTCGGTGGACCACCTCTCCGCCGCATTGGTCGGAACCGGGTTCGGGTACACCCCGGAGCGGCGGCTGGTGCAGGGTCGCACGCTGCTCGAGCTTCTCCCCAAGGTGCGCGACATCCGGCGCATCGGGAGCGCCGCCCTCGACCTCTGCGCGGTCGCGTGCGGACGACTCGACGGCTTCTACGAGTCGGGTCTGAACCCCTGGGACATCGCCGCCGGATGGCTCCTCGTCACCGAGGCGGGTGGGGTGGTCACGGGGCGGGGTGGCGGACCGCCGTCGTCGGCGCTGACCGTCGCCGGCAATCCGGCCGTCCAGCGTGAGCTACTGGCCGTCGTCGACCACTGAGGCAGTGCCCACCGGAGCGGTGGTTCCGGATCCGGTCAGGCGGCGCTGAGGCCGACCCTCTCCAGCTCCGGCACCGTCAACCCGTGCTCACGCGCGATCCGCGCGATGTTTTCAAGATCGGCGCGGTGGACGTCGACCGAATAGTCGTCCCCGGACTCCTCGGCGGCGGTGAGGTCCTGGACCGCTGCGAGCGCTCGGGCTCGCAGCTGGGCGTGGAACTCGGTCATCCGGCGCCTCCAGGGGCTGCGTGCTGTGTGGCTAGTGCTCGTCCGTCTCCCGATCTGGCGGAACGGATCGCTCTGCTGATGTCTGGTGGTGCCCCGTCCCCCGGGGCACCGTCCAAGACCCTACGGGGGTCAGGTTACGGCCGTGCTGTCAAAATATTGAGCCGAGGTGACAAGTGCGTCTAGAGGGCGTCAGGGCGTCACCCGAGTTAGGCAAGAGAACGTCAAGCGAGCCCCAGGTCGACGCCCGCACCGCCCGAGATGACGGCCGCGGGTCGGTCTGTACGGGTACGTCTGTGACCTACGCGACATGCCCGACATCAGGACGAGGAGTGACTCCTGGGCTTTTGTAGGGCACAATCCGCGCGCGGGATTCATGCGACGCCCGCGACCGGGGCGAGTCCGGGCACCACCGACGGACAGATCCGGGCACAAACGAGGGGGCGGCTGCGTTACACCGGAGCACCACCGCAGGTCGGGTCCGAGACGCCGCCCCAAGCGGGAGCCGTCGACGTCGACGAACCGGCCCGTCACCACCGCTCACCTCTCACTGACGCCACCCTCATCGCGCGACGACACCACGAAGATCACCAGTACCGCAGGAGCGACACCACCCATGGCGACTGATTACGACGCCCCGCGCAAGACCGACGACGACCTCTCCGAGGACTCGATCGAGGAGCTCAAGGCTCGGCGCGTCGACAAGTCCGCGTCGAGCGTCGACGTGGACGAGACCGAGCAGGCCGAGGGCTTCGAGCTCCCCGGCGCCGACCTCTCCGGCGAGGAGCTGTCGGTCCGGGTCATCCCCCGGCAGGCCGACGAATTCACCTGCGCCGAGTGCTACTTGGTGCACCACCGAAGCCAGCTGGCCAGCGACAAGGGCGGCAAGTTGGTCTGCCGAGAGTGCGCGGCTTGACCGACGCCTCGGCCGACCAGCGGCCGCCGCAGCCCCAGCAGCCAGGGCCGACTTCCCACGCGGGGGTCGGCCCTGAACGCGTCTCGGTATGCGTGCGACGTCTCGACGCCAGCCTGCCGCTGCCGTCCTACGCCCACTCGGGCGACGCGGGTGCCGACCTCCTCTCGCGCGTCGACGTCACCCTCGCGCCGGGCGAGCGGACCCTCGTCCCGACAGGCATCGCGATCGCTCTGCCGGAGGGGTATGCGGGGTTCACGCACCCACGGTCAGGGATGGCCGCGCGCCATGGGATCACCATCGTCAACGCGCCCGGCACGATCGACGCGGGCTACCGCGGCGAGATCCTCGTCAACCTCGTCAACCTCGACGCCAGCGAGCCGTTCGAGGTGAGGCGCGGCGACCGGATCGCTCAACTGATCGTCCAGCGGGTGGCCGAGACGGTCTTCGTCGAGGTGGATTCGCTCCCGGACAGCTCGCGGGGGGAGACTGGACACGGTGCGAGCGGTGGCTTCGGACCGCGCGCCTGAGTACCGGCATACGCGACACCCGTAGGCCGTTGACGACGATAGAGCGACGATAGAGATCGACAAAGGACGACAGACACCGTGGCAATTTTCCGCCGGGGACGCAGGGACGAGCCGCTCGACCATGTCGACGAGCTCGACGAGCTCGAGGAGTCCGAGGCGCTCGACGACGATGCCGAGAACCGCGACGCGGCTGATGAGGAGTATGAGGAGGAGGAGCGGTTCAACCGCGCCCGCGGTCCCTTCGACGCGTCAGAGGTCGATGACGACATTCAGAGGATCGACCTGGGCGCGCTCCTCATCACCCCTGTCGACGGCATGCAGCTGCGGCTCGAGCTGGACCAGGAGCAGCAGTCCGTCGTGAGTGCCCACGCTCTCGTCGGCGACTCGAGCGTGCAGCTCCAAGCGTTCGCCGCCCCGAAGACGCTCGGCGTGTGGCCCGACATCCGCACCGAGATCGCCGACAGCATCACCGCGCAGGGCGGTACGGCCGACGTCGTCGACGGTCCGCTCGGGCGCGAGCTGGCGGCGACCATCCCGGGACGCGGCCCCGACGGCAGCGCGCAGGAGAACGCTGTGCGCTTCCTCGGCGTCGACGGTCCCCGCTGGTTCCTGCGCGCCGTCATCAGCGGGCCGGCCGCGATCGACGACGCGAAGGCGGCGGCCCTCGTGGACGTCGTCCGCACTGCCGTCGTCGTCCGCGACGACGAGGCGCGTCCACCGAGAGAGGCGCTGCCGCTGCGAGTTCCCACGGCGCCCACCGACGAGCCGGACCCTGAAGCTTCTGGTCACGAGCGCGCCGATGATCTGAGACCCTTCGAGCGCGGACCCGAGATCACGGAGGTGCGGTAATCATGAGCACGACTCCCACGTCCTCCCGTCGGGAGCAGCCTCGCGGCATGTTCGCCCGGCTGACCGACCGGCTGACCCGGTCCTCCAAGGAGGACGAGGCCGAGGAGCTCCGGGACGAGTCGGAGCGCCAGGGCGCCACGCCCATCTGCGACTTGCCCAACCGGGAGCGGGCCGACGTCTGTGGCACCGTTCGCTCGGTGACCCTGCGGCCACGCGCCGACGTCCCGGCGCTGGTCGTCGAGATCTACGACGGCAGCCGTCCACTCCACCTCGTGTGGCTGGGCCGTCGGGAGATCGCCGGCATCCAGGCCGGCGTGCAGCTCAAGGCGAGCGGTCGGGTCTCCTACTACCGCGGCGTCCCGACGATGTTCAACCCCTTCTACACGATTGTTCCCAAGAGTGGCTGAGCCGCGGCGCGTCGGCGGCACCACGGCCTACGTCACCGTTGAGGAGCTCCTGCGGGTCCGGCTGAGCGCCGCCATCGGCGGCTGGCGCGGCGCCCTCGAGTCGGCGGTTCCCACCATCGCGTTCGTCGTCGTCTGGACGGTCACCCAGGACGTCCGGACGGCCGTCCTCGCGGCGGCCGCGGCCCTGGTCGTCCTCGGCCTGCTGAGGCTGCTGCGCCGCGAGACGCTGCGATTCCTCGCGTACGCGGCGGTGGCGGTGGCCATTGCGGCGTTCTTCGCGCTGCGGTCGGGTCGGGCCGAAGACGCCTTCCTGCCGGGCATGATCCAGACCGCCGCGGTGGGGCTGGTCTTCGCGGTCACGAACCTCCTGCGGTGGCCGCTCTTCGGATTCCTCATCGCGGCCGCCGACCCCGAGCTGTCGGAGGCCTCTGAGCGACTCAAGGCATCATCCAAGCGAGGCGCTCCTCAGGACCCGGACTCGGCGGCCCGGGCCGCAGCCGACGAGGCAGCGGTCGCCGAGCTGCTGACCGGCTGGCGGCGCCACGCCGGTGTCGTACGGGTCGCCAGCCGGGTCGGGTGGGTCATCGTCGTCCTGGACGTCGTGCGGCTGGCGGTCATGGTGCCGCTCTACCTCACGGGCCAGGTGACCGCCCTCGGCGCCGCGAAGATCGTCCTCGGCTGGCCCGCCTACCTGCTCGCGGTGCTGGTCATCGGGTTGCTGCTGCTGCGCGGCCGCACCCCGCTCGACGACCCCGACACCCGGGACGCGCGCCCGGCGACCGCCTGACGCCGAGCTAGTCGTCCTCGCGCGGGGGACGGAACCCCGGGGAAAGCATCTGCTCGAGGACGTCCTCGTTGTCCGGCGTCGTGATGAAGAGCAGCTCGTCGTGCGCCTCCACGGCGTCGTCGCGGCTCGGCGCGATCGGCCGGTCGTCGCGGATGATCCCGACCAGCACCGTGTCGTCGGGCCACTGGATGTCGGCGATGCGCTTGCCGATGAAGGGACCCTCGCCCGGCATGGTCAGCTCGACCATCGACGCCTTGGCCTGCTGGAACTGGAAGATCCGCACCAGATCGCCGACGCTGACGGCTTCCTCGACGAGCGCCGTCATGAGGCGCGGCGTGGACACCGCCACGTCGACCCCCCACGACTCGTCGAACATCCACTCGTTCCTCGGATCGTTCACCCGGGCCACGGTCCGGGGTACGCCGAACTCGGTCTTCGACAAGAGGGACACGACGAGGTTCGCCTTGTCGTCACCCGTGGCCGCCACCACCACGTCGCACTCGTGGACCTTGGCCTCCTCGAGGACCGCGATCTCGCAGGCGTCCGCGAGCAGCCACGCCGCGTCCGGGACGCGGGACGCCTGGACGTCGTCGGCGTCCTTGTCGATGATCAGGACCTGGTGGCCGTTGTGGAGCAGCTCTCGGGCGATGGAACGGCCGACGCTCCCCGCTCCGGTGATGACGACACGCATACGTATCCCTCGTCGATCCCTGTTCGCAGCTCAGTGGGGCGGCGGCGGTTGGTCGTAGGCCTTCTCGATGCGGCCCAGATCGTCGTTGGCCGCCACGACGTGGACCTGGTCGCCGTCCTGGAACACCGTGTCGGCCCCAGGGATCAGGCCGTCCCCGAGCCGGGTCAGAAAGGCGATCCGAGAGCCGGTGACCGACTCGACCTCGGTGATGCGACGCCCGACCCACGATCTGGCCAACGGCACCTGGGCCACGACCACTCGCCCGCTCGGGTCGGTCAACGCGGGGACCGAGCCCTGAGGGAGGATCAGCTGCAGCATCTGGTCGGCGGTCCAGCGGACCGTCGCCACCGTGGGGATGCCGAGCCGCTGGTAGACCATGGCCCGGCCCGGGTCGTAGATCCGCGCGGCGACGTGCTCGACGCCGAACGTCTCCCGCGCGACGCGCGCCGCAAGGATGTTGGAGTTGTCGCCGCTCGACACCGCCGCGAACGCATACGCCTCGTCGATCCGAGCCGCCTTGAGGGTGTCGCGGTCGAACCCGATCCCGGTGACCGTCATGCCCTCGAACGAGCTGCCCAGCCGCCGGAACGCGGACGGTTCGGCGTCGATGATGGCAACGTCGTGACCACGCCTGCTGAGGCTCTTGGCCAGGGTCGACCCGACGCGGCCGCAGCCCATGATCACGAAGTGCACGGCGCCATACTGGCACGGGCCGCTGAGCCGATAGACCCATCCGAGCACTGGCGCCGGCCCGTCATACAGTTGCCGCGTGGCGAACTCCGGTCGGGTGCTCAAGCGCCTCGTCCTCGGCCGGGCCATGCGCAGCGACCGGCTCGGGGAGACCTTCCTACCGAAGCGGCTTGCCCTGCCGATCTTCGCCAGCGACGCGCTCTCGTCCGTGGCCTACGCCCCCGACGAGATCTTCCTCATGCTCGGGCTGGCGGGCGGCGCGTTCGTCGTCACGCACTCCTGGCAGGTCGCCCTCGCCGTCGTGTTCGTCATGGTCGTCGTCGTCGCGTCCTACCGCCAGAACGTGCACGCCTACCCCTCGGGCGGTGGCGACTACGAGGTCGCCACGGTCAACCTCGGTCCGAAGGCCGGGCTCACCGTCGCCAGCGCGCTCCTCGTCGACTACGTCCTCACCGTCGCCGTCTCGATCTCCTCCGGCGTCCAGAACGCCGCCACCGCGATCCCGTCACTGCGCGGACACGAGGTCCAGGTCGCCATCGGCCTGGTCGTGCTGCTGACCGCGATGAACCTGCGGGGGGTGCGCGAGTCCGGCAAGGCCTTCGCCGTGCCGGTCTACGCGTTCATCCTCGGCATCGTGGGGATGGGGCTCGTCGGTGTGTTCCAGGCCGTGACGGGAACGCTTGGACAAGCCGAAAGCGCTCAATACCAGCTGATCCCGGAGCCGGGCCACGAGGAGATGGTCGGCATCGCGACCGCCTTCCTCCTGCTCCGGGCGTTCTCGTCCGGCTGTGCCGCCCTCACCGGCGTGGAGGCGATCTCAAACGGGGTGCCGGCCTTCCAGAAGCCGAAGAGCCGCAACGCCGCGACGACCCTGCTGATGATGGGCCTCCTGTCGATCACCATGCTCAGCACCATCATCGGGCTGGGCCGCGCCACCGACATCAAGGTCGCCGAGCGGCCCGCCGAGCAGCTGGCCCTCAACGGGCAACCCGTCGGGGAGGAGTACATCGCCGAGCACCCGCAGGACACCGTCCTCGGACAGCTCGCCCACGCGGTGTTCGGCAACTTCACGCCGGGTGTCATCTACGTCTCGATCGTCACGGGGCTGATCCTCATCCTCGCCGCCAACACGGCGTTCAACGGGTTCCCGGTGCTCGGGTCGATCCTCGCCAAGGACGGATACCTACCGCGGCAGCTGCATACGCGCGGTGACCGGCTGGCCTTCTCCAACGGCATCCTCATCCTGGCGGCCGCCGCGGCCGCGCTGATCGTCGCGTATCAGGCCGTGGTCACCTCGCTGATCCAGCTCTACATCGTCGGCGTCTTCGTGTCCTTCACCTTGAGCCAGAGCGGGATGATCCGGCACTGGAACCGGCACCTCAAGACGGAGACCGACCCGAAGGTCCGGGCTCGGATGATGCGGTCGCGGGTGATCAACGCCGTGGGCGCCGTGATGTCCGGGATCGTCCTCCTTGTCGTGCTGATCACCAAGTTCCAGGCCGGCGCGCGCTACGCGATCCTCGCGATGGCCGTCCTCTTCTTCCTCATGCTCGGCATCCGCCGCCACTACCGGCACGTCGCCGAGGAGCTCAAGCTCGACGAGGACGAGGCACCGATGCTCCCGAGCCGGGTCCACGCCATCGTGCTGATCTCCAAGCTGCACAAGCCGGCGATGCGTGCCGTCGCCTACGCCCGGGCCACCCGTCCCACGTTCCTGGAAGCGATCACCGTCGACGTCGACCCGGAGGACACCGAGGCGCTGCGCAACGAATGGGCCCGCCGAGACATCCCCGTGCCGCTCAAAGTGCTGTCGTCGCCCTACCGCGAGATCACCCGGCCGGTCATCGACTACGTCCGCTCGTTGCGGACGGGTAATCCACGCGACGTCGTCATCGTCTACATCCCCGAGTACGTGCTGGGCCGCTGGTACGAACAGGTCCTGCACAACCAGAGCGCGTTGCGGCTCAAGGCCCGTCTGCTCTTCACGCCCGGTGTCATGGTGGCGAGCGTCCCCTGGCAGCTGCGTTCGTCCGAGGGGCACGAGGACGACGAGGACGTGGGCCGTCCCGTCGTCGGGTCGGTCCGCCGGGGACCGAGCTGACCGCCACCAGCCTGGTCGGGGCCGAGGTCGTCACCGAGGTCGGTCCGGTGGCCCATGGCGGCCACTGTGTCGCCCGTGTCGACGGGCGCGTCGTCTTCGTCCGTCACGCGTTGCCCGGCGAGCGGGTCCGAGTGTTCATCACCGAGGGGGAGGAGGACAGCCGGTTCCTCCGCGGTGACGCCGTCGAGGTCCTGGTGGGGTCGTCCAACCGGGTCGAACCGCCCTGCCCCTATGCGGGGCCAGGCCGCTGTGGGGGCTGCGACTTCCAGCACGCTTCGCTTGCATATCAACGGGACCTCAAGTCGGCCGTCGTCCGAGAGCAGTTCTCGCGGCTGGCTCACCTTGAGGTGGACGTCTCGGTTGAGCCGCTGCCCGGCGACTACGACGGCCTGCGCTGGCGGTCGCGGGTTGAGTTCGCGGTGGACGAGGCGGGGCAGGCCGGGCTGCGGAAGCACCGGTCACACGACATCGTGCCCCTTGCCGACTGCCTCATCGCCGACCACCGCATCGTGGACAGCGGCGTCTTCGACACGGTCTGGACCGGGTGCGAAGGCGTCGATGCGGTCGCCGCGGACGAACCAAGCGGAGCCGTCCTCGTCACTTTGCCCGACGCGCGCGAGCAGTCGGTCGTGCAACGGGTCGTCACGTCGGACTGGACCAGCGAGTTCCGAGTCGACGCGCGCGGCTTCTGGCAGGTCCACCCCGGTGCAGCACCGACCTTCGTCTCGCACGTCCTCGACTCGCTGGCGCCAGAACCGGGGGAGCGGGTGCTCGACCTGTATGCGGGTGCCGGTCTGTTCGCCGCGGCGCTCGCTGACGCGGTCGGCCCCTCGGGCGCCGTGCTTGCCGTCGAGGGTGACCGCCGGGCCGTCGGCCATGGCGCAGCCAATACGACCTCCCGTCCCTGGGTGGAATGGCGGCACGGACGGGTCGACCGGCTGATCCGGCCGTTGGTCCGGCAGGACGTCCACGCCGACGTGGTCGTGCTCGACCCGCCCCGCACCGGCGCGGGCCGCGACGTCTGCCGGTACATTGCCGCCCTCACGCCCCGCGCAATCGCGTACGTGGCGTGCGACCCGGCCGCACTGGCAAGGGACACCGCATACCTGCAGTCGGGCGGCTACCGGCTCACGTCGCTGCGCGCCTTCGACGCCTTCCCGATGACGCACCACGTCGAGTGCATCGCCGTCTTCGCTTCCGCTTGAGGGCGTCTCCTCGGCTACTGCACCTCATCGTCAGATCTTGCGGCGGGCCCCAGTCGATGCACGCGCTTCCTCGGCCGCGGATCCTTGGCACAACCGTCGAGGACCGGTGAGGGCGAGGTGGGACCCTCGTCACCGTTGGTGGCCGCCCTGCTGACTGCGACACTCCCCGTATGGGATCTCCCATCGAACAGGCACCGCCGCTCGACGCGCCGTTACTCCGTGGCGAGCTCCTCTGCAACGGCGATGCCGGCTACGACCAGCACCGCCGGGTGTGGAACGGCTCGATCGACCGGTATCCCGCGTCGATCGCGCGGTGCCTTGGAGTAGCCGACGTCGTAGCGGCTCTGCACTGGGGGCGAGCCCATGGCCTGCCGGTTGCGGTGCGCAGTGGTGGGCACTCGTTCCCCGGGCTGTCCGTGGCCGACGGCGCCTTGGTCATCGACGTGGCCGCGATGAAGGGGATCCGAGTCGATCCCGGGCGCCGCACGGTGCGCGTGCAGGCGGGCGTCCTGCTCGGAGAGCTCGACCGTGAGACACAAGCGTTCGGACTCGCGGTGCCGGCTGGAATCGTCACCCACACCGGCGTGGCGGGCCTCACCCTCGGGGGCGGCATCGGCTGGATCATGCGGAAGCACGGCCTCTCGATCGACCAGCTGGTCTCCGTCGATGTGGTGACCGCCAGCGGTGATCTCGTGCGGGCCAGTACGGAGGAAAACCCCGACCTGTTCTGGGGTGTCCGCGGGGCCGGGGCCAACTTCGGGGTCGTTACGGAGTTCGAGTTCCGTTGCGTGCCGCTGGCCACGACCGTGCTCGCCGGGCCGCTGCTGTGGCCGATCGCCCGGTCCGGGGACGTCCTTCGGTTCTACCGCGAATGGGTTGCCGAGGCACCGGACGAGCTGATGACGATCCTTGTCCACCGCAAGGCGCCGCCCCTGCCCTTCGTTCCCGAGGACCTCCGAGGGACGCCGGTCGTCATGGTCGTCTGCTGCTGGATCGGTGACATGGAGGAGGGGGAACGGTTCCTCCGGCCGCTGAGACAGTTCGGCTCACCGGTCGTCGACCTCTGCACGCCCAAGCCGTTCCTCGACCATCAGGCGATGTTCGACCCGAGCTTCCCCCCTGGCCGCTGGTACTACTTCAAGAGCTGTGACGTCGCGGAGCTGAGCGACGACGTCATCGACGTTACGGTCGACCACGCCTCTCGGATCTCTTCCCCGCTCACGGCGTTCCCGATCTGGCAGATGGGGGGAGCGGTCAGCCGGGTCGGGAACGACGAGACGGCATTCAACGGCCGGTCCGCCGGCTTCACCTACAACATCGGCGCCTGCACGGAGTCCGCCACCGGCTTCGACGAGGAACGGCAGTGGGTTCGCGACTTCTGGTCAGCCCTGACTCCGTGGCACGACGGCGTGTATGTCAACTTTCTCGGCAGCGAAGGGGTCGACCGGGTCCGCCAGGCCTACGGCGACGACAAGTTCGCCAAGCTCCAGGCGCTGAAGGACAAGTACGACCCCGAAAACGTCTTCCGCAGCAACCAGAACATCCCGCCGAGCGAGTAACTCCACGCTCGAGTCCTCTGACCGGGCAGGACGACCGCGGGGACCGTCACGGCCTCAAGCGGAGGGAAGTTGACGTCAGAGCCTCAACTTTCCGCCACTCGACGATCGTCCACGCCGGCAGTCGAATGGGGCGAAGCGCACGCCCGGCTCGTGCTGGACCAACGGCATAGGCTCGGTTCCGAGACGACATGCGAACTGGCATACCAAGGTGTGGTTAGATATCTTGATATCAAGATAGTTGGTCAGAGAGGACGCGGGATGGACAGCTCCAAGGACACGTTCGGTGCCAAGGGCACCCTGACGGTCGGCGACCAGAGCTACGAGATCTACCGCCTGAACGCGGTCGACGGCAGCGGCAACCTGCCCTACAGCCTGAAGGTCCTGCTCGAGAACCTGCTCCGCACGGAGGACGGCGCGAACATCACGGAGGACCACATCCGTGCACTCGGATCGTGGGACGAGAACGCCGAGCCCGACACCGAGATCCAGTTCACGCCGGCCCGCGTGATCATGCAGGACTTCACCGGTGTTCCGTGCATCGTCGACCTCGCCACCATGCGCGAGGCGATGGCCGACCTGGGCGGGGACGCAACCAAGATCAACCCGCTCTCGCCGGCCGAGCTGGTCATCGACCATTCTGTCATCACCGACGTGTTCGGCCGGGCCGACGCCTTCGAGCGCAACGTCGAGCTCGAGTACGAGCGCAACCACGAGCGCTACCAGTTCCTCCGCTGGGGCCAGACCGCGTTCGACGACTTCAAGGTCGTCCCGCCGGGCACCGGCATCGTCCACCAGGTCAACATCGAGTACCTCGCCCGGGTGGTCATGGAGCGTGACGGTGTGGCCTACCCCGACACCCTCGTGGGCACCGACTCGCACACGACGATGGTCAACGGCCTCGGCGTTCTCGGCTGGGGCGTCGGTGGCATCGAGGCCGAGGCGGCCATGCTCGGCCAGCCGGTCTCGATGCTCATCCCGCGTGTGGTCGGCTTCAGGCTGACCGGCTCGATCCCGGCCGGCGCGACCGCGACGGACGTGGTTCTCACGATCACCGAGATGCTGCGAAAGCACGGTGTGGTGGGGAAGTTCGTCGAGTTCTACGGCGACGGCGTCGCCCAGGTGCCGCTCGCGAACCGCGCGACCATCGGCAACATGAGCCCCGAGTTCGGCTCGACGTGCGCGATCTTCCCCATCGACGCCATCACGCTCGACTACCTGCGGCTCACCGGCCGGTCCGACGAGCAGGTGGCGCTGGTCGAGGCATACGCGAAGGAGCAGGGACTCTGGCACGACCCGAGCGTCGAGCCGCGGTTCTCCGAGCGGCTCGAGCTCGACCTCTCGACGGTGGTTCCCTCGATCGCCGGCCCGAAGCGCCCGCAAGACCGCATCGCCTTGAGCGACGCCAAG
>Ga0307291_1000270_pt1 | contig 13566 bp, 22 predicted proteins | sample ER_DNA_148_FD_194474 | JGI IMG/M metagenome (GOLD analysis project Ga0307291, IMG submission 194474) | Bulk soil microbial communities from the East River watershed near Crested Butte, Colorado, United States - ER_DNA_148 | ecosystem: Environmental > Terrestrial > Soil > Floodplain | place: USA...
CGGCCAGCCAGTGCCGGGCGATCGCGGGATGCAGCTCCTCCCGGTCACCGCGAACCCGCGTCAGTGCGGTCGCGCAGCGCAGGTGCCGGGCGGCCTTCCACGGCGTCGACCGGCGGTCCAGCAGGGCGTCGACGACCAGCGAGTGGGTGAACCGGACGCTGGACGGCCGGCTTCCGGTGGTGACCAGGCCGGCCTCGTATGCGGCGTCGAGGCTGACGACGGCCTCGTCGAGAGAGCAGTCGGCAACCTCCGCGACGAGCCACGCCTCGGCCTCGTCGCCCACGACGGCGGCGCTCTCGAGGACGGTGACGGCCGGCCCGCCGAGCCGCTCGACGCGGTGCCGGACGACGTCGCCCACCGAGGGCGGGACCGGTACCTCGTCTCGGGCCAGGGCGCTGAGGAAGAAGGGTTGCCGCCGGTGCGGGCGTGCAGGTCGGCCGCACGGCCGGTCCCGGGGTCCGAACCGGTCGTCGCGGTGACAAGCGCGCGGACGTCGTCGACGTCCAGCCCGTTGAGGGAGATCCGGTGGGCACCGGCCCGGGCCAGGTGGGAGAGGACCGAGGTCAGGTGCGAGGCCTCGTGGCGCCGGTACGTCGCGACGACGGCCAGTCCGGGCGGGTGAGCGTCCGCGAGGTGCTCGAGGAGCCGCAGGCTCGCGGCGTCCGCGGCGTGGACGTCCTCGAGCAGAACGGTCAGCGGCGCCACCTGGCGGAGGTAGTCCGTGATCCGCTCGAACTCGCGCAGCCGAGCGCCCTCGGCGTCGAAGACGGGAGGACGATCGCCTCGCCCGGCGACGAAGGCCGTGACGTCCTCCGGTACCGGATGGTCCGGCCGCAGCGCCGCGACCGCGTGGAGGACCTGTTCCCAGGGCCACAGCGCCGGTACCGCTTCGTGGTCGGGGCTGCGTCCCCAGGCGACCGATCCCGCGCTGGAGGCCGCCAGCTCCTGCAGCAGCCGGGTCTTGCCCACGCCGGGTTCGCCGTCGACCAGGAAGAGAGCAGTGCGCCCGGCGTGGGCTTCGCTCACGGCGCGGTGCAGACTCTCGAGGTGGCGCTCCCGCCCGACGAAGGGAGTCGACTCCGGCGGTGACCCCAAGGGCCCGCTGACGGTGGTCAACGGCCCGGCGCCACGGGTTCCGGCCGTCGGCGTCCCCGGGGCGGTCGGGATGCTGACCGGCACCGACGCCTCGTCGACCTCCTGTCTGAGGACCGCCGTCTCCAGCTGTCGGAGCCGCGGGCCGGGATCGATCCCGAGCTCGTCGGCCAGCGTCATCCGCACCCGCCGGAGCGCGGCCAGCGCGTCCGCCTGCCGGGCGGCGCGAGCGTAGGCAAGGACGAGCAGCTCCCACGACGCCTCCCGGAGCGGGTTGGCCCCCACCACGGCCTCCATGGTGGCCACGACCTCAGACGCGCGCCCGAGGCCCAGAAGCAGCGCGGCCCGCTCGTCCGTGGCGGTCAGCCGCAGCTCCTCGACCCGGGCGATCTCGGGCTGTGCCCACTCAGCATGCCGCACGTCGGCGTAGGAGTCTCCGCGCCACAGGGCCAGGGCGGCGGCGTACGCTTCGAGCGCGCGCGCCGCCTCACCGCGCACGGAGAGGTCGCGTCCCGCCTGGACGTGCTGCTCCAGCTCCCGGACGTCCAGCTCCAACCCCTGGGTCATCAGCCCGTACCCGTCGCCGGCGCTCACGAGCCGCCGCGGACGGCCGCGGTCCTTCTCGCGTTCCAGCACGCGGCGCAGGTTGGAGACGTACACCTGGAGGCTGCCGTGGGCCGAGGCAGGAGCACCCTCGGGCCATACCCGCTCGGTGAGCGCGTCGGTGGAGACGACGCGGTCGGCGTTCATCGCCAGCGCGGTGAGGAGGATGCGCTGCTTCGGAGCTCCCGCCGGCCGGACGGCACCGTCCTCGACGAGCTCGGTGGGTCCGAGCACCGTGAGCCGCATGGCCGGATGATAGAAGTCCGGCGGCCCGCGCGAGGGGCGCTCGAGCGCCTCAGGCGTCGAGGGACGCGAACGTCGCGGAGAGCTCGCCGAGGCGGGCCTCCCCGCCGTCGACCGCCGTGAGCACGGTGATCCCGGACTCAGTTACCGCGACCGAGTGCTCCCAATGCGCCGCCCGCGACCCGTCGTTGGTGACGACGGTCCAGTCGTCGTCGACGACGTGCGTCGCGCTGTGACCGAGGGTGACCATCGGCTCGATGGCGCCGGTGAAGCCGGACCGCACCGTCGGCCCCTTGTCGCGGACCCCGTAGTTGGGGATCTGCGGGTCCTCGTGCATGGAGCGCCCGATGCCGTGCCCCACGTACTCCTCGATGATCCCGTAGTCGTGCCCGTCCGACGCCGCCGCGGACTCGATGCTGTTCTCGACGGCCTCGCCGATCGCATACAGGCGGCCCCCCACGGTCAGCGCCGTGATGCCCGCCCACAGGGCGTTATCGGTGAGGTCGATAAGCCGGAGGTCCTCGGGGCGCCCGGCCTCACGGCCGCCGACGACGACCGAGAAGGCCGCGTCGCCGTTCCATCCGTCGAGCTCGGCGCCGCAGTCGACCGACAGCACGTCGCCCTCGTGCAGCACGCGGGCGGCGGACGGGATGCCGTGGACCACCTGGTCGTTCACGGACGTGCAGAGGGTATGCGTGTAGCCGGGGACGAGCTGGAAGTTCGGGACTCCGCCGTGCGAGCGGATGAACTCCTCGGCCAACGCATCGAGGAAGAGGGTGGTCACCCCCGGCCGGATCTCTCCCCGCAGCATCTCGAGGGTCTGCCCGACGAGCAGGCCGGCCCGCCGCATGAGCAACAGCTGCTCAGCGGTGCGGCCCGGCGTCTGAGAGCGGCGGAACACATCTGACCCCTCAGCCGGACGTTTCCTCGACGGCCTTGATGACCCGCTCGGTCACCTCGTCGACCGTGCCCATCCCGTCGACCTTGATGAGGACACCGTGCTCCTCGTAGATCGCAATGAGCGGTGCCGTCTCCTTGTGGTAGATCGCCATCCGCTCGCGGATGACTTCCTCGGTGTCGTCGGCGCGGCCCTCGATCTCGGCCCGCTTCAGCAGCCGTGAGACCACGGCCTCCTCGTCGACGTGCAGCTCGAGGACGCCGTCCAGCGCGTGGCCGTGGCCGGCGAGGACCTGGTCGAGGAACGCGACCTGGCCCGGAGTGCGGGGGTACCCGTCGAGGAGGAATCCGGGCGCGGCGTCCACCCAGCCGAGCCGGTCCTCGATGATCCTGTTGGTCATCTCGTCGGGCACGTATCCGCCGGACTTGAGGATCTCCTCGACCTGCCGGCCGAGGTCGGTGCCGTCCTTGATGTTGTTGCGGAAGATGTCGCCGGTCGAGATCGCCGGGATCCCGAACCGCTCCGCGATACGCACGGCCTGCGTGCCCTTGCCGGCGCCGGGGGGACCCATGATGATCAGTCGCTTCATCGCAAGAACCCTTCGTAGTGCCGCTGCTGGAGCTGAGCCTGGATCTGTTTCACGGTCTCGAGGCCGACGCCGACGATGATGAGGATCGACGTCCCGCCGAACGGGAAGTTCTGGTTCGCCCCGACCGCGACCAGCGCGATGAGCGGGATGAGGGAGATCACGGCCAGGTAGATGGCGCCGGGAACGGTGATGCGGGTGAGCACGTAGTCGAGGTACTCCGCGGTCGGGCGTCCCGCGCGGATGCCCGGGATGAACCCGCCGTACTTCTTCATGTTGTCCGCAACCTCGGTCGGGTTGAACGTGATCGAGACGTAGAAGAAGGTGAAGAAGAGGATCAGCGCGACGTACAGCAGCATGTAGATCCAGTGGTCACCGCGGGTGAGGTTGTCGTTGATCCACTGCACCCAGGCCGGCCCCGCCGTGCCGTCCGCCGGCCGGTTGAACTGGGCGACGAGGGCCGGCAGCGAGAGCAGCGAGCTGGCGAAGATGACCGGGATGACGCCGGCCATGTTGACCTTGAGGGGGATGTAGGTCGAGCTGCCGCCGTACATCCGCCGCCCGACCTGACGCTTCGCATACTGCACCGGCACCCGGCGCTGGGACTGCTCGACGAAGATGACCAGGGCCATGATGACGAAGCCCAGCAGGATGATGCCGATGAAGACGTCCCAGCGGCCGTCCTTCTGCTGGATGGCCCACAGCGAGCCGGGGAAGCCGGACGCGATGGACGTGAAGATGAGGACCGACATGCCGTTGCCGATGCCGCGGTCGGTGAGCAGCTCACCCATCCACATGATGAGCCCGGTGCCGGCGGTCAGCGTCAGCACCATGATGACGATGGTCACCATGTCGTCGCTGGTGAGGATGGACGTGCAGGAGGGGCCGAAGATCTGCTGCGGGTTCCGCGCGAAGGTGATCAGCGTCGAGCTCTGGAGGACGGCCAGACCGATGGTCAGGTAGCGGGTGTACTGCGTCAGCTTGGTCTGACCGGCCTGCCCTTCCTTCTTGAGGACCTCGAACCGCGGGATGACCACGGTGAGCAGTTGGACGATGATGCTCGCCGTGATGTACGGCATGATCCCCAGCGCGAAGATCGACAGCTGGAGAAGCGCGCCGCCGCTGAAGAGGTTGGCCAGGCCGATGAAGCCGGCCTGCGGATCGGCGCCGGCGAGGCAGTCGCGGACCTTGGTGTAGGCCACGCCCGGGGTGGGCACGGCGGTCCCAAGTCGGTAGATCGCGATGATGAAGAGAGTGAACAGCAGCTTCTTGCGCAGGTCGGGCGTCCTGAACGCCCGAACAAAGGCCGAGAGCACTGATCCTCCTGGGAAGGCCCCGAGAGTGATCGGAGACCTGCTGCGTCTGCTGGTGGTGCTGATGGTGCGGGCGACCCGAGGGTCAACCGGAAGAGAATACCGTGCGCGGAGCCGCACCCCCGCCACCGGCGTCGTCGCCTGACCAGGAGCCCCGCCTTCTCGCCATCGCCGCTGCCAAGGTCGGACCGTTCGACTCGTCATCAGCCGTTCTCACAGGCGATCGAGATCTTCAAGCCCGCCTTGCCGGCGCCGTCCAGAACCCGGTGCTCGGTACGGAGTCGGTGCCCTAGACCCATATCTGCTCAGTGCCGTGATCGCCTGCCGCAAATGCCGTGAGGCCGGCCTCCCCGAAGGAGAGCCGGCCCCACGCAACGGAGCAGACTCAAAGAGTCGTCGTCGACCCTCCGGCCGCTTCGATCTTCTCCTTCGCGGAACCGGAGAACCGGTGCGCAGTCACGTCGACCTTCACGTGCAGCGCGCCGGTACCGAGCACCTTGACCGGCCGGCCATCGCGAACCGCGCCCTTGGCCACGAGGTCCTCGACGGTGACGTCCCCACCCTGGGGGTAGAGCGCCGCCAGCCGGTCGAGGTTGACGACCTGGTACTCGACGCGGAACGGGTTCGTGAACCCGCGCAGCTTCGGCAGCCGCATGTGCAGCGGCATCTGGCCGCCTTCGAACCGCTCCGGGATCTGGTTGCGCGCCTTGCTGCCCTTGGTGCCACGGCCGGCGGTCTTGCCCTTGGAGCCGCCACCTCGGCCGACACGCGCCTTAGGCGTGTGCGAGCCGGGCGCGGGACGCAGGTGGTGCACCTTGAGTGCCGCTGCCTCCTGGACCTTCTTGTCGGTGTCAGCCATGGGTCACTCCATCTCTTCCACGGCGACGAGGTGCGTCACGGTGCGGACCATGCCCCGGATCTCCGGGCGGTCCTCCTTGACGACGACGTCACCGATGCGCTTGAGACCGAGGCTGCGCAACGTCTCGCGGTGGTTGCGCTTGCCGCCGATCTCCGATCGGGTCTGGGTCACCTTGAGCCGCGGCATCAGGCACCGGTCCCGGCGAGCGCGGCCTTGTCGGCCCGCTCCTGGCGGCCGGCCGCCTGTGCCCGGAGCATCGCCGCCGGGGCGACCTCCTCCAGGCTCAGGCCCCGACGGGCGGCGACGGCCTCCGGCCGCTCCAGGCTGCGCAGCGCCTCGACCGTCGCGTGGACGATGTTGATGGCGTTGCTCGACCCGAGGGACTTGCTGAGGACGTCGTGAATGCCGGCGCACTCGAGCACGGCGCGGACCGGACCACCGGCGATGACACCGGTACCGGGGGACGCCGGGCGCAGCATGACGACGCCGGCCGCGGCCTCACCCTGCACGGGGTGCGGGATGGTGCCCTGGATGCGCGGCACGCTGAAGAACGCCTTCTTGGCCTCCTCGACACCCTTGGCGATCGCCGCGGGCACCTCCTTGGCCTTGCCGTAGCCGACGCCGACGGTGCCGTCACCGTCGCCGACGACGACGAGGGCGGTGAAGCTGAAGCGACGACCACCCTTGACGACCTTGGCGACGCGGTTGATCGTCACGACCCGCTCGACGTACTGGCTCTTCTCCCCGGAGTCGCGGGAGTCGCGACGGTCGCGACCCTCGCGACCGCCCCGGCGGTCGTTGCGGTCACCGGTCCGGTCACCGCCTCCGGCGGCACCGAAACCGGTGCCTCGACGCTGTGGTCCGGGCATCAGATGGTCCTCATCTCAAAGTTTCGTACGTAAGGGGATGCAGGCTGATCGGGGCCCCCGCAAAGTAGCGAGCGCAGCGAGCAACTGTGTGGGGTGATCAAAGGGAAAGGCCCCCTTCGCGGGCGCCGTCGGCGATCGCCGCGACCCGGCCGTGGTACTTGTTGCCGGCGCGATCAAAGACAACAGACACGACTCCTGCAGCTTTGGCGCGGTCGGCGATCAGCTCGCCGACCTTCTTGGCCTTGGCGGTCTTGTCGCCCTCGAAGGAGCGCAGGTCGGCCTCCATCGTCGACGCGGAGGCGACGGTCCGCCGCGCGGAGTCATCGACGACCTGGACGAACAGGTGCCGGCTCGACCGCGACACGACGAGGCGCGGCTGCGTCGAGGTGCCGCTGATCCGCTTGCGGCCGCGCACGTGGCGACGGACCCGCGCGGCGGCCTTGCTCCGGCCGCGCTTGATCGTTCCACTCAGATTCGATGCCATGACTTACTTCCCGGCCTTTCCGACCTTGCGGCGGATGTGCTCGCCCGCATACCGCACGCCCTTGCCCTTGTACGGGTCGGGCTTGCGCAGCTTGCGGATGTTGGCGGCCACCTCGCCGACCTGCTGCTTGTCGATGCCCTGGACCGAGAAGCGGGTGGGGTTCTCGACGGCGAACGCGATGCCGTCGGGAGCGTCCACGGTGATCGAATGGCTGTAGCCGAGCGAGAACTCGAGGCTTCCACCCTTGTTGACCACGCGGTACCCGGTGCCGTGGATCTCCATCCGCTTCTCGTAGCCGTCCGTGACGCCGACGACCATGTTGTTGATGAGCGAGCGGGTCAGGCCGTGCAGCGAGCGCGACTCGCGCTCGTCGTTCGGCCGGGTGACCTCGACCGCACCGTCGTCGCCGCGACCCACGGAAATGGGCTCGGGGACGGTGAGGCTGAGCTGACCCTTGGGGCCCTTGACCATCACGGCCCGGCCGTCGATCGTGACGTCGACGCCGGAAGGCACGGTGACCGGAAGTCGTCCGATTCGAGACATCTCGCTCCCCTACCAGACGTAGGCGAGGACTTCCCCGCCTACACCTCTCTTGGCTGCCTGCTTGTCGGTCAGCAGTCCCGACGACGTGGAGATGATGGCCACGCCGAGGCCGCCGAGCACCCGAGGCAGATTGGTGGACTTGGCGTACACCCGCAGACCTGGCTTGCTCACACGGCGCACGCCGGCGATCGAGCGCTCCCGGTTGGGGCCGTACTTGAGGTCGATGGTCAGCGTCTTGCCGACCTCGGCGTCCTCGACCTTCCAGCTGGCGATGTAGCCCTCGGACTGGAGGATTTCGGCGATGTTGGACTTCAGCTTCGAGAACGGCATGGAGACCTCGTCGTGGTGCGCCGAGTTGGCGTTCCGGACGCGGGTCAGCATGTCCGCAATCGGGTCGGTCATGGTCATGTGGGCTTCGGGCCCTTCCTCACCGCGGTTTCACGTCGCATACCGGCGAATGAGCCGTATGCGGGTGACCTTCGGTGTCGTATCTCAGTGGGTGTTCTCTTACCAGCTGCTCTTGGTGACGCCCGGCAGCTCGCCGCGGTGCGCCATCTCCCGCAGGCAGATCCGGCACAGGCCGAACTTGCGGTACACGGAGTGCGGCCGGCCGCAGCGCTGGCAGCGGGTGTACCCGCGCACCTTGAACCTCGGCTTCGCGTTGGCCTTGTTGATGAGGGCGGTCTTGGCCATGTCGGTTCTCAGTTCTCCGTCTTAATTCTCGCGGAAGGGGAAGCCGAGCGCCTTGAGCAGGGCGCGGCCTTCCTCGTCGTTCGTGGCGGTGGTGACGACCGTGATGTCCATGCCCCGGACCCGGTCGATGCGGTCCTGGTCGATCTCGTGGAACACCGACTGCTCGGTGAGGCCGAAGGTGTAGTTGCCCTGGCCGTCGAACTGCTTGGGCGACAGGCCGCGGAAGTCACGGATGCGCGGCAGCGCGATGGTGACGAGCCGGTCGAGGAACTCCCACATCCGGTCCCCCCGCAAGGTCGCGTGGGCGCCGATCGGCATCCCCTCACGCAGCTTGAACTGGGCGATCGACTTGCGGGCCTTGGTGATCACCGGCTTCTGACCGGTGATCGCCGAGAGGTCGCGCACCGCGCCCTCGATGAGCTTGCTGTCCTTGGCCGCGTCGCCGACGCCCATGTTGACGACGACCTTGACGACGCCCGGCACCTGCATGGCGTTGCCGTAGGAGAACTGCTGCTTCAGGGCCGGCTTGATCTCGTCGCGATAGCGCTGCTTGAGGCGGGGCGCCGTCCGCTGCTCGGTTCGCTGCTCGACGTCAGTAGCGGTCATCACAGGTCCTTACCGGAGCGCACGGCCACACGGATGCGGTTGGCCTTCTGCCGACCGTCGCGCTCCACGGTCTCGAGGCGGGTCTTGATCCGCGTCGGCTTCTTCGAGTCGGGGTCCACGACCGCGACGTTGCTCACGTGGATCGGGGCCTCGGTGTGCACCAGGCCACCGGTCCGCGTGCCGCGAGCGGTCGCGCCGGCCTTCTCATGCTTGGTGACCCGGTTGATCCCCTCGACGAGCACGCGCTGCGTGTCGGGGTACACCGCGATGACCTTGCCCTGCTTGCCCCGGTCGCCGCCGTTCTTCTGGCTGCGGCCGGAGATGACCTGGACGAGGTCACCCTTCTTGATGCGCATCGAATGCGTGGCGGTCTTCGGCATGGGTCAGAGCACCTCCGGTGCGAGCGAGATGATCTTCATGAACCGCTTCTCGCGCAACTCCCGGCCCACCGGGCCGAAGATGCGGGTACCACGGGGGTCGCCGTCCGGCTTGAGGATGACGGCGGCGTTCTCGTCGAACTTGATGTACGACCCGTCGGCCCGCCGGCGCTCCTTGACGGTGCGCACGATGACGGCCTTGACGACGTCGCCCTTCTTGACGTTGCCGCCGGGGATCGCGTCCTTGACCGTCGCGACGATGGTGTCGCCGATCCCCGCATACCGGCGACCGGACCCGCCGAGCACCCGGATGCAGAGGATCTCCTTGGCACCCGTGTTGTCGGCGACCCGGAGCCGCGACTCCTGCTGAATCATCGCTGGATCACTTCGCCTTCTCCAGAATCTCCACGATGCGCCAGCGCTTCGTCGCCGACAGCGGCCGGGTCTCCATGATGAGGACGCGGTCGCCGACGCCGGCGGCATTGGCCTCGTCGTGGACGTTGATCTTGCTGCTGCGCCGCAGGACCTTGCCGTACAGCGCGTGCTTCACCCGGTCCTCGACCTCGACGACGACGGTCTTGTCCATCTTGTCGCTGACGACGTAGCCCTGGCGCGTCTTGCGGTGGCTGCGCTCCCGCACGGCCGCCTGCTCAATCCCGGTGGCGGCCTCTTGCTGCTCGCTCATGACTCGTCCTCGGCCTTCTTCTTCTTCTTCGACTTCTTCTCGGCCTGCTCAGCCTTGTCAGCCTTCTTCGCCTTCTTGTCCGGCTTGGCGTCTTTGACTTCGGTGGCCTGGTCGGCCGCGGCCCGCTTGGCCGGCGGCAGCCCGATGCCGAGCTCGCGCTCGCGCATCTCGGTGTAGATCCGGGCGATGTCCTTGCGAACCGCGCGGAGCCGGCCGTGGTTGTCCAGCTGACCGGTGGCCGACTGGAAGCGGAGGTTGAACAGCTCCTCCTTGGCCTTCTTCAGCTCGTCGACGAGTCGGTCGTCGTCGAACCCGCGCAGGTTCTCGGAGGCCAGGTCCTTGGTCCCGACGGCCATCAGATGTCACCACCCTCACGACGAACGAAACGGCACTTCATCGGCAGCTTGTGCATGGCCAGGCGCATCGCCTCCCGGGCGATGGGCTCGGACACGCCGGACAGCTCGAACATGACGCGGCCGGGCTTGACGTTGGCGATCCACCACTCCGGGGAACCCTTGCCGGAACCCATCCGGGTCTCGGCCGGCTTCTTGGTGAGCGGACGGTCCGGGTAGATGTTGATCCAGACCTTTCCGCCTCGCTTGATGTAGCGGGTCATCGCGATTCGCGCCGACTCGATCTGCCGGTTGGTGACGTATGCGGGCTCCAGCGCCTGGATCCCGTAGTCGCCGAACGCGATGCGGGTGCCGCCGGTGGCAGCGCCCGAGCGACCCGGGTGGTGCTGCTTGCGGTGCTTGACTCGACGGGGGATCAACATGGCTCAGCCCTGCTCGTTCTGGACGGCCGCCGCGGCCTCGGGGGCCTGGGCGGCGACGGTCTCCTGGGTCTCGGCACCGACGACCGCCGCGACGTTCTCGGGTGCGTCGCGGTCGGAGCGGCGGGCGCGCGTCGGCCGGTCGAGCCGATCACCGCCCTCACGGCGCGGGCCCCGCGGCGCACGCGGCGCGGCCGCCTGCTGCTGAGCGAGCTCGCGGGCGGTGACGTCGCCCTTGTAGATCCACACCTTCACGCCGATGCGGCCGAACGTCGTGCGGGCCTCGTAGAACCCGTAGTCGATGTTGGCGCGCAGCGTGTGCAGCGGGACGCGACCCTCACGGTAGAACTCGGAGCGCGACATCTCGGCGCCCTGGAGGCGGCCGGAGCACTGCACCCGGATGCCCTTCGCGCCGGCGCGCTGGGCGGACTGCATGCCCTTGCGCATGGCGCGACGGAACGACACGCGGGCGGCCAGCTGCTCGGCGATGCCCTGGGCGACCAGCTGGGCGTCCACCTCGGGGTTCTTCACCTCGAGGATGTTCAGCTGGACCTGCTTGCCGGTCAGCTTCTCGAGCTCGCCGCGGATGCGGTCGGCCTCGGCGCCGCGACGGCCGATGACGATGCCCGGCCGGGCGGTGTGGATGTCGACGCGGACCCGGTCACGGGTGCGCTCGATCTCCACGCGGGAGATGCCGGCGCGCTCCATGCCGGTCTCCATGAGCTTGCGGATCGCGACGTCCTCCTTGACGAAGTCGCGGTACCGCTGACCCTCCTTGGTGGAGTCCGCGAACCAGCGGCTCACGTGCTCGGTGGTGATGCCGAGACGGAACCCGTGCGGGTTGACCTTCTGACCCATCAGCGGGTCCCTCCCTGACGTGCGGTGGACTTCTTGGCCGTGGCCTTCTTGGCCGTGGCCTTCTTGGCCCCGCGGCGCGGCTGGGGCTCGGGGGCCTTGCCGGTCGGGGCGACGACGACGGTGATGTGGCTGGTGCGTTTGTTGATCCGGGCGGCGCGGCCCTGCGCGCGCGGCCGGAACCGCTTCATCGTCGGACCCTCGTCGACGTAGGCGTGCTGGATGACCAGGGTGCGCTCGTCGAAGCCCTCCGAGTTGCGGTCGGCCGTGACGCGGGCGTTCGCGATGGCGCTCTCGAGCACCTTGCGGACCGGGTCGGACGCCGACTGCGGCGCGAACCGGAGCACGGCGACGGCGTCGGCGGCGGCCTTGCCGCGGATGAGGTCGACGACGCGCCGGGCCTTCTGCGGGGCCACCCGGACGTGACGCGCCGACGCCCGGGATAGCGTGACGTTCTCGTCGGTAACGGTGGGCATCAGCGACGGCGTCCCTTCTTGTCGTCCTTGACGTGGCCCTTGAAGGTCCGCGTCGGGGCGAACTCGCCGAGCTTGTGGCCGACCATCGACTCGGTGACGAACACCGGGACGTGCTTACGGCCGTCGTGGACGGCGAGCGTGTGGCCGAGCATGTCGGGGCTGACGACCGACCGGCGCGACCAGGTCTTGATGACGTTCTTGGTGCCCCCTTCGTTCTGGGCGTCCACCTTCTTCTGGAGGTGGTCGTCGATGAAGGGGCCCTTCTTGAGGCTACGAGGCATGACTTAGCGCTTCTTCCCGGAGCGGCGACGACGGACGATGAGCTTGTCGCTCGGCTTGTGCGGACGGCGGGTACGACCCTCGGCCTGGCCCCACGGGCTGACCGGGTGGCGGCCACCGGAGGTCTTGCCCTCGCCACCGCCGTGCGGGTGGTCGACCGGGTTCATGGCGACGCCGCGGACGGTCGGGCGCTTGCCCTTCCACCGCATCCGGCCGGCCTTGCCCCAGTTGATATTGCTCTGCTCGGCGTTGCCGACCTCGCCGACGGTCGCCCGGCACCGGAGGTCGACGTTTCGGATCTCGCCGGACGGCATCCGCAGCTGGGCGTAGGGACCGTCCTTGGCGACCAGCTGCACCTTCGAACCCGCGGAGCGGGCGATCTTGGCGCCGCCGCCCGGCTTGAGCTCGATGGCGTGGACGGTGGTACCCGTCGGGATGTTGCGCAGCGGCAAGTTGTTGCCGGGCTTGATGTCGGCCGACGAGCCGTTCTCGACCGTGTCGCCCTGGCGCAGCCGGTTCGGCGCGAGGATGTAGCGCTTCTCGCCGTCGGCGTAGTGCAGCAGCGCGATCCGGGCCGTGCGGTTCGGGTCGTACTCGATGTGCGCGACCTTGGCCGGCACGCCGTCCTTGTCGTGGCGACGGAAGTCGATGACGCGGTAGGCGCGCTTGTGGCCGCCGCCGATGTGCCGGGTCGTGATCCGGCCGGCGTTGTTGCGGCCGCCACTCTTGCTGAGCGGGCGGACCAGCGACTTCTCCGGCGTGGTTCGGGTGACCTCGACGAAGTCGGCGACCGAAGAGCCGCGACGGCCCGGGGTGGTCGGCTTGTACTTACGGATTGCCATGTCTGTCGTTCTCCTTCGCCGCTCAGGCGCCTGCGCCGAAGATGTCGATGGAGCCCTCGCGCAGCGTGACGATCGCGCGCTTGGTGTCCTTGCGCTTGCCGATGCCGAACCGGGTCCGCCGGGACTTGCCCTGGCGGTTAAGGGTGTGGACCGAGTCGACCTTGACGCCGAAGACCTGCTCGATGGCGATCTTGATCTCGGTCTTGTTCGACCGCGGGTCCACGAGGAACGTGTACTTGCCCTCGTCGAGCAGGCCGTAGGACTTCTCCGAGACGACCGGCGCGATCAGGATGTCGCGGGGGTCCTTGATGTGGATGCTCATGTGTCGGCTCCCTCGGTGGTGCTCATCGCGTCGCCCTTGGAAACGGCCGCCACGAAGGCGTCGAACGCGCCCTGGGTGAAGACCACGTCGTCGGCGCAGAGCACGTCGTAGGTGTTGAGCTGGTCGACCGCGAGGACGTGGACGTCCTCCACGTTCCGCACGCTCTTCC
>Ga0307291_1000271_pt1 | contig 13562 bp, 10 predicted proteins | sample ER_DNA_148_FD_194474 | JGI IMG/M metagenome (GOLD analysis project Ga0307291, IMG submission 194474) | Bulk soil microbial communities from the East River watershed near Crested Butte, Colorado, United States - ER_DNA_148 | ecosystem: Environmental > Terrestrial > Soil > Floodplain | place: USA...
ACCGTCGGCCAGGAAGTAGTGGATCTTTCCGTCCTGAACGTATGCCTGGAACTCGGCCAGCGTCGGCGACGGGTCGCTGCCATTGAAGCCGCCGATCGCCATAACAGGGAGCTGGGTGCCGAGCTGGAGCCCGGCGGCGTTCTGGGAGCCGATCGCCGCCGCGACCCAGGTGTACCGCTCCGCGTCCGCCGACAGGGCCGACACGACGGCCGTGCTCGGCGTCGAGGCGTTGAGCAGACCGCCCATGCCGCCGCGGCCGCCCTGGGCGGTGCCTCCAGGCACACCGCCCGGCGCCTGGCCCTGCGCGATGCCACCCGGCGCCCCACGCATACCCCCGCCGGGACCGCCCGCCGCACCAGCCACGGACGGACCGGCGTTGACGATGGAGCCTGAGTGGCCGTTCGAAACGGTCTGGACCGAGTAGGCGGCCGGTCCGAGCAGCGACGCGAACAGCGCGGCACCCACGATCACGGGGAACGCCCGCCGGTGCACCCGGCTCACCACGAGGAACCCGAACGCCGCCGCCAGGCCGACCGCGAGGACGAGGATCCGCAGCCAGGGGTTCCACTCGACACTGCGCGAGAGGAGTACGAAGCTCCAGACCGCGGTGGCGGCGGTCGCCACCGCGAGCACGATCGACCCGACCGGCCGCTCCCGGTGCTCCCATGCCTCCGCCGCGCCCATCCCGACGAGGGCGGCCACGGCCGGCGCGAGGGCGACGGTGTAGTACGCGTGGAAGATGCCGGCCATCAGGGAGAACGTGAGGAGCGTGACAACGAGCCAGCCGCCCCAGACGAGGTATGCGGCGCGCCGGGCGTCCGTGCGTGGTCGCCGCCCGCGGAAGTAGAGTCCGGCCGCCAGGAGGAGCAGGGCCGCCGGGATGAGCCAGGAGATCTGGCCGCCGATCTCGGCGTTGAACATCCGGCCGAGTCCGGTCGCGCCCCAGTTGCCGCCGCCTCCGCCGACCGAACCGGTCTCGTTGCCGGTGATCCGGCCGAAGCCGTTGTACCCGAAGGTCAGCTCGAGGAACGAGTTCGTCTGGGAGCCGCCGATGTACGGCCGCAGGCTCTCCGGCAGGAGCTCGACGATCGCGACCCACCAGCCGGCCGAGAGGATGATGGCCAGACCACCGAGGAGGACGTGCCCGATCCGCTTGGGCAGCGACGTCCTGGCGGCGACGAGGTAGGCCAGCGCGAACCCGGGGACGACGAGGAAGGCCTGCAGCGTCTTGGTCAAAAAGGCGAAGCCGAGGAGGACGCCGACGAGCAAAAACCACCTGGCGGACGTCTTCTCGATCGCCTTCATCGTCGCCCAGGCGGCCAGCACCATGAGGAAGGTCAGCAACGCGTCCGGGTTGTTGAACCGAAACATCAGCACCGCCACCGGAGTCAGGGCGAGCACGGCGCCGGCGACCAGGCCGGCGGGGACACTGAACTGGCGCCTGACCGTCGCATACAGGACGCCGACGCTCGCGACACCCATGACGACCTGCGGGGAGAGGATGGCGAACGAGTTGAGTCCGAAGACCTTGATCGACAGGGCCATGACCCACAACGACGCCGGAGGCTTGTCGACGGTGATCGAGTTGGCGGCGTCGGAGGAGCCGAAGAAGAAGGCCGCCCAGTTCGACGAACCCGCCTGGGCGGCGGCGGAGTAGAACGAGTTCGCCCAGCCGCCGGCGGTGAGGTTGTACAGGTAGAAGGCGGCTGTCGCGACGAGGAGGCCGAGCAGGGCGGGTCGGGCCCATGCCGGGTCCTCCGGCGACCCTCGCCAGAGGCGCTGCACCCGGCCGGGGCTGCTCGGCGCGGTCGGAAGAGGGTGCGTCAAGGACGTGTCACGAGTCTGGGGATACCCACCGCCGACAGACGAGCGAGACAGGGTCGTCGAGTGCATGGCCACGACGATCCCGACCAGGGCTATGCGGTTCCTGTGACCCTGCCAGCACCCTGCGATGAGGCGGCGAGTCGCGCCGGCGCGTCATCGCGCTGGAACTCGAGCGACCGGCCGAGGACGCGGTAGCCGAGCCGCTCGTTGACGGCGATCATGTGGTCGTTGGAGGCCGCGTTCTGGGTGCCGATGGTCTCCAGGGCGGGTTCGACCCGGCGCAACCAGCGCATCATGTCGGCCTTGAGCAGCAGCCCGAGCCGGTGGCCCCGGTGTGCGCCGACGACGGTGGTGTCGTGCTGGTCCCCGAGCTGGGGACGGTCGCCGCGGACCGCGACGACGGTATGCCCCGCGATCGCGCCACTCACGCGATGGCGAGCCAGCACCCGGTAGAGCCGGTAGCCGCTCAGCTCCTGGCAACGCTCGTACTGCCGGATGCGGCCTCCGTCGTGGACCTCGTCGTCGAGCGCGAGGTCGTCGAGCGGGGCGTCGTTGATCGCCGCGACGGCGTCGACGTAGGCGTCCAGCAGGTCCTGCGGCATCGCTCCCCGGATCCGCACCAGCTCGTAGTCCCGGCTCGCGACGGTTGCGGCCTCGTCGTAGGCCGCCTCGACCTGCTGGGCCGACACGTCGCTCAGGTCGACTTGCCTGGTCATGCCGACCGAGCCCAGCGCATACCTTCTGTTCTCGCGAAGCCGCGCACGGAGGAAGAGTCCGCGCCGAAGGTGAAGAGGGTCGTCCGGTTCGCCTCGGCCGCCAACCGCTCGAGGTGCTCGTAGAACGAGGAGCCCAGGCCACGGCGGCGGTGGTCAGGGTGCACCCGAGCCTCGACGAGCGCGGTATGCCGGTTCTCGCGGTCGGGCATGAACACCGAGCCCGCGGCGACGAGCGTGCCGTCCCCGGCGCGGCCCAGGAAGAACTGCTCGGGTGCGTCGTCCCAGCCGTGCGTCGCCAGCGTCCGGACGAGTGACGAGGGCCAACCGGGGTGCCAGGGCCGGTCGACCGCGTCCGCCGCGGCATACAGGCCGAGCAGGTCCTCAGGAGCCGTCGGGTCGGCGGCGTTCATCAGCTCGATGTGGAGGTCGACCATGCCGTCCAGCGTGACCACCCCTGCGACGTGCGGCCAACGATTTTCGCGGCGGACCAAATTGCCTCGCCCCCGGTCGCCCGCCGCTCTACCCTGGATGACGATGACAACCTCGTCCTGACGACGTGCTTGCCCGGCTGGGCCTCTTGGGCATGCCCCCGCGAGCACGTGACCCGCGTTCGTCCGTGTCTGGTCAGGAGTCGTCGTGCTCATTCGTCTGCTGTGGCGGCCGCTACGTCCGGCCCGCCCCCAATCCGTTTACTACCTGCTCGGCGGCGGCGTGGTCTTCTTCCTCGTCCTCGCCTCCACCCTCACCCAGGTCTACTACCTCACCGTCGTGGGCCTGTCCCCGTTGCAGATGGTCCTCGTCGGCACCGTCCTCGAAGCCACCTGCTTCGTCCTCGAGATCCCGACCGGCATCGTCGCCGACCTCTACAGCCGTCGCCTCTCCGTCCTCATCGGGGTGGCGCTGATCGGCGCGGGCATGCTGCTCCAGGGCCTGGTCCCGACGTTCGCCGCGGTCCTCGTCGCCCAGGTGGTCTGGGGAACCGGATCCACCTTCCTGTCCGGTGCCGACGAGGCGTGGATCGCCGATGAGATCGGCGAGGACGCGGTGGGTCCGGTGTTCACCCGCGAGACCCAGCTGAGCCTCGCGCTCACACTGCTGGCGCTTCTGGCGGCCGGCGGTCTGGGCCTCATCGGTCTGGGCGTGCCATTGATTGCCTCCGGGGTGGGTCTGCTCATGTTGGCCGTCGTCCTGCTCCTCCTCATGCCCGAGCGGCACTTCCACCGCACGCCGGCACAAGAGCGGGAGACCGTGCGCCACATGGTGCGAACGGCTCGAGAGGGTATGCGAGTCGCTCGGCTCCGGCCGGTGGTCCGGACCATCGCGGTGGTCAGCCTTGTCATGGGACTGGCCAGCGAGGCGTTCGACCGGCTGTGGACGGTTCGGGTGCTGGAGTCGTTCACGTTCCGCGACGTTGCCGGCCTCGACGGCGAGGTCGTGTGGTTCACGGCGATCGCGCTGGCGGGGACCCTGGTGGCGCTCGTGGTGTCGGTCGTCGTCAACCGTGTGGCCCCGCGACTCGTGAGCGCCGATCACCCGACCTGGCTGCTCGCCACCTTGGTCGCTCTCCAGGTGGTCTTCGTCGTTGCCGTCGCGGTGGGCGGCGTGCTCTGGCTGGTGCTAGCGGCCCTCTGGGGACGCACCGCCGCTGGGAAGCTCGCTCAGCCGATCCGCTCGGCCTGGCTGAACCGGAACCTCTCCTCTCGCACCCGCGCGACCGTCATCTCGATGACATCGCAGCTCGACGCCGTCGGTCAGGTCGTCGGCGGGCCGCCGCTCGGCGCGCTGGCCAACCGCACGTCGACGTCGACGGCTCTCGTCGCGAGCGCGCTCGTGCTCACTCCAGCCGTGTTCCTGTATGCACGGCTCCGGCCCTCGCCCGGGGCCTCAGGCGGGCAGGGTGACAGTGAAGGTGGTGTCGCCCGGGACGCTGTCGAGGGAAACCGACCCGCCGTGGGCCTGAGCGACGGCGGCGACGATGGACAGGCCGAGGCCGGTGCTGCCGGCGGCCCGGTTCCGTGAGGTGTCACCACGGGCGAAGCGCTGGAACACGTCGGGCTGCAGCTCCTTGGGTACCCCAGGGCCGTTGTCGCGCACCGTGAGCCGGACCTGGTCGGGCTCGCGGACGATGCTGGTGCGGACCACGGTGCCCGGAGCGGTATGCGTTCGAGCGTTGCCCAGCAGGTTGGCCACGAGCTGGTGAAGCCTCGCCGGGTCGCCCTGGATCACGACCGGCTCGTCGGGCAGGTCGAGCTGCCACACGTGGTCGGGCGCGGCGGCGTGGGCGTCGCTCACGGCGTTGACGACCATCTCGGTGAGGTCGACGGTCTCGTGATCCAACGGCCGGCCGGCGTCGAGGCGAGCGAGCAGGAGCAGGTCGTCGACCAGCGCGGTCATGCGCATGGCCTCCGACTCGACCCGGCCGATTGCGTGGGTGACCCGGGGCGGCACCGGCTCCTGTTCGCGGCGGGTCAGCTCCGCATACCCCCGGATCGACGCGAGCGGCGTGCGCAGCTCGTGGCTGGCGTCAGCGACGAACTGGCGGACCCGCTCCTCGCTCTTCTGCCGGGCGTTGAGCGCGCCGTCGATGTGGTCGAGCATCTCGTTGAGGGCCGCTCCGACCTGGCCGACCTCGGTGCGAGTGTCGGTGTCCTGGGCTGGGACTCGCTCGACGATGTCGACCTTGCCTTCGGACAGCGGGAGGTGTGAGACCCGCGTCGCCGTTGCGGCGACGCGGTCAAGTGGCCGAAGATTTCGGCGGACCAGCCACATCCCGCCGATGGCGACCAACAAGATGCCTCCAACGGACGCGATGCCGACGAGCCAAGCCATCTGGACGACCGTGTGCTGGTTGGTGGAGAGCGGGAGGCCCACGATGACAGTGGAGTTGGTCGGCGGGCTACGTCCGGCAACGACGCGATAGTCGCCGAGGCTTCCGCCGAGCGCGATCGTGGTCGGCTGGCGTCCGAGTCCGGTATTGAGCTGGCTCAGCTGATCCTCGGTCAGCGTGGTCCGCCCGTTCGTCAGGGTGGTGGCCGAGTTGAAGGTCACCGCTCCCTCGTCGTTGATGATGACCAGCATTCCCTCGACCCCCGGAACGCGACCTCGGTTCGAGGACGGCGGCGCTCCAGGTCCTCCGTCGTCGCTCGACGGGCGGGCGAAGTAGCCGTCAAGCTGTTGATCTACCTGACCGGTGAGATAGCGGTTCAATGCGAACACTGAAGCGACGCCAGTCACCAGTGTCAGAGCCGTGAAGAGCAGCACGGTGGACGCGACGAGCTTGCTCCGCAGCGTCCACGAGTTGGGCGTCAGCCAGCGGGGACGGGTCCTTGGCGCTCGCGCCGCGGGAGTTGGCTCGTCGTTGGGGTCCCTTGTCAGAAAAGGGTCGAGCCGCTCAGCTCGCAGGCTTGAGGACATAGCCCACGCCTCGCATGGTGTGGATCATCGGCTCGCGGCCGGCGTCGATCTTCTTGCGCAGGTAAGAAATGTAGAGCTCGACGACGTTGGCCTGGCCGCCGAAGTCGTAGTTCCACACCCGGTCGAGGATCTGCGCCTTGGACAACACGCGCTTGGGGTTCCGCATCAGATAGCGCAGCAGCTCGAACTCGGTCGCGGTCAGCTGGATCGGAGTGCCGCCGCGGACGACCTCGTGGCTGTCCTCGTCGAGGGTCAGGTCACCGACGGCGAGAACAGAGTCCTCCTCGTCGGCGGCGATGACCGCGGTGCGGCGCATGAGGGCCCGCAGCCGGGCGACGACCTCCTCCAGGCTGAACGGCTTGGTGACGTAGTCGTCGCCGCCGGCGGTCAGGCCGGCGATGCGGTCTTCGACGGCGTCCCGCGCCGTGAGGAAGAGAACCGGGATCCGCTGGTTGTGCTCCCGCATGCGGTGGAGCACCTCCATGCCGTCCATGTCGGGAAGCATCATGTCGAGCGCCACGGCGTCGGGCTCGAACTCACGGGCGGCGCGGACCGCGGCCATCCCCGTCCCGGCCGCCTTGACCTCCCAGCCTTCGTATCGCAGCGCCATGCTCAGCAGCTCGGTGAGATTGTGCTCGTCGTCGACGACCAGCACCCGCGGCGCCGTGCCGTCGGGACGCATGAGCTTCTGAGCGCGAGCGGGGAGCGTGTTCATGTCCTTACTGTTACCGCGCTGTCTTGGCGGGCCGTATGCCGATGCTATGCCTTTCCTGTGGACCCTCTGTGGTGCTGGGCTCATGCGGACCAGAGCCCTCCAGCGGGGCGATACCTCTGACACAGGTTGGTCACAGCTGGGAGCCGCAGCCTGCTGGCGTGACCGCCCAGCCTCCCGCGTCGCTGCCGCCCGGGTTCGCCGTCCCGCCCCAAGTTCCGCCGCGGACGCCGCCGATCCCGCAGCAGAGTGTTCCGGTCCCGCTACAGCCGCGCTCCGAGATACAGGACAGCGTGCCCCGGGACGCGCCGGTTTCGCCGATCGCTACCGTCACGCCGGCGGAGTCACCACGGTGGAGCGGCAAGCGCACCGCGGCGATCGCCGCCATCGCGCTGGCGCTCACCACCGCCGGAGCCATTGCCGGGGCGGCAGCCTCACCCAACGGGATCTCGGCGCCGACCGATCAGCGCGGCGGTCCCGGCTTCGGCCGAGGCGGCGGCCCGAACCGTCAATTCGGCCCCGGCGGCGCAGCGCCCGGTCAGCAACAAGGCCCGGGTCAGCAGCAGGCACCAGGTCAGCCTCAAGCACCGGCTCAGCCGCGCGGTCAACGCTAGCCGCGGATCGAGGTATTAGCGGCCGGAATTCCGGTCGCTAATACCTTGAATGGATACGTTGCAACGGGGAGTGGCGCATTCTGAACGTCGGTCACGGCCTGCGCCACACACTGCGGGTTCCGTCGCGAGCTGGTCGCCCCAAACACTGCTACGGTTGTCGTGGTTGCAGTGACAGTTCCTCGCTTGACGAAGTTCGGCCCGCCAACGCGGGCCTTCTTTTTGGCCCGGGCTCCCCGCCCGACGCGGTTGGGGTCAGATCGCAGCCAGAGGGCATACGAACCCGTAGGCCCCTCGCTCCATCAGGAAAGAGTTACCCCCATGGCACAAGGCACTGTGAAGTGGTTCAACGCCGAGAAGGGCTTCGGCTTCATCGCCCAGGACGGCGGCGGCCCCGACGTCTTCGTCCACTACTCGGCCATCGAGTCGAACGGCTACCGCTCGCTCGACGAGGCTCAGCGCGTCGAGTTCGACATCACCCAGGGCCCGAAGGGCCCGCAGGCGGAACACGTCACCGCGGTCTGATCAGCGGACACACCACGCCCCCCGATCGGTTCGGTCGGGGGGCGTGGTCGTTCCCGGCCGAGCCGGTTAGTCGAGTCCGAGCCGGGCCTTGAGCCCGTCGAGCTCGACCTGGAGCTGGGTCGGCAGCGACTCGCCGATCGTGGCGAACCACGCCTCGATCTCGGGGACCTCCGCTCGCCACTCGTCGGCGTCGACGGCAAGGGCCGCCTCGAGCGCCTCCGGTGTCATGTCGAGACCCTCAGTGTCGAGCGCATCGGCCGTGGGGACGTGGCCGATCGGCGTCTCCCTGGCGGCCGCCCGGCCCTCGATCCGCTCGATGGCCCACTTGAGGACTCGCGAGTTCTCGCCGAATCCCGGCCAGAGGAAGTTGCCGTCGTCATCCCGCCGGAACCAGTTGACATAGAAGATCTTGGGCACCTTCTCAGCGTCGGCGTCCTTGCCGACCTCGATCCAGTGCGAGAAGTAGTCGCCAGCGTTGTACCCGATGAAGGGCAGCATGGCCATCGGGTCGCGGCGCACCACGCCGACTTCGCCGGTGGCTGCCGCCGTCGTCTCCGACGACAGCGTCGCGCCCATGAACGTCCCGTGGACCCAGTCACGCGACTCGGCCACCAAGGGCACCGTGGTCCCGCGCCGCCCGCCAAAGAAGATGGCCGAGATCGGAACCCCGTTCGGGTCGTCGTACTCCGGCGCGAGGATCGGGCACTGCCGGATCGGCGTGCAGTACCGCGAGTTCGGGTGCGAGCTGAGCTCGTCACTGTCGGGCGTCCAGTCCTCACCCTTCCACGACATGGCGTGGGCCGGCTCGTTCTCCATGCCCTCCCACCAGATGTCGCCGTCGTCCGTGAGTGCGACGTTGGTGAAGACCGAGTTGCCCTTTTCGATGGTGCGCATGGCGTTGGGATTGGTCTTCTCGTTGGTCCCGGGCGCCACCCCGAAGAACCCGAACTCGGGGTTGACCGCATACAGGCGGCCGTCCTCGCCGAACCGCATCCAGGCGATGTCGTCACCGAGGGTCTCGACCTTCCAGCCGGAGATGGTCGGCTCGAGCATCGCGAGGTTGGTCTTGCCGCAGGAGCTCGGGAAGGCGGCGGCGACGAAGTAGACCTGCTGCTCCGGCGAGATGAGCTTGAGGATGAGCATGTGCTCGGCTAGCCAGCCCTCGTCCCGGGCCATGGCGCTGGCGATCCGTAGCGCGTAGCACTTCTTACCCAGCAGCGCGTTGCCGCCGTATCCCGAGCCGTACGACCAGATGGTCCGCTCCTCGGGGAAGTGAACGATGTACTTGGTGTCGCTGCAGGGCCACGGAACATCCTCCTGGCCCGGCTCGAGCGGCGCGCCGACCGAGTGCAGACCGGGCACGTAATCGGCCTGCGTCTCCTCCATCCGGCGCAGCACGTTCACCCCGCAGCGCGACATGACGCGCATCGACACGACGACATATTCCGAGTCGGTGATCTCGACGCCGAACATGGGGTTCGGGGAGTTGAGGTGCCCCATGACGAAGGGGATGACGTACATCGTCCGGCCTCGCATGCAGCCCGCATACAGGCCGCGCATGATCTCCTTCATCTCGTCCGGGTTCATCCAGTTGTTGGTGGGCCCGGCGTCCTTCTCCTCGTACGAGCAGATGAAGGTGCGGTCCTCGACCCGGGCGACGTCGTTGGGCGTGGAGTGGGCGTAGAAGCTGTTCGGCTTCTTGGCCGGGTCGAGGCGCGTGAACGTGCCGGCCACGACCAGCCGATCGGTCAGGCGGGTCCACTCTTGGTCAGAACCGGTGACCCAGACGACCTCGGCCGGCGTGGTCAGCGAGGCGACCTCGTCGATCCAAGCCTGTAGGCGGGTATGCGTCGTACCGCCGGCCAGTGTGTCCGGGGTCCGGGAGGTCTCGGTCGTCATGTCGGTCCGCCTTCGCTTGTCCACATGCTGGAACACCTGATGCGTCACCGTACGCTGAGCCGCGAGGGGCTGCCGCCCGAGCTGTCGAGATCGCTCGTGAAACCAGTCACAAAGGCCACGTCCCCGGCAGGCTTTCCGAAAGTTGCGGTCGTGCAGCCGAAAGACGTCGGAAAGCCTTGGTATGCCATAGGTCTCGTCGCGATTTCGTGGCCCTAGCGGCGAGGCGGTAGTCTGGCCCGTCGTCGTCGGCCGTTGGTCCGGTTCATCGGGTGCGGTCACGGCGACGGCCTGCGCCCGTAGCTCAACGGATAGAGCATCTGACTACGGATCAGAAGGTTGGGGGTTCGAATCCCTTCGGGCGCGCTCTTCGGCCGGCTCAGCCCTCAGGGCTCTGACCAGGCGTTTGGCGGCTTCAAACGCTCTGTCGGCCATGCGCGACGCGCCAGCCGGCTGCCCCGTCTGCCGATTTCTGTAGGGAATCTGTAGGAAGTGCATCGTCCTGGGCGTTGAGCAGCAGAGCCTCGATGAGGATCGGCACCGGCGCGGCGTGATGCCCCGAGACGATCCGGCGGACCAGGCGTGTCACGGTCTGGAGGTTACGGTCCGCAAGGTGCGCTCTCGCGAGGACCAGCGACGTCCTCATGGAAGTCCATTCGTCGACGGCGGCGATCGACTCCAGACGCGTGATGGACTGGTGCGGCTTGCCCAGCTGTGCTTACATCTCGAGCAGCAGGATGTCTGCCTGGGTGCGAAAGTTCCAGGCGCTGGGCAGCCCGCGGCCTTTGTTTTCTAGCAGGAGGTCGTTAGGTCTCGGCGACGAGGCCGGCGCTTTGCAGGACCTTGGCCTGGAGACGTCAGCCCAGGAAGTTCGTGGACTGGTCCCCACGATGACCCCGTCCCGGCGAAGACCACGCGCTTCCGACTACGCCAATCAAGTCGTTGCTCGGTTGTGATTCACGCCCGATAGTGCCAGGGGGCTTGCCTGGAGTTTCTCAAATCGGTACATCGTTTGTGGTGTCGGCGGTGAACGCCTTGTCCCAGCCACGAGTGTGATCGACACCGGTAGTCGGGTAGTGTTGCGGAGAGTCAGCATTAGCGCGGGTCGCACCCGTGGACGCTGGCTAGCTGGTGGCCCCTCTCGCCACGTAGCCCTTGGCGATGGGCCATCATGCCTGCCCGGCCGTCCTCAACATGGCAGAGCCGAAGCGCTTACGTCCTGACGGTGTTCACGAGGTCGGTGAGCCGGTCCCACGTGGTGTCGGGGAAGCGGGCGTGGGCGGCGGTGGGGTCTACGGTCATGTCGAGGGTGTCCATCAGGAGCGCGGTGCCGGCTTGGCGGCCGAATGCGGGTGCGAAGGGCGTGGCGGAGGCGAGAATCTTCAGGGCGGGACGGGGAACGTGTCTGATCTGGGTGGCGCCGAGTTCTTCGGCGAACTGGTTCATCGTCAGGTTCTGTGGGCCGGGCAGGTCCACCGTGATGTGGGACAGGACCGGGTCGGTGACGGCGCGCTCGACGATCGCGGCGACGTCGTGCGCTGAGACGAAGTTGATGGGGTTCGTGCCACGGCCGAAGACGAGCGCTGGGCCGTTGGGAAGCTTGGCCCCGACGATCCGCGCCCACGTCTGCATGTAGGCGGTAGGTCGGGCGATCGTCCAGTCGAGGTTGCTGGCGCGGACGTGCTGCTCGGCTGCGAACTTCGCCCGGAACAGGGCGATGGGGTGGTCGGCGCTCGCCCCGCTGATGGACAGGAGAATGAACTTGGTGGCGCCCTCGGCTGATGCGGCGGCAACGAGGTTCGCGGTGCCGTCGCCGTCGACCTGTTCGGGGCCGGTCCGGCGTCCGCCGAGGAAGCCGTGCATGGCCGCGATGACGATGTCGCAGCCGCGCACCGCCTCGTGGACGCTGCCGGGGTCCAGCACGTCGCCGACGGCGATGTCCGCGGCCAGCCCTGCAGCACGCTTCTGGTCGCGGGTGAGGACCCGCATGGGGTGGCCGGCCGATTAGAGTCGGTTCACGAGGTCGCGGCCGAGCAGCCCGGTGCCGCCGGCAACCAGGATCATGATGCCCGCTCGGACAAGGTGCGTCCGATCGCGGCGGACACGTCGCCAGTCCTGGTCTCGACGGGTTCGAGGTAGAACCTGGCGGACGAGATCCGGTCGTCTGCGACGCCGAAGATGATCACCCCGGTCATCGCATGGAGGGCGCCCTCCCGGCGGGTGCCGTCCATCCGCCATTCCGACCAGACCTCGTTGCCGTTCCGCGCGGACGCGGTCACCCGCACCTCGATGTCGGGCACCCCGGCAAAGAGTGCCGTCCAGTTCTGTCGCACCTGCTCCCGCCCCCGGAACCCGCGCAGTGGGTGCGCAGGGGTCTCGTTCACGTAGTCGTCGTCGAAGCAGGCCAGGAGGGCGTCCAGGTCGTGGGCGTTGGTCGCCATGACGAGCCGGTCGATGACGCCCAGCGGGTTGGTCATCGCCATTCCCCTAGCGTTGGTACGCTCCACAAATTCATTCTACTACTATGGATCGGATTATGACACCGGTCAAGACCCCGCGTCGCTACGACGCCAGCCGACGCCGCGAACTGGCCCGGCGCACTCAGGAGGCCGTGCTCGAGGCCGCCCGCCAGCGCCTCCTGCAGGACGGGTACGCGGTCACGACAGTGGCCATGATCGCCGCCGACGCAGGGACGTCGGTCGACACGATCTACAAGACTTTCGGCGGCAAGGCCGGCCTGCTCCGCACGCTGTGGCAACGCGGACTGGAAGGCGAGGAGCTCACTCCGGCGCCGATCCGGTCCGACCGGCTCAGCAAGACCGAGACCGACCCCGTTCGCGTCCTGCGCGGGTGGGGCCGATTCACCGCCGAGCTCGCTCCCCGCGGGGCACCGATCCTGCTCCTCATCCGTGCCGCAGCCACGACCGACGCGGACATGGCCACTCTTCTCGCCGAGACCGAGAAGCAGCGCCGCACCCGGATGCGCCACAACGCCCGCCGGCTCCAACGCCGTGGCTGGCTACGTTCCGACGTCACACTTCGCGAGGCCGCCGACATCCTCTGGACCTACAGTTCGAGCGAGCTCTATGACCTGCTCGTCCTGAGATCCGGCTGGCCGGCCGAACGATACGGCGCGTTCGTCGGGGACGCCCTCATCGCCGCGTTACTGCCACCGGGTACGCGACCGGACCGACCCACCGAAGAACCCTGACAGGAAGGACCGGTGCCCGCCTGTGCCGAATTGCCACCCGGCCAATGGTGGATGCACATTGGTGCGACACGGGTGGCCGCGGTCTAGTCACCTCGGCGATTGCGCATCGCGTGCCGTAGATGGTCAGCACCGGCGCCGCTGTCAGGCCTCGGGTCCGCGTGTCGATGGGCAAGCTTCCACTCGTCATCCTCACGGCGGTACACCTGCGTGATCCGAAGGCCCAGGCTTTCGTCAGCGCTGCCCGCGATCGACGACGCGGCCCACTCGTAGCCGACGAGGTAGGCCAGGTCTCCGCTGACCTCGGCAGCCACCACCTCGAACTCGACAACGTTGCTGCCCGAGTAAACGGACGCGACACTTCGAATGGCTCGGCTGACGTCCGACCACCCCATCTGATCTGCTTGGGATGCGGGAAACAGGGTCACCGGGTCGCGGGTGGACAACTGGTCGATGAATGCGGTTGCGTCTCCGTTGCGCACCCCGGTCGTCGCCTCGCTGTGACGCTGAACCGTTCGGCGAATGAAGTCGTCAAGCTCGCTCATCGGTCAACCGTATGGCGCGCCGAAGCATCAGCGCCGCCGGAGCGTAGGTCTGGGATGTCACATAACTAGCGTGTGTCCGCCGCCGTCGTTTTTGCAGCGGTTCGCTGCACG
>Ga0307291_1000288_pt1 | contig 13158 bp, 10 predicted proteins | sample ER_DNA_148_FD_194474 | JGI IMG/M metagenome (GOLD analysis project Ga0307291, IMG submission 194474) | Bulk soil microbial communities from the East River watershed near Crested Butte, Colorado, United States - ER_DNA_148 | ecosystem: Environmental > Terrestrial > Soil > Floodplain | place: USA...
AATGCCGGGGCCCGGTCAGGCATTGTCCGGGGGCGGCCTCGGCGTACCCGAAGTGGGCGTTTTGACGACTGTGACTCGAAACGCACCTACCAGCGGGCCGCCAGAGGGCCGTTTTGACGGCTGTGCTGGGAAACGACCTCTCTTGTCAATCAGCGAAGATCTGATTGATCAGCGCCGAGCTCCAGTGCAGCAAGTCGGTGTCTTTCACGGGCTGACTGCCGATGCCGTTCACCGGTCGCGGCACCAGCACAGATTTAGCGCTGTCCTTGACCACGCTGCCTGGATATAGCCGCTGCAGCCGCAACACCCGTGACTCCGGCAGCTGGGCGCGCGCGAAGCGCAGGAATCGGCCCTGCCCGACGATCTCGGTCAGTCCGGCGGAGCGTGCGAGCAGTCGGAACCTCGCTACCTCGATCAGGTTCAGAACCTCCGGAGGTGGCGTGCCGTAACGGTCGTGCAGCTCGGCCTCCACTGCCTTGACGTCTGCCTCTGCGCGGACCTCGGCGAGTCGCTTGTACATCTCCAGCCGGAGCCGCTCCGACTCGATGTAGTCGACAGGGAGATGCGCATCGACTGGCAGCTCGATCCGGACCTCGGGTTCCGGCTCCACGTCTTGGCCGCGGAACTCGGCGACCGCCTCGCCGACCAGCTGGATATAGAGATCGAACCCGACCTCGGCGATGTGACCCGACTGCTCGCCGCCGAGCAGGTTGCCTGAGCCTCGAATCTCCAGATCCTTCATGGCGATGGCCGTACCGGAACCCAGATCGCTGTGCGCGGCGATGGTGCTGATTCGGTCGTAGGCAGTCTCGGTCAGGGGCTTCTCAGGTGGATAAAGGAAGTAGGCGTAGCCACGGTCTCGGCCGCGGCCGACCCGGCCGCGCAACTGGTGCAGCTGGGAAAGGCCGAGGAGGTCGGAGCGTTCGATCAGCAGAGTGTTGGCGGTCGAGATGTCCAGACCCGCCTCGACGATCGTTGTACACACCAGTACGTCGGCTCGGCGTTCCCAGAAGTCGATCATGACCTGTTCCAGCCGGTGCTCGCTCATCTGGCCGTGTGCAGTAACCACTCGCGCCTCGGGTACCAGGTCGGCAATGCGGCGTGCGGCCTTGTCGATGCTTTGCACTCTGTTGTGCACGTAGAACACCTGACCTTCGCGCAGTAGCTCGCGACGGATCGCCGCGGTGACCTGGGCGTCGTCGTAGGGTCCAGCAAAGGTCAGCACAGGATGCCGTTCTTCCGGCGGTGTCATGATCGTGCTCATCTCACGGATGCCTGTAACCGCCATCTCCAGGGTCCGTGGTATCGGCGTCGCCGACATGGCCAATACATCCACGGCAGTACGCAGCCGTTTGAGCCGCTCCTTGTGCTCGACGCCGAAACGCTGCTCCTCGTCGATCACGACAAGGCCCAGGTCCTTGAACCTGACTTCATCGGACAGCAGTCGGTGGGTACCTACGACGACATCGACCTTGCCGTCGGCGAGCCCTTCGATCGTTGTTTTCGCCTCGCCCTCGGAGGAGAACCGGCTGAGCGGTGCAACGTTGACCGGGAAGCTGGCATAACGATCGGCGAAGGTGGCGTAGTGCTGCTGCACTAACAAGGTGGTCGGAACCAAGATTGCGACCTGCTTGCCGTCCTGCACCGCCTTGAAGGCTGCGCGTACGGCGATCTCGGTTTTGCCGTACCCGACGTCACCACAGATCAGCCGATCCATGGGCACGATCTGCTCCATATCGCGCTTGACGTCCTCGATCGCACCGAGCTGGTCCGGTGTCTCGACAAAGGCGAATGCGTCCTCCAGTTCTCGCTGCCAGGTCGTGTCGGGTGAGAACGCATGGCCGCGAGTAGCCTGCCGCGCAGCGTAGAGCTTGATCAATTCGGCCGCGATCTCGCGAACCGCCCGGCGCGCCCGACCTTTGCGCTTGGCCCAATCTGCACCGCCCAGCCGGTCCAGCGTCGGGCTCTCGCCGCCGACGTACCGGGTTACTTGATCAAGAGAATCCATCGGGACATAAAGCCGGTCCCCCGGCTGGCCGCGCCTGGAGGGCGCGTACTCGATCACCAGGTACTCCCGCGTTGCCCCGGCGACCGTGCGCTGCACCATCTCGACATAGCGACCTACACCGTGCTGGCTGTGTACGACCGGGTCGCCAGAAACAAGCTCAAGTGGGTCGATCTGGTTCTTGCGCCGCGCCGGCATCTTCCGACTGGCTCTATCGGTGACTCGCTGCCCGGAGAGATCGGCCGCAGTGAAGACCGCGAGCCGGATTCGGTCGGCCACAAAACCATGGCTGAGCTGGCCGGTGACGATTGTGCCGAGACCTATGGGAGGTGGCTCATCGAGTGTCGGCAGGCTGCGCAACGGCAGGGCATGCTCACCCAATACCTCGGCAATCCGGTCGGCAGTACCGCGACCTTCGGCCATCACGACCACCCGCCAACCGTCACGAATCCGCTTGGTGATCTCGTTGACCGCAGCCTCGGTGTCGCCGCGATAGGTCTCCCCGACCTGTCCGATCACGGTTCGCGACTCCACGCCAGGTCCACTGACCCGATCCGACAGATCGATGATCTCTCCGTCGTCGGTCCGGATGGGCAGGAACCCGTCGCCGTTGACAGCAGAGTCGTCCAGTGGACCGGCACTGAACGGCGACAGCGTCCACCAGGCCATCCCTCGGGCAAGGGCGGCAGCACGAACCTCGGCGAGCGGCTGATAGGCCGAGGAACCCAGGTCTATCGGCGCCTTGCCACCACCCGCCGCGGCGGCCCACGACGCATGCAGGAATTCCTCGCTGGTCTTGACCAGCTCAATCGCCCGGCCACGCACCAGCTCCGGGTCACAGATGAGCACGTGCGTATCGGTAGGCAGCAGATCGACGAGCAGCTCCATGCCGTCAACCAGGGCTGGCGAGAGCGCTTCCATGCCGTCAACCTGATGTCCTTGAGCAATCTTGTCGAGCATTTCGATCAGCTCGGGATGTTGATCGGCCAGCGCGGCTGCCCGAGCCCGCACCTCATCGGTCAGCAACAGCTCTCGGCAAGGCGATGCCGTGATCTCGGTCAACGTGAGGTCGCTGGATCGCTGGTCGGCAACAGAGAAATAGCGAATCTCCTCCACGGTGTCGCCGAAGAAATCCACGCGTACGGGGTGCTCTTCGGTCGGCGGAAAGACATCGACGATGCCGCCGCGTACGGCGAACTCGCCACGCCGCTCAACCAGATCGACCCGCGTGTACGCGGCGCCGACCAGGGCCACCGCCAAATCGGTGATGTCGAAGTCATCGCCCACCGTCAGGCGGATCGGCTTCAGCTGGGCAAGCCCCTTCACCTGCGGCTGGAGGACGCTGCGTACCGGAGCAACAACGATCCGCGGCGCCGGAAGATGACTGTTGCCGGCCAGCCGCCGGAGCAATTCGAGGCGGCGGCCGACGGTGTCAGAGCGTGGGCTCAGCCGCTCGTGCGGCAACGTCTCCCACGCCGGGTAGTAGGCAACCGCTTCCTCGCCGACCAGGGACTGCAGCGCGGCGGTCAGCTCCTCTGCCTCGCGGTACGTCGAGCTGACCAGCAGCACCGGACGACCAGCGCCGCCACGCCCGGCCGATGCGCTCAAGGCGGCAGCGACCAGCGGCCGCATCGGGGCCGGTGCGGTGATGTCGAGCACGGAAAGTCGCTGCACCCGTGCGTCACCGATGGTCTCGACGATGGTGGGTTCAGTGCAGAAAAGATCAACGAGTCCCGCGAGGGTCACCCAGAGAGGCTACCGGCTGACTTCGAGAAAGCTCAGGGCAGCCGTGCGAATGCGCGTACCGGAAACGTTCCGAGCCCGCGAACCTTCGGCGGCACCGCGGTGAAGCGTGCGTCGCTGGGTGGCAGAGCGGCCAAGTTGGTGAGGTGCTCGACGACGTGTACGCCGGCTGCGAGGAGCTGCGAGTGCGCCGGACGTTCCAAGCTGGTCTCTGCGTCATCGATGTTGATCGAGTCAATACCAACGAGCACGGCGCCTGCCTCGATCAGGTACGCGGCGGCTTCGCCGGTCAGATACGGCGCACCTGTCGCGTACTCGGGGGTAGCGAAGTATCGATCCCAACCGGTGTGCAGGAGCACGGCCGAGCCACGGATGTCGCGATCGTAGAAGGTGGCGGCCGGGATTCCGCGCTCGGTTGCATCCGTCAGCCGGAACAGCTCGACCGGCAGGTCCACCAGCGTCTCAAGGTCGAGATCGGCAAGATCAGGCTCACCGGCGTAGCGGTGATACGGGGTGTCCAGGTAGGTGCCGGTGTTGCCGGCGAGGGTGATCACGTCGATGGCAAACTCGGTGCCTTCGGCGTAATGGGATCGCGATTCTTCTCTGGTCAGATGCGGGTGAATCGTGGGCCCCGGAATGCCGGGGTAGGTCACCAGGTCGGTGGTGATGGTGTGGCTCAGATCCACCATCTGACCGGGTCGCTCGTTCGCCGGCACCGAAGCAATGCCACGCGACCCGCGATGGGGTTCTGGTACGAGCTGGACTGACCTGAGCTCCACGTTGCGTACCAGAGCGAGACCTAGATGCCGTACGAAGAGCTGGGCGATTTGGTCGTCTGTGAGCTCCGAGCTCGGTAGATCGAGACGGAATCCCTCAGCGGTGAGCCTGCCGCCGTTGGCGAATTCGACGTCGGCGTCGAAGTGGGCGCGATACTCGGTCATGGTCGAGGAGTCTAGGAGCTGCGGTCCTCGGCAAACCGGGGTCAGCTGTTGAAGACGTTCTGGGTCTTGTCGAGTCCGAACAAGGCCATCGACTCAACCGCATCTGCGGCGCGACCAACTTCGATCTCGACGTCCTCGCGGGTACTCGGCGAGAAGTCGCCGAGCAAGAAATCGGCTGGGTCTTGGCGCCCGGGTGGACGGCCCACACCAATGCGTACCCGGTAGAAGTCGCCGGTTGCCAAGGAGGCGCGGATGGACCTCAGGCCATTGTGGCCGTTGTCGCCGCCGCCGAACTTCACCCGCAGCTGACCAGGATCGATGTCCAGCTCATCATGCACCGCAATCATCTGGGACGGCTGCAGCTTGTAGTAGCTGAGCAACCGGCTAACTGCCCAGCCGGTCTCGTTCATGAACGTCCGCGACTTCGCCACGATCAGCCGCGGGCCGTCGGCCCCCGGCGGTCCGATCCGGCCCTCCGCAACCTCGGCCCGTATCCCGCGCGCCACGCGAAATCGCACGTCCATGCGGCGAGCCAGCTCGTCAGCCACCCGGTAGCCGACGTTATGACGCTGTGATGCGAAGGCCCGACCGGGATTGCCGAGGCCGACAACCAGCCATGAGGTCATGGCGTACGCAGCTGGCGGACTAGGCGCTCTCGGACTCGGCCAGCGCCTCGTCCGGGGTCGGCTCGGCCGTCGCAGCCATCGTGGGCTCGATGCCAGCCTCCGCCTCCGCCTCGGCGAGCTCGGCCTCCAAGGCCTCGGCCGTCGGCGCGTTCGTGATGTTGACGATCAAGGTCTCGGGATCAAGATCGACCAACGAACCCGCAGGAAGCTGGAGGTCACGCGCCAGGATCTGGGTGCCAGGCGGCAGTCCCTCAACGGAAACAACGATCTGCTGGGGAATGTTTGTGGCTTCGGCCTCCACCGGGATGCTGCTGTGATCAACAACGACCAGTGTCTCGGGACCGGCCTCACCCTCGACCTGGACACGCACGTCGACGGTGACCTTCTCACCACGCCGCACGATGACCAAATCGACGTGCTCGATGGTGTGCCTCAGCGGGTCACGCTGGACCTGTTTGGGCAGTGCGAGCTGAGAGCTGCCGTTGACCTCGATGGAGAGCAGTGCGTTTGCGGTACGGAGTGCGAGCAGGGTCTCGTGACCGGGCAACGCAATGTGTATCGGGTCGGTGCCATGGCCGTACAGCACGGCCGGCACCTTATGTGCGCGACGGATCCGGCGGGCAGCACCCTTGCCGAACTCCGTACGCAGTTCGGCTGTGAGCTTTACCTCGGGCACGAACGAACTCCTCGGAACTAACGTCGGTGATCAGATCAAGACCCGGCGGGCGACGCAGCTCGTTCGACCTAGTCGATCACGGTCCGCGACCCTCGCCGAGGCAACCGCTCAACCTTAGCCGACAAGCCCCAATAGTCGCCAACTGGCGCTGAAACCAGAGGTAGTCGTCAGTCTGCGAGCGTCGGAAATCGCGCGCCCGCCGTGCTGAGGAGCAGGGAGCAGAGGCGCCTTTCCTCTGCGAGCGACGACGAAGTAGGCGGATTCCACGCGCGATTGCGCGAGCAGACAAGCCCATTCAACATGCGCGACCAGGATCGCGCGCCGCTGTCCTGGACGAGCGAACGAGTAGACACGCGTTTTCGTCTGCGAGTGAGAGAGGAAGGCAGCGGCTCCACAGCGCGATCCTCGCGAGCGGAGCGAGCAATCAAACCTTGCGCGAGCAAACAAGCCCAGACAGGTCAGCTCACGCTTGGCCGTTGAAGAGGCTGGTCACTGAACCGTCTTCGAAGACCTCACGAATGGCCCTGGCGATCAGGGGTGCGATCGAGAGCACGGTGAGAGCGTCGAACCGACGTTCCTCCGGGATCGGCAGGGTGTTGGTCACGATCACCTCCTCGAAGTCGCTGGCCTTCAACCGGTCGATGGCCGGGCCAGACAGCACCGGGTGTGTCGCCGCGGCGATCACCGCCTTCGCGCCGCGCGCCTTCAGCGCTTCCGCCGCCTGGCAGATCGTGCCCGCGGTATCGATCATGTCGTCGACCAGCAGGCACACACGACCATCCACATCGCCAACGACCTCATGGATGGCGACCGTATTCGCCACATTCGGGTCCCGCCGCTTGTGAATGATCGCCAGAGAGCTGTTCAACCTGTCGGTCCACATGTCGGCGAGCCGCACCCGACCGGCGTCCGGCGAGACCACGGTCATCTCGGAGGTGTCGTATTTGGTGGACAGATAGTCCGACAGCACCGGCAGCGCCCAAAGATGATCAACGGGTCCATCGAAGAATCCCTGGATCTGTGCGGCGTGCAGATCCACCGACATCAGCCGATTGGCCCCAGCCGTACGAAACAGGTCCGCGATGAGACGAGCGGAGATGGGCTCGCGGCCGCGGTGCTTCTTGTCTTGCCGAGCGTAGGGATAAAAGGGCGCAACAACAGTGATCCGCTTGGCAGATGCCCGCTTCAGCGCATCGACCATGATCAACTGCTCCATGGTCCACTCGTTGACCGGCGCGGCATGGCTCTGGATCACAAACGCGTCGCAGCCGCGCACGGACTCCTCGAACCGCACATAGATCTCGGAGTTGGCGTAGGTGATCGCGCGAGTCGGCACGAGCTCGACGTTCATGAGCGCGGCAATCTCGTCGGCAAGCCCCGGATGAGCGCGGCCCGTGAAGAGCATCAGGTGTTTCTGGTTCGGCCGCTTGAGACCGCTCACGACGGCTCCTTCTGCTCCTGGGCCGCCTCGGCGGCTCGCGCGGTCTTGGTTCCTGGCCGCTTACGCGCCACCCAGCCAGGCACATTCCGCTGCCGGCTGCGGCTTACCCCGAGATCACCGGGTCCAACATCGCCGGTAATCGTCGAACCGGCGGCAATGTAGGCGCCATCGGCCACCTCGACCGGTGCGGCAAGTACCGAATTGCTGCCGACGAAGGAGTACGCGCCAACTGTGCTGGTCGACTTGCGTACGCCGTCGTAGTTAGCGAAGATCACCCCGGCTCCGATGTTGGCACCCTCACCGATTACTGCATCGCCGAGATAACTGAGGTGCGGCGCCTTGGCGCCGGCCCCGATCCGAGCGTTCTTGGCTTCCACGAAGGTGCCTATCTTCCCCCCCGCGCCCAGCGTCGTACCGGGCCGAAGGTAGGCGAATGGGCCGACGTTGGCGCCCGGACCAATCACACTCAGCGAGGCCTGGGTACGGGTAACCACTGCTTGCTCCCCGACCTCGACATCGACCAGTGTGGTGTCCGGACCGATCCGAGCTCCCGCAGCAATTGAGGTCGCGCCCTCCAGGGATGTGCCAGGTAGCAAGACCACGTCCGCGGCAAGGTCAACTGAGGCGTGCACCCAGGTTGTTGCCGGATCAATGACCGTCACACCTTCGCGCATCCAGTGCTGCAGGATTCGGCGGTTGACCTCGGCGTTCATCCCGGAAAGCTGGACCCGGTCGTTGACGCCCTCGGTCTGCCACGGGTCGTCAATCAATAGCGCACCTATCGGTTTGCCGGCCTGGCGAACGACGGTCAGCACATCGGTGAGGTACAGCTCTCCTTGATCATTGGTTGGAGCGATCTCGGTCAGGGCGGCTCGCAGCGTCGCGGCATCGAAGACAAAGATCCCGGAGTTGATCTCGTTGATCTCGCGCTGGACATGGTCGGCGTCCCGGTGTTCGACGATGCCGCTCACTCTGCCATCGGCGCCACGCAGGATTCGCCCGTATCCAGTGGGGTCAGGGACCAGCGCCGTCAACACCGTCGCGGCAGCCTGACGGGTTCGATGCTCGACAAGCAATGCGGCCAGTGTCTCGCCGGTGAGCATCGGCACGTCTCCCAGGGTGACGATCACGTCGCCACTAAGATCAGTGAGCTCACCGAGGGCAACTTGGACGGCGGCGCCGGTACCAAGCTGCTGCTCTTGTACGGCGATCAATACATGCGGCGCAATCTCTGCGAGATGGGCCTCTACTTGATCACGAAGGTGACCAACTACGACGACAATGTGCTCTGGCTGCACCGCTGTCGCGGCCGTCACCGCGTAACTCAACATCGAGTGGCCGGCGATCTCATGGAGCAACTTGGAACGCGAGGACTTCATCCGCTTCCCCTCGCCCGCCGCAAGGATGAGGACAGCTGCGACCGGGCTCGGAGCTTGATCGGAGTAGACGGACAACAGCTGGCTCCTTGTTAGCTGAGTGACGCTCCGCTCCCCGGGTAGGAGTCGAACCTACGTCGCTAGTCCTGATTCAAAGTCAGGCGGGCCCTGCCGACAGACCAACCGGGGAATGTGTGGCCCGGCCAATCTTCCCATCCGCAGCCCGACTGCGGGCCGTTGGTTTCGAATCGAGATTGCTTCGCCCCATACCTGACCAACATTGGATCGGCCAGAGCCAAGCGTACGCACGGCCTCGATCAGGTTGCATGGGCGGTCCAGGCAGGCGGCTTTGCCCTCCGAAGCGATTGTGCGTAAAGTGGTGAACCCCTACTAAATCGATACAGAAACTCGGATGACTATCACACCGTCCGTCACAAACCGACTCTCGACCCGACTCGCCGCTAGCGCGGTGACCTTGATGTTCGTCGTCAACGGCATGGTGATCGGCGGTTACGGGGGCTCGCTGCCGTCGCTCCGCGACAAGGTCGGCCTGAGCGCAACCCAGATCGCGATCATGCTCTTCTGTGGTGCCGCCGCGGCCATCCTGTCCATGCAAGTCGGCGGCCGGTTGGCGGACGCCATCGGTGCCCGCGAGGTCACCTTGGCCGCTGTGCCGCTCCTCATCGTTGGCATGGTCACGATCGGGCTGGCTCCGATCTTTCCGATTGCGATCCTCGGCAGCGTGTTCATCGGGCTCGGCAACGGCGCCATGGACGTCGCCATGAACGCGATCGGCGTCCAAGTGGAGACAGCCCGCCGGCGGCCAATCATGAGTTTCTTCCACGCCTTTTGGTCGATAGGCAATTTCATAGGGGCGGGAGCTGTGCTCCTGCTCGCCACAGTGCTTGGGCTGAAGGGTGGCGAGATTGTCACCCCGCTGTCCATCTCCATCGCGGTGCTGGCGCTCGTGTGCCTCGTCGTTCTGCTCAAGATCACGCCCGAGGCGGCCGTCGTGCCTCACACCGTTGACGGCGTACGAACTCCAATTCCGGCGGCAGCCTGGTTGCTCGGCGCCATGGCCCTGGCCTTCGGTCTCGCCGAAGGCACCGCGACCGACTGGTCCTCTCTCCATGTCACCGATGTGGCCGGCGTCGATCCGACCACCGGCGCGCTCGGCCTGATCGCGGTCAGTGGCTTCATGGTGGTGATCCGGTTGCTGGGCGATCGGCTGGTCATGCGTTTCGGCCGCCGAGCAGTCGTACGCTTCGGCGGCCTCTGCGCAGCCCTCGGCTATCTCACGGTAACGCTGGTGAGCAGCCTGCCGCTGCTGGTGTTCGGATGGGCATTGGTTGGTTTTGGAGTCGGCATGATCGCGCCGCAGGTCTACGCGGTGGCCGGGCACATCGGAGGCGGGCGAGTGCTCGCGGTCGTGGTGACCTTCGGTTACGCCGCGTTCTTGTTGGGCCCGGCGGTCGTTGGTCTGCTGGTGAATCAGCTGGGTATCCACCACACGATGGCGGTGCCTGCGTTGCTGTGCGCCGGCATCATCGCCCTGGCGTCCACCATGCCGCGCAATGATGCTGACCTCGATAGCGACCAGCGCTGAGTCCGTAATCGTTCGATCAGGTTACGGCTGGGTGGTTTCGAGAAGGATCTGTGCCAGCTCCTGAGGCTGGGAGAACATCGGCCAGTGGCCCGTGTCCATGGTGACCAGCCGCCAGCGCTCGCTGCTGAGCAGCTTGGCAACGGCGTCGCTGGGCTCTGGCGAGTCGAGTAGGCATTTGATGTAGGTCGTCGGGAGTTCGCCGATCGAGCGCTCCAAAACGGCCGGCTCGGTCAGTGTCATGCCCGGATGCGGAGTGCACCCTGCGACGATGCGGTCGATCTGCTCGTTGCTGAGGTCTTGGCCCGCATAGTCGGCCGCGGCGAGCGGCCGCCAGAAGCCTCCATTCTCGGCGATCGCGGCCTCGAATTCGGCGGAGCCCTCGGTGAAGGACTCACCGTCGATTGGAACGTCGGCATCGACGAAGACAAGATGAGCGAGCCGGTCGCCGATCCGCTCAGCTGCCTGCCCGACCGGGATGCCTGAGTAGCTGTGCCCGACCAACACGACATTGTGGAGATCGCGGCGCGCCACCTCGTCGACGATGTCCTGAACGTGGGTCTGCTGGTGGGCCGGAACGCCTTGCTTGTCGGCAAGGCCGGACAGCGTCATCGGATGGCTGCCGTGACCGGCCGCGCGCAACTCCGGCACGACACCGTCCCACGCCCACGATCCGAGCCACGCCCCAGGAACGAGTACGAATTCCGCCATGGCGGCAACCTAGCCCAGCAGTATGTCGGATTCGTCGCGAGCTGCCTCGACCTCCGCTCGAACCGAGAAATCTCGACGTCAAGACTCTTCACATCTAGACTCCGGGTGTGACCGGCGATCCGACCGCGGATGAGGTCGATGCGATCGTGCAGGCTTGGCGCCGGGAACGTCCAGACGTCGACGTTGAACCCATGGAGGTGCTCTCCCGGATCAGCCGGCTCGCTCGCCGCTTGGACCGCCTCCGAGCGACCGCGTTCAGCGCGCATGATCTGGAGTACTGGGAGTTTGATGTCCTAGCCGCCCTACGCCGCGCGGGCCCGCCGTACCAGCTTTCACCGGGCCAGCTGCTGCACGAGACGCTTGTCACCTCGGGAACGATGACGAATCGCGTGGATCGACTCACCGATAGAGGCTTTGTTACGAGGCAAGATCACCCCAAGGACCGGCGGGGGGTGCTGGTCCAGCTAACCGATGCCGGCAAGGACGTGGTCGACGCTGCGTTGGCCGAGCTGATGGCCGCGGAAGGGCAGATCATGGGCGCGCTAGATGCCGCCGACCATGATCAACTTACCCATAGTCTCCGGCTGCTGCTCGCCCGTTCCAGCCTGCGACGGTGAGACCCGTTCCGGACGGCGAGTTGATCAATTGAGAATGCGGGCTCCCACCACCGGGGCGGTCGCCCGCCGGACCGCACGGCACACCCCCTCCGCACTCAGTGATACCGAGAGATCGACCGCAGCTGCTTCGCTCTCGACCAGGAACGCGCAAGTCGGACCGGATCCGGACACCAAGGCGCCGAGCGCCCCGTAGTCGAGGCCGGCTTGCAACACGGTACGCAGTCGGGGTTGGAGATCCAGTGCCGCGGCCTGCAGATCGTTGCTCAGCGCAACACCCAATTGCCTCGGGTCACCGCTACGGAGCGCATTCATCAGGTCCGCTGGCACCGCAGGCGGCTGGGCGTTGGGGCTGAGCTCATCGAAGCGCCGATAGACCCTGGCAGTCGACAGGCCGTGGTGGCCGAACGCCAGCACCCATTGATAGGTGCCGCGGGCCAGCGCCGGGGCTACGTCCTCGCCCCGGCCACTCCCTACCGCAGTGCCGCCGAGTAACGCGAATGGCACGTCACTGCCAAGCTCAGCCGCCAACCCCCGTAATTCCTCGGGGCTTACGTCGAGATCCCAAAGCACCGCACACGCCAGCAGCGCCGCAGCACCATTGGCCGAGCCACCAGCCAGCCCACCGGCCACCGGAATCGACTTCTTGATCGACAAGCTGGCGCCAAGCGCGTCGTGCGGAGCGTGCCGCTGCGCGAGCAGCTTGGCGGCGCGTACCGCGAGGTTGGAGTCATCGAGTGGTACTTGATCGGCTTCCTCGCCGCTCACCGTTACGCCGAACTCGTCCGGATCGGCCCACTCTGCCTGCACCTCGTCGTACAGGGAGACCGCTTGATACACAGTCGCGAGTGGGTGATAACCGTCGGCGCGCGGCGCGCCCACTCGCAATGCGAGGTTGATCTTGGCCGGCACCCGCACGCGTACCAGGGCAGCAGTGGGCGGCGAAGCTGATGCCATGAGTGCGAGGTTATCTACGCTCGGAAGATCTGCTCCGCGATACGAGCGAAGTCAGCTACGTCGAGCATCTCGCCCCGCGATTGCGGGTCCAATCCTGCTGCAGCAACAGCCGTACTGGCGGCCGTCGGCGAGCCGGCCAGCTTGGCGAGCGCCGAGCGGAGCATCTTGCGGCGCTGCCCGAATGCCGCATCGATGACGGCGAACACCTGCTCGCGGCTCGCCACAGTGCGTGGCGCTGGCCGGCGTTGAATGGCGACCAACCCGGATTCCACGTTCGGCACCGGCCAAAAGACCGTCGGCGATACGGTGCCGGCCCGGGCGGCAGCCGCGTACCAGGCAAGTTTGACCGACGGTATGCCATAAGTCTTCGAGCCAGGCTCGGCAGCCAACCGGTCAGCCACCTCGGCCTGAACCATGACTAGGCCGCGGTTCCAGCTTTCGTACGCCGCCAGCAGATGCAGCAGA
>Ga0307291_1000289_pt1 | contig 13125 bp, 9 predicted proteins | sample ER_DNA_148_FD_194474 | JGI IMG/M metagenome (GOLD analysis project Ga0307291, IMG submission 194474) | Bulk soil microbial communities from the East River watershed near Crested Butte, Colorado, United States - ER_DNA_148 | ecosystem: Environmental > Terrestrial > Soil > Floodplain | place: USA...
CTTGATGCACTGGCTGACTCAGCCTGGCACCTCGGTCGCCGAGGAGACGCGGGTTTCGGTCTCAGCATGCAAGGACCTGCAAGAAATTGAAGGGGTTCGGAACTGCGGATCTCACATTGGCCAGGCTTATCTCGCTGATGAGGTCTACGGCGTGGACTTTGGTGAGAACTGGATCAGCGTCAGCCCTGACGTGGACTACGACAAGACGCTGGACGAGGTGCACAAGGTCGTCGAGTACTACCCGGGCCTTTACCGCGACGTCCAGACCTACCTCCGGGAGCGCATCAAGGAGGTGCTGACCGGCAGCAGCGAGTCCATCGTGGTACGCATTTACGGACCGGACCTCCCGACGCTGCAGAAGCAGGCCAAGGACATCGAGCAGCGCATCGGCGACATCCCCGGGATTGAAGACGCTCATGCCTCGCTGCAGACCGATCTGCCACATATCGAGGTCGAACCCGATCTTGCTAAAGCTCGAGAGTTCGGGCTGACCCCCGGGGATATCCGTCGGCAGGCATCGACTTTGATCGCCAGCGAGGAAGTCAGCGACATTTTCTCCGGCGGTAAGGCGTACGACGTGCATGTCACGGCCATCCCGTCGGCGCGCGACAGCGTCAGCGACGTGCAGAACCTGCAGCTGGACACCCCGTCGGGAGGTCATGTCAGGCTGCAGGATGTTGCAGACGTTCGGATGGGCCCTACACCCAATGCCATCCTGCGGGAGCAGCAGTCGCGCTACATCGATGTCGGCGCCAACGTAGCGGGCCGCCCGCTGAACGAGGTCGTCGACGACGTCGAAAAGCGTATGGAAGGGGTCACCTTCTCGCTCGGCTATCACGCGGAAGTGATCGGCGAATCCACTGAGCTCGACGCTGCAGAGGACACGCTGCTGATCTTCGGCATCGCCGCCGCAGTCGCCACATTGCTGCTACTTCATGTCGCGTTCGGCGGCTTCCGACCGGCGCTGCTCACCTTCGCCCTGCTGCCCATGGCGCTGGTCGGCGGTGCAATCGCAGTGTGGCTAAGTGGCCGGGTGCTATCGCTCGGATCACTGGTCGGCTTCCTCGCAGTCTTCGGGATCGCCGCGCGCAACGGGATCTTGATGGTGAGCCACTTCCAGCACTTGGAGCGAGTCGAAGGCGTCAAATTTGGCGCGAGGCTGGTGATCCAAGGTGCCAAGGAACGTCTAGCGCCGATCATGATGACCGCACTGGCGACCGGCTTGGCGCTCGTACCACTGGTGGTTGCCGGCAGTATTCCGGGGCATGAGATCGAACACCCGATGGCGATCGTAATCCTCGGCGGCTTGGTCACCGCGACCTTGATCAACTTGTTCGTCCTGCCGTCGCTCTACTTGGCCTTTGGCAAGAGCAAGCGTGAGCGGAAGGCGGCCGAGTCGGAGGAGCCACTAGCTACGGCTTGAGGCTCGAGCTCGAATCGTGGTTGAGAGGTGTCCGGGCGGGCTAGGCGGAGCCGTCGCTCGGGTGCTGCCCGGGCAGGCTAGGCAAACTTGCACTCAGGCTTGGCGGCACCCCTTGCAATGTGCCGGTGCTGGGGTTTCAAGCATCTTAGGTTTGCTACGCCTGCCCGGACACCTCTCCACGACTTCGCTCCGCCCCGCCGGTCGCCACTCCACAACTCATGCGCGCTGAGCCTGTCGAAGCACGACCAACTGCTACGCCGCGCGAGCCGCCGTGAGACGGCCAACGAATGTTCAAAGGCGCAACCTCATACATACTGGCCGTCTTAAGACCGCAAAGCGGCACTCGGCGCAGAGCCGGCGGTGCCGCGGGCTGCTACAACCCGCCGGCTTGATCGGTCCCTCGTGGGCTGCTCGGGGCGGGCGTAGCAAACCTAAGATGCTTGAAACCCAAGTGCCGCCGTACGGCAACGGTGCCGCCAAAGCCAAACGTCAGGTTTGCCTAGCCCGTCCGAGTAGCCCACGAGGGACCCTTGGCTAGGTTGCCTAGGCGGCCGCCGCCGAGGGCTAGGTGCGCTGCGAGCGGTAGTAGCTGATCAGCGACTGGGTCGAGGAGTCTTGTTTGCCCAGGGCTTCGTCGTCGCCCGTGACGGCTGGAGCGATTTGCAGCGCGAGCTGCTTGCCCAGCTCGACGCCCCATTGGTCGAAGCTGTCGATGCCCCACACCACACCCTCGGTAAAGGTGATGTGCTCGTAAAGCGCGATCAGCTCGCCAACGACCCGCGGACTCAGCTCGGGGGCCATGATCGATGTGGTTGGGCGGTTTCCGGGAAAGACCCGCGCTGAAACGATCGCTTCCGGAGTGCCCTCGGCGCGTACCTGTTCGGCGGTCTTGCCGAACGCCAGTGCCGCAGTTTGGGCGAAGAAGTTGGCCAGGAACAACCCGTGTACGTCGTTGTCGCCGTCGACCAGCGGGTTGGCCGGATTGGCAACCGCGATGAAGTCGGCCGGGATCACCCGCGTGCCCTGGTGGATCAGCTGGTAGAAGGCGTGCTGGCCATTGGTGCCCGGCTCGCCCCAGAACACCTCGCCGGTATCGGTGGTGACCGGCGAGCCGTCGTACCGGACGCCCTTGCCATTGGACTCCATGGTGAGCTGCTGCAGGTAGGCCGGGAATCGGTGCAGGTATTGCGCGTACGGCAATACCACGTGACTGGCTGCCTTGAAGAAGTTCACATACCAGACATTGAGCAAGCCCATCAGCGCGGGCACGTTGTTGGATAACTCGGTCTCGGCGAAGTGCCGGTCGATCGCATGGAAGCCCGCGAGGAAGTCGGCAAAGTTCTCCGGCCCGATGGTGACGGCCACCGAGGTGCCGATCGCTGAGTCGACGGAGTATCGGCCGCCGACCCAGTCCCAGAAGCCGAACGCGTTGTCGGGGTCGATGCCGAACGCCGCCACCTTGTCGAGCGCCGTGGACACGGCAACGAAGTGCTTGGCGACTGCCGCGTTAGCGGCCTCGTCGCCTTCCTCGATGGCCCCTGAAGCCCGCAATCCATCCAGCAGCCAACTGCGGGACAGGCGCGCATTGGTCAGTGTCTCCAGGGTGGTAAAGGTCTTGGAGGCAACGATGAACAGCGTTGTCTCCGGATCAAGATCTTTTGTCTTCTCGGCGACGTCGGTCGGATCGATGTTGGAGATGAAGCGCGCTTTGAGACCGGGTTTCACGTACGGCTGCAGCGCCTCATAAACCATCACCGGACCAAGATCAGATCCACCAATCCCAATATTCACCACGGTCGCGATCGGCTTGCCGGTGACGCCCACCCACTCCCCGCTGCGAACCTTGTCGGCGAACGCGTACACCTTCGCGAGCACCTCGTGGACCTCGGGGATGACATCGACCCCGTCGACGACCAGGCTTGATCCCTCGGGCGCCCGCAGTGCAGTGTGCAGCACCGCCCGATCCTCGGTGACATTGATGTGTTCGCCGGCCAGCATCGCGTCTCGGCGATCCGCTAGGCCAACCTGGTCAGCAAGATCAACAAGTGCACTCAGGATTTCGGAGTTGATCAAGTTCTTGGATAGGTCGACATAGAGATCGCCCGCCTGGAAGGTGAATGATTTTGCTCTCGAGGGATCAGCCGCGAACCAGCCCCGCAGATCCGGTTGCAGAGATTCGTAGAGGGCCGTGAGCCTTGCCCAGGCCGCGGTTGTCGTCGGATCAACTGGCTCGCTCATCGGGTTCCCCTCGTCGTTGGGCTGGTAACACGTCACATTACTGAGCTGGACTCCTTCACCTCAATCACCTCCTCATGCGGTGCGCTGAGCGGGTCCCACTTCAAGCCGGGCCCACGCCGGACGGTGGCTGCTTCGGTAGCGTGCGAACCATGGACGCCCGGCTGGCCAGGTCACAAGAAGAGCCTGACCCCCCGTACGCGGCGGGGGAATCGGCATTCCGCGTTGACTTGGAGCGGATTCGGTTCGCCACCGCCCTCTCCAGGCTGGCCGACGTGACCCAGGTAGTCACCTCGATGGCGACCAGCGGAGTCGTGCACAACCGGCTGACCCACACGATCAAGGTGACAGCGGTGGCTCGAGCGATCGCGGTACGGTTGCTCCGCACCGAAGATCATGAACTGCTCCATGATCTTGGTGGTCTTGATCATGTCGTGGTACAGGCAGCCGCCACTGCTCATGATCTTGGTCATCCACCGTTTGGACACCTCGGCGAACGAGTCCTTGATCGATTAGCGCGGGAACGCTTCGGGCTGGCGGATGGCTTCGAGGGAAATGCGCAAACCTTTCGGGTCCTCACCGAACTGGAGGTGCTGGGACCAGGCGATCAGGGCCTCAATCTCACCGCCGCAACTCGCGCTGCCGTACTGAAGTATCCGTGGGCCTGCTTCTCCTATCCCGATCCGCATCCCACAGCCTGGCCGGTACCGCCGCGCGGCGCCGGGCATTCGCGAGGTATCGGAGCAGCGAAATTCTCCGCCTACACCATTGACCTGCCACAGATGATCGACGCCCTCGCGGCATTCCCTCAGCTGCCGCCCGGCCGGCAAACCGTGGAGTGCTCAGTCATGGATATCGCCGACGACATTGCCTACTCCCTGCACGATGTTGACGACTTTCATCGGTCCGGAGTGCTGCAGTTCTCACCCGTCTCTGGGGAATTTCGATGCTGGGAGAACGGCCGCGCCGAATTTGCTGATCTTGATGAGGCGAGCCTTATCGACGCCCGGCGACAGCCGGGGGCCGGCCTCGAGTGGCTGCGGCGCCACCTCCAGAGCCGAGACGACTGGATCTTCGACGAAGACGTCTTCGCGACCGCGATCCGCACCGTCGGCGATGAGTTCGTCGACGGCGTGCTCGCCACCCCGTACGACGGATCGATGGCAGCCGACCGCGCCATCTCAGCCTTTACCTCACGGTGGATCGACCACTTGATCAGCTCGGTCGGTACTGACCCGCACCCGGCGGTCCGCTCCGGCTACGTCGCCTTGGACTCACAGGCCTGGCATGAGGTATCGGTGCTGAAGTTCGTCAACCAGTACTTCATCTTGGAGCGCCCCGATCTGGCGATGCTCCAGCGGGGTCAGGAGCAAACCGTCGAGCATCTCGTCTTGGCTTTTGACGGTTGGCTCGCCGACCCCGTCGATGCGAGCCGCGCGCCGCGGCGGCTCCTCGACCTGGTGAACACGGCAACCAACGCGTACCACAGCGTGGCGCGAGAGCATCCGGAGTGGCTCGGTGGGAGCCCGTCCGATGCGGAGTTGGCACGGATGGGTAGGGGTCGCGGCATCATCGACTTCGTCAGCGGCCTCACAGACGCTCAGACCATCGCCCTAGGTGCCCGCCTCAGCGGAGCGACTGGGCTGCTGTGGAGCAGCAGCATCTGAGGATCGGGACATCGCGGGGATCCCGACTTACCTGCCAGCCGCCATCGTGAATTTGGCGCTGGCCGCGATGCCCGGTGATCCCCACGCAGCAATGCTCCGCAGGAGATGAGCACACAGCGGCGATGAAGGGATCTGTTATGGCACACGAAACCAGCACGGTCGATCGGAACCTGCGCTAAAGCATCATCCAAGATCATCTGGCCCTCATGCGGCGATATTTCGAGCTGCTCTACACCAAGAATCTTGACTTGGTGCTCGAGCTCGTCGACGACGACATCGAGTGGCTGATCGTCCCAACAGGGGATGTCATCCGGGGAAAGGCCGCGTTCGCCCAGCTCGCCACGAACCATTGGGGCGCCTCGCCTGACCGAACCAAGAAACTGCTGAACCTCTTCGCTGCTGAGGACTACGCCTGCATGGAGTACATCAGCGGCGGCACACTGACCGGCGAAGTCGACTTCGGCTCTCTCACGATCCCGCTGTCTGGCCGGACCTACCAGATCCAATGCTGCTTTGTCTTCCACTTCGAAGATCACAAGATCGACCGCGTCCACGAGTACTTCGACATGGACACCGTGAAACGGATCACTGGCTACGCAGCCGCTGCTGAATGAAAGGTCGCCAATCCGCAACGACCTCGACAGCTACAAGCAAACCCACCCGCCATCGCGGCCGCAGGCTGCACCCAGCGCCCGGCGATCGCCGGGACAACCTATAGGCCGAGATCGCCGCGCGCACTGAGGACCGTTCCTTGGGCTGATGCCTGGGTTCCACGCAAGGATCCGCGATGCTTGAGTTGTGGAGCTGATCGCGGAGGTTTGGCGTCGGGCGACGGCCGTACAGCCACCGCCTGCCCCAGTCGTCGTCGCACTCGCCGCCGCCCTCGCTGCCGCGCTTGTCCTACCGCGAGCAGTCTGGCCGTACACACGCATGCTGGTGACCATCACCCACGAAGGCGCCCATGGGGTGGCGGCGTTCGTGACAGGGCGTCGACTCCAAGGCATCCGGCTGCACTCCGACACTTCGGGGCTGACTGTTTCCAGCGGACGACCGAGTGGGCCGGGCATGGTGACGATGCTGCTGGCCGGCTATCTGGGACCGGCCGTCGTCGGACTAGGCGCGGTGGGCCTGTTGATCGCCGGGTACAGCCTGGCTTTGCTCTGGCTCTTCGTGATCTTGCTCGCGTTGCTGCTGCTGCAGATCCGTAATTTCTTCGGATTCGTGTTGGTTGTGGGGTGCGCGATCGCCCTGATTCTGGTGAGCTGGTATTTGCCCGCGGATATGCAATCCGGGCTTGCGTACGTGCTGACCTGGACACTGTTGTTCTCGGCTCCGAAGCCGGTGCTTGAGCTGATCAGTCGGCGACGACTTGGGCGTGCTTCGCATTCAGACGCCGACCAGCTGGCCCGACTTACTCACGTCCCGGCTGGCCTTTGGGCCGGCGGATTTCTCGTTGTCAACTGTGCCGGCCTCGTGCTCGGGTCGATCTTGCTCCTACCGGCCCTGGCCGAGCTCGGCCGCAACGTCGCGCAGCAGCTCGCGGCTGCCTGAATCCCAACCAGACGAAGCCAAGCCGGACATGACAAAGGGCCTCATCCGAATCGGATAAGGCCCCCGTCGCTGCAGGTCTTCTTTAGAAGACCTTGCCATCGCGCTGCGCAACCAGGATCAGCTCGTCGCGCATGGCGGGAGTGGCTGCATTAGCGATCGCGCGATTCAACTCCCGACGGGTGCGATTGATCTCATGGTGGCTGCGGATGACCTTGATGAGGCGTGACATCGCGACCATCCTTTCTAGCACTAGAGTCTTCTTCCATCTTCGAATTTGAAGATCATTTGTATAACGCGGGGCGGGGCTGCGATATTCCAGTTGATCGCGCGGAGCGGCGCCTGCTCGCGCCCTTGCGCAGCACGCCCTTACTCGTCGCCTTGCGCAGCGCCTGCTCAGCGCCTTGCGAGGAACGCCCTGCTGGGCGCCTTGCGTGGAACGGCGCCAGCGCGAGCTAGCAAACCCGCGTTTAGTCGAGTGTTTGGGTGGCGGTCGGTCGATGGTGCCGTTTCAGACATCTTAAGTTTGCTAGCTCACGCTGGCGCCGCTCCACGCAAGGCTTCGTCCCGTGCCGGGGCAGGTCAGCAAAGCTGTATTTAGGCGACGTTCGGGTGCGGCTTCCCGGGGTGCCGTTTCAGGCATCTGAGCTTCCAGCCTGCGCAGGCACCGCGTTGCTCGATGTCTCTTAGGGCGCAGCCTGCTTTCGCGAAATCTCAGCGGCGTGGTCGCGGTCACGCCGGGGTTGGCTCAGGCGGCTTGACCGAAGCGGCGGTCGCTCAAGATCAGGCCTGCGCGCTCTAGCTCTGCTTCGACCCGAATGCGTTCAATGTCGCGCTCGAAGCCGACAGAATCGGTGTCCAGCTCATGCTCGATTTCGAGCATCTCGCAGACCTGCATGAGTAGCTTGTCGTAGGCAAGCCGGTTCCCCATCTGATGGGCGGCAGACTTATGGGAATCCGAGCCAAGAATGACCCGCAACCGCCGCAAGTCCGCGGCGAGCTGCTCGATGGGTACGCCTTGCTGGCTGCGCAGCTCACGAACAGCATGTCTATGCGCGGCCGCTGAGCTTCGTCGTTCCCGCCATCGCCGCAGGCCTTCGTCCCACCTTCCGACCAACAGATCGTAGAGAACCACGCTCAGTATGGGTACGAGCACCATGATGGCGACCGCGATAGCACCAAGTACAACCTGGTACAAGTCCACCGCCATGAAATACACACTAAGTCGGGCTCGGAGGGTTCACAAGCCAAGGTGCCTAGGCTGAAACAGCCCCGTTACTGCGCGGGTGGTCAGCCGCAGGTGCTACCCGCGTCCCAGTGATGGGGGAGCCGCCCCTCCACACCTGGCCACGAGCCAATCGCGCCTGATGCGCGGCTTGACAGCACCTACTGCCAGCTAGGCGGTGCCCCTGTTGCCGTAAACCGAAACGTGCACGTGATCCATGTGATTGGCAGTCGGTGATCCGCGGTCAGACATCGAACGCCAGCCTTCCGAACTCCGCTGCACGGTCCAGATGTGCTGCCGATAGATGACCTCCATGGCGCCCAGCTCTTTGGCGTTGGCACGGACCCATTTAGCAATCTCCCAACCGATAGTGGAGTCAGAGATCATGTTGTCGACGGCCCGGCCTTGTCCGTGGTAGCCGCTCGAGGTACGTCGCCCCAGGAAGCTACTGATTTGTGGGTAGCGATGGCATAGGGCGCGATGGACACGGATTGCATCAGGCGTGAGCCCTGATTCCATCGAAGATCCTGACGGACAGGGTGCGCCAGAGATGCCGCCGCTGCCGCCTGCCGAGCCCGACGTCGGCTTCTTGTCGGAAAGGTACTCATCCTTCACCCAGCGACCCTTGTGGTGATAAGACACATACCGGAATCCGGCGGTGACCGTGGAAGTGACGGAGAGCTTCGTGCCAGCCTTGACGACGCCAACCACATGAGCGTCGTCTTGAGGCTTGGTCCGTACGTTCAGCTCAGTCGTTGCGTACTTGCTACTGGTGATCTTCAGCTTCAGAACCGGGGTGATCGTTTCCGACGCGGAGCTCGTTGGCCGTGGCGCCGCCTCGTTCCGGATGGGCGCTCGGGCGATGTGGCGACTGACCTCCTGCGTACGCGCTCGTGGCGCGCTCAGCGGTAGTGCATTCGCTGCTGTCGAGGCTGGAGCCGGGTACGCCACCTCGGCGCCATCACCTGGTATGACTGCGCCAGCTACGCCCGCACCCATCGCTGTTATCAATGCCGCCGGAACTGCGATTCTTGCTACCAGAACCGCCAAGGGCGGCCGTATCGCCCGTCGTGGGCGCGGTCGAGTCACGTGAAGGTCCTCCCCCGAGAAATGAGACCAAAGCGTTATCTCCCGCAGGAGTCTAAATCAGATCCGTCACGATCGTTCAACCCCTAGCACGGGTTTGGACACAATTTTTTCGTCTCTTGGGCGATATCTAGCTGGAATCTGGTCCAGATCGAGGCGCAAGAGGACCACGGCACGCACCGAACCCGTTGTGCCGTTACTGTTCCGTAGCTGTTTGGCGGGTCAGGTACCGGCGTGGCCACCTCACCTCGCGCGCCGGAGGCCGCGGCAATAGCGTTGGGAGCTATCGAGTCCCCACCAGGAAGGCCGAACCCGCATGGCTAGCTATGACGCAATCGTGATCGGAGCAGGACAACCGGGCCCGGGAGTTGCCGGTGCTTTGGCGGATGACGGCAAGCGGGTCGCCATAATCGAGATGGACCGGGCTGGCGGTACCTGCCTTAATCATGGTTGCAAACCGACCAAGGCCCTACGCGCGAGTGCAGCGGTCGCTCATCAGGCACGTCGGGCAGCCGAGTACGGGGTGAGAACTGGCGAGATCACCGTTGACTTCCCAGTCGCCATGATGCGAGTGCGCTCGATCATCGATGGCTTGCGAGATTCGTTGGACGGCTGGCTGGCAGGCGTTGCTGGCCTTGATCAATTCCACGGCACGGCAACAGTGATGACCGATCCAGCCGGCCAGGAGCATCGGGTTGCAGTCGAGAATCAGGAGCTGACGACTGGACAGCTCTATCTGAACCTGGGGGGGCGTGCGAGCAGGCCACCGATTCCCGGCCTGGAAACCGTTCCGGCAATGACCGAGGTGGAGTTGCTGGCCCTGGATTCCCTGCCAGATCATCTGATGATCATCGGCGGTGGCTATATCGGACTGGAGTTCGGTCAGATGTTTCGCCGTTTCGGCGCACGCGTCACGATCATCACGGGCAGCCGTGTTGCACCCCGTGAGGACGAGGACATCTCCGCCACTCTTGCTGAGATGCTCACCGACGAGGGCGTGGACATCATCATTGGCCGGCCGGCACGGATTGGGCCTGGTCAGGGCGGCATCGAGGTGCAGCTAGAAGACAACCAGACGATCGTCGGTAGTCACCTGCTGCTGGCAACCGGTCGCCGCTCCAATTCTGATCTGCTCGGTCCTGATCATGGGATCGAAACCGACGAGCGAGGCTTCTTCACCATCGACGGCCGGTTCCAGACATCAGTGAAAGGCGTCTGGGCTCTGGGCGATGTGAACGGTCATGGCGCCTTCACCCACACGGCCTACCAGGATGGGCAGATTTTGCTGCATCCACCACGTACGGTCGACGGCCGAGTGCCGATTTACGCGCTGTACACCGATCCGCCGCTGGGACGGGTGGGGATGACGACGAGCGAGGCGCGAGCGTCAGGTCGGAACGTCTTGCAGGCCGAGGTGCCGATGAGCAGCGTCAGTCGCGCGATCTTGGAGGGCGAGACCACTGGACTTATGCGGATTCTCGTCGATGGCGACACGGAGGAGTTTCTCGGCGCGACAATCCTCGGCCTGCATGGAGACGACCTCATTCAGATCATCGGGACAGCCATGCAGGCGGGAGTGCGCTACCCAGCTGTCCGCGACGCCCTTCCGATCCACCCGACGATGGCGGAGTACATCCCTTCTGTGCTGTCGTCGCTGAAACCTCTGGACTGACCTGGCGCTGCCCTGAATCTGCATCACGGTTGGGCTCGCAAGGGCCAAAATCGCGTGCTCTGGCGTCACTGGCGATGCAAAATCAGGGTGTCACCATGCTCAGGGTTTCCATCGCTGCGCAATCGGGGTGGCGGAGGTCGCCCGCGGCGCCCGTGGACTGCGCTTGTAGTCGGAGACAAAGGAGCTGTCGCCGATCCAGAATCGCCACGCCCGATCGGCCTCGACCGATACTCCGACCCGCGGTCCAACCATGATCAGCTCTGGTTCCTCCGTTGCTGGCGTGAGGGTCACCGGTCCGTCGCCGAAGAGGTCGCAACCTTTGTGCTCGGCATGCAGGCCGAGTGCCTGAGTCAGCCTGCCGGGACCGCGCGCAAGATCACGATCACGCACCTGCCCTCGTCGCGATTGCGCCAGCTCGGTTCCGTCGATCACCTCGCCAGCACGCATCAAGACGCCCGATCCGACTCCTTCGGGTCCGCAGCTGATATTGCCTGCCCAGTGCATGCCGTAGGTGAAATACAGGTATAGGTGGCCGGGCGGCCCGAACATGACCGCATTCCGCGCGGTCTGGCCGCGATAGGCATGCGATGCGGGATCGGTGGCAGCGTCGTACGCCTCGAGCTCGGTCAGCCGGACGGCCACCGGCCCATGCCGCAGCACTGCGCCCAGCAGCCGTGGCGCGACCTCATCGACCGGCGCGCAGAGGTCGGGGATCACCTCAGCACCTCGACGGTGCCAGCTGTGCCGTCTACCCGCACCAGATCACCGGTCCTGAGCCGCATAGTGGCATTCCCGCAGCCAACCACAGCCGGAATTCCCAGCTCGCGCGCCACGATCGCAGCATGCGACAGCGGGGCGCCGACGTCGGTGACCACAGCGGCCGCACGCGGAAAAAGCGGCGTCCAGCCAACGTTGGTGACAGTCGTGACCAACACCTCGCCGGGTTGCAATGCGCCACCATTCGCGGCATCGCCGAGCACCCGGACCTTGGCCTCGACAATTCCAGCAGATCCCGGAAAGCCGCGCACTGCAACATCAGCCTCGTTACGGCTGCCTGACATGAACACATCCGACCGCCGGTTCACATCAGCCGCCCACGCGTATGGATTGAAGGTGCCGCGGATCAGTGCTGGATAGGGCGGCAGCGCGGAGTACGACTGATATGCCCGACGGCGCTGTTTGATCAACTTGGTGCTGATCGTTTCGCCCTCCAACACCCGAACGATCTCTGCCTTGTCGAGAAAGAAGATGTCCTCGCCCAAACCGGTAAGTTCACCGGCCCGTTGCGCGTACGCACGCAACACCCAGAAGTATCTGATCACTTCTGAACGGGCCCGCTCTCGATCTCGAGAGATCTTGGCCCAGCCACGCACCTGGCGTCTCAGGATCCGGGCTTGGACCGGATGCCGCTGCTCCAACTCGGCCCACGCCTCGCTGCGCTTGTGCTCCTGCACCTCGAGCAGCTCGCGATAGCTCGTCGCCAATGCCGCACGTTCGGCCAACCGCTGATCTATCCAGGCAGGATCCTCACCAGGCCGGGGCAGTGAGATCTCGAACTCGTGTGGCCCTCGATGACCGTAGCGGCGATTGAAGGTGTCTCGATCGATCTCGCCCGTGGCGACCTGTTCCAGACCATCGAGGAGCCCGAGGCTGGCCAGCTGCCCGGCGTGTCCGCCCAGCCCGGCGGTCAGCGCATTGGCTGCGGCATCGCCGACGAGGCGCTGCAGCCGTTTTCGTGTCGTGACGAACGAGGCTCCGCTTGATCGAGTAGCCGCGGACAGCATCCAGCTCACCCGATCAAACTCAGGGCTGATGACGCTGACCCATAGATCAGCCAGCTCGACCGGCTTGGCGATCGCGGCGATCTCGGTCCGCCGACGATCACACAACGCGGGATGCTCAGCCAGGTAAGCATCCAGCACCTTGACATCGCGCCGCGCCTCCCCGAGAACATGCAGCCCCATCGGCAACACCGCGCGGATCACGGCGAGCCTGTGTGCCTGCACCGGCGGAATCTCCAGATCAGCTGGCAGCCTGCCAAAGACCTCCTCAGTCAGGCTGCGATACCGCTTCTCGCTGACACCCACCGCGGCCGACAACGTCATCATCACGCTGAGATTGAGATAGATCCGGCCGCCAATCCGGCCATATCCGACGTAGGGAGGGATGGAAGCGGTTGCCATCGCATCGGTGAGGAAGACCTGCACCATGGACCAGGTCGCCGGCGTCATAACATCGGGAATGGCCTCGCCGACGTTGGTATTGGTCC
>Ga0307291_1000292_pt1 | contig 13088 bp, 17 predicted proteins | sample ER_DNA_148_FD_194474 | JGI IMG/M metagenome (GOLD analysis project Ga0307291, IMG submission 194474) | Bulk soil microbial communities from the East River watershed near Crested Butte, Colorado, United States - ER_DNA_148 | ecosystem: Environmental > Terrestrial > Soil > Floodplain | place: USA...
GTATCCCTGCGGTCTTCCTGAACCAGCGCGGCGCTCGGCTCTCCCGGCAGAGCGCCTGGGGCGCCCTTCAGCAAGCCGCCACCCGGGCGGGCCTCGGAGGGCACGTGTCGCCGCATACCCTTCGGCACTCGTTCGCCACCCACCTGCTCGACGGCGGCGCGGACGTGCGCGTCGTCCAGGAGCTGCTCGGGCACGCGTCGGTGACGACGACGCAGATCTACACCTTGGTCAGTCCGCAACGCCTGCGAGAGGTCTACGCGGGGGCTCACCCTCGGGCTCGATGACGCGTCCCGCTGATAGGGTCCGTCAAGCGTTTTCCGCACGAGATCTGGGGAGAGGCACCGGTGACCGCTGAAGCGAACCCGCAGGTGTCCACGGTTCCTCCGGCCGAGACGCACCCGCACGAGGACCCGCTCCCCGGCACCGAAAGAGCCGGTGTCGGCGCGCTCGGACCGACCGGGCGTCCCATGCCCGAGTTCCCGGAACCGCAGCCGCTCACCAGCCACGGACCGGCCCGGATCATCGCCATGTGCAACCAGAAGGGCGGCGTCGGCAAGACGACGACGACGATCAACCTCGGCGCCGCGCTCGCCGAGCTCGGGCGCAAGGTGCTCCTTGTCGACTTCGATCCGCAGGGAGCACTGTCGGTCGGGCTCGGCATCCGCACCAACGAGCTGGACGTGACGATCTACAACCTCCTCGTCGAGCGCGGCCACGACATCCGCGAGATCGTTCAGTCGACCCGGACCGAGGACCTCGACATCGTCCCCGCCAACATCGACCTGTCCGCCGCCGAGGTGCAGCTGGTCGGCGAGGTCGCCCGCGAGCAGATCCTGGCCCGAGCGCTGCGCCCGATCCTCGACGACTACGATGTCATCCTCATCGACTGCCAGCCCTCGCTCGGGCTGCTGACCGTCAACGCGTTGACGGCGGCGCACGGGGTGGTCATCCCGCTGGAGTGCGAGTTCTTCGCGATGCGCGGTGTGGCGCTGCTCGTCGAGACGATCGACAAGATCACCGACCGGCTCAACCCGAGGCTCCAGATCGACGGCATCCTCGCGACGATGTACGACAGCCGGACCCTGCACAGCCGTGAGGTGGTCCGCTCGGTGGTCGACCACTTCGGCGACCAGGTGTTCCACACGGTGATCAGCCGCACCGTGAAGTTCCCCGATGCCACCCTCGCCGCCGAGCCGATCACGACGTATGCGACGCAGCACGGCGCGGCCACCGCGTACCGGCAGCTGGCCCGCGAGCTCATCGCCCGCGGTGGGGCAGCCTGACGTTCCAGCGTCGAGCATGACCAACAGTGACTGACACGAGACCCGCCGGTGACGTTGTCACCCCGGGCGGAGTGCTGACGCGGCGGGGGGCGGTGACTCCGTTCGAGGTGCACCTCGACGTGTTCGAGGGCCCCTTCGACCTGCTCCTGGGACTCATCGCCAAGCACAAGCTCGACATCACCGAGATCGCTCTGGCGTCGGTGACCGACGAGTTCGTCGCCCACATCCGGGCGGCTCAGGAGGCCGACACCGAATGGGACCTCGGGCAGGCGTCGGAGTTCCTGCTCGTCGCGGCGACGCTCCTCGACCTCAAGGCGGCCCGGCTACTACCGCAGGCCGCTCCGGCCGACGACGACGACTTCGCGCTCCTCGAGGCCCGGGACCTGCTCTTCGCCAGGCTGCTGCAGTACCGCGCCTTCAAGGACATCGCCAGGGCGTTCGCCGAGCGGATGATGATCGCGAGTCGGATGACCGCGAGACAGGCCGGCCTCGAGCCGCAGTTCGCGTCGCTCCTGCCGGAGCTGGTCATGGGCATCACGCCAGAACAGCTGGCGATGGTCGCCGCCCGAGCCCTCACCCCGAAGCCCCCGCCCACCGTCGGTCTCGACCATCTCCACGTCCCCCAGCTGAGCGTCCGCGAGCAGGCCGCCCTGCTCGTCGACCGGCTGCGCGGCGACCGGGCGGCGACCTTCCGCGAGCTCGTCGCCGACGCGCACGAGACGTTCGTCATCGTCGCCCGCTTCCTCGCGCTGCTCGAGCTCTACAAGGAGGGCGCAGTCGCCTTCGACCAGCCGGAAGCGCTGGGAGCGCTCACTGTTCGGTGGACGGGCAGCGACGCGGGCGCCGTGGACGTGAGCGAGGAGTTCGATGTCGAGGACGAGAGCGACACTGGAGACGAGCGTGACTGACCCCATCGAGGAGGAGCCTCACGCCGACTTCGACGTCGCATCGTTCCCGGGCGGTGCGAAGTCGGCCATCGAAGCCGTCCTCATGGTCGTCGACGAGCCGGTCAGCGCCATCTCCCTGGCCTCGGCCATCGAGATCACGGTCCACGAGGTCACCGCTCACCTCGACGAGCTCGAGGAGGAGTATGCGGCGGCGCACCGCGGCTTCACCCTGCGCAGCGTGGGCGGCGGCTGGCGCATCTACAGCCGCGCCGACTACGCGCCAGTGGTCGAGAGGTTCCTCCTCGACGGGCAGCAGGCCCGGCTCACCCAGGCGGCGCTCGAGACGCTGGCCGTCATCGCCTACCGGCAGCCGGTCAGCCGCGGCCGGGTCGGCGCGGTGCGGGGCGTCAACGTGGACGGGGTGATCCGGACGCTCCTGACTCGTGGTCTCATCGAAGAGCTCGACGAGCCCGGGGAGGGCGGCTCGATCCTCTACGGGACGACGACGTACTTCCTCGAGCGGATGGGCCTCGGCTCACTCGACGAGCTGCCGGCGATCGCGCCGTTCCTGCCCGAGCTGGAGGCGCTGGACGACCTGCCTGAACGGGACCGCGGATGAGTCCGCCCCGCGCGCGCAAGCCCGGCGGCTCGAGTTCCGGCTCTGGCCCACGAGGAAACCGCCGCGCCACTGGGACCGGCCCCGCGAAGGGCTCCGGGCCCCGCTTTGCCGGCTCGACGAAGCCGAGCCAGCCGACCAAGCTGCCGCGCGAGAGAGAACGGCCCAACGTCGACGTGCACGACCCAGACGGCGTCCGTCTCCAAAAGCTTCTGGCGGGCGCGGGCGTCGGATCCCGGCGGGCCTGCGAGGCGCTGATCGCCGCGGGTCGGGTCGAGGTGGACGGCCAGGTGGTCAGAGAGCTGGGCGTCCGGATCGATCCCGCCCGCCAGGTGGTCCATGTCGACGGGGTCCGGGTCCAGCTGGACGAGTCCCGCGTCTACCTCGCTTTCAACAAGCCCTCGGGCGTCGTCTCGACGATGAGCGACGACCTGGGGCGGGTCAGCCTCGCCGACTATGTCGGAAACCGTTCGGAGCGCCTGTTCCACGTCGGACGCCTCGACACTGACACCGAGGGTCTGCTGCTCCTCACGAACGACGGCGACCTCGCCCACCGCCTGCAGCACCCCGCATACGGCGTCACCAAGACGTATATCGCGCGGATCCCGGGGCCGGTGCCGCGGGACCTCGGCCGGCGGCTTCGCGACGGCGTGGATCTCGACGACGGACCGGTTCGCGTCGACTCCTTCAAGGTCGTGGACAGCCAGCCCGGCAAGGCCCTCGTGGAGGTCGTTCTCCACGAGGGCCGCAAGCATGTCGTCCGCCGGATGCTCGACGCCGTCGGCCACCCCGTCGAGACGCTGGTCCGGATCCAGGTCGGTCCGATCCGGCTGGGCGACCTCAAGCCTGGACGAACCCGCCGTCTCTCGCCGGACGAGGTTGGCCAGCTCTACGCTGCCGCTGGGATGTGACGACGCCGTGAGCGTGCACGCCCGGATCGTCGGGACCGGGCTCATCGGGACGAGCCTGGGCATCGCCTTGACCCGCGCCGGGTTCCGGGTCACCCTCTCCGACCCCTCGCCGACCGCCGCCCGGCTGGCCCGGGACCTCGAGGCCGGGGAGATCGCCGACGCGCGCGCTGGAGACGCTCCCGACCTCGTCGTCGTGGCGGCGCCGCCGGACGTCGCCGCGCAGGTGGTGGTCGACGAGCTGGCGCGCTGGCCGGAGGCCGTCGTGACCGACGTCGCGTCGGTCAAGGGAGCGGTGGTCGACGCGGTTCGCGAGGGTGGTGGCGACCTCACGCGGTACGTCGGGTCGCACCCCATGGCCGGCCGGGAGCGGTCCGGAGCCGGTGCCGCCCGGGGGGACCTGTTCGACGGCCGCGCGTGGGTCGTCGTCCCTACGACGACGAGCCGGCCCGACGCCGTGGACCTGGTCCGTCAGGCCGCGATCGCGGTCGGTGCCGCGGTGAGCGTCATGGATGCGGCGGAGCACGACGCGGCGGTGGCGGTCGTCTCGCACATGCCGCAGCTGGCCGCGAGCCTCGTCGCCGGCCGGCTGCGCGACGTGTCCGACCCTGCCGTCGCCCTCGCCGGCCAAGGCCTGCGCGACGTCACCCGGATCGCTGCCAGTGACCCTCGGCTGTGGACCCAGATCCTCGCCGGCAACGCCGCCGCGGTCCGCGACGTCCTGACCGCGCTGCGTACCGACCTCGACGAGGTGATCGGTGCCCTCGACCAGCTGGCCGACGGCGACAGCCGGGGCGCTCTCGAGGTGGTCAACCGCACCGTCGGGCACGGCAACATCGGTGTGGCCCGCATCCCCGGCAAGCACGGCGCGGCCCCGACCGCATACGAGACCGTCGTCGTCGTCGTTCCCGACACGCCGGGGGCGCTCGGCCGGCTGCTCACCGACATGGGCGAGGCCGGCGTCAACCTCGAGGACCTGCACCTGGAGCACGGGCTGGGTCAGCCGTTCGGGCTAGCGGAGGTCGCGGTGGTTGCGGGGGCCGTCGAGCGGCTGCTGACCGCGCTCGAGGACCGCGGTTGGCGCGTCCACGATTGACGTGCGGTCGGTAGGCTGGGAGCCCGTGAGCGGTCCCGGCTTGGTTGTCGCCATCGATGGACCCTCCGGGTCGGGGAAGTCCACGGTGGCGCGCGCGGTCGCGACCGAGCTCGGGGTGGGGTTCCTCGACACGGGGGCGATGTACCGCGCCCTCACCTGGTGGTGCCTGCACGAGGGCATCGCTCTCGACGACCGCGCGGCGGTCGCCGCAGCGACGGCCACCCTCCCGCTCGAGGTCGGCACCGATCCGGCGAGGCCGTGGATCCGCGTTTCCGGGCACGACGTCACGGCGGCCATCCGGGAAACGCGGATCTCGTCGGCGGTCTCGGTGGTCGCCACGAACCTCGACGTCCGGGCCGGTATGCGGCTGCGCCAGCGGGCTTTCATCGCGGACTCCGTCGAGCGCACCGGAGGGTGTGTGGCCGAAGGCCGCGACATCACGACCGTGGTTGCGCCCGACGCGGACGTGCGCGTCCTCCTGACCGCCAGCGAGGACGCCCGGCTGGCTCGTCGGACGCTGGAGATCCACGGCGGTACCGACCCGGAGAGCCTGGCCGCGACCCGCGACCAGATCGTCCGGCGCGACCGCGACGACTCGACGGTGTCCCAGTTCGTCACCGCCGCGGACGGAGTGGTCACGGTGGACACCTCGGCCCTCGACCTCCACGAGGCGATCGACGCGGTCCTGGCCGTGGTCCGGGAGCACGCGCCGGCCTGAAACAATGGTGGGCTGCCGCCCGCCCGGTGCGACACGCATACCGACCGATCGAGGATCCCGTGACCGAACCCACCACCCCCGACGTCGACGAGCCGGGGATGGAGCGGGTGCTGCGAGCCGGCCTCGAGGAGTTCGACCTCAGCGAGGACGACCGAGCCCTGCTGGACGTTACTGGTGATGACGGGATCGTCCCGCTCGCCGAAGGTCCCCAGCCGGTCGTCGCGGTCATCGGGCGCCCGAACGTCGGCAAGTCCACGTTGGTCAACCGTATCCTCGGGCGCCGAGAGGCGGTCGTCGAGGACACGCCGGGCGTAACGCGCGACCGCGTCGCCTACGACGCGGAGTGGACCGGGCGGCGGTTCACGCTGGTCGACACCGGCGGCTGGGAGGTCGGCGCGTCCGGCATCCACCTCAGAGTGGCTGAGCAGGCCGAGGTCGCCGTCGAGCTGGCGGACGTCGTCGTCTTCGTCGTCGACGCCGTGGTGGGCGCGACCGACACCGACGAGGCCGTGGTCCGCCTGCTGCGCCGCAGCGGCAAGCCGGTCGTCCTGGTCGCCAACAAGGTCGACGACCAGCGGTTCGAGGCCGATGCCGCGGCGTTGTGGAACCTGGGGCTAGGTCAGCCCTGGCCGGTCTCCGCGCTCCACGGGCGGGGGAGCGGCGACCTGCTCGACGCGATCCTCGAGGTGCTCCCACCGGTGTCGACGGTCGGAGGCGCCTACGAGCGCGGCGGCCCGCGCCGGGTCGCGCTCCTCGGCCGCCCCAACACCGGCAAGTCCTCGGTGCTGAACAAGCTGGCCGGTGCCGAGCGCGTGGTCGTCGACTCCGTGGCGGGTACCACCCGGGACCCGGTCGACGAGCTGGTCGAGCTGGGGGGGAAGACGTGGCGGTTCGTCGACACGGCGGGGATCCGGCGGCGGGTGCACCAGACCCGCGGCGCCGACTTCTACGCCTCGCTGCGCACCCAGACCGCCCTCGAAAAAACCGAGGTCGCCGTGGTCCTCATCGACGCCGAGGAGCCGATCGCCGAGCAGGACATCCGGGTGCTGCAACAGGTGGTGGACACCGGCCGGGCACTGGTCGTGGCCTTCAACAAGTGGGACCTGCTCGACGAGGAGCGCCGTTACTACCTCGAACGCGAGATCGAGCGGGACCTCGTGCAGATCCAGTGGGCACCGCGGGTCAACATCTCCGCGCGCACCGGTCGGCACCTCGACCGGCTCGTCCCCGCCCTGGAGATGGCGCTCGCGTCCTGGGAGACACGTATCCCGACTGCGCTGCTCAACGCGTTCCTCCGCGAGATCGTCGCGGGGCAGCCGCATCCCGTCCGAGGTGGAAAGCAGCCGCGGATCCTCTTCGCGACCCAGGCCGCGACGCAGCCGCCGCGGTTCGTCGTCTTCGCGTCGGGGTTTCTCGAGGCGGGATACCGTCGGTTCCTCGAGCGGCGGCTGCGGGAGGAGTTCGGCTTCGAGGGGACGCCGATCGAGGTGTCGGTCCGGGTCAGGGAGAAGCGCCGGCGGCGCTGACGCGGCTCAGGTCCCGCTGACGCGGCTCAGGTCCCGCTGACGCGGTAGTGGTGGCCCATCTGGATCTCCTCGACAACCGCCTCGACCCACGGCGCCGGCTGCGGCCAGTGCCCCCGGCTGGCCAGCTCCACCCGCAGCCGTTCGGTGATCGCAGCGCGGTCCTCGCCGAGCCCGGCGGCTAGCACGGTGTCGCACGCCTCCTGGATCTCGTGGGACACGTCGCGGTGGTGCTCGTAGGTCTCGCGGTCGGCGTCGGCATCCGGGTCGTCGGTCATCGCACCCTCCTCGTGGCTGAGAGCTCTCAGGGTCCTCCTCGTCGGTCAGTCACGCCAGCGGCTGGCGGGGAGGCCTAAGGGCGCATTTCGAACGCCTGTATCCGGTGCGCTAGCCTTTCGATCGCTCTCCGGCGGGGAGCCACGGCCGCTGGAGGCCGGCCACGGGCTGTGGCGCAGCTTGGTAGCGCACTTGACTGGGGGTCAAGGGGTCGCAGGTTCAAATCCTGTCAGCCCGACCACAAAACCGAAGAGCCATATTGGTTCTGACCTGCCGGTCGTCCTAGGCACGTCTGTGAGTCACGCTGTGAGTCACGCGCCTGGCTGCATCCCACGCAAGTCACCGCTTGGCGTCACAGATGAGCGCGAACCGGTGCACGAGCTGGCCGTTGATGACTACCTCCGTACCGGTCCACGGGTACTCGCGGCGCCACCCGTCGTCCAGCCAGCGGGCTAGCCACACGTCGGGTCGCGGTCCTCCGGGACCCAATCGACCATCGTCCGGCGTTCCTGCGGAGGTGGGCCATGCGACCAAGCCATAACCGAGGGTAGGTCGAGGGGGCGACACCCAACCGGGCACGTGTCCGCGTGATGCCGTCATTACCGAGTTTTCCGGGTGTTGCTTGGTTGACTCGGCGTCATGGCGAAGAATGGCTCGGGACGGCAGGCGGGGACCGCTTCACCCGCAACTTGTGGTCGGCAGGATGGCTCATGCTGGCGATTGGAGCCATCACCGCCAGGGTGGGTGCGTGGGATGCCGGGTGGGATGCGGCAAAAGCCGTTGGCACGGTCGCCGCGTTTGGCGTAGCCGCTTACGGGCTCTTTGACCAAAGCCGGAAGACACGGCTACAAGAAGGCCGGAAGTATGCGGAGGGGGTCTATCTATCGGCGGGCCGTTCGCGGTGGAGCCCCGTTGACAGGACGGCGAGATCGCCGCGGGCTGTACCTTGAGACGCACTGTCAAGACACACGTCGGCAAACATGGATCCGTGCGGCAGCTGTCGGATTGTCCCAGAGCCCAGGAGGGACGCATGACCTCGACGAACTTCGATCCCGTCGGCTACAAGCACTCGACTCGGGATCAATGGCAGGCGGCGGCCGCCGCCTGGCGCCGGTGGCAGCCAGTGATCGACAGCTGGCTCCGCGAGGGCACCGACTTGATGCTCGACCTAGCGGAAGTGCAGGCAGGAGCCCGGGTGCTCGACGTTGCCGCCGGAGCCGGCGGGCAGAGCTTCGCCGCAGCGCAACGCGTGGGGCCGAAGGGCGAGGTGCTCGCGACGGACATCGCCGAAAATCTCGTGCGGTACTTGGAACAGGACGCGGCGGCCGCCGGTCTGACCCAGGTCCGTGCGGCGGTGATGGACGGCGAGGACCTGCGCGTTCCGCCGGGGGGATTCGACGCGGTGATCTGCCGTCTCGGGCTCATCTACCTGCCGGACCGCAACGCCGCCCTCGGCGGCATGCGTGACGCTCTAAGGCCTGGCGGCCGTCTAGGGGCGATCGTCTACTCCACCCCGGAGGCGAACCGGTTCTTCTCGGTGCCCGTGTCGATCATCCGGCGTGCGGCGCAGCTTCCCCCTCCGCTACCGGGTCAGCCCGGTCCGTTCAGCCTCGGCACGCCGGACGTGCTGAGGCATGAGCTCGAGGCAGCAGGCTTCGTCGGCGTCGACGTCCGCGTGCTCCCGGCACCGTTGCAGCTGGCATCGGCGGAGGAATGCGTGCGCTTCGAGCGTGAGTCATTCGGGGCGCTGCACCAGATGCTTGCCGGGCTGAGCGCTGATGCCCAGGCCGCAGTGTGGCAAGAGATCACTGACGCTCTGACGGAGTTCGAAGGACCCGACGGCTTCGTCGCCCCCTGCGAGCTGCTCGTGGTAGCCGCAGCCAAGCCCTCTGCCGTATGAGGCAACGCCCAAGCCCCATCGCAACCCCCTGTTCAGGTGTTGCAACGACTCTTGGCAATATCGAAAAGCATCGTCGTCCGCATCTCGTGGTTCAGAGCGTGACGGACGGGTCGTGGTTTGAGGGGCAACCCGAGCCGACCGTGCACACGGGACCCATCGAACCCGGACGCGTTATCGCCGAGATGCCCTATTACCCCGAGTATGTGCCCTATCAAAGTATGCAACCACGATTCGGGTTCCGGCCCATGTGGATTCACAACGGTAAGCCCCACGCAATGCCCAATGTGCTAGGGATGATTGCGCTAATGGACGAGCGGTTTCTCGATGACCTCGACCGTTCTACGTTTTTCGACTACCGACGGAAAATCTCCTTGAGCCCCTCCGGGATTGAGGCGACGGGCGCGCACAGGTAACGGCGCGTCCCATGTTGGCGGTGACCCGACGGTGACGCCATCCCGACCCCCGAGGAGACGGAGCCAAGACTCGTAACGGGGCAGCGATGGCGCCGCGGGCGGGAGAGGGTGTCGCGGCGCCATCGAGCTCCCGAGCTGGCAACGCCACGGCGTGGCTAGACGCCGACGTTCCTCCACCACGAGGAGCCCTGCCCGCCTCGATGAGGAACTCCTCGGCGTCGCTGAGGGACACGTCCGAGCCTGACGGGGACACCACGCCGGCACCCGAGGGACTCAACGGGGAACATGCCCCTTCGTCGCAGGTAAGGCTCGCGCAACTCGACATCGGCCATCGCTGACCGACGCGACCGGCGTCAATTCTGCGAACCGCCGTTGATATCCGCCGCCCTGGCTGCGAGCGTCGAGGCGTGGAGACGACGAGCCAGCCAGCAGGAGCGGTGTGATCACCGTAGGGGTGCTGACACCCCACGCCGCGGCAGGACCGGATGCCGAGTTCCCCCTTATTGCGCCGGAGCATGTCCGCGTCCAGATGTCCCGGATTCAGATGCCGCCCTCCTGGCGACCCAGCGAGGGAGGGCGGCCAGCCACGTCTGAGGAACTGCGGGCGCTGGCCACGCCGGAGGCGCTAGACGAGGCGGCCACGGGGCTCCCAGCTGGTTCGTTTGATGTGCTCGCCTGGGCGTCGACGAGCTCCGCCTATGTCATCGGCTACGACGCCGAATCGGCGCTCGTGGAGCGGCTTCGTGCTCGATGGGCCGTACCGGTCTGCGCTACATCCGCGTCAGCGGTGCAGGCGCTGCGGTCGCACCGCATCGAGCGCATCAGCCTCGTTCACCCGCCATGGTTCGGACACGAGCAGAACCAGTTCGGTGCCAAGTACTTCCAGAGCCAGGGATTCGACGTGGTCGATGCGCTCCTGGCTGACCTTCCCAACGGCCCAGACCAGATCGAGCCGCCCATGGTCGTGGAGTGGGTCTCGCAGCATGTGAGTGACCGTGCCGAAGCCGTGGTCCTCGGCGGCAACGGCTTTCGGGCAGCAGGCGCCGTCCAGGAGCTGGAGGACAAGCACGGTCGACTCGTCCTCGAGGCGAACCAAGTCCTGCTCTGGTCCATCCTCCGCAGCCTGGAAGTCTCGGTTGAGATCCACGGCTTCGGAGGGCTGCTTCAGCATCCGCCGCACGGGCGATGATGACCGCGACAGGTCGTCCGAGGCATACGGTGGCCGTGTGCGCCTGGACCCGCTCTGCGCGTTGGACCTGCACTACACGAGCGACTTCCACCTCGCGCGGCCGTATGGCAACGAGTCCGGCTCTGGTTGGGGCGTCGGCGACGATCGAGTGAAGGGCGAGCGGCTCAGCGGCATCGCGCAATGGTCGAACCAGCCGACCCGCCGCGGTGACGGCGCCATGCTCCGGAACGCGCGCGGTGTCGTCGCCACCGAGGACGGCGGCGAGGTCCTGTTCGACCCGACCGGCCGGACCGTCTTCGTCGACCGTGAAGGAGAGGAGGTTGGTCGGCAGCTGCTGATGGTCCAGTTCGCGAGCGAGGACGACCGGTACGCCTGGCTCAACAACGCGGTATGCATTGGGGAAAGGCATCATCAGCGCCGAGACGCTGATGATGAACAGGTAGGTGTACCGGTGCGTCAGCGAGATCTGAATCGCCGGTGAGCCCGAGGCTCAACGATCCGCAGGAGCAGTTCGGCGCGGCGAGGGTGGCCCGGCTCGCCACCACCAACGAGGACGGCACACCGCACCTCGTGCCCGTCGTCTTCGCGCTGATCGGCGGCATGGTGTGGACCGCCGTCGACGCCAAGCCGAAGTCGACCACCGCTCTCCGTCGGCTCGACAACGTCCGCGCCCACCCAAGGGTGAGCCTGCTCGTCGACGTCTACGGCGAAGACTGGTCCACACTCTGGTGGGTGCGCGCGGACGGCGTTGCAACGATCCTCGACGTCGAGGACGCCGCCGCCGGGCTCGAAGCGCTCGTCGCGAAGTATCCGCAATACCAGGCGCAGCGACCTCCGGGCCCGGTTCTGAGGATCGAGGTCACCCGGTGGTCGTCCTGGTCGGCCCGCTGAGCGCAAGTCGGCCACGCCTCCATCCGCGAACAACGGACCTCGGGCCAAGTGGTCGGGTAAGGTCCGGGACGGCCAGGAGGTTGCCTTGAGCAGCATGTTGCCCGAACGCGGCACCAATGAAGACCACGATCTCAGCCGCGAAGACCGCGACGAGCCCGACCCCAATCGCACCGCTCCGCTGCGTCCCTTCGGGGTAACTCCGGTGAGCCAGACCGAGTGGGAGCAACCGGAGAAGGAACGCCCGGCGAAGATGCGCCACGTCGTCGACCGGTTCGACGGCGCCCTGGCCCTCCTGATCCTTCGCCTCGTCATGGCGGGCATCTTCGGGATCCACGGACTGCAGAAACTTCAGCACCTCGACGCGACGCGCGCGAACTTCGCCCAGAACGGCATTCCGTACGCAGACACGATGGCCTTCGTCGTCGGCGTCTGCGAAGTGGCGATCGCCATCGCGCTGATCTTCGGCATCGCCGTGCGGGTCGCCGGCCTCGGAATCGTTCTCATCGCGGTCGGGGCGCTGGTCTACGTCGTCTGGCGCAGCGGCAGCGTTTTCACCGACGGCAAAGAAGGGTTCGCGGGCGAGCTCGAGCTGCTGCTGGCGGCGGTCGGACTGGCCTTCGCCGGCGTCGGCGGTGGCGGGTGGACCGTCGACCGGCGGTTCCGGCGACGGTGAGGGTCACGCGCGTCGTACCCGATTAGGCTTCCGGGGTGAGCGAGGGGGAACGGACTCCGAGCCCGACGACCGATGAGGTGAGCGACCGCGTCCTCACCGTGCCCAACGTGCTGTCCGCGCTCCGCCTCGTCGGCGTGCCGGTGTTCCTCTGGCTGCTTTTCGCCCACCAGGACGTCTGGGCCTTCGTGGTGCTGGCCCTGTCCGGGATCAGCGACTATCTCGACGGCAAGATCGCCCGCCGGTTCCACCTCGTCTCGCGCCTGGGCCAGCTCCTCGATCCCATAGCCGACCGCCTATACGTGCTCACCACGTTGATCGCGCTCACGCTGCGCGACATCATCCCGCTCTGGCTTCTGGTCGTCCTTGTCGCGCGCGACCTGTTCATGGGCGTCGTCATGCTGCTGCTCAAGCGAGTCGGCCAGACCGGTCTGCCCGTCCACTTCGTCGGCAAGGCGGCCACGTTCAACCTGCTCTACGCCTTCCCGATCCTTCTGCTCAGCACGGTCGAAGGTTCCGTCGGCGAGATCGCGCGGCCGGTCGGGTGGGCCTTCGCGTGGTGGGGCGTGACGCTCTACTGGCTGGCGGCGGTGCTGTACGCGATCCAAGCCACCTCCGTGATCCGGGCTCGCTCCGCGACGCCGGGGACAGCGAGGAGGGCGCCATGAGTATGCCGCCGCCCGACCCGGGCCCACCCGAGCCGGGCTTCCACAGCGAC
>Ga0307291_1000295_pt1 | contig 12963 bp, 14 predicted proteins | sample ER_DNA_148_FD_194474 | JGI IMG/M metagenome (GOLD analysis project Ga0307291, IMG submission 194474) | Bulk soil microbial communities from the East River watershed near Crested Butte, Colorado, United States - ER_DNA_148 | ecosystem: Environmental > Terrestrial > Soil > Floodplain | place: USA...
ACAATGATCTCGGCGTTGCCGGCGCGAACGGTCGAGCCCTGATGCTGCAGCACGATGGTGGCCCGAGCATTGGCACCGATATCGATCACCAAGTGGTTGAATACTGCGGCCTCACTGCCGGTGCCGAAGAAGGTCAAGATCACCGGTTCGTCCAATTCTGCACCGGGTGGCACAGCAACGATCCGGGCCTGCTCGAAGGAGTCCCAGGCCTGTGCCGCGACGCGGTCGTTGGGCATATAGATCGTGCCCAAGCGCGGATCGTCGCGCCCCACCAGATCCACCGTCACCTCGGGCGGCGCCTGAATCTCCACCCGCGTGCCCCCGCCGGGCACGAACGTGCCGTCGTGTAAGCCCCTCAGCCGCTTGATCGGCGTGAACCGCCATGCTTCCTCGCGGCCGGTCGGGACCGGATGATCGGCGAGGTCGAAGGAGCCGGGCGGGTGCAGCCGGCTGGCCACCTTCTGGCGGCTCTCCACCGCATCGGCTACCCGTGCGGCAGCCTGATCAAGCAAAATCACGTCGAGAGATCTCTTTCTGGTTCCGTGTCGTGAGGGTGTTCAGCGATTGCCTAACGTGCGCTGAGCTTGTCGAAGCGCGCCCTTCGACAGGCTCAGGGCGCATAATCAGCCGACTGCGCCCTCCATCTGGAGCTCGATCAGCCGGTTGAGCTCCAGCGCGTATTCCATCGGAAGCTCCCGCGCGATCGGCTCGATGAAGCCGCGGACGATCATCGCCATCGCCTCGTCCTCGCCGAGGCCACGGCTACGCAGGTAGAACAGTTGATCTTCGCTGACCTTGGAGACCGTCGCCTCGTGACCCATCGACACGTCGTCCTCGCGTACGTCGACGTAGGGATAGGTGTCGGAACGGCTGATGGTGTCCACCAGCAGCGCGTCACACTTCACAGTGCTCGCTGAGTGGTGTGCGCCTTCCTGGACCTGGACCAAGCCTCGGTACGACGTACGCCCACCCCCGCGGGCCACCGACTTGGAGATGATCGAACTCGAGGTGTGCGGCGCGCAGTGCACCATCTTGGATCCGGCGTCTTGGTGCTGGCCCTCGCCAGCAAAGGCGATCGACAGGGTCTCGCCGCGAGAATGCTCGCCCATCAGATAGACCGCCGGGTATTTCATCGTGACCTTGGAGCCGATGTTGCCGTCGATCCACTCCATGGTCGCGCCCTCTTCGCATGTGGCGCGCTTGGTCACCAGGTTGTAGACGTTGTTCGACCAGTTCTGGATCGTGGTGTAGCGGCAGCGTGCGTTCTTCTTGACGATGATCTCCACGACCGCGGAGTGCAATGAGTCGGAGGAGTAGATCGGCGCCGTACAGCCTTCGACGTAGTGCACGTACGCGCCCTCGTCGACGATGATCAAGGTCCGCTCGAATTGGCCCATGTTCTCGGTGTTGATCCGGAAGTACGCCTGCAGCGGAATCTCGACGTGGACATCCTTCGGCACGTAGATGAACGAGCCTCCGGACCAGACGGCCGTGTTCAGGGAGGCAAACTTGTTGTCCCCCACCGGGATGACGGTGCCGAAGTACTCCTTGAACAGTTCCTCGTGCTCCTTGAGCGCGGTGTCTGTGTCGAGGAAGATCACGCCCTGCCGTTCGAGCTCCTCGTTGATCTTGTGGTAAACCACTTCGCTCTCGTACTGAGCCGCCACACCAGACACCAGCCGGGCTTTCTCCGCTTCCGGGATACCCAGCTTGTCGTAGGTGTTCTTGATGTCGGCCGGCAGATCATCCCAGGAGGTCGCCTGCTTCTCGGTGGAGCGCACGAAGTACTTGATGTTGTCGAAGTCGATATCGCCGAGCTCGGCACCCCAGGTGGGCAACGGCTTGCGGCCAAAGAGCCGGTGGCCCTTGAGCCGCAGATCAAGCATCCACTTCGGCTCGTTCTTGAGCCTGGAGATATTGGCGACGATCTCAGGGGTGAGGCCACGCTGCGCCGAAGCTCCAGCAACATCACTGTCCGCCCAGCCCCACTCGTAGTGACCGAGAGCAGCCAGATGTTGATCTTGAGTCTGGCCGGTACCAACCGGTCGGGTGACAGTGGGATCCTGAGTTTGGGTCATGATCATGGCCTTTCAGATGTGGTCATATCAGTTGTGGTCCTGCGGACATTCGGAACATGAGTCGTGCAGATGCCGTCGCCGTGCGCGATGGTGGCGAGGCGCTGCACATGGACACCGAGGAGACGGGAAAATGCAGCTGTCTCCACCTCGCAGATCTGGGGAAAACGCGCAGCCACATGCGCAACCGGGCAGTGATGCTGGCAGAGCTGTTCACCGATGGCCGACGGCAGCGTCGACGCGACATAGCCATCCTCAGACAACGCGCCTGCGAGAGCCTGAGCCGGTGTGGTGTCCGGTGCCGCGCGTGCCATTCGCTCGTGGTAGCGCTGCTCGCTGTCAGCCATTCTCGACTCTGCGAAGAGCGTCACAGCCTCCGGGCCGGCAGAGGTCGCGAGGAACTCTAGAGCCTCGATGGCCAGGTCGTCGTACGCGGTGTAGAACACGGAGCGTCCGGCGTCGGTCAGCACGAAGACCTTGGCAGGGCGACCACGGCCACGATTGCCATAGATGCGCCGCTCGCGGGCTTCGAGATGGCCTGCCGCAAGCAGCATGTCCAGATGTCGACGAATTGCCGCTGGGGTCAGCCCCAGCCGCTCAGCCAACTCAGCGGCAGTCGACGGCCCATGTTCCAGAATGGAACTGGCCACTCGCTGCCGCGTCGATGCGTCGGTCTCCACGCTCTGAGGAACCCCAGCGCCGCCTGAAGCGGCCGGCTGGTGGTTTTTCACAACACCAGTGTGCCTTAATTCAACAAACGGCTTCAAATAAGGCTGGCCTTAGTCGCCGACAAGCCTTAAGCGCGCCGGGCCGCGGCGGTTTCGTCGAGCAGCGCCAAAGCCGCGTCGCGATCCTCTGGCGGCAGCCGATGGAGGTAGATGCGCGCGTAGAAGCCGGCTTGAGTGCGCCGCGCGCGACGGGCTCCCAGCAGCGAGACACCGGCCATCAACGGCAGGGTGACGAACACGCCCGCGACTATCGCTGCTGTGCTGAAGCCCGGAATGTCACTCGGGCCGCTAGCAAGCAGAATCGCGATTCGCATGACCGCGTAAATGCCGATGCCGAGCAGGATCCACCGCCGCGAAGCTTCACCGAGCCGGTGACCGGCAGCGATCGCCAGGAGAAAGGTGCCTGCGATCACGTACGGGAGTGTCGTAACGATACCTAGCAAGGTGTAGGTCTGGACGAACCGATCTTGATCACCGTGAGCAAGATTGATCGCGGCTCGGGCGACTCGGTACATGACCAGCCCGACGACGCTGTCCAGCAGCAACACAGCGAAGCCGAAGATCGACGCGATGAGCAGCCGGGGCCAGATTTGGCTGCCGCGCCGCAAGGCGGCGAGCTCATCGCGTGGATTACGTCGGCGACGTTGCCGTACGCCGTCGATGATCAACGGCGCTGCTCCGCTGGTCGCGCCAGCAACCTGCGATGCCCATTCACCGCCCCAACCGATCACTCCGAAAAAGGCGCTGACGCCGACGGCGAGCACGATGCCGAGCACCAGCGCGACGATGGAGCTCGCGTACGAGGTGAGCTTGGGTGCGAGGTAGCGGTTTGCCTGTCCGACATGGGTACCTTTCACGTCCGACACGACACATTAAGCCCATCGTGTCTACATCGGGGCTGAATCGTTCGTCCTTCCAGCCGAGGTCATCCGCCTCTAGCGTGAACCCCAGTTCCAGGGCGCCTGCTCGAATGTCCCGACACCCTCGATGGTTGTCGCACCGAAGTCCTTCACCAGGCGCAGCGGCTCTGCGCCGGCCTCGGTCAGCGCGCTGACCAGCTCTCGCGCGTGGGTGACAACAACGATCTGGGTGCGCTCTCGTGCCCCGGCGATGAGTCTCGCGAGCGCGGGAAGAAGATCAACATGCAAGCTGGTTTCTGGCTCGTTCAGCACCATCAACGATGGCGGTCGCGGACTCAGCAATGCCGCGACCAGCAGCAGATAGCGAAGCGTCCCGTCGGAGAGCTCGGCTGCACTTAGCGGACGTAGCAGACCGTGGGCGTGCAGCTCCAGATCGAAGCGGCCGCGGGTTTCCACGACCTGGAGCCGAGAGCCTGGAAAAGCATCGTCGATCGTGCCGATCAACGCGTCTGCATCACCGATCTCAATGATCGTCTGCAACGCCGCGGCGAGGTCTCGGCCGTCCCCGTCCAGTACCGGAGTGCGGGTGCCGATTTGGCTTTGCCGCACGGGTGAGTCGACAACGGTGCGGAATTGGTCGTAGAACCGCCAGCTGCGGATCTGTTCGCGCACAGCCACGAGCTCCGGGGCGCGTACCGGGTCCAACACTTCGGTCAGCACACTCTCGTACGGTCTCAGCGCACCCTCGAAGTTCTCCCAGGAATCCCGGCGTGACGACGAGCTGCGGAGCTCCACGAGGGCACGTTTTCGCTTGACCAGCACCGTGGCCGGCCGCATGACTGGACCACTCCACACCACTTCACGCTTGATCTCCGGATCGAGATTGAACGCAGACGACTCGTATCGCGTCGGAAGGCCGAGATCGATCAGATAGGAGAAGTCGTCTGATGCGAAGCCCAGCTGCAGGCTGATCGGCCCGGACCGTGCGGTGCCCTGCACCGGATATCTGCCAGAGCGAACCGTCGCCGCGACATGCTCGGGCCCGGCCCACAACACGGAATCGAGGCCACCCTCACGAGCGAGGGAGGAGATGACGCGGCCCGATGCACAGTCGGCTAGCAGCCGGAGCGCGCGATAGAGGCTTGATTTACCTGTGCCGTTTGCGCCTGTGACGACATTGAGTTGACCAAGCGGAAGACGCAGGTCGCGCAGCGAGCGGTAGTTCTCAATGGCGATTGTGGTCAGCATTTGCTGCATGGTAGGTGCTAGCGGTCTATCACTCGGAGGTGACCTGCGGGCCTCCGGAGAGCCCGACGTACAGTACGGCGCATGCGTGTCGCCGTTCTCGCCGATATTCATGCAAATCTGCCGGCGCTAGAGGCGGTGCTGCGCGAAGTGGATGCGGCCGGCGCAGAGGCTGTCGTGCTGGCCGGCGACATGACCGTTGGCCCGTTGCAAGCTGAGACGCTCGACCTGCTCGACTCACTTGGTGAGAAAGCCATCTGGGTACGAGGCAACTGCGAGCGCGCTGTGGTGGAGGTATTCGATGGCCGCTACAGCCGACGGGCGCCGACCACGAACCGGGCGTCATGTGGTCTGGGCAGCAGCTGACCCGCGCCCATCGCGACCGACTGGCCTCGCTGCCGCTGACGGCCAGCGTCAATGTCGACGGGCTCGGTCCGGTCTTGTTCTGCCACGCCACCGCCCGTGATGACGAGGAGATCGTACTGGTCGACAGCCCAGTCGAGTGGTTCGTCGAGGGATTCGCCGATGTCGAGGAACAAACGGTTGTCTGCGGCCACACCCATATGCCGTTCGACCGCCTGGCCGGCGGTCGCCGTGTGATCAATCCCGGAAGTGTCGGCATGCCCTACGGCCCGCCGACCACACTTGCCTACTGGGCTCTCCTCGGCCCAGATGTGACGCTGCGCCGCACTCCCTACGACCTCGATAAGGCGGCTGAGCGTCTGCGAACCAGCGCCTGGCCCGGCACTGCAGGGTTTGTCGAGGAGAACATCCTGCACGGTCCACCGAGCGACACCGAGGCACTGGAGATCTTTTCCGATTGGGCTAGACAGCGCCGTTCGCACTGAAGTCTCAGCGGACCTAACGGTCAGCTATGGATCACGTCACGTACCAGACCGGCCAGCTCGCGAGCGAAGGCTTCCGGCTCCTCCCACGCTGTGAAGTGGCCGCCGGTTGGCAGCTCAGTCCAGCGCACGATCTGGAAGAAGCGTTCGGCGAATTGTCGTGGTGCGGGCACCAAGTCCTTCGGAAAGATCGTGACTCCAGTTGGCACGGTCACTTGGCTATTTTCGCCGGGATCGTACTCGACGTAGGGCAAGAACGAGGAGCCGATGGTGTTCGTGACCCAATAGAGGGTGAGCCAGGTGAGCACCTCATCCCGGCTGAAACGTCGGTCGAGCTGCCCGTCACAGTCGCTCCAGGAACGAAGCTTCTCAACGATCCACGCGGCCAGCCCGGCTGGCGAATCCGCTAGCCCGACGGCTGCCGTCGCTGGCTTGGTGGACTGGAGCAGCGCGTATGCACCTTCGCTCATCTGCCAGGCCTGCCCGGCCGCAAGATAGGCCCGTTCCGGCTCCGTCAGCTCGGTTGGGTCCACCGAGAACAGATGCGTGTACGGCACGTCGGTGAGATGCAGCGCAACTACCCGATCGGCATGCCGCCGCGCCAGCTGTTCTGCCACCGAACCGCCGACGTCGCCACCTGAGACGACAAAGCGGTCATAGCCGTTGGCGGTCATCAATTCGGCGATGGCGTCGGCCACCCTGAGTGAGCTCCAACCCGGGCTCGTCGGTCGCTCCGAGAAGCCGAAGCCGGGAAGGGAAGGCACAATCCGATGGAAATCGCCCAGCAGCGGCAGCACTTTGGTGTAGCGCAGGAACGAATCGGGCCAGCCATGCAGCAACACAAGTGGAAGCGCATCCGGATTGGCAGCGCGTTCGTGAATCTGGTGCAACGAGAGGCCAGACACCGACACACGTTCATGGCTGAAACGGCCGAGAGCAGCCTCCTGCGCACGCCAGTCGAAGTCGCTCTGCCAGTAGTCGAGCAACTCGCGGAGGTAATCCAGATCCGTTCCTCTCGACCAACCCTGGTCCTCGACAACAGAAGGCCATCGGGTGTTCTGCAACCGCTTTCGAAGATCATCGAGGATTGCATCGGACACTGCGAAGATTGAATCATTCACATCAACCACCCTCCCATCCGGCACTGACAGTCAGCGCGGATCAACAGGCGCGGTAGACCAGAATGGCCACCATGCAGCTCCCCGTGATGCCTCCGATCGCTCCGATGCTCGCGAAGTCGGTGCCGCAGATCCCGAGTGGTCCCCTGTCATTCGAACCTAAATGGGACGGGTTCCGATCCATCGTGTTCCGGGATGGAGACGAGGTCGAGATCGGCTCACGCAATGAGCGTCCGATGACTCGCTATTTCCCAGAGATCGTGGAAGCGATCAAGGCCAATCTCCCCGAGAAGTGCGTTCTGGATGGCGAGATCATCGTCGTGATGGGCGACCGGCTGGAATTCGAGGTGCTGCAGCAGCGCATCCACCCGGCTGCCAGTCGGGTCAGGCTGCTGTCCCAGGAAACGCCGGCGCGCTTCATTGCGTTCGATCTGCTGGCGCTGGACGACACCGATTACACCGAGCGGCCCTTCGAGGAGCGCCGCGCTGCTCTTGAACAAGCCTTGGCGGATGCCGCACCGCCGATTCATCTCACCCCCGTCACCCGCGATCACGATCTTGCCGTGCAGTGGTTCTCCCAGTTCGAAGGCGCTGGGCTGGACGGAGTGGTGGCCAAGCCGATCGCCGGTACCTATCAGCCGGATAAACGCACCATGTTCAAGATCAAGCATCAACGCACGGCGGACTGTGTCGTCGCCGGCTACCGGGTACACAAGAGCGGCCCGGACAGCATTGGGTCACTGCTGCTGGGTCTGTACAAGGACTCCGGCGAACTGGCCAGCGTCGGGGTGATTGGCGCCTTCCCGGCCGCCCGGCGGAAGGAGTTGTTCACCGAGCTGCAGCCGCTGGTCACCACGTTCGATGATCACCCCTGGGCGTGGGCCAAGCAGGAGAAAGGCACCCGCACGCCGCGGAGCTCGGAGTTCAGCCGCTGGAACGCCCAAAAGGACCTGTCGTTCATTCCGCTGCGACCCGAGCTGGTGGTCGAGGTCCGCTACGAGCACATGGAAGGTGACCGGTTCCGCCACACTGCACAGTTCAACCGCTGGCGACCTGATCGAGATCCGCGCTCTTGCACGTACGCGCAGCTGGAGGAGCCGGTGACCTACGATCTCGCTGACATTCTGGCCACCGACTCGACCGCCAGCGATCATGAGTGACCGAGCAGCCGACCCGATGATCACAACGCCGGAGCGCAACTGGAGCGGCACCTACACCTATCGTGCGCAAGAGATTCATCGGCCGCGGACGATTGCCGAGCTGCAACGACTGATCGGCTCGTCGCGATCATCGCTGCATGCGCTCGGCACCCGGCACTCGTTCAATGACATCTCCGATGCTGCCGGGCTGATCTCACTCGAGTCCCTGCCGGGCGAGGTCATCATCAATGAGAACGCCGCGACCGTCACTGTTCCGGCGGGCATGCGATACGGCGACCTGGCACGGCGGTTGCAGGAGTCCGGCTGGGCATTGCGCAATCTTCCGTCACTCCCCCACATCTCGGCCGCGGGCTCGGTCGCCACGGCGACCCATGGATCGGGGAACGACAATCAGTCCCTATCTTCAGCGGTGACGTCGATGAGCATGATCGCCGGGACCGGTGACCAGGTTGGTATTGATCATTCATCTGCTGATTTCGCAGGAGTTGTGGTGCAGCTAGGCGCACTCGGCGTGGTCACCGAGCTGACTCTCGCAATTGAGCCGACGTTCGACGTGCGCCAAGACGTCTACGAACACCTGCAGTGGGACCAGCTGACTGGCTCGTTCGAGGAGGTCATGGGCGCGGGCTACAGCGTCAGCGCGATCACCGACTTCGCTGGCGGGAACGTCGACATGCTCTGGGTGAAGTCGCGGCTGATCGACGGAGAGCCAGCGACGATGCCGGCCGAGTTGTTCGGCGCTCGAGCCGCCACCGAGAAACTGCACGTGACGCGCGGCAATGATCCGCTGCACTGCACTCCACAGCTGGGCGAGCCCGGCCCGTGGCACGAGCGGCTTCCCCATTTCCTGCTGGAGTTCACTCCGAGTAGCGGCGCCGAGATCCAAAGCGAGTATCTGATGGATCGCAGGTACGCCGGCCCGGCCATCGACGCCTTGCGCGAACTGGGACACCTCATCGCGCCGCTGGTGCGGAGTGCCGAGATTCGTACCGTCGCTGCTGATGAGCTCTGGCTCAGTTCGGCGTACCAGCGCAACGTCTTCGGAGTCCATTTCACCTGGCAGCCCGATGTGGCAGCCGTCGCTGCGGTCGTGCCAAAGATCGAAGCCGCGCTGCAGCCCTTCCAACCACGGCCGCATTGGGCAAAAGTCTTCGGGCCCGCGTATGACTTCGCAGAGCTTTATCCACGACTCGCTGATTTCCGTCGGCTCGCTGCGACCTACGACCCTCGCGGTGTCTTCCGTACGCCATTCCTAGAGCGCACGATTCTTGGACCTCTGAGCCCTGAGCTTGTCGAAGGGCGGTCTTCGACAGGCTCAGACCGCATCTGCTGAGTCACTCGATCTTGCCGGTCTAGAATTCATCGGTGTCCAGTCCCGACAGCGCCGTTCGGGTCGAGGAGCTGGTGGTCAGATTCGGTGGCCGCCCGGTACTCGACGGGCTGACCTTGCGGGCCGAGACAGGGGCACTGACTGCGGTCTTGGGGCCAAATGGCGCAGGCAAGACAACTCTGATCCGGTGCTGCACCAATCTCATTCGGCCTTCCATTGGCATAGTCGAGGTGCTGGGCCAAGCCGCCGGCTCTCGCCAGCTCGCCGGCAGGATCGGGTTGATGCCACAGAGCGCCGGCGCCTGGTCAGGGATCAAGGCGGTCGAGCTGCTGCGCTATCTGGCTGGCCTGTACGCCAATCCGTTGCCGGTGGAACTGCTGGTCGAACGGCTCGGGCTCACCGATTGCGCGAAGACCCCGTACCGGCGGCTGTCCGGCGGTCAGCAGCAGGCGGTGAATCTGGCTGGGGCGCTCGTTGGCCGGCCCGAGCTGGTCTTTCTGGACGAACCAACCGCTGGGATGGACCCGCACGCTCGCCGCGCCACCTGGCTGCTGCTGCGTGAGCTTCGCGCAAATGGCGTCACCATGTTGCTGACGACCCATGCGATGGATGAGGCCGAAGCCCTCGCCGATCAGGTGTTCATCGTCGATCAGGGCCGCGTCACGATCTCTGGAACGGTGCGTCAGCTGACCAAGTCGGGCGGCAGTCTAGAGACCGTCTTCCTTACCCATACCAGTGCACGAGCCAGAACATGACGGCGCTGGACCTTTCACCCGCTCCCAAAGCGGCCCCTCCCGCCAAGAGGATCCTCCGACACGGCCTCATCGAAGCGCGTCTGCTGATCCGCAATAGCGAGCAACTGCTGCTGGCCTTGGTGATTCCGGTGGCGATCTTGGTCGCTGGCCGGTTCGTGAAGTCCTCGGTCGGCAGCTTGGAGCTGCTTGGGCCATCAGTGCTTGCCCTGGCGGTCTGGTCCTCAGCCTTTACCTCAACAGCGATCAGCACCGCCTTCGAGCGCCGTTACGGTGTGCTGGAGCGGCTGGCGACCACACCATTGGGTAAGCCCGGCCTACTGGCTGGGAAGGCGCTTGCCGTCGTCATGATCATGATTGGTCAGCTGGTAATCCTGACCGGTGTCGCGCTGGGACTCGGCTGGCGGCCGAGCTTTACCGCACTCTCGGCGTTGCTCGCAGTCCTTTTGGTCATCTTGGCTACAGCCACGTTCGTCTGCCTTGCATTGCTCCTCGCGGGCCGACTCCGCGCCGAATCCGTCTTGGGCCTCGCCAACCTGATCTATGTGATCTTGCTCATTGGCGGCGCACTGATCATTCCCGTAGCGCGTTATCCGGCCGCACTTCGTCCGGTGATTGAGGCGCTGCCGACAGCTGCATTGGGCGAAGGGCTGCGGGCCGCAGCACACGGGCAGCTGCTGGGTTGGCCCGTGCTGGTCTTGTTAGCCTGGCTCGTGGCCGCTGGTCTCGCCGCATGGAAGGGCTTTCGTTGGACGTCGTGAAGCAGCTCGGCCCGCAGACCGAGGCGGCCACCCGGCGTGGACCGGGCCTGCTGCGCGTCGTACGTGGCCAGCACGCCTTGCGGCGCTGGGCCATCGTTTCCTTGATCATGAATATCGTGATCGTGGTGACCGGCGGCCTAGTCCGGCTCACCGGCTCAGGGCTCGGCTGTCCCACGTGGCCGAGATGCACCGCGGACTCCTACGTCTCTCATCCGGAACTCGGCATCCACGGCGCAATCGAATTCGGGAACCGGCTGCTGACCTTTGTGTTGATCATTGTGGCCCTGCTCACCTTGGTGAGCGCCCTGCTTTACCGGGAGAACGGCCGACCGCGGCCTGACCTGCGATGGCTGGCAGGCGGCCTCGCGCTAGGCATCCCGTTGCAAGGTGTCATCGGTGGAATCGCGGTGCTCACGCAGCTCAACCCGTACGTCGTCGGGCTGCACTTCCTCCTGTCAATGGTCCTGATCGCGCTCGCGGTCTGGCTGGTGCACAAGGCGTGGCACCTCGAGCCCACCGGCGTCTCCGCAATCTCGGTGATCGTCACCCGGATCACGTTCGTGTTGATGTGGCTGGCGGTCTGGCTCGGGACGTTGGTGACCGGCAGCGGGCCCCATGCCGGAGCCGAGGACACGCCGCGCAACGCCCTCGACGGCATGCTGGTGACGCGCTTACACACGAGCGTGGTTTACGCCACCATCGCCGCAAGCGTGATCTGCTTCGCGCTGTTGCGTAGTCGAGCTGTGCTGCTGTTGGTCTTGGTCGAGATCCTGCAGGCAGGCATCGGCATCGCCCAATACCAGTTGGGGTTGCCCATCGAACTGGTTGCTCTGCACCTGCTCGGCGCTTCGCTGGCCATTGCCACGGTCACCAACCTGATGCTCTCGGTGCGGCGTTCCGACTCGGGGATTCAGATCAAGTAAGCCACCACGCGGTGCGGCGGTTGCCGTCCCAGCGCCGACACCGCTGGATTCTCGCATCCACTTCGCCATGGGATCCCAGCACGCTGACTGCCTTGCCGACATCATCGCTGAGGACTCGACGCGCCAACGTGACATGAGGGCTCCAACGCCCAGCTCCGAACTGGCCCTTCGGATCGGCTTCACACGCCAGCGCGACCCGCTGCTGTAGTTGCAACAACTCAACCGATGCGAGCACCTGCCGCACCAAAATGCAGGTGCCATTGCGAGGACCGAAGATCATGACGGCGCCGACGCGTACGGTCAGATCGATATCGGCGACGATCGCGGAAAGCTCTGACTCAGCAGGTTCCGGGATGGCATCGGCGGCGTACAGCGTGAGATGGGGCCGATGATTCCCCGCGGGGTCCGAGCGCTGCGGCTTCGCCACTCCGGCCCCAGCCAAGCGATCCCATTGCGCGACGAGCGCCGCCTCGGCTGACGGATCAAGAGTCAACTCCACCGACTGGGCCACGCGGCAAACTTAGTGCGGAACAATTCGACACTAGTCCGCGAGCCGCTCGATGACCCGCCGCAGTTGCTCGGCGTACGCCGCCTGGAAGGTCGGAGAGTCGGCAGCCAGACCAGTCAATCGCCGAACGATTTGCGGAATCACGGTCGGCGCGAAAGAGGCCGCAAAGAACATCAGCAGCACGTAGGACGGATCCAGGTCGTCGGCCATCTCGGTGAAGTACTGATCCTGCTCGGCTGAGTCACTGCCACTGTCGCCTAGGCCATCCCAGGCCAGTAGCCGAGCGAAGGACCTCTGCTCGATGTTCAGTCGCAGGAACGCAGTGGTCACATCGGCAAGCGTGAGCTGCGGCGGGCTCGCTGCCGCACTGGTCACCTGCCAGCGCTGTTGGAGTGCCCGGTAGAGGCCTTCCTTGCCGTCGAAGTAGTAGGAGATCAGCTGCTCGTTGACGCCGGCACGACCGGCAATAGCGCTGATGCGGGCGCCAGCGAAACCATGCTCCCCGAACTCGATCAACGCAGCCTCGAGGATGCGCTCGCGAGTGCGCTCCGGGTCGCGCTTGCGCTCCGAGCCAAGCCCACATCAACCCGCACGGCAGCCGAGCGTTGTGCAACAGCCTGCCGCCCGCGGTCTGGCAGCGGTTCCGCGACACCGTCTC
>Ga0307291_1000308_pt1 | contig 12714 bp, 12 predicted proteins | sample ER_DNA_148_FD_194474 | JGI IMG/M metagenome (GOLD analysis project Ga0307291, IMG submission 194474) | Bulk soil microbial communities from the East River watershed near Crested Butte, Colorado, United States - ER_DNA_148 | ecosystem: Environmental > Terrestrial > Soil > Floodplain | place: USA...
CAGTCACGGCCTCGATGGCAAGTCGTTTACCTCCGTTATGACCGGAATGCTCAGGGTGATGAAGAAGGCCGGCCGGGCCTAGAGTGGATCGGCGTCTCTTGGCCTGCGAGAGCGGAGATGTGGCGGGAAAGCCATAGACTCATCGCTCTCGGACTGAGCGGGGAGAGGACGCGAGATGAGCCAGCGAGACCACGATCTGGTGTTAGTGGTCGACTACGGGGCCCAATACGCGCAGCTGATCGCCCGCCGGGTACGTGAGGCGAAGGTCTATTCCGAGATCGTGCCGCACACCGCCTCGGCAGCGGAGATTCTGGCTCGGCAGCCCAAAGCGATCATTCTCTCCGGCGGGCCGTCGTCGGTGTACGAGCCCGGAGCCCCCCAACTCGACGCGTCGCTGGTCGAGAGCGGCGCACCAGTGTTCGGTATCTGCTACGGCTTCATGGCCATGGCCCAAGTCCTCGGCGGATCGGTCGCTCGAACTGGGATGCGTGAGTACGGCCGGACCGCAGTGAGCCTCACCGATGCGAGCACGCTCCTCGCCGGATTGCCCGCAACTCTCAGCGCCTGGATGTCTCACGGCGACGAAGTGACCGCGCCCCCGGACGGATCTCGGGTGATCGCCACCTCGGCACGCGCGGCCGTTGCTGCGTTCGAGGACCTCGACCGCCGCCTGGCCGGCGTCCAATGGCACCCCGAGGTGTTGCACACCGAACGTGGCCAGCAGGTATTGGAAAACTTCTTGTTCACCATCGCCGGCTGCACGCCCGACTGGACACCGGCGAACATCGTCGACGAGTCGGTGCTGGCGATTCAGCACCAGGTCGGCGGCAAGCACATCATCTGCGGGCTCTCCGGCGGAGTCGACTCCGCGGTCGCGGCGGCGCTGGTGCAACGTGCCGTCGGCAGTCAGCTCACCTGTGTTTTTGTTGATCATGGTTTACTCCGCAAGGGTGAGGCCGAGCAGGTGGAGCGCGACTATGTGGCGGCGACCGGGGTGGACCTGAAGGTGGTCGATGCTTCAGAGCAATTCCTGTCCGCACTCTCCGGCGTGGCCGATCCGGAGCAGAAGCGCAAGATCATCGGTCGGGAATTCATCCGGACCTTTGAGTCAGCTGCGCGGGAGGTGGTCGGTGAAGCCGGCGAGGTCGAGTTCCTGGTGCAGGGCACGCTCTATCCGGACGTGGTCGAATCGGGTGGCGGTCAAGGTGCGGCCAATATCAAAAGCCACCACAACGTCGGAGGGCTGCCCGACGATCTGCAGTTCCAGCTTGTTGAGCCGCTGCGCACACTTTTCAAGGACGAGGTGCGGGCGGTGGGGGTGCAGCTCGGCTTGCCGCCGGGAATCGTCTGGCGACATCCGTTCCCCGGACCGGGTCTGGCGATCAGGATCATCGGCGAGGTCACGCTGGAGAGGCTCGCCGTGCTGCGAGAAGCGGATGCGATCGCGCGAGCCGAACTGACGGCCGCCGGGCTCGACCGCGACATTTGGCAGTTCCCGGTGGTGCTGTTGGCCGACATCCGCTCGGTCGGCGTACAGGGCGACGGCCGGACGTACGGACATCCCATCGTGCTCCGGCCGGTGACCAGCGAGGATGCGATGACCGCGGACTGGGGCCGGCTCCCGTATGAGGTCCTGGAGAACATCAGTACGCGCATCACGAACGAGGTCGATGAGGTGAATCGGGTCGTACTGGACGTCACCAGCAAGCCGCCCGCCACCATCGAGTGGGAGTAATCCCGACCGGCCGTGGGGGCAGAACCTGCGTTTTCCGTCTCAAGATGACTAAGGGGTGTCTCTTGAGCTGGTCTGACCCTCGTTTGCCGTCTTGAGACGGCAAAGGTAGGGCTGGTGCGGCACTAGCGCCAAAGGTTGCGAGTCCAAGCGTCCGCCCGGGGGCCGGTAAGCCGTACTTCAGAGCCCCAAGGCCGCCTCGGCCGCACGCGCGAGATCCCCGTACTGCGATTCATGTTCTGGCGGAACCTGTATCCACGCCTTCATCGGCCGGCCAGCCATCGGCTCAAAGAGGTGCGCACCCTCCAGCGACAGGGCCTGGGAGTGAGCTTCACCCTCCAACTTGAAGATCATGTCCTCTCCATACAGCCCGCAGAACGCCTTGCCGCCCCGCCGCTTCATTCCCGGCATGCCGAACATCGAGGCCCTGACCACATCCCGCTCGCCAGACAGCTCATCGAGCAGTGCCGTGAACCGGGCTATCCCGGCCTCCGTCGGTTTGGACATGTGGTACGGCTGCGTCATGTTCCGGAGCGTATTCGTGTCCAGGCCGTGGGCGGTGCGTTTCGCATCACAGACGTCAACAAGAACCCCGAATCCGGGCCTGGAGGGTGCGTATTCGATCACAGCCGCGAAGACGATCCCAGAATCCGTGGGCTCCTGCCGTCTCGTGGAAAATCGCGTCGCGGCCGTATGAAGCCCACCTAGACTGAGTGACGAAGGGCCGCGTTGCGAGCATTTTCGCCGCACCAGGCTCCGTCGGGAAAGCGACCACCGAAATCACAGAGGGATTGACCGTGTCCGAGATCACCACCCCCACCGCATCATCCGGCCTGACCGGCACTGCTCGCGTCAAGCGCGGCATGGCCGAGATGCTCAAGGGTGGAGTGATCATGGACGTCGTCACAGCGGACCATGCCAAGATCGCCGAGGACGCCGGCGCGGTTGCCGTGATGGCGTTGGAGCGGGTGCCCGCCGACATCCGAGCACAGGGCGGTGTCGCGCGAATGAGCGATCCGGACATGATCGAAGGCATCGTCGCTGCGGTCTCGATTCCGGTCATGGCCAAGGCGAGGATCGGGCATTTCGTTGAGGCTCAGGTGCTGCAGTCACTGGGCGTGGACTACATCGACGAATCCGAGGTCCTGACCCCCGCCGACTACGCCAACCACATCGATAAGTGGCGGTTTACTGTGCCGTTCGTCTGCGGCGCTACCAATCTTGGCGAGGCTCTGCGCCGGATCGCGGAGGGCGCAGCCATGATCCGATCGAAGGGCGAGGCCGGCACCGGCGACGTCTCCAACGCCGTCACCCACATGCGCCAGATCCGCGCCGAGCTCGCTCGGCTCACGTCCATGGCACCCGATGAGCTGTACGTCGCTGCGAAGGAACTGCAGGCTCCCTACGAGTTGGTCTCCGAGGTCGCGCAACTAGGCAAGCTGCCCGTCGTGCTCTTTACGGCCGGAGGCATCGCAACCCCGGCGGATGCAGCGATGATGATGCAGCTTGGGGCTGAGGGTGTCTTCGTTGGCTCGGGAATCTTCAAGTCCGGCAATCCAGCCGAGCGGGCCGCTGCCATCGTCAAAGCGACCACCTTCTACGACGACCCGGACGTGATAGCAAAGGTCTCCCGCGGGCTCGGCGAGGCCATGGTCGGCATCAACGTTGATGACATTCCGCAGCCACATCGGCTCGCCCAACGCGGCTGGTGAGCCGCTTACCTGTCGTTGGTGTCCTCGCCCTGCAAGGTGACGTACGGGAGCATCTTCGCGCATTGACAGCCTGCGCTGTCGATGTCCGAGCCGTACGCCGCCCGGCGGATCTGGAAGGGCTGGATGGCATCGTGTTGCCCGGCGGGGAGTCCACCACGATCGACAAGCTGTCCCGGATCTTCGGGTTGCGCGAGCCGTTGATCGAGGCGCTACATGCCGGCCTTCCGGCGTACGGCTCCTGTGCCGGAATGATCTTGCTTGCCAAGAATGTGTTGGACGGTACTCAAGATCAAAAAACGTTTGGTGCGCTGGATATCACCGTACGCCGCAACGCTTTCGGCCGTCAGGTCGAGTCGTTCGAGGCCGATGTTGATCTTGTCGGCATAGCAGGCGGTCCCATGCACGCCGTCTTCATCCGCGCTCCGTGGGTGGAGAGGATCGACAACGGCGTGGAGATTCTGGGCGCGGTTGTGCCACCCGGTCTGGTCGAATCCAAGATCATCGCAGTCCGCCACGAGAACGTGATGGCGACCTCATTCCATCCCGAGGTCACCGACGATCTGCGGATCCACCGCTACTTCGTCGATGTGGTACGCGCCGCCCGGTGATCAATTTCTGCAACGATGCGGCGAGGTGTGCGCTGAGCCTGTCGAAGTGCGCCTAATGCGGCTCAAGTGTCAACTGCGGTCGGTTTGCTGGCCGCCCTCGGTCTCGGCTGGGCGCTCCTCGGGTCCCTCGGGCTCCAGTGCTGACTCGGTGGCATCCTCTTCATGGGCAGCCGGAACGACGGGAGCCTCGGGCTCCGACGGACCGACGGGCTGCGGCTCGGATGCAATGGGTTCCGGCTGAGGCGGAGCCGGCTCGGCCGCAGGCTGGCGCTGTTCCCAAGGCGCACCCTCACTGCCCCACACAGAGTCCTCAGCCGAGACCGACGCGCTAGAGGCAGGACGCGGTGCAGGCGCCGAGGTCGGCGGTGCGTATGCGGGCTGCGCGGTCTGTGATGGGGGCGTTGGGAAGTCGCTCGCCTGAGCTTGCGGGCCGCCGACCGGTGGGTAGCCCGAAGAGGCGGGTTGTGAGCCCTCCTCGGGCACGACGAACAGCGCGATGATGTAGAGGATGACCGGTACGCCGGTGAAGAGTGAGATCACCACGGTGAGCACTCGCACCAGCGTCGGGTCCATGTTGAAATAGTTTGCGACTCCGGCACAGACCCCGCCCACGATGCGGTTGGACTTGCTTCGCTCCAACCTCTTGGGCGCCTGCGGAGGGTAGGGGCTGCTCATAACACACCTTTCAGTGGGGATGGCTACTGACGATTTCGGGAAAGGACGAGGCCGGCAACACCGACAGCGACCAGACCCATGGGAGCCACGATCCTGATCACCTGCCAGTTGAGAGGTCCGGCAAAGGTTAGCCACAGCGATCCGAGCGCCACGCAACTGAGCAGGAGGCCGAAGATCAAGGCAACGACATCGTAGGTTTTCCTCATCGTTGCACCTCGATATCGCCCGCGTCTACGGACAGATCAAGAGTTAAGGTGTGCTGCCCAGGCTGCACGGGCTGCGGATCATTGATCCGACCGGCGAGGTCGGAGCCCGCTTGGACTTCGACCCCGTAGGCCCGAACGGCACCAAGATCGGCTTTGTAGTTGATCACGACGTTCGCGCCGCTCGGCACGGTGATGTCAAGATGCCCCACGTCGACATGCGCTGCATAGCTCGCGTCGCTCGTCAGTGGGAGCTGACTGAGGTCGACGGACAGCTCGCCAAGGTCCTGCGAATCCCCGGCGGCGGGCAACTCAGCCAGGTTGGCGTAGCTGTGGGTTGAGGTGGCAGCGACGGGTACCCGAAATGCCGGCCCGGCAGCAGTGACAAACACGACCGCAATCGCGAGCACAATTCCGAGCGGCAGCAGACCGCGCGCCCTGCCGAGCCAGGTGGCGGCTACGAGCGTCAGGCCGATGATCAGCAGCGCAGCCGCAAGGTATCCGGCCAACGGGATAGCCACGCCTAGCGCCTGAGCTATTCCGAGCCCGGACAAGGTCAGGCCGAGCGTGATCAGCGAAACCAGGCGGAGACGTTTCGCTGAGCGAGTGACGGACCGTTTGATGGGCGCGGCCCGGGGGGCTTCGACATAGAGGCCCACCGGGTCAGGCTCAGCCAAGAAGGCGGTGTGCTCAGCGGCATGCAGTTGGGATGGTGACTCGGACAGAGTTACCGGTGGGGGAGTTGGCCACTCGGCGGGCGGTTCGGCAGCGGCAATATGGCGGGTGTGTTCCTCGATCCGGCGTTGCCACGCTTGAGCAGCCTGGGTGAAAGGCGTTGGCGGTCCGGGATATTGCACGAACTGCGGAATGATCGGCGGCGGCGAGACAACAATTGGATCAGCTGGTGACGTCGACGGTGTGGCGGAACGCTTGTCGTGGCGGCCCTTATAGAAGCCGAAATACCAGATCACCGCGATCACGATGGCGGGTCCGATGCTGAAAGGACTGAGCCAGCCGAAGATCATGAACATCGCAAGGCTGACTATCACAACGAGCGTGATCCACAGCTCACGAGGCCAGCGTTGCACCGACTCACCGAACAGGTCCTCGACCAGTGCTTTGTCCCTACCCTCGACAGGTATCAACAGCCAGCCCGCGAGATAGAGGACAAGGCCGACTCCGCCACTGAGCGCCAGCAAGACCCAGCCGACCCGGACCAACAGTGGATCGATCCCCCAGTGCTGCGCGACGCCGCCGCAGAGGCCTGCAAGCTTGGCGTCAGTCGCACTGCGCCGGATCGTCCAGATCGAGCTCATGCGCTCCATCCTGCCCAGCGGGCTACCCTCGAACTATCAGGGACCACCCCCAATGCTCCCGGCTGTTGGCGCGACCAAGGAACCGTTCTCGCCGCGGTACCGTCCAAGTGTTTTCGGCTAAGGGAGAAGTCGGGGACCACCCTGCTAGTCGTACGCCCATCTGCGTGTGAGGGTAGGAGATCATGACTGCCACGGACTCGAGCCATCTCGGGCCTGACATTCACGACGCCAACACCGCGCCAACGCAGCACATCGACACCATGAGCGACGGTACGGAATCGTCCTCAGTCGTCGCGGAATTCGCCCAGCCAGCCGCAACATCGGCACCAACGACAGACCGCGTCTCCGACGCTGGTCAAACAGGCTCTGAGGAGCGGCCGCGGGCGACCCGGGTAGCCGAGGGCGCGTGGCTCGGCGGAGTCTGTACCGGACTGGCTCGTCATCTGGGCTGGCCGGTGATGGCGGTCAGAATTGCCTTCGTCGCATTGGCGACGTTCCAATTCATCGGAGTAATCGCGTACGGGGCACTGTGGCTTCTCCTGCCGCCCGAATCGACAACCAAGGCGCCTGGTCTGGAATCTGCCAACCGGGCAGGCATGCGAGACGAATCCAAGCCGAAGCGTCGCATCGACTGGGGCATGCTGCTGGCGCTGATCGCCCTTGGTGTAGGCCTGCTGTGGATCATGCAGAACACCGGACTCGGCATTAGTTCGCAGTTGTTCTGGCCGGTCGCTTTCGCCTGCGCGGGTGCCGCGCTGGTCTGGCGCCAGGCGGACACGGCTCAGCAGAAGCGTTGGCGCAATGAGGCCGGTGGCAAGGTGTGGCTGGCGCCGTTTGTTGCTCGTGGTGGCTGGCCGTCGCTGGTACGTGTCATCGTCGGTCTCGGGCTGGTCGGCGCGGCATTTGGCATCGTGCTTGCCCAGCGTGGCCAGATCTCTCAGTTGCCGGACGTCATGGCGATGACGATGCTCGCCCTCGCCGGCCTCGCCATTGTCCTGGCACCGTGGCTGCACCGCTCTCGTACGGCTCTCAACCAGGCCAGGGCTGAGCGGGTGCGGGCGGATGCTCGTGCGGACATGGCCGCTCATCTGCACGACTCGGTGCTGCAAACGCTGGCCATGATCCAGCGTCAATCCGACGACCCAAAGGCCGTACAGCAGCTGGCTCGTCGTCAGGAGCGAGAGCTGCGCAACTGGCTGTACGGCGATGAGTTGCCCGAAGCGACGCTGAAGGCTGCGTTGACGGCTATCGCTGCGGAAGTCGAAGACGAGCGAGGCGTACCGGTCGAGCTCGTGACGGTTGGCGACTGCGACACCTCCGACGCGATTCAAGCGCTGGTGCGCGCTGCGCGGGAGGCTATGGTCAATGCAGCCAAGCACTCCGGAGCCGACAAGATCGATGTCTATGCCGAGGTCGATGAGGACTCTGTCGAGGTCTTTGTCCGTGATCGAGGAGCGGGATTCGACCTCGACACGGTTGCCGAGGACCGCATGGGCGTCAAGGGAAGCATCATCGACCGCATGGCACGGCACGGCGGCTCTGCAACGATTCGTTCGGTATCGGGCAACGGCACCGAAGTACGACTGGAGATCAAGACATGACAGAGAACACGAAGCAACCCACCTCGCCGCAGCCGGTCGCCGAGCGTGGGCCGTACCGCGTCGTGATTGTCGATGATCACGCGATGTTTCGGACCGGGGTGAAGGCCGAGATCGGCCGGTCGGTCGCCGTGGTCGGCGAGGCCGCCGATGCCGACCGGGCCATCGCCGTGATCTTGCAGACTCAGCCGGACGTAGTGCTGCTCGACGTCCACCTGCCCGGCGGCGGCGGCGTCGAGGTCATTCGCAAAGTGCATGAGAAGAGTCCCGAACAGAAGTTCCTCGCCCTGTCCGTCTCCGACGCCGCCGAGGACGTCATCGGGGTGATCCGCGCCGGCGCCCGCGGCTACGTGACGAAGTCGATCAGCGGCAGCGAGCTCATCGATGCGATTCGCCGAGTTGCCGACGGTGATGCGGTCTTCTCGCCGCGACTTGCGGGGTTTGTGCTTGACGCGTTCTCGGGCTCGATAGATCTGGCGACGGTTGATGAGGATTTGGACCGACTGTCCCAGCGGGAGCGGGAGGTGCTGCGGTTGATCGCCCGCGGCTACGCGTACAAAGAAGTAGCCAAGGAGCTGTTCATCTCGATCAAGACAGTAGAGACCCACGTCAGCAGCGTGCTGCGTAAGCTGCAACTCTCCAACCGCCATCAACTGACCCGCTGGGCAACCGACCGACGGCTCGTGTAAGGACTCCAACGAACCGCTCTGCGAGCTCCTACCGACGCTCGCAGCGCACGAATCAAAATTGCCATTAGGGTCGGGCCATGCAGCTCGCGCACCAGCTCTTGGTGCTGCTTCACCTGATCGGCTTCGCCGCCTTGCTTGGTGGCCTGCTGGTCCAGGTCAGGGCCAAGGAGCCTGAGGTCAATGCATCGATGCTGAACGGGTCGTTCACTCTCCTTCTGACCGGCCTGGCACTGGTGACGTTGGAAGAACTTGGGGCAGATCAGATGAACTACGTCAAGATGGCGATCAAGCTGCTCCTCATGGCCGTGATAGTCGTACTGGTGGTGAAGAACCGGAAGTTCGTCACGATTCCGCGCGGACTGTGGGGCTTGATCGGCGGCCTCACTATCGCGAATGCCCTGGTTGCGGTGCTCTGGCAGTAAGGTCGATCGTGGGGTGAGATCGTGACCGAAGATTGCAGTGTCGTGGGAGGTCTACCCGAATGAGGCTTTCGGCTCGAGTGGACTATGCGCTCCGGGCGTTATCGGAGCTTGCCGCAGCCGATGGGCCGCGTACCGTGGAGCAGCTTTCCGATGCTCAACGACTTCCCAACAAGTACCTGGAGAGCATTCTCGGCGAGCTGCGTCGTACCGGTCTGCTGCGAAGCCAGCGGGGTCCCGAAGGCGGCTATCGATTGGCGCGGCCAGCTGATGCGATCAGCATTGCGGACGTGATCCGGGCCCTCGACGGCGAGCTGGCCAACGTACGCGGTAGTCGGCCTGAAAATCTGACCTACGTTGGCGCGGCTGCCGCGCTGCAGGAGGTTTGGATCGCGTTGCGGGCCTCGGAGCGAGCGATTCTGGAAGGCGTCACGCTGGCCGATGTGGTTTCGGGTGTGCTGCCCAAGCCGGTGGCGTCCCTGGTCGCAAACCCGTCCGCGTGGAGCTGAGGGACTCCAGGCGGGCTAGAGGAGTGGGCGGAACGGGGTCAGCACGGTCTCGGAGAACTTGACCATCGCGTGCCGGCGCTGCCAATCCTCCAGGGTCAGCTCAACGGTGTTGGTGGAGTCGATGGCGAAGATCTCCTCAAGCTGCCTGGCTACGTCGCCGTTGAAGGCTTCCATATTGATCTCGTAGTTGCCGAGCAGGCTCAGCCGGTCGATGTTCGCCGTGCCGATCGTCGACCACTGTCCGTCGATGGTCGCCGTCTTCGCATGGACCATGGCACCCTGGTACAGCAGCAGGCGTACGCCGCTGCGGAGCAGGTGGCTGTAGAAGCCGCGGGACAGCCAGTCGGCCACGATGTGGTTCGACTCCGCCGGAATGATGATGCGGACGTCGACGCCGCGACGTGCTGCGCGGATCAGCGCGGACATGATGTCGGTGTCGGGGATGAAGTACGCGTGGGTCAGGTAGATGTGGTGAGCCGCGCGGTCGATGGCATCCAAATACATCCCGCGGATCGGGTAGACCATGTTGCGCGGGATGTTGCGGTGGATCCGAATATCCGCCTGCCAGGTCGGGCTGCCGAAGTCGGGTAAGGCGGCTCGTCCGCGTCCCGCCCACAGATTCCAGAAGTCGATGAAGGCATTCTGAACGTCCCACACGATGTCGCCGGTGAGCCGGGCATGGGTATCGCGCCAGTCGGTGGCGTACAGGCTGCCGATGTTGTAACCACCGAGAAAGGCGACCAGGTCGTCGACAACGAGCAGCTTGCGATGATCCCGGCCCGTGTTGCGCAAGAACCGGAAGCCGGAGGCGATCAGCGGATGCCGGCGTACGGCGATGTTCTTGGGGAACACGAAGAACGCGGGCGGGACAACGAGGTTGGCGAATTCGTCGAAGACCACATAGACCTTGACCCCGCGATTGGCAGCATCGATCAGCGCGTTCTTGAACGCCTGTCCGACGGCGTCGCCCTTCCAGATGAAGGTTTCGAAGAAGATGCGCGACTTGGCTTGGCCAATGGCGTTCAGCATGTCGCCATAGAGATCTTCGCCGTAGGTGTAGACGGTGACCTCCGAGGTGCCGGCCGTTACCGATCTGGGCGGCAGTCGCGGAAAGGTTGCCGGCTTGCGTAATTTCTTACGCCGGTGGTCAACGATGACAAGAGCCAGCAAGGTGGCTCCCTGAACCGCGGCCACCGCCTGCACGATGCGCTTGACCAAAGTCCCAAGCGAGATAGTCGGCAGCGCCATAGCGACCAATTTACGCGCGAATCGAGAAGTTGCGGCGAGTCGCAGATGCGATGTGCCATGAGCGTGGCGAGGCGCATCCGGCGAGGCTTCGAAAGGGTCGGCCCGCATGTCGTGGCACGCCACTAGTGTGGGCTGAGTTATGACGAGTACGACGCAAGCCGAGCTGGGCGGCCCTAGTGCTGCCCCTGATGCTGCCCCTCGGGCTGTGCCTCGTGCTGCACTGACCACCGAACGGCTGCTCGAGGGACTGAACCCTCCGCAGCGGGAGGCGGTGCTACATGAGGGGGGCCCGGTCCTGGTCGTGGCCGGAGCCGGCTCAGGCAAGACCCGAGTGCTCACCAGGCGAATCTGCTATCTAGTCAGCCAGCGCCGGGTTCATCCGGGCGCGATTCTCGCCATCACTTTCACCAACAAGGCAGCAGCCGAGATGCGTGGCCGCGTGATGGATCTGATCGGAAACCGAGCCAAGCTGATGTGGGTCTCCACCTTCCACTCCGCCTGCGTCCGCATTCTGCGAGCTGAGATCGGCCGGTTCAATATCGCCCGGACATTCTCGATCTACGACGATGCCGACTCCAAGCGGCTGATGCAACTGGTGGCTCGCGACCTTGATCTTGATCCGAAGCGGTTCCCGGTGCGGGCGATCATGAACTGGGTATCGCATTGCAAGAATGAGCTGGTCGATCATGAGTCGGCCGCCTCCCGGGCTCGTTCTCCGCTGGAGGAGAGCTACGCCGAGGCGTACCGGGAATATCAGCGCCGGCTGATCGCGGCCAATGCGCTGGATTTCGACGATTTGATCATGACGACCGTGCACCTGCTGCAGGCGTACCCCGATCTTCGGGAACAGTACCGGCGCCGCTTCCGTCACGTACTCGTCGATGAGTACCAAGACACTGATCATGCGCAGTATGTCCTGATCCGGGAGCTTTGCGCGGCCAATCCGCAACCTGATTCCGATGTCGTTGCCATCGACCCGCCGGAGCTCATGGTGGTGGGGGATTCCGATCAGTCGATCTATGCGTTCCGCGGTGCGACGATTCGCAACATCAACGACTTCGAGTCCGACTTTCCCGGCGCAAAGGCGATCTTGCTCGAGCAGAATTATCGATCGACCCAGACGATCTTGAACGCTGCCAATGCCGTCATTACGCGTAACGAGAACCGGAAGCCGAAGAACCTGTGGTCCGACGCCGGCAATGGTGAGCAGATCGTCGGATACGTCGCCGACACCGAGCATGACGAGGCGCAGTTCGTGGCCGCGGAAATCAGGCGGCTGAATGATGCCGGTCACCGCTATGGCGATGCAGCGGTGTTCTATCGAACCAACGCTCAGTCCAGAGCCTTCGAAGAAACCTTCATCCGAGCCGGCATGCCGTACAAGGTGGTCGGTGGCGTTCGGTTCTACGAGCGGCGCGAGGTGCGTGACGCCATCGCGTACCTGCGCACCATCGCCAACCGGGCCGACGATGTCTCGCTCCGGCGCATCCTGAATGTTCCCAAACGCGGAATCGGCGATCGGGCCGAGGCCGCGGTGGCCGATCTGGCGACTCGGCATGGCCTCAGCTTCGGCGACGCGCTGCGTCGTGTGGATGAGATTCCTGGTCTGGCCACTCGGTCGGCCAATCAGCTCAAGGCATTCTCGAAGTTCCTCGACGACCACGAGGCCATGGTCGCCGCAGACATGCCGGCTGATGCCATTTTGACCAGCGTGCTGGACCGATCGGGCTATCTCTTAGAGCTGCACGAGTCGACCGACCCCCAAGACGAGACTCGATTGGAAAACCTCAAGGAGCTGATCACGGTCGCGCGGGAGTTTGTGAGCGGTGTCGCGACGCTCACCGCGGCTGAGGGTGAGCTGGACGATCTCGGGCTTTCTGATGAGACTGATGGTCTGACGGATCCAGAAGGTGTGGCGGAGGCACTCGATCCGGAGGCTGATCTGGCGGCCGGGGCGGCACAGCCTGATGCCTCCCTGGGTGCCTTTCTTGAGCGAGTGGCGTTG
>Ga0307291_1000312_pt1 | contig 12597 bp, 12 predicted proteins | sample ER_DNA_148_FD_194474 | JGI IMG/M metagenome (GOLD analysis project Ga0307291, IMG submission 194474) | Bulk soil microbial communities from the East River watershed near Crested Butte, Colorado, United States - ER_DNA_148 | ecosystem: Environmental > Terrestrial > Soil > Floodplain | place: USA...
GTGGCTGGCCTGAATGTCGCGGAGCACACCGCCGGCACCGATCGTGGCGAGTTGTTGATCATCACCGATCAGCCGGACGCTGCCGCCGCGGCCGATGATGAACTGGACGGCGGCGTCCAGGGAGAGAGTGTCGGCCATCCCGGCCTCGTCGATGATCACCAACGTGGACCGGCCGATGCGTTCCGCCCAGTCGGCCAGGTCAGCGTGGTGGATGGACCAGGTGAGCTTCGCTAACGTTTCCGCCGATGCGCCGGTGGCGTCGCGGAGTTGCGCAGCTGCGGCGGCGGACGGGGCCAACCCGAGCACCTGGCCGCCGCTGTCGCTCCACGCCCGAGCGAGGGTGCGCATAGCGGTGGTTTTGCCGGCACCGGCCGGGGCGATGGCCAGTTGCAGCCTCGCCCCGGAGGTGCACATGGCACGAACCAGAGCGGCCTGTCCCGCATCTAAGGCATTCCCGTTGGCGGCCGATTCGAGTAGCGCCAGCTTCACAGTGGCGGCATCCGCAACACGCCCGTCGGTGCGGCCCGCCGTCGCGACGAGTCGCTGTTCGGCGGCCAGAATGCGGATGGAGGTGTACAGGTCGGATCCGGCAACCGTGTAGACACTCGAACCATCGGACCGACGCAAGACCGCCGGCTCGCTGATGCCGTCGTCTGGGCGCGTCAAGGAGATCGACCTGGTCTGCAGCACCTCACCGACGAGCAGCTCCACCAATTGATCAACCTGGTCAGTGGGCACAGCCGCTGACCGGATGTGGCGCTGTGCTTCGGCGTGGACATGCCAGCTTTGCCAGGTCGAACGGTGTTCCTCCACCGCGGCCAGCACCTTCTCCGCGGTCGCCGTCAACCACTTCGCATTTACGGCAGCGCTCGGCGCGGAGCTGGGGTGGAGGGCGTGGGTGATCATGGCTTGGACCGCTTCAGGTCCGCCGAGGGTTTCGGCGGACTGCGTGTGCCAAGCGGCGCGTTGCTCGGCTAGGCTGCGGGGTTCGTGTTTGGCGTCCCGGGTCTCCAACGTGGCCTGCTGCGCCAACTGCAATGCCTCCACCGGCGTCGGCGGCCGACCATGATCACGCTGAAACCGGGCCGCCAGCTCACCCTGCCGAATCGTGATCAACACCCGCCGGGTAGACCACCGCTGGTTCAAGGCAGGGTCAACACCGACAATCTCCCGCACCGGCCGCTTACCCGGCTCAGTGTCGGGCCGATCGGCGAACCGCACCCCCAGCCGGTCGTGGAGATGGTGTTCCAGAGCGGTGTTGTAGGTTTCCGACGCCGCCACCGTGGCTTTGAACAGCACCCGGCCGTCGATGGACAGCCAGCGTCCGTCGAGGGTTTGCACCTTATTCGCAACAGCGACATGGGTGTGCAGATCCGGGTCACCCGCACGCGAGTCGCGATGCGTGAACGCCGCTGCCACCAGGCCGATCACGTCGACCTGCCGGACCCCGTTCCTGCCCTGCCGGGTGAACAGTGCGTGACGTTCGATGAAGCTCAACGCATCCTGCACGGCATCCTGGTGCGCAATCTCGATCTGTGCAGCGGCGCGCGGGTCGGCGACCGCCCACAAGCTCGACACCGACTTGACCGGGGAGAAGGTCAAGTCATAGCCCGCCACGGTCTGTGTGCGGGGACGCGACTGCTTGGCGATGGTGGCGGCGATCTCGCGGGCATCGATCGGATCGCGGCCCTGCAGCTTTCGGAAGAACTCTTGCGCCACCTCTGTACGGACATGCGCCCGATCGGTCGCGGAGATTGGCTCCCCCGCTAGCTGTCCGGCCGCTGCCTGCCGGGTGCCAATCCTCTTCGCGACCTCGACCCGGAAGGGACTGACATCGGCGGCGTAAACCTTGAACGGCGCACCCAACCGGGTCGCTACCTTCACATTTGCGTCGGTCAAGTCAGCGGTCTCAAGTTGCTCCAACCGCTGGGTGGCGAGGGGATGCAGGCCGGCGCCGAACAGAGCCCGCATCTGCTCCGCCGTCACCGCATCACCGGCGCTCAGCCCGTCGATGCCAGCCAGGCCGGAGCCGATCCATGCTCCCGGAATCTCTCCGCGTTCGGTGTAGTAGGAGGCCAGCCCGACATGGCCTCTCTCGGTGGCATCGAATGCGGCTACCTGCCGGGTCAGATAGTCGTACCCCGACCCGGCGCTGAGCTTGTGGATGCTCATGGTCACAACCACTGAAGGCGAACCGAGTCAGGCTCGCGGTCAGCTGAGCCGCGGGAAGTACCGACGATGCAAAAAGGTGTGTCGCACATGGAATTTCTGTAATCGATTGGGGGTACGCAGAACGGATCGATGACTGTCGCGGTAACCGGTGCGGTGCTTAGAGTGGCTTGCGGCCGTAAGGGTTTCGTCTTCGGGTCACTGGAGGGTGATGGGTCATCGGCTGGTGTGTCGGGCGGCGATGATCTGCAGGCGGCGCGACGGCAGCGGGCTGACCGGGATCGGCGACACTGCGGCAGTTCCAACATCCAGGGGGTGCGGTCGAGGTGCTCGAGGGCCTGACCGTGTTCGATCCGCGGTAGCGGCGAGCCGCGGGCGGGGACCACAGGTGGGAGCGCACCGGGTTGACCCGGGCGCCGCCGATCGTCAGGTGGATCAGATCCATGCTGGCCCAGAAGTACACGACCTGCGCGAAGCGATATCGACACTCGCCTCATTGGCGGCCCATTGCGATGCGCATTTCGGCCTCGGTGTCGGTGATGAGGTCTCCGCTGAGGTCGAGTGCGTGACGTTGCGGAGCTCCGGTGAACTTGAATGGTGCCTCGTCGTCGGGGGTGATGGGTGAGCCGGGGTTGGCGCCGCAGCTCAGTCCGCCGGGGTTGAACGCTGAAGCGTCGCCTGTCGAGCCGGCCAGCCTGCTCATCCGCCAAGTGTGGAGAGGGCTTAGGACGCTTTTGGACTATGCCGGCCGCAAGATCAGGCGCTGGTTGGAACCAGTACGGTGATGAGGGTCTCGACTCGCCGCCGGATCTCATCCCTGATCGGCCGCACGGCTTCGACTCCTTTGCCAACGGGGTCCTCGAGCACCCAGTCCTCGTAGTGCGTACCGGGGTAGAACGGGCAGGTGTCGCCGCAGCCCATGGTGATCACGACGTCAGAGGCCTTGACGGCTTCAGCGGTGAGGATTTTCGGCTGCTCAGGGGCGATGTCGATGCCGACCTCGGCCACGGCGGCTATCGGTACCCAGAGCCCCGGACGGCACAGCCCATTCGGTCCGGTGGCCCCCGATAGCCGCCTTCGACCGCTAAAGGCAGTTGATCGCCTGCGCTACAGATTTGGCTTAGGGGTCTCGTACAGCCTTCGCATCAGGGTTTGACAGTTGTCCCCAGGTCAAGTCCGCGGCTGGACATTGCCTCAAGTGGGCTGAATGGTGCGCAGGGATAGTGATTGATCGTCAGCGGAGGAACGCGGTGATGGAGACGCAGATGGGCGCAGCACCCATCCCCGCTTCGGCGGGAGCTGTGGCGGAGGTCGCGGCCCGCGAGCGCTACCTCAACCCGGACGAGGCCGCCGAGTACCTGAATGTGTCGGTGGGCTTCATCCGCCGGATGGCGTCGGAGCGGCGAGTCCGGCATTACCGGTTGGGGAAGTTCATCCGCTTCGACCCGGCGGACCTCGACGCGTTCGCCGAGGTCAAGGAGCCGCTGACTGGGCCTGACCCGGCGCTGGTCACACAGGTGTGGCGACGGAGCCGGAGGCTTAGCTGATGGCCAACCGCCGGTACTTCGGTTCGATCCGCAGGCGCGAGTCCGGACGTTGGCAGATCCGCTACCGCACTCGCGACGGCGTTCGGGTTGCCTGGCCGGAGACCTACGCCCGCCGAGCCGAGGCTGTCAGAGTGTTAGCGGAACTGGAGCGGCAGTCGCAGGTTGCGGGCAACTGGCTGGATGTCGCCGGCAGCAAAGTCTTGTTCGCCGTCTACGCCGAGGAGTGGATCAACCAGCATCCTCGCCTCCGGCCGCGCACAGCCGACGTCTACCGTTCGCTGATTCGCCGGCACCTCGCCCCCGCGCTGGGCCAAGTGGCACTCGGTCAGCTCGACACCGCGACGGTGCGTGAGTGGCGCGCGGGGCTACTCGAGGCCGGGGTGTCAGCCACGATGGTCGCTAAGTCGTACCGCCTTCTGCGCGCGATCTTGAACACGGCCGTCACCGAGGACGAGTTGATCATTGTCAACCCGTGCCGGATCAAAGGCGCGGGCGAGGAACGGGCCACCGAACGGCCGGTGCTGACCCTCGACCAGCTCTACGCCCTTGTCGATCTGATGCCAGATCGGTGGAAGGCGTTCCTGCTGCTCAAGACCTTCGCGTCGCTCCGCTGGGGAGAGATCACCGCGCTCACCCGGAATGATCTTGATCTGGAGCGACGCACCGTCCGCATTCGCCGACAGTTGCTCAGGGTGCCCGGCGGCCTTCAGCTAGGACCGCCGAAATCGAGGGCCGGAATCCGCACGGTCTCCTTTCCGGCCGGCATCCTGCCCGAGCTCCAGCGCCACCTGGACACCTACTCTCTCGACGGCCCGGACGGGTTGGTGTTTGTCAACGAGCACGGGCAGCCGTGGCATCGCGGAAACTTCAATCCCGCAGTCGGCTGGCGGCAAGCCCGCGAGCAGATCGGGGTCCCTAACCTCCACCTCCACGACCTACGGCACACCGGTAACACGCTGGCCGCTCAGTCGGGTGCCAGCCTGCGTGACCTGATGACCCGTATGGGACACGACTCACCCGCTGCTGCCCTGATCTATCAGCACAGCAGCCGGGTGGCCGACGAGGCGATCGCGGCAGCCCTCGACGCCCGGCTCACGGAGCGCAAATCGCGGCCGGCCCCGAAGGTCGTGGGGCCCGCGGAGGGCCCGACCGAGCCGCAGTTGATCGCCGTTGAGCCGGGACGTTCGCGAAAAAGGGCCTCTGATCAGGGGTAATCCTCTGGAGCGGATGACGGGAATCGAACCCGCACTGTCAGCTTGGGAAGCTGATGTTCTGCCATTGAACTACATCCGCAAGCGAATGGCTCGCCGCTGGAGTCTAGCGGATGCGCTTCGATTGGCTCAGAGCAGACGATGTAACCCAAGGCAGCAGGCGGTTCCGAGATAGCGGGCACCGACTGAACTTCGATCCAGAAAAGGAAGGACTCAAATGACACTCGGATTTGGCCAGGTCGTCATCGATTCACAACGTGCTGACGACATCGCAGCCTTCTGGTCAGCCCTGCTGGAGCGCCCCGTGCTGGACGGGGCCAACCAGTTCTTCGCGATGATCCCAGCGTCTGAGGACCGCAGCTTCCCTGCGTTGATGTTCCTGGCGGTACCCGAACCGCGTCAGAGCAAGAACCGAATGCATCTCGACCTGGTGGCAACCGACATTCAGGCGGAGGTGGAGCGGGCGATCTCCCTGGGCGCGACGAAGGTCGCCGAGTTCGATGAGTATGGGACGAGATGGACGACCATGACCGATCCGGAAGGCAATGTCTTTGACGTCGGGTTGCCGCCCTCCCGCGGCTGAAGCTTCGGTTAGGCCCCTCGCCGCTTGTGGTAAATCCCGGAATCCCCTGACGTCGCCTGAGGCAGCCCTGGAAGCGTTGCCGAGCTCTGGGCCTACTGATCAAGGCCGGACTAGCTTGGGACCATGACCGATCGCGCCCCGGAACCTACCAATGTTGGCCCCGTTGCCGGTGGCAACCTGCGTGCGTCAGATGCCGACCGCGATCAGGTCGCCACCTTGCTAAGCACTGCGTACGCCGAGGGCCGGCTGACCCGCGAGGAGCACGATGAGCGAGTCGACCAATTGATGGCAGCCAAAACCTTCGACGACCTCATCCCGATCACTCGCGATCTTGTCGTTGTCGGCTCACGCGCGCCGGTCGCTGCCCCGCAATCCGCGAGCCATTTCACGATTGATGCCACTGGACAGGACCTCCAGCCCGACAAGATGATTGCGATCTTCGGCGGAGTCACTCGCACCGGCAGGTGGCGAGTCCGTAAAAAGATTCAGGCGTTCGCCCTCTTCGGCGGCATGGATCTCGATCTTCGCGATGCGGTCTTCGAAGCCCCCGTGGTGGAGATTGCAGGTTTCTGGTGCTTCGGAGGACTCGACATGAAAGTGCCGGAAGGCATTGACGTGCGAGACCAGACTGCGGGAATCTTCGGCGGTACCGACGTCCGCGATATCGGCGACCCGGCGCCGGGTGCGCCGACCCTGGTGATCAAGGGAGTAGCGCTATTTGGCGGAGTGTCGGTGCGAGGGCGCAAGGGGACTAAGAAGCCGAAATAGACGGCTGCGTGGATGCGACACGTAGCCTGAACCTTGCTATGGACGAACTGTTTGCGCCCCCGGCGTACGAGTGGAAACGGCTATCTCCGAAATACCGCTCAATGCGCATCCTGACCAGTCTGGTCGTTCCGCCCATCCTCTTCACCATTCCAGCCCTGATCGTCGGAGTCACCTCGGGCAAGTGGTGGATCGCTGGTCTGATCTGGGCCGCCGCTGTAGTGATCGTGATCATCAGGCTGGCATTTGTCACTCGCAACTGGCGCTCTTGGGGCTATGTGGAACGAGATGACGATCTCTACATCACGCACGGCGTCATGTTCCGAAACTTGATAGCAGTGCCGTACGGCCGCATGCAGCTGGTCGAGGTCGAGTCCGGCCCCCTGGAACGCGCCTTCGGTCTTGCCTCGGTCTCATTGAAGACAGCCAGCCCCGAGACTGGTGCTCGAATCCCTGGACTTACTCCGGAGGAGGCCACACGGCTGCGAGACCGGCTGACCGAACTCGGCGAAGCACACGCTTCAGGGTTATGAGCGCCTCGCAGCCGCAGCGTACCTCGTCTGCCGACCCAGACGTCCGCACCGCACCAGGCCAGCCGGCTCCCACCGCCGGACCACTCAAGCCAACCGAGCGGCCGCATCCACTGACTCCGTTTGTCCGCGGTTGGCTGGTGTTCGTTGCTATCGCTATCGGCTGGGGCCGGGAGATCGTTACCAACGCCGGTGAAAACCAGTTCGAGCTTGGAGGCCTACTCTGGATCCTGCCGGTCCTAGCCGTGGTCGTACTGCTCGCGGCCACTGCCGGGTTCATTTCCTGGTACTTCACTCGATTCGTCATCGACGATGAGGAACTACGCATCGACACCGGCGCGATCTTCAAGAAATCGACCAAGATTCCTTTTGAGCGGCTGCAGTCGGTCGACATTGTGCAGCCCCTGGCAGCGCGGATCTTTGGACTGGCCGAGCTGCGGCTCGACGCGGGCAACAGCACCACCAAGTTGCGCTATCTGACCCGCAGCAAGGCGTCTCGATTCCGCGACTATCTGCTCACCCGCGCCCACGGTTACCAGGCGAGCATCCACGATCTTGATCAACAATCAGTGGCGAGTATCTTTACCGACCTAGGAGTAGCTGATCAGCCGCTCGTTCAAGTCTCGCCGCAACGGCTCATTGTGAGCTTCCTGCTGTCAACGGAGTGGCTGATTCCGGCAGCTATTTCGATCATCATTCTGGTCGGAACCACCGCTTTTCAGATGGTCCCACTCGCGCTGGGCGCCTTGATTCCATTGCTCATCGGCATGCTGTCACTGATCTGGCGGCGGGTGATCGGAATGTTCAACTTCACTTTGGCCGAGTCGCCGCGGGGACTTCGGATCACCCGTGGCTTGACCAACTTGACGAGCCAGTCGGTGCCGATCAACCGCGTACAAGGTGTCAAGACCAGTCAGCCGCTGCTCTGGAAACCGCTGGGCTGGTATCGGGTAGACATCGACATCTTGGGCCACGCCCACGAGGACGGCGAAAACAGTGAGTCGACTGCGTCCAGCGTGCTGCTGCCAGTCGCCAGCCGCGATGAGGTCGAGCTCGCTCTGGCACGCGTACTGCCGGGTTTCGATCTTGACCGCATTGAACTCCAGCCCTCACCCAAACGCGCTCGATGGCTACGGTGGTTCGACTTCTGGACGCTGCACTATGGCTGGGACGACCGCACCTTGATCACCGAGCATGGCTGGATCACGCATGTACGCGACGTCGTGCCGCATGCCAAGACCCAGTCCGTACGCATCGAACAGGGTCCGCTGCAACGGTTGCTCCGGCTGGCCGACGTCCATGTCCACACACCGCGCGGGCCAGTGAACGCCGTTGCCCACCAGCTTGACGATCACGCTGCGCGGGAGTTGGCACTGAGCCAGCTGGATCGGGCTCGAGCCGCCCGCGCTGCGGAGCGAGAGCATCGTGCGGTCAAAATGGTGCGCGGAGATGATCATGATGGCGATGCCGAGCTGCTAGCGGGGTTCGGCATCGGTCGTGATCAACTTCTTGGCTCCGGAAGTGAGAGCGAGGTATTCGCTCTTGATCATGAGCGGGTGCTGCGGCTCTATCGGAGTCGACATGAGGCTCCGCGGCAGACCGCCGCGCAGCTGCGGGCACTTTACGCCAGCTGGCACGGCATCGACATTGGCGTCGAGTTGCCGATGATCATGGAGGCGGGTGACTACCGCGGGCGCTTCTATACCGTCGACCGCCGCTTCTCTGGTCGGAATTTCTCAAGCTGGCTGCAACAAGCTGATATCGCCCAACGCCGCCCGGCGTTGATCAGCTTTTTCGACGCGACCGAGCGGCTGCAGCATCTGCAGAGCCCGGTGCCCGGTTTCGCGCGATTGGTCGGCGATGGGACACCACAGCAATTCGGCACACTTGGAGAGCTGCTCAGCAATATGCTCATGGGCCCTGTGCAGGCCAGCCGAGCTCGGCTGGAACGCGATGTCCCTGGTGTTAGTGAGGTGTGGAACCGGCTGCACACCGACCTCGCTCAGCGCTCGGTCGCGCCGGCGCTGGTACACGGCGACGTATGCCCGCCTAACGCGTACCTAAGCCAAGGTCCACAGGGTCCAGTCGTCACCGGAATTGGTGATTTCAGTCCGCACACGCTGAACGCTGACCCGCTCATGGATCTGGCAGGCGCGGTGATCTTCCTGGAGCTTGAGCCGTACGCCGAGGCACCGGCGGATGCTGCCTGGCTGCAGGCTGTCGCCGTGGAGCGGCACGGACGCGACATCGTCGGTTGGATTGATGTTTACCGCCGCTACTACGGCTTCTACTTCTCCAACGCGTACGAGTTTGATCCCAATCTGTACGCCTGGTGCTTGCGTCAGCTGGGTCGCTGAACCTTGTCTAGTGACAGCCGGTAGCGGATAGTTGGCGCAGGAAAAGGCGGTGACTGTGAATCTCGAACCTGGTGAGATGCGTACGCTCCAGTTCGGACCGTTCTGGATTTTGAGCGCCATCGCCGGCACATACAACAGATTCAAAAGTTACGAGCTCGAGGCGTTTTGGGACACAGTCGTCGCCGTCGCAGTGCGTACCTCAGGGCCGGCGCGCGACATTCTGACCTCGATGGCCGAAGACCGTTCTGAGCTGTTGCTCGACTTCGAACTCGATGATCGGCCGGTGGTTTCGGGACTGCGACACCTTATGGAGATCCTCGACCGCATTGAGCCAGCAACATCTAGCGACTTTAGGCTCGCGCTCTTGAGAATTGGAGTTGGCATCGCCCGCATCAGGGGCCCGTACGGGCGGACGATCAGCCCAGAGCATGAGCAACTCCTGGAATTGATCGCAGTATTGCTGGAAATGGACTTCGCGCCTCATATTGGTGATGTTCTGGTCTGAGCTAGGCACTCCCCGTGAGAGCCGGATATCGCTAGGCTCCCAGCATGAGCGAAGAACCGGTACGCAGCGCGCCTGTGCTCGGCATCGACATCGGCGGCAGTGGCATCAAGGGAGCACCCGTCGACCTTGCAACTGGCGAGTTCACCACGAAGCGACTTCGCATCACTACTCCGCAGAAATCAACACCGAAGAACGTGGCGGCGGTTGTCGGTGAGATTGTGGACAACTTCTCGAAGATCATTGGCGATGGCCCGATCGGCGTCACGATCCCGGCCGTAGTGACTCACGGCAAGACCCGGTCTGCCGCAAACATCGACGCGTCGTGGATCGATGCCGAGGCCGAGAAGATCTTCGAGAAGCACCTGGGTCGCGACATCTTGCTAGTCAATGATGCGGACGCGGCCGGCATCGCGGAGGTGCACTACGGCGCGGCGAAGGGTCATCCCGGCCTGGTGCTGCTGACGACGCTAGGCACCGGCATTGGTACGGCGATTGTCTACCGCGGCGTCCTCATCCCGAACTCCGAGCTGGGCCACATCGAGGTCGACGGGCACGACGCGGAGAAACGCGCCGCTGCCAGCGTCAAAGAAAAAGAAGGCCTCTCGTACAAGGAGTGGATCCCTCGACTGCAGAAGTACTATGAGCGACTCGAAGCCCTCATGTGGCCCGACATGATCGTGATCGGTGGCGGCGTCAGTAAGAACTCGGACAAGTTCATCCCGAAACTCAAGCTCAATGCCGACGTGGTGCCAGCCAAGCTGCTGAACACGGCCGGCATCGTTGGTGCCGCATGGCTCGCCGCTGACCGCCTGATCCACCCTGACGAGCTCAGGTAACACTCTCCCTGTACCTGCCCGGATCCCGGGCGCCAGAGCCACTTACATGCGCTCCAGTGGCTCGATTCCGAGCATGGTCAGCCCCGAGGCGAGTACGCGCTTGGTGGCCAAGCACAACGCGAGTCGCGAATCACGGACAGCACCTGAGGACTGCAGTACCGGACATTGCTCGTAGAAGATCGCTAGCGCTCCGGACAACTCGTAGAGGTAGTTGCATAGCCGGTGCGGCTGAAGAGTAGATCCGACGTCCTCGACGACATCGCCGAATCGGGTCAGCAACAAGGCCAGCGTTTGCTCTGCCGGCTCCTCGAGCACCAAAACCTTCAACTGCTCGCCATAGCCGCGTGCAGTCGCCTTGCGCAGCACCTGAGTTACCCGAGCATGCGCGTACTGCAAATAGGGCCCGGTGTTTCCGGTTGTCTGCACCATCCGGCCGACATCAAAGACGTAATCCTTGTTCAGGGCATTGGATAGATCGGCGTACTTGATCGCCGCGAGCGCGACCGGCGGTGCAGCCTGCTCCTCGGCAGCGTCCAGCAACGTATTGAGCGTCACCGCCGTCCCCTCGCGAGTCTTGAACGGCTTGCCATCCGTGCCGAGCACCGTGCCAAACGCGACATGCTCGGTGATCACGTCGTCGGGCAAGAACCCAGCCTTGCGGGCTACGGCGAATACCAGGTCGAAATGATCAGATTGCCGGGCATCCACCACATAGATGATCCGATTGGCATGCAGATCACGTACCCGATGCCTGATCGCCGCCAGATCGGTTGCCGAGTAACCGAAACCGCCATCGCTCTTCCGGACGATCATGGGCGCAGCAAAGCCTTCGACGAAGACGCACAGAGCGCCATCGTCAATAACGGTGATACCGGTGCGCTCCAGCTCGGCGACAACCTCAGAGAGATCATCGTTGTACATTGACTCGCCGGCAAGATCATCATCGGTGAGCAACACCCCCAACCGGGCGTACGCCTCATTGAACCCGGCGAGTGAGACGTTGATCAACTGACGCCAAATGTGCCGAGTCTCCTCGTCACCAGACTGCAAGGCGACAACGCGACGCCGGGCACGGTCCGCGAAGTCCTGATCGGTGCGGAAGTGTGAGCTGGCCCGGGCGTAGAGTGCCTCAGCCTCCGGCAGGGTCAATGTCGAAGCGTCAATACCTTCGTCCAGGATCTCCTCCACCAGCATTCCAAATTGGGTGCCCCAGTCACCAATGTGGTTTTGCGCAATCACTTTGTGACCGAGCGTAGACAGAACTCGACGCAAGCAATCCCCGATCACGGTTGAGCGCAGATGCCCAACATGCATTTGCTTGGCTACATTCGGGGCCGAGTAGTCGATCACGACGACTTGAGGATTGGAGGTCTGTGACACTCCTAAATGCGGATCGGCGAGCTGATCAGTAACCACTTGGGCCAAGACGTTGGTACGGAGCCGAAAGTTGATGAAGCCGGGGCCAGCGATCTCGGGCGGCTCGGTCAGGTCAGAAATCTCGAGCTTGGCAACGAGCTGGGCGGCAATCTCACGCGGTGGCTTGCCTTCACTATTGGCCAGGCGCAGTGCCACATTCGACTGGTAATGGCCGAACTGCGGACGGGTGGCAGACCGGAGCTCTGGATCAATACCGGCGACGGCTTCGATCCGGGCGCTTAGCAGCGAAGCAAGGGAAGACACAAGCTGAGATTATTTCACTGCCCTATAGATCTGCCCTATTTATCTAATTGATGCTCGACACCCGGCCGGGCTTATCCATGCCTTCTAGTCATCAGGCGGCTCCTGCCAGCGGTAGATCTGGCCATCGCGCAGCTCCACAGCGACGGGCTCAGCCGGCGGCGCTGCGTTCTGCAACCAATCCAGAATCTTGATCCGTCCACGTAGTCGCGAACCATCGGCGGCCGTCCAGTGCAGATAGGGATGCAGCATCAGACGCAATGCGTCCCAGTCCCGCTCCAGCATCGCCTGATGCGCCGCCTGGACCACGTCCTGCACGAGGACAGTATGGTGCTCCGCTAGGGACTGGGCTGGCAGTTCGGGCACCAATAGCTATGCCGTTCTTCCCCGACAAGTCCGAGTTCCTCGAAGCGGATC
>Ga0307291_1000316_pt1 | contig 12533 bp, 9 predicted proteins | sample ER_DNA_148_FD_194474 | JGI IMG/M metagenome (GOLD analysis project Ga0307291, IMG submission 194474) | Bulk soil microbial communities from the East River watershed near Crested Butte, Colorado, United States - ER_DNA_148 | ecosystem: Environmental > Terrestrial > Soil > Floodplain | place: USA...
CGGGCCGGGACCCACCCTTCGCCGAGGTGTGGTTCAACGGCTGGGAGCACCTGGCCCCGGGCGTCCGCGGCCCGGTGCAGGGCGAGCGGCTCGGCGCCGCCATCCGCCGCCGGCGGCTGCCCTGGAACGCCGCCTTCGACGGCAAGGCCGTGGTGGTACCCGAGGACGGCCCCCTTCCCGTGGTCGACCTGCCCGGCGGCCTGCGCCTGACCCTGCTGTCGCCCTCCCCCACCCAGCTGGCCGCGCTCCAGCCGGTGTGGGAGCGGGAGGTCCGCGACGCCGGGCTGGTGCCCGGGGCACCGCCACGATCCGCGCCGGCCGCCCCGGAGGTCCGCGAGGGCCCGCTGGACCCCGAGAGGCTGGCCGCCAGGCGGTTCAGCGAGGACGCCTCCGAGGCCAACGGCTCCAGCATCGCCTTCCTGGCCGAGCACGACGGCGCCTCGGTCCTGTTCACCGGGGACGCCTTCGCCGGGGTGCTGGCCCGGAGCCTGCGGCGGCTGGCGGCCGAGCGGGGCACCCGCCGCGTGCCCGTCGACGCGCTCAAGCTCCCCCACCACGGCAGCCGCCACAACCTGAGCCCGGAGCTGCTCGAGCTGCTCGACTGCCCCCGGTTCCTGTTCTCGACCAACGGCCGGCGGTACCGCCACCCGGATGCCGTGGCCGTCTCGCGCATCGTCGTCGGCACCTCCGGCGCCGAGCTGCTGTTCAACTACCGCACCCGCTACACCGAGCCGTGGGAGGCGGAGCCGCTCCGCCGCCGCTTCGGCTACCGGACCCGCTACCCTGCCGGCGCCACGAGCGGGCTGACGCTGGAGCTCTAGGGGTGACCGTGGCTGGAGGGGCGGCTGTTCGCTATCTCGCCGGGGCCTGACCGCAGGTGATGTTGGCCGCGGCCGCGGTCACCGCGCCGGCGTGGTCGGAGGCCATGAAGGCGGCCACGTCCCCGACCTCGGCCAGCGACGTCAGCCGGTCCAGCATGGTGCTGCGCCGCAGCCAGGCGAACAGCTCCTCGCGGGTCATGCCGTCCTCGGCCCCGGTGCCGTAGCCGGGGAGGATCTCGTCGGTGACGGCCTCGGGCAGGCCGGTGGTCTGCAGCCAGATGACCCGGACGCCGTACCTGCCCAGCTCGCAGGCCCACTGCCGGCACAGGCTCTCGATGGCGTCGAAGGTCACCCCGGTGCCGCCGACCTCGGGGATGGCCAGCCGGGCGGTGGTGGCGGTGATGGCCATGATCACCCCCGACCCCTGCCTGGTCATGTGCCGGGCCACCGCCCTGGTGGTCAGGAACTGGGCCCGCATGGCGGTGGCGATGGGGCGGGCGAAGTCCTCGAACGGCATCTCGAGCAGCGGGGCGCCGTGGACGTCGCCGTGGCTGACGGCGTTGAAGGACACGTCGATGCCGCCGGCCCGGGCGGCGACGGCGTCGGCGTGGCCGTCGACGGCCGCCTCGTCGAGCGCGTCGACCTGGGCCGTCTCGACCGCCCCACCCTCCTCGGCGATCCCCCGGGCCACCTCGTCCAGGGTGGCCAGGGTGCGGCCGGCGAGGAAGACCCTCGCCCCCTCGCGGGCGAAGGCCCGGGCCACGGCCCCACCCACCGACCCGGCCCCGCCGTAGACCACCGCGTTCTTGCCCTCCAGCAGCACTTCATCCTCCTTCATGGCGAGTACTCGATCGCGCAACGGCAGCATAGAGTGCAGCAGATGACCGACCTGCCCACCGGGACCGTGACGTTCCTGTTCACCGACGTCGAGGGATCCACCCGCCTGCTCCAGACCCTCGGCGACCGGTACGCGGCGGTCCACGACCAGCACGCGGCCATCATCCGCCGGGCCGTCGCCGAGGCCGGCGGGGTCGAGGTCAGCACCCACGGGGACGCCTTCTTCGTCGCCTTCCGCAGCCCGGCGGGGGCGGTCGGGGCGGCCGTGGCCGCCCAGCGGGGCCTGGCCGCCCACGACTGGTCCCCCGGCCCGGCCGTGCGGGTCCGCATGGGCGTCCACACCGGGGAGGGGACCCGGGGCGGGGACGACTACGTCGGCATCGACGTGCACCGGGCGGCCCGGATCGCCGACGCCGCCCACGGGGGCCAGGTCATCGTCTCCGACGCCACCCGCGGGCTCGTCCAGCACGCCCTCCCCGCCGGCGTCTCCCTCCGCGACCTGGGCCCGCACCACCTGCGCGGCATCGAGGACCCCGAGGGCCTCCACCAGCTGGTCGTCGACGGCCTCCCGGCCGACTTCCCGCCGCCCCGGACCCTGGACGCCAGGCCGAGCAACCTGCCGCCGCAGCTCACCTCGTTCGTCGGCCGGGAGGAGGCGATCGCCGAGGTGGAGCGGCTGCTGGACCACACCCGCCTGCTCACCCTCACCGGGCCCGGAGGCTCGGGCAAGTCGCGGCTGGCCCTGCGGGTCGCCGCCGACCTGCTCACCCGCTACCAGGACGGCTCCTGCTTCGTTGACCTCTCCCCGGTGACCGACCCCGACCTGGTCCCGGCGGCGGTGGCCAAGGCCCTGGGGGTCCCGGAGGCGGCCGGGCGCCCCATCCTGGAGGAGGTCAAGGAGCACCTCCGCCACCGCGAGCTGCTCCAGGTGGTCGACAACTTCGAGCAGGTGGCCGAGGCCGGGCACGTGATCGAGGAGCTGCTGGTGGCCGCGCCCAGGCTGCGGACGATGGTCACCTCCAGGGTGGTGCTGTCGCTCCAGGGCGAGCAGGAGTACCCGGTCCCGCCGCTGCAGGTGCCCGACGCCGGACGGCTCCCGCGCGACCCGGCCGCCCTGGGCGCCGTCGAGGCGGTGCGGCTGTTCACCGAGCGGGCCCTGGCCGCCAGCCCGCGGTTCGCCCTGACCGAGGAGAACGCCCCGGTGGTGGCCGAGATCACCGCCCGGCTGGACGGCCTGCCGCTGGCCATCGAGCTGGCCGCCACCCGGACCAAGGTGCTCACGCCCGAGCAGATCCTGTCCCGGCTCAAGCGGCGGCTGTCGCTCCTCACCTCCGGCCCCCGCAGCCTGCCCGAGCGCCAGCGGACCCTCCGGGCCACGATCGCCTGGAGCTACGACCTGCTCGACCCGGTCGAGCAACGCCTGTTCGCGCGGCTGTCGGTGTTCACCGGCGGCTGGACCCTCGAGTCGGCCGAGGCGGTGTGCGACCCGGAGGAGCTGGGGCTGGACACCCTGGACGGGCTGGCCTCGCTGGTCGACAAGTCGCTGATCCGGCGGGTGGAGCCGCCCGGGCGGCCGTCCCGGTTCTCGATGCTGGAGACGATCCGCGAGTTCGCCCAGGAGCGGCTGGAGGCCTCCGGCGACCTGGAGCCGGTCCGGCGGCGCCACGCCCAGCACTTCCTGCGCCTGGCCGGGGAGGCCGAGCCCCACCTGACCGGCGCCGACCAGGGCGAGTGGCTGGACCGCTGCGACACCGAGCACGCCAACATCCGCGCCGCCCTCCGCTGGGCCATCGACCGCGGGGACGCCGGCCCGGCCCAGGCGGCCGCCGGCGCGCTGTGGCGGTTCTGGCAGCAGCGCGGGCACCTGGCCGAGGGCCGCCGCTGGCTCCAGGAGGTCCTGGCCATGCCGTCCGGGCAGGGGCGGACCGCCGCCCGGGCCAAGGCCCTGGCCGGCGCGGGCGGGATGGCCTGGTGGAGCGACCGGGAGGCGTCCCGGGCCCCGTACGGGGAGGCCCTGGCCATCGAACGGGAGCTCGGCGACCCGGCCCGCCTGGCCGTGGCCCTGTACAACCAGGCGTTCGTCGTCGCCGCCGACCACGACCAGGGGTCCGCGGCCCGGCTGCTGGAGGAGAGCCTGGAGCTGTTCCGCCGGGTCGGGGACGAGCCCGGGGCCGCCGGGGTCCTGGCCATGCAGGTGGTCCCGGACGCGATGGCCGGCGCCTGGGACCGGGTGGTGGCCAGGATGGAGGCGGTGGCGGCGATCTGGCGCCGGCTGGGCGACCGCCTCAGCCTGGCCTTCGGCCTGATCTGGCTGGCGTTCGCCTACGGCCGGGCCGGCCGCCCGGCCGACGCCCGCGCCACCGCCCTGGAGGCCCTGGAGCTGTTCCGGGAGGCCGACAACCCCACCGGGACCGCCCTGGCCTTCCTGGACCTGGCGTTCCTGCTGACCTGGGAGGGCCGCCACGCCGACGCCATCCGGATGGCCGGGGTCTCGGAGTCGGTCCGGGAGCGCGCCGGCGGCGGCCCCACCCCCGGGTTCGGGGGCATGCTCGAGGGCGACCCGGTCGCCGAGGCCCGCGCCCACCTCACCCAGGAGGCGGCCGAGCAGGCCTGGCAGGAGGGCCTGGCGATGCGCGTCCCCGACGCGGCCACCCTGGCCCGGGACGGCCCGGCGGCCTGACGCGGCCGGCTTGCCCAGGGCGCGCCGCACCACCTCGGACCCGGCGGGCGGCCGGGTCGGTCATGGGGGCCCGGCGGGCCGGTCCCCGGCCGGGGGGTCGTCGAGGACCTGCTGGGCGACCCTGAAGGCGCGGTTGGCCGCGGGCACGCCGGCGTAGATGGCCACCTGGAGCAGCACCTCCTTGATCTCCTCGGGACTGAGGCCGATCCCGAGGGCCGCCCGCACGTGCATGGCCAGCTCCTCCTCGTGCGACAGCGCGGCCAGCATGGCCAGGGTGATGCAGGAGCGGGTGCGGCGGTCCAGGCCCGGCCGGCTCCAGATCTCCCCCCAGGCATACCGGGTGATGAGGTCCTGGAAGTCGGCGGTGAGCTCGGTGGTGGCCGCCGCCGCCCGGTCGACGTGGGGGTCGCCGAGCACGGCCCGCCGGACGGACATGCCCTGGTCGTGTCGGCGCTGGTCGTCCATGCCGTCACCGTCAGATGGCAAGGAAGGGGGTCTCCTGGGCGCCCTGCAGGCAGATGTCGAAGCGCAGCCGGTCGTCCCCGTCGGGGACGGCGACCAGCCGGGCCCGGGCCGCCGGGTCCTGGATCGAGCACAGCAGGGGGTCGGCGGCGTTGGCGTCGGGCTCGTCGGGGAAGTAGATGCGGGTCACCAGCCGGTGCAGCAGGCCGCGGGCGAACACCGAGACGTCGAGGTGGGGGGCCTCGGTGCCGCCGTCGGGAGCGGGGAGCGGGCCCGGCTTGACCGTGCGGACGGCCCAGCGGCCCTGGTCGTCGGTCGGGCAGCGCCCGAACCCCCGGAAGCCTGACCCCGGTCCACCGGGGGACCACCCCGGCGGTCCCCCGGACCCCCCCGACCCTCCGGGGGACCACCCCGCAGGCCCGCGGGGGTCGTCGGGGTGGGCGAACCGGCCCTGGCTGTCGGCCTGCCAGGTCTCGACCAGGGCATCGGGGACCGGGTCGCCGGCGCCGTCGAGCACCCGGCCGCCGATCCAGCGGGCGCCGGGGGTGACCTCGCCGACCACGTCGGGGCCGTCGGGCCAGCAGATCCCGACCGCGAAGAACGGCCCGATGGTCTGGGAGGGGGTCGGCGGGTGGGTCACGCGTCGTCCTCCTCGTCCTCGAGCGGGGTCGCCTGGCGGCCCCGCAGGACGATATCCCAGCGATAGCCGAGCGCCCACTCCGGCGTGGTCAGGTCCATGTCCAGGCGCGAGACGAGCCGGTCGCGGGCCGCCTCGGGCACCGACCCGAGGATCGGGTCGAACGGGAACAGCGGGTCGCCGGGGAAGTACATCTGGGTGATGAGCCGCTGGGTGAAGGCCCGCCCGAACAGCGAGAAGTGGATGTGGGCGGGCCGCCAGGCGTTGGGGTGGTTCTTCCAGGGGTAGGCGCCCGGCTTGACCGTGACGAACCTGAAGCGGCCCTCGGCGTCGGTGAGGCAGCGGCCGGCGCCGCTGAAGTTGGGGTCCAGGGGGGCCGGGTGGCGGTCGCCGTCGTGGCGGTAGCGGCCGCCGGCGTTGGCCTGCCAGACCTCGACCAGGGTGCCGGGGATGGATCGGCCGTCGCCGTCCAGCACCCGCCCGGCGACGATGATCCGCTCCCCCAGCGGCTCCCCTGGGTGCTGGGCGGTCAGGTCGTGGTCGGCCTCGCCGACCCGACCCTCGCCCAGCAGCGGCCCGGTGACCTCGGTGAGCCGCTGGGGCAGGGGCACCAGCGGCTGGCGGGGGTGGCGCAGCCGGGTCGAGCGGTAGTCCGGGTAGTCCAGCGGCGGGTGGGTTCCGGGCTCCTCGGGGCGATAGCCGGGCAGGCGGCCCTTCAAGGTGTCCGACATGGCGCCGCTCCTTCTCAGGCTTCCAGGACGACGGCCAGGCCTTGGCCGACGCCGATGCAGATGGCGGCCAGCCCCCAGCCGCCGCGGCGATGGAGCTCCCGGGCCAGGGTGCCCAGGATCCGCGCCCCCGAGCAGCCGATCGGATGGCCGAGGGCGACCGCCCCGCCGTTGGGGTTGACCAGCTCCGGGTCCAGCTCGGGCCAGGCGTCCAGGCAGGCGAGGGCCTGGGCGGCGAAGGCCTCGTTCAGCTCCACCACGGCGAGGTCGGCCCAGCCGATCCCGGCCCGGGCCAGGGCCTTGTTGGCCGCCTCGACCGGGGCGATGCCGTACAGCTGGGGCTCGACGGCGTGCACGGCCGAGGCGGCGACCCGGGCCAGCGGCCGCCCACCCAGCCGGTCGGCGGCGGCCCGGTCGCCGACCAGCACCGCGGCGGCGCCGTCGCTGAGCTGGGAGGCGTTCCCGGCGGTGACCGTGCCGCCCTCCCGGAAGGCCGGCCGCAGCCCGGCCAGCCGCTCCACCGTCGTGTCGGGACGGATGCCCTCGTCGCGCTCCAGCCCGGTCCCGGGGACCGGGACCACCTCCTCGGCGAACACCCCCCGCTCCCAGGCCGCATGGGCCAGGCGATGGCTGCGGACCGCGAAGGCGTCCTGGCGGTCGCGGTCGATGCCGAACTTGTCGGCCAGGATCTCGGCGCCCTCGCCCAGCGACACCGTCCACTCGGCCGGCATGGCCGGGTTGACCAGCCGCCAGCCCAGGGTGGTGGAGGCCAGCTGGGCGTCGCCCCTGGCATAGGGCCGCTCCGGCTTCGGCAGCACCCAGGGGGCCCGGCTCATCGACTCGACCCCGCCGGCCAGCACCAGCGACGCCTCGCCCAGGGCGATGGCCCGGCCGGCCTGGATGACCGCCTCCAGGCCCGACCCGCACAGCCGGTTGACCGTCACCCCGGGCACGCCGGTGGGCAGCCCGGCCAGCAGGGCCGCCATCCGGGCCACGTCCCGGTTCTCCTCCCCGGCGCCGTTGCCGTTGCCGAAGACCACGTCGTCGACCGCGGCCGGGTCCAGGGCCGGGTGGCGGGCCAGCAGCGCCCGCAGGACGTGGGCGGCCAGGTCGTCGGGACGGGTGCCGGCCAGGGCGCCGCCGTGGCGGCCCACCGGCGTGCGGACGGTGTCGAAGATGAGCACCTCAGCACTCACGCCTTGCTCCCTTGCAGTCGACGGAGGGTGTCAGGGTCAGCGTCTGCCAGCCCGCCGCCGAGGACAAGGCCGGGACCCGTGGGCGGACCGGGCGCCGGGCCCGCCGGCCGGTCAGCGCTTCCTTGCCCAATCGAAGGACAATGGGCACATGACCGACCACAAGCCACCCGGGATCGGCTTCGGGACCTGGGTCGAACGCCAGATCCGGGAGGCGACCGAGCGGGGCGAGCTCGACAACCTCCCGGGGGCCGGCAAGCCCATCGCCGACCTGGACAAGCCGCACGACGAGCTGTGGTGGGTCAAGCAGAAGCTGCGCCGCGAGCACCTGTCCTGGCTGCCGCCGACGATCGCCCTGCGCAAGGAGGCCGAGGAGGCGCTCCTGGCCGCGGCCCGGGCCGGCTCCGAGGACCAGGTGCGGCGGATCGTAGCCGACAGCAACCGCAAGATCCTGGAGGGCAACCGCAAGGCGGCCTCCGGTCCCCCGCTGAACCTGATGCCCTTCGACGTCGAACGTGTCGTCCGCACCTGGCGTGAGCGGCGGGCCTCGCCCTAGCCGGCCAGCAGGCCGAGCTCGCTGGCCCGGCGGGCGGCGTCGGCCCGGGAGCGGCAGTCGAGCTTGGCCAGGATGCTGCCGACGTGCATCTCGACGGTGCGGGGGCTGAGGAACAGCTCGCGGGCGATCTCCCGGTTGGTGTGGCCCATGGCGACCAGCCGGACGACCTCGACCTCGCGGCGGGTCAGGCCGCCGTTGGCCGCCTGGGCGACCGCCCGCCGGCCCAGGCGCCGGTCGGCCCGCTCGCCGAGGGCGGCGAGGCTGCCGGTCACCCGCTCCGCCAGTGGCCGGGCGCCCAGCCGGCGGGCCGTGCGGTGGGCGGCGACCAGGTGCTCCACGGCCTCCTCGCGCCGGCCGATGCCGGCCAGGGCGGCCGCGGCCCGGCGTTCGGTCTCGGCGCGGTCGAAGGGCACCTCCAGGCCCTGGAGCAGCACCAGGGCCCGGGCGAAGTGGTCGGCCGCCTGCTCGGCGCTCCCGTCCAGCAGCGCCGTCTCGCCCAGGGCGTGCGACAGCGCCGACATGGCCTCGTCCTGGCCGGTGTCGGCGGCGATCTGGGCCAGCGCGGCCGCGCAGGTCCGTGTCCCGGGGCCGTCCCCCGACTCGGCGAAGAAGGTGGTCGCCCAGCGCAGCGGCGCGACCGCGTAGTGCCGGTCCTCGGTCTGCCGCCAGCGCTCGACCATCGACCAGCAGTGCCCGGCCGCCGACCCGGTCGCGCCCTCGGTCTGGTCGACGATGGCCAGCCCCCAGGTCGAGTTCAGCTCCATGGCGGCCAGCTCGATCCGGCGGGCCAGGGTGAGCGACTCCAGCAGCGGCGGACGGGCCCGCCGGGTCTGGCCGCGGAGGCCGAGGATCGAGCCGAGCATGCCGGTGGCCACGGCTCGGGCGTGCAGGGTGGCGTCCGAGGAGTCGATGACCTGCCGGCAGAGGGCGACCGCGCGCTCCCAGTCGCCGGTCTGGCGCAGCACGGCGGTCAGGCAGGCCAGGCACAGCTGGGCGGTGGGCTCCAGGGCGTTGGCCGTGCAGAAGCCGAACGCCTCGTCGTAGGTCTCCTTGGCGGCCGTGTAGTCGCCGGTGTGCTCGAGCGCGTCGGCCAGCCGCTGGTAGATCTCGGCCGCCGGCCCGGCCAGGCCGTGCTCCAGGGCCATGGCCAGGCCGGCCCGGACCTGCTCGACGGCGGCCTGCCCCTCGCCCATGCGCGCCCGGGCGTTGCCCTGGTGGCCGAGGATCCGCGCCTGGAGGTCGACCCGCCCGGCCGCCCGGGCCTGCCGCCCGGCCGTCTCCAGCAGGCCGACGGCCGCCCGGAAGCTCCCGGCCGACCGGAGGTGGGCCGCCGAGGCGAGCCGTTCGGCGGCGGCCTCGGCCGGGAACCCGCCGGCGGTGAAGGCGACGGCGGCCTGCTCCCGGCTGGCCAGCGCCTCCTGCCAGCGGCCCTGGAGCTCCAGGACGGCGGCCAGCCGGCGCTGAGCCGCCCCGAGCGGGAACGGGTCGCCCTCCCGCCGGCGCCCGTCGGCGACCTCGCGCCAGATCGTGGCCGCCTCGGCCAGGTCGCCGGCCAGCTCGGCGCAGCCGGCGAGGCGCCCGAGCACGTCCAGGCGGGCGCCCTCCTCGGCCTCGTCGCGCTCCTCCGGCCACAGCTCCAGGGCCCGGCGGGTGGTCCGCTCGGCGTCCCGGTAGGCGTGCACGGAGCAGAAGGCCTCGGCCGCCACCAGCAGCGACGCCCGGGCCTGCTCGGGCCGCCGGCCCAGCGCCCAGTGCTCGGCCACCACCACCGGGGCGGCGTGGGTGGCCTCCAGCCGCTGGGCCACCGCCCGGTGCAGGGCCACCCGCCGGGTCCAGGGGACCTCGCCGTAGAAGGCGTCGCGGACCAGGGCGTGCCGGAAGGCCATGCGCCCTGGGGCGGCCTCGGCCACGATGCCGTGGCGCAGCAGCTCATCCGGCCATTCGGCCAGCCCGGCCACGGCCGTGACCAGCTCGGGGTCGAAGGTCTGGCCGGCCACGGCCGCCGCCAGGACCGCGGCCCGGGCGTCGCCGGACAGGCCGGCCGCCCGCAGCAGCACGGCGTCGCGGACGCTGTCGGGGAGCGGGACGTCCTCGCCCTCCAGCAGCTCCAGCCCGGACGGGCCGGCCTCGAGCCGGCCGCTGGCGGCCAGGGCCGAGCCGAGCTCGTTGACGAAGAAGGGGACGCCATCGGTGCGGTCGAACAGGGCCCGGCGCAGCGACGGCCCGGCCGCCCCCAGGGTCCGCTCCAGCAGGGCGGCGGTGGCCTCGGCCCCCAGGGGCTCGACGGTCACCTGCCGCAGCCGGCCGGCGCGGCGCAGCTCGCTGCGCAGGCGCCGGATCGGGTGGCCCCTCGGCAGCTCGTCGCTGCGGAAGGCCCCCAGGACCAGCAGGGGCTGGGTGTCGAGGGAGCGGGCCAGGGCGGCCAGCAGCTCCAGGGTGGCGTCGTCGGCCCACTGGAGGTCGTCCAGGAACAGCGCCACCGGACGGCGGGCCGCGATCGCGGCCAGGGCCAGGCGGATGGCCTCGAACAGGGTGGCCCGGTCGCCCTCGGGGGCCGGTGGGCCGAGCTCGGGCAGCAGCAGGGCCAGGTGGGCGGCCAGCGGCCCCTCGACCAGCGGCCCGCCCCCCGCCGAGCGCAGATGGGCGCGGAGCACCTCGACCGAGCCCGGACCCGGCCAGGGCCCGCCGGGCCAGGGAGGTCTTGCCCACCCCGGCCTCCCCGGCCAGCAGGACCAGCGACCCGCGACCGGCCAGGGCCTCGGCCACCCACGCCTGCAGCTGCGCCTGCTCGCGCTCCCGGCCGATGAGGATGAGCTGGTCGTCCACGCCTTATTCTGCGGCGCGGCGCAGGATCGCCGCCACCGAGCGGTCCACGTCGGCCTCGTCGGTCGACCAGTTCGACACCGAGATCCGCATGGCCGCCCGGCCCTGCCAGGTGGTGCCGCTCATCCAGCAGGTGCCGTCCTGCTGCACCCGCTCCACCACCCGGCGGGTGTGGGCGTCGTGGTCGCCGTCGGCGGACAGGAAGCGCACCAGCACCTGGTTGAGGACCACGTGGTTGAGCACCTCGACGCCGTCGCCGGCGGCCAGCCGCTCGGCGAAGCGGGTGGCCAGCGCACAGCAGCGCTCGACCAGCTCGGCCACGCCCCGGCGGCCCAGGGCCCGGATGGCCGCATACACCGCGAACCCGCGGGCGCGCCGGGAGTGGTCGGGGTTGTAGTCGAGCGGGTCGCGCTGGCCGCCGTCGCCGTGGATCAGGTAGCCGGCCCGGATCCCCATGGCGGCCCGGTGGGCCTCGGGGTGGGCGCAGAAGACCAGGCCGGAGTCGTAGGGGACGTTGAGCCACTTGTGGGCGTCGGTGGCCCAGGAGTCGGCCTGCTCCACCCCGGCGACCAGCGGCCGCAGCCGCGGGCTGGCCGCCGCCCACATCCCGAAGGCGCCGTCGACGTGCACCCAGGCGCCATGCTCGTGGGCGAGCCGGCAGATCTCCCCCACCGGGTCCATGGCCCCGGAGTTGACGTTGCCGAGCTGGGCGCACACGATCGCCGGCCCGCTCCCCCGCCCCAGCGCCGATGCCAGCGCCGCCGGCCGCATGCGGCCCTGGTCGTCGGCGTCGACCACCTCGACGGCGGCGCTGCCGACGCCCAGGAACCGCAGCGCCCGGTCGATGGTGCCGTGGCGTTCCTGGCCGGCCAGCACCCGCACCCGTGGCGCCCCCCACAGCCCGTCGGACTCCAGGTCCCAGCCGGCCCGGGCCAGCATCTCGCGCAGGGCGATGGCCAGCCCGGTGAAGTTGGCCATCTGCGCGCCGGTGACCATGCCCATCGACACCCCGGCGGGCAGGCCGAGCAGCTCGGCCAGCCAGGCCCCGGCCACCTCCTCGACGACGCTGGCCGCCGGCCCGAGCACGTACAGGCCGGCGTTCTGGTCCCAGGCCGAGGTGAGCCAGTCGGCGGCCAGGGCCGCCGGGGTGGCGCCGCCGACCACGAACCCGAAGTAGCGGCCGCTGGAGGAGGCGACCACGCCCGGCTCGGCGGCCGTGGCCAGCTCCGCCACCACCTCGCCTGGGTCCAGCGGCCGCTCCGGCAGCGGCCCACCGAGCGTGGCCCGCAGCTCGGCCAGGCCGGCCCGGCCGGCCACCGGCCGCGCCGGCAGGCCCTCCAGGTAGGCCAGGGCTTGGTCGAAGGCCTCGCCCAGCGGCCGCTTCCAGTCGGGCTCGTTCACCGCAGTCGGCTCCTTCGTGCTAGGGCCTGGAGGGCCGGATGTTCTGGTTGACCCGGAAGAGGTTGTCGGGGTCCCACTTGTCCTTCAGCGCCACGAGCCTTGCGTACTTCTCGGCCCCGTAGCCGGCGCGTACCCGCTCTTCGCCCTCGTCAGGCTCGAAGTTCAGGTAGACCCCTCCAGAGGTGAACGGGGCCATCGCGTCTGAGAATCTCCGGACCCAGTCCAGGTGCAGCTCGGTCTGGGCCGGGTCCTGCCAGGCCGCGATGGGGTGGGCCATGTAGGCGGCGTCGCGATGCCCGGCGGCGGTCGCGTTGTCCGCGATCTGGCTTACGGCGCCGCCGTGACGGAACAGGATGGCCTGGGTCGTCGGGGCCGATACCAGGGCGATCTCGGTC
>Ga0307291_1000320_pt1 | contig 12423 bp, 10 predicted proteins | sample ER_DNA_148_FD_194474 | JGI IMG/M metagenome (GOLD analysis project Ga0307291, IMG submission 194474) | Bulk soil microbial communities from the East River watershed near Crested Butte, Colorado, United States - ER_DNA_148 | ecosystem: Environmental > Terrestrial > Soil > Floodplain | place: USA...
GCTCGAGATCATGGGCAACACATCCCGAGGGACAGTGCGGCTGACCGTTGCGCAGGCCCTCGTCACGTTCCTGTCCCGGCAGTATTCGGTAGCAGATGGGCATCGTAGGCGGCTGATCCCGGCCGCGCTGGGGATCTTCGGCCATGGAAACGTGGCCGGGCTGGGTCAGGCACTGGACCAGCTCAGCAGCGAGCTGCCGTTCATTCAGGGCCGCAATGAGCAGGCGCTGGTGCACATGGCATCCGGCTACGCCAAGGCGACGCGACGGCATGCGACCTTGGCAGTGACGGCATCAATCGGCCCGGGAGCGATGAACCTGGTGACCGGAGCAGCCTTGGCGACGGTCAACCGGCTGCCGGTGTTGTTGTTGCCGGGAGACACGTATGCGACCCGGCGGCAGGGTCCGGTATTGCAGCAGTTACAGCATCCCGTCGAGGGAGATGCGTCGGTAAACGATGCCCTTCGGCCGGTGTCCCGATTCTTCGATCGGATCAGCCGGCCAGAGGCTTTGTTGACGGCGTTGCCCGCGGCGATGCGGGTGCTCACCGATCCGGCGAACACCGGCGCCGTAGTGCTGTCCCTTCCGCAGGATGTGCAGTCGCACGCGTACGACTGGCCGGCGGAGATGTTCGACGAACGTGACTGGGTGATCCGGCGGCCGGTGCCAGACCCCGACGAGGTCGACGCTGTCGCCAGACTGTTGGCCACTGCCGAGAAGCCGTTGATCATCGCAGGGGGTGGCGTCATCTACTCCGGCGCCATGGCTGAGTTGGGTGAGCTGGCGGAGGCTGCCGGGATTCCGGTCGCGGAGACGTTCGCCGGCAAGGGCGCGGTGCAACAGCGGGCCTGGTGGCAGCTGGGTGGAATCGGCTTGGAGGGTACGCCGGCCACCAATGAGCTTGCTGCCGAGGCCGACTTGGTGCTCACTGTGGGATCGCGGTTGACCGACTTCGCCACAGCTTCACAGTCGTTGTTCTCCAACCCCGACGTACGGTTCGCGAGCATCAACGTTGACGTACAGGACGCCGGCCGGCTGGGAGCTACCGCGATCGTTGCCGACGCCAAGCGGGCGTTGGGTGCGCTGACCCGGGCGGTCTCGGATTCCGGCATCAAGAGCCCGGACGAATGGCAACGCCAGGTCAGCGCCCGTAATGATCAGTGGCAGGCAGAGCGGACAGCTGCGCTGGATCCCGACACAGCGTTCGACAAGTCGGCTGTTCCGGCCGACTCCGATGTGGTGACCGGCACGGACGCTGTGCTGACGCAAGGGCAGGTCATCGGCCTGCTGCAAGAACACGCGCGGCCCGGGGACACGATCATCGCGGCCGCGGGTGGGCCGCCGGGTGATCTTCAGAAGGTGTGGGACGCCACCGACCGCCGCTACTGCCACCTGGAGTTCGGGTTTTCCTGCATGGGCTACGAGATCCCGGCCGCGCTCGGCGTACGCCTCGCCGTTCCCGACCGAAGCAAACGAGTGCTCTCGTTCATCGGAGACGGCACGTTTCTGATGGCTCCGACCGAGCTGGTCACCGCCCTTCAGGAGCGGCTGCCGGTCACTGTCGTGATCTCTGAAAATCACGGCTACCAGGCGATTCATCGGCTGCAGATGTGGCGCAGCGGACGGGAGTTCGGCAATGAGTTCCGTTATCGCGACGATGCGCTTGCTCTCGGCAACGGCGAACCGGAGGGCAAGCCGGCCCGGCTCGAGGGCGACTACCTGCAGGTGGACCTCGTCCAGATTGCCAGCGGCTTAGGCGCCCGCACAATCCGTGCGACTACCGCTGCCGAGGTTCGTGATGCGCTGACCGACACTCGCGATCACGATGGACCGGTCGTCATCGTCATCCCCGCCATCCCGCATGCCGAGCTGCCCGGCGCAGGTGTCTGGTGGGATGTGGCCCCTGCTGAGGTCTCCGACCAGGAATATGTTGCCCAACTGCGGGCCGAGTACGAAGCGGGCCTCGCCTCCCAGCGGTGGTTCGGATGACCACGGCTATCGATACCGCTGCAAGCGTCACGTCTCCCTTGAATCGCGGCCGGCTACGCAGCAGCCTCGCTGCGGGCCAGCCCAATGTGGGCACCTTTGTGGGAGCGGCCTCGCCGGTCACGGCGGAAGTGTGTGCCGCAGCCGGCGTCGACTGGGTATTACTTGACCTCGAGCACGGCGCCGGCGGCGAGGAGCAGGTCGGTCCGGTCGTCGTCGCGGCGGGCGCGTACGGGGTGCCGACCGTGGTCCGGGTCGAATCTGCGGAGCGGATTCGGCTCGGCCGTGTGCTTGACCAAGGCGCTGCCGGCGTCATGCTGCCCCGGCTGGACAGTGCGGAAGAAGTCGCGGCGGCGATACGACACCTGCGCTATCCACCAGAGGGAGATCGCGGTGTGGCCACCTACAACCGAGCATGCCGCTTCGGCCTCGACCCATCTGCCCTTGACAGCGCCAACAGTGAAGTCTTGGCGGTCGTGCAGATCGAGTCGGCCCGCGCGGTGGAGCAGGTGACCGAGATTGCTGCGCTGGACGGTGTCGATGTCTTGTTCGTCGGCCCGCGCGACCTGAGCCATGACCTAGGGGTGCCCGGCGACGTGCAGGCCCCGCGCTACCTGGAAGCTCTCGACCGGGTGCGCAGCGCTGCGCAACAGTTCGGCAAAAGCTGCGGGCTGCTCGTGCCAAACGGGGCGGCAGCGGCCGAGAAGCGTGCGCAGGGTTGGACCTTCGTCGCGGTCGGCTCCGACTCCACGCTGCTGGCCACCGCCCTCACCGCGGAGCTTGGCCGCGTCCGGTCGAATGCGCGCTGAGCTCGTCGAAGCGCGTGCCCTTCGACGAGCTCAGGGCACATCATCACAGGAGAATTCATGACCAGTAATGGCGGCACACACGATGACATTGGCATCGGCCTGATCAGCGTCGGCTGGATGGGCAAGCTGCACACCAGGTCGTACCAGGCACTTCCGTACGTCTACCCGGAGTTGGGTCTGCGGCCTCGCCTGATGCATGCCGCGGATACCGCACCTGACCGGGCCGAATACGCGAGGGACGTCCTCGGCTATGCCAAAGCAAGCACTGACTATCGCGAGGTGCTCGCTGACCCGGACATCGACGTCGTTTCGATCTGCGCACCGACGGGTCTCCATCGGGAGATCGGCGTTGCAGCTGCCGAGGCCGGTAAACCGTTCTGGATCGAGAAGCCGGTCGGACGTGACGCGAAGGAAGCGGCCGACGTAGCCGCGGCCGCTCAACATGCTGGTGTCGTGACCTCGGTCGGCTACAACTACCGCCATGCCCCTGCAGTGGAGCACGTACGCGAACTTGTCATGAACGGTGAGCTCGGCCGGATCACCAACGTTCGCGCGGTCTTCTTCAACGGATACGCCTCCGAACCGAAGGGCGCACTGTCATGGCGGTTTATCCGAGACCTCGCCGGTTTCGGTGCCCTCGGTGACTTGCTGAGCCACGTCGTCGATCTTGTGCAGTATCTGCTCGGGCCGATCAGCGACGTGACCGCTTTGACTAGCACGATCTACACCGAGCGACCGATTCTCCCCATGGGTTCTGGCACCCACTTCGCAGTCATCGAGGACGGCGAGCTGGCACCGGTGGAAAACGACGACTATGCGGCGGCGCTGGTGCGTTTCGCACCCGACTCCCGGGCGGCCGGAGCAGTGGGCACGCTGGAGGCTTCTCGGGTCATTGTTGGACCTCAATGCGGCATCGGCTTCGAGATCTATGGCACCGAAGGCTCGGCCACCTGGAACTTCGAGCAGATGAACGAATTGCGGATGTGCCTAGGTCGAGGAGGCCCGCACTTCGGCTACACCACCGTGCTCGGCAACTCACACCTCGGCGACTATGCACACTTTCAGCCGGGTCCGGGCACCAGCATGGGCCACGACGATCTCAAGGTCATCGAGGCGAAGAAGTTCCTCGTCGCGGTGACCGGTGGCGAGCGTCGTAATTCCACTGTCGACGACGCACACCATGTGGCCGAGGTCATCGCCGCCGCCGCCGCCTCGAGCGAGCGCGGCACGTGGCAGCAAGTCCCAGCAGTTCCGGCTGCCACATTCGGCGGCAACAGGGCCGTACCAGCCACGGCAAGCGGGTGAGGTCGTGACCGTCGACCGTCCGGTGGTTGTGGCACTTGGTCCCGTCGATCCGGCGCTGGTCACTCGTGTCCTCGGCGATGAAATCCTGTTCGTCGCCGATCCAAGCGAACAGCACATTGCCAGCGCTATCGGCGCCATCGTACGGGCCGATGCCGTCGTGGATGCCGCGTTTCTTGCTCGCGCGCCGCGGCTGCGCGTCCTCGCACGCACTGGTGTCGGCGTCGACCACGTCGATCTCCAAGCGGCCACCGCGCGAGGCATCCCGGTCGTGATCACGCCGGGCAGTGGCACACGAGCTGTGGCCGAGGGGGTGTTCGCACTGGCTTTGCATCTGGTCAAGCGATTACGTCCATTCACCGATCTCGTCCGGAACGGCGGATGGGCGGAGCGCAGCCAGATTGTCATGGGCGATCTGGACGGCGCCGCGCTTGGCATTATCGGTTACGGACGGATCGGGCGGCGGGTCGGCGAGCTTGCTACAGCCTTCGGGATGAACCTGCTGGCGTACGACCCCTTCAGCGCACCGCCGCCGGAGATTGCGTCCGCCGACGTATCGGCGCTCGCCTCCGCAAGCGACATCGTGACGCTACACGTACCACTGACCGAAGAAACCCATCACCTGGTCGACAGGGCATTTCTGGATCGCGTACGGCCGGGAACGATTCTGATCAACTGCGGCCGGGGCGGGTTGGTCAATCTCGACGCCGCCCTCGCGGAACTCGAGTCCGGGCAGCTCGGCGGCGTGGGACTCGATGTGTTCGAGAACGAACCGCCGGAGCACCACGCCCTGTTCGATCACCCTGACGTCGTACTCACACCGCATCTGATGGGAATGTCGCGTCGCGCCGCGGCTGCCACGTTCGTCGACGCCGCGCGCGGCATCGTCGATGTACTCGCGGGTCGCCAGCCGGCGGCAGTGGCGAACCCCGACTCGGTCGCCGAGTACGAGGAGGTGCGGATCCGGTGATCAGCGAGCAGGCGAATCGTCCAGAGCACAAGATCGCCGGCGCGCCAATCTCCTGGGGTGTCTGCGAGGTGCCGGGCTGGGGCTACCAGCTGGGTCCTGATCGAGTGCTCAAAGAGATGCGCGAGGTGGGCCTCATGGCCACCGAGCTCGGACCCGACGGCTTCTTGCCGCGCGAGCCGGCGGCGATGGCCAGTGTGTTGTCCCAACATGGGCTGCAGGCTATTGGCGGGTTCACGCCTTTGCTCTTGCACGTGCGGGAACATGACCCGGTGCCCGAGGTAGACCGCATCCTCGACGGCTATGCGGCCTCAGGGGCACAAGTTCTCGTGCTGTCAGCCATTACCGGCTCGGCCGGCTATGACACCCGGCCGCAGCTCGATGAGGCGGGGTGGAAACGACTGCTCTCCAACCTTGATCGGGTGGCCAAGCTGGCTGCCGAAAGAGATATCAGGGCAGTACTGCATCCGCACGTCGGCACCATGATCGAGAAAGGGGATGAAGTGCAGCAGGTGCTCGACGGCTCGTCGATCTCCTTGTGCCTGGACACCGGTCATCTCCTCATCGGTGGAACCGATCCCGCCGAGCTGGCGCGACAAGCGCCGGAGCGGATCGCGCATCTGCACTTGAAGGACGTCGACTCAACGATTGCGGCGAGGGTACAGTCCGGCCAGCTCACCTACGGCGAGGCGGTGAAGCAGGGAATGTATCGGCCACTCGGTCAAGGGGATATCGACGTGCCCGCCATTGTCGAACACGTGCGAGCACACGGTTACAAGGGCTGGTACACCCTCGAACAGGACATGATCCTCACTGAAGAACCCAAAGACGAAGGGCCGGTCGCGGGTGTCCGGGCCAGTATCGAATATCTGCAGACCGTATTCGGTCAATTGCCTGAACTTCCGCGGGCCGGGTCCAGACGAGCCGCATCCGCACGTTCTTGAGTTGCTCGCTGAAGGCGTCAAGAAAGACGGATTGCGGCTCCGCCACCTTTAAGACGCAGGTGGGATGTTCTGGTTGATGTGGAAGAGGTTGGTCGGGTCGTAGCGCTTCTTCACCCGAGCCAGCCGGTCGTAGTTGCCGCGATACGACGCCCGAATCCGCCCTTCACCCTCATCTTCCATCATGAAGTTGATGTATCCGCCTCCCGCCGAGGTGGAATGCAGCTCTTCCCAATACCTGCGTGTCCACTCGGTCATCCGTGGCAACTTCTCATGGTCGGGGTCGACCCCGACGATCACACCGGCCCAGCCGCCGCCACGGTAGGCGAACGCGGTCGCATCCTCGGGAACCCGCGTCACCGCGCCGCTGATCGGGTAGAGGTGCATGCCGGACTGTGGCGTGGGGATGGCCTCGCCATACCGCCTGTGCACAGCGATCGCCTCGTCGGTGATCTCGGTGAAGAAGTCAGCCTTCCAGTACCACTGCAGCCCCTTCGGGTACAACGCGTCGAATGCGCTCTGCAGCACCGCGTACGGCATCGGCTGCAGCCCGACCAGAAGCGGCGAGCCGAACTCCCGCACCGCAGCGAGAACCTCGTCGCCCTTGTCGTGTCCCCCGGTGTAGCACCAGACGATGCCGCATGTCTTGCGTCCCCACAGCTCCTCGGGGAAGGGAGGCCCTGAGGGAATGACGATGAGTCCGATCCAGCCGCTGAGCTCCTCCGGAAGCGCGGGCAGCAGTTCGCGGTACCAGCGGAAGACTTCCTCGGTGTCGGCAATGTCGTAGAGCACTGGGCCGGCAATGACCGTTCCGTTATCACCGATCTCATGGCACCTGAAGGTGAATGAGGTCACGACACCGAAGTTGCCACCGCCGCCGCGGAGTGCCCAGAAGAGGTCAGGATGCGAGTCCTGGCTGGCCGTGACAAAGCTGCCGTCAGCAAGTACGACGTCGGCAGAGAGCAAGTTATCGATGCTGAGGCCAAACCTCCGTGACAGGTAGCCCAGTCCACCACCCAGGGTCTGTCCGGCCACTCCGGTTGACGCGATGAACCCGGAGGGGGTCGCCATGCCGAACGCACCGGTGGCGTGGTCGATATCGCCCCAGGTGCAGCCGGCATCGACCCGCACCGTGTGGGCTGCGGGGTTCACAGTCGTACTGCGTAAGCCACCCAAATCGATCACAAGTGCGTCATCCCAGACACCCAAGCCGCCGGCGTTATGCCCTCCGCCGCGGATGGCGAGTGTCATGTGGTGCTCTCGTGCGATGTTGATGCAGGCGATCACATCGGCGACGTCAGCGCACCGAACCAGGGCAGCCGGTCGCCGGTCGACTGCTCCGTTGTAGACGGCCCTGGCCTCGTCGTAGCCCGAGTCTGAGGGAAGCGTGAGGGTGCCCCGTACGGCAGCCGCGAGCTGATCCAATGGGAGATCTGTAGTTGGCGAGGGTGCTGTTGTAGTCATGTCACATGACGTTAGGGGTAGCAGCGTTCGCGCAGCGTTCGGTTCATCGCCGAGGCGAAAGAACGCTGTCCTCGACACCCGCGCCGATTTCAGCCAGGTCGTGCTCGCAGCGTGCCTGCAACACCCGGCTGTGCTGGTTCATCGCAAGGATTGCGGCCTGGCGCAACATTGGCACAGCCGCATCGCGACTCAGAAGTCCTGCCCGGGCGCGAAGGATTTCCGGCATCCACCATCGCTCGTCGTGCTGCTCGGCTTCTGCAAGAGCCGCGTCGAGGATCCCGCGCGCGGCTGCGGTGTCGCCTTCCTGGATCATCACGTCGGCCAACAAATACAGCCAGTACGCCATGCGCGCGTTCTGGCCGGCCGACCGAAGCTTGTCTATTCCCTGTTGGATGCGAACCGCACCGTCGTCACCACCACGCACCCAACCGTCAACCACCGCGCCCCACTGGCCGTAGTAGCTGAACGAGTAACGCTCGCACAGACTGATGAGTTCGCTCGCCGCCTCGCCCGCGCCGGCCCGGTCCTGAACCAGCTGGTGCGTGGTCGCCAAGTAACCCAACGCAACCGCAAGGCTGTACGGGTGGTCTGCTGACCTGGCGAGCTCGACCGCCTCCCGACACTTGGCGATCGCCTGCTCCGGGTTTCCGAGCAGCCAACGGGTGTGCGCACTCCATGCCAAGCCATGCACCTCGGGCAGCGTGCCGACAATCAGCGACACCGAGCCCCGGGATAGTTCGCGGCAGCGTTCGAAGTGATTGAGCGCTGCCTCGAGTCGTCCAAGACTGGTCAGGGAACCGGCCACAAACAGGTAGGCCTGCCCAGCCGTCTTCGGCTCGGCCGCCAGCTCAAGGGCACGCGCTGCGAACTCGTGTGCATCGGTCACGTGGCCTTGCACGAAACGCACGGCGGACAGGCCGACCAAGCAGGACAACAGATCACGGGGGCGGGAGAGTTTCTCGGCAAGATGCGCTGAGCGTTCCAGCGTCGCCTGGAGCTGTGGGGAGGAGTAGCCGTGGATGGCGTTCAGCGGCGGAGACATCTCCAGCAGCACGTCGAGCTCTTCGTCGTCCCGTGATCGGCCGGCCGGCTGCTGCGCGATGAGCTCCAGACAGCGGCGGAAGCAACGCACTGCCTCGGAGTTAGCGAACACGGCGGCGGCAAGCTGCGCCGCCCGTCGGTAGTAGCGCCGCGCGCGGTCGGGTCGCCCTCCTCGGTCGTACTGTTCGGCCAGCTGAGCGGCGACGTCGTCCTCGCGCTCGCCATGAAGGATCTGGAGGCTTTGCGCGATCCGACGATGTAGCAGCCATCGCTGGGGTGGCGATACCGACGCGTACGCCGCGTCACGTACCAGGTCGTGGGAGAAGTCGTATCCGCTGGGTTGTTCTCTGAAGATGCCCTGCCTCCACAGTTCGTCGACCGAGCGAACCACTACGTCGATGTTGACATCGCTGGCCTCCGCAAGCAGATCGAGAGTGAAGTCGCGGCCAACGGCGGAGGCCAGCCCGGCGACCTCGCGAGCGTGAGGAGATGCTGCTTCCAGCCGGCTGCGCAGCACCGACGAGAGGTCCGCGAACGATGAAAGAGAGCCGCCGCGATCCAGCTCGCTTGCGCTTCGGATGGCCTCTACGACATACAGCGGGTAACCCCCCGTTGCTGTGACCAGCAGCGAGAGCTTTTCGTCACTGAGCTCCCGCTCGAGGAACGAGCCTGCGAGCGCCCGCACGCCGTCTCGTCCGAGCGGCGGTAGCGCCATCTCGATCAAGGAACCTGCCGACCGCAAGGCGAGCAACAGCCGAGACACCTCGACATTGGCTGCCAGCTCCTCGCGTCGCGCGGTTGCGGCGATCAACAATGGCGCACCGGCCGCTCGGCCGAGCAGGAACGGCAACCACGCGGCTGTCTCATCGTCGCACCAGTGCAGGTCGTCCAGTACGAGGAGCGTCGGCTGGCCCAGAGCGAGGACCCCCCGAGCGAGACCCTCGAAGAATCGGTGCCGGCGCCAGGCATCGACCATCGCCCGGGACGTAGCAATGGGTTCGGGAGGCGGCCTGTCACGCTTCCCGCCGTAGGTGTCGCTCGCCGCACCAGGGATGAGTCGATCAACTTCCACCCGCCAGATCTCGTCGAGGGCGGCCAGCGATCGTTGGATGCGAGGATGGCGCAACCAATCAGCAACTGGTTTCAGCGCGAGTGCCCCTGCCATGCCGAAACAGCGCGTCGTGGCCACGACAGCGCCGTCGGTACGTGCCTTGTGAGCGAGCTCGGAGATCAGCCGGCTCTTGCCGACGCCGGCGTCACCTGTGACGACGAGCAGGCGAGACCGGCCCTCGACGGCGCTGTTCCAGGACTTGAGGATGTGGTCGAACTCGCCAGTGCGCCCCACCAGCCGCGCGCGCCGGACGAGCCGCGTCCGAGCGTGCCGCGGGCTGCGCACACCTGACATGTCGGGGTCGTCAGAGCTGAGCAGTCGCTCCACGAGTGTCTCCGTGGCTTGGGAAGGCTTGACTTGCAGCTCGTGGTCCAGCATCTCTGCGCATTTGTGAAATGTGCTGATGGCACCCGCCCGGTCGCCCGCATCGGCCTGCAGCTCCATGAGCGTTCGGTATCCAACCTCCTCAAGGGGCTCGAGTCGCACGCGGATCCTGCCGTATTCGACTGCCGTCTTGAGGTCGCCCAGGTCTCGCCAACCTGCTATCACCTGGTCGCAGAGTTCGACGCACTGGCGGCTCAGCTGCTCGCGCTCGGCCAGCACCCAGTCGTCGTACATTCCCGGAAGCAGATCGCCGCGATACTCCTCAACCGCCGCTGCACCATGCTCGAGCATCGTGTGCTGGTCGCCGGCCGCCAGCGCCCGCAGTGCCAACTGCCGCTCACGCTGGAAAACGCGCACGTCGACGCGACAGGTTTGCCAGTCTCGCCACATCAGCCTGGTCGGCTCAATGACGAGAGACGGGTCGTCCCCAAGGAGCATGCGGAGATGATGCAGCTCGCGTCGCAGGTTCGTCCGCGCTTGCTGCTCGGTGGAGTCGGGCCAGAAAGTGGCGGCTAGGAGTTGTCGAGGCTGGGGTGCGTCAGCGTGTAGAGCAAGGAAGCCAAGGAGCGCAATGGAGCGCGAGGAGCGTAGCAGATTCGTCGCGGTAGATCCTGCGACGTACTGCTCTCCGAGAAGTGCGACTTCCAACAATTGTGGCCCCCTCTCTGTTTCGAGAGTAGAGCAGGGTTTAGGCGGTCACATCGACCGAGTGAGAACCTTCCTGGTGATCACTTCGACCGGCTTTATCGGAGGCCCCGGCTTTGAGTCGAGGGATATCAAGCCTTGCTGCCACTGCGATGGATTTGCTCTGCGTGGCGACCAGCTCGTCGGCCCCGTCAGGATCGATCAGATCGCCGGTTACATAGCCGGTCATCGACGAGAAGGTGGCACCGGTCGACTGAAGCTTGTGGATGTCGTGTCTGGTCCAGTCCCAGATTTCTACCTGGAAACCAAGATGGTCTATCCGCCGCACCCGCTCGGTGATGGGCAGCTCAGTGAAGATCATCTCTGCACAGACGGCCAGGGTGAACTCGGCGGTCATCGCGCCAAATCTAGCGAGTAGCGGCAATCACCGCTAAGCCACCCGCTCGCCGGCGAGTTCGTCGGCGAGCAGGTGCGCGAAGACCGCAGTCGTCGTCGTGTGATCGCCAACGAAGTCCGGCGGCCGGCCCATCGAGTCGCGACTAGCACGGACATAGTCCTCGCCCTCGGGGCGTGGCTTGATGTGCAAGAACATCGGCACCGCGTACCGCAGACAGATGAACGCCACCAGGAGTCTGGCGATACGGCCATTGCCGTTGGCAAACGGGTGTACGCGCAAGCATTCTCCATGGGCGAGGGCAGCGAAGCTGATCACTTGAAGCATCTCGTCTGCGGTACCGGGTGGCTGATCGACGGGCAGCCGCGCGTCAAGCTCAGCGAAGACGGCGTGCAGGCCGGCAAGTACCGCGGACATCTCCTTGTTGACGCGGCTGGCCCATACCCCCATCTTCTCCAGATTGCCGTCCTTGAGGGGCGCGCCTAGTCCGACCTCGTAATCGACGAGTTCCCTGACCACGGGGTCCCCTCGGAAATGACCGACATAGCCGGCGACCGGCAAGTCGCAGCCGGCGTAGAGCCCGGCATGCCAACGGCACAATTCCTCGGGCGTTGGCATGAGCCGCTCGGCGGCGGTGGTACGCAGCTCGCTGATCAACTGAGTAGCGTTGCTCTGGATGAGAGAAAGGTTCCTTGGGTTATCGTCCTGCCACGACGGAGCCGTCATGCCAACTCAGCGCGGCCCGATCTGTAGATCGAGGTGACGTCCCGGATGCGCGGTGAACGATCGACCGCAACGTCGCTGGCTGCGACAGAACGCTGCGTCGATCGAGCTTGGACCGGCTCTAATAAACCCTCACCCGCCACATAGTCTTCAAGACCGCGCGCTTGGATTCGTTCGTATTGCTCGTGACTCAGCTCGGCCAGTCGATCGGCGGCGGCTCGTAGATCATCACTCAACATCGCGCCTCGGGCGACGACCTCGTGCTCGATCGCCTGCTCGATCAGCTCGTTCTGGCTGATGCCTAACCGAGAGGCAACCTCGGCCGTCAGCGCACGCAGCCGCTCGTTTCGCCAACGCAAGGGAAAGACAGCTCGTGACGCCATGCCTCAAGCATCTCGCGAAGCTGAGTGATGTCAAGAGCCAGACATGACATCACCGATTGGTCATACGAACGAGAGCATGCAAGCTCTGGTGGACAATGACGCCAAGGTCGAGGCGACAGGCGCGGAACAGAGGAGTGCACATGCAGTACGCGCGTTTGGGACGCACTGAGCTGGAGGTGTCCCGGCTAGGGTTCGGCACCGCACCCCTCGGTGAGCTGTTCGGCGCGGTCGATGAGTTGGCCGCGATTGCGGTCGTGCACGAAGCTCTAGATCTT
>Ga0307291_1000329_pt1 | contig 12250 bp, 10 predicted proteins | sample ER_DNA_148_FD_194474 | JGI IMG/M metagenome (GOLD analysis project Ga0307291, IMG submission 194474) | Bulk soil microbial communities from the East River watershed near Crested Butte, Colorado, United States - ER_DNA_148 | ecosystem: Environmental > Terrestrial > Soil > Floodplain | place: USA...
TCCGGCACTGGACCGGGATCAATCTTGCCGTTCTTTGGATTCGTCCAGTTGATGAAGCCTTTGTTGAGCACCCACACGCTGTCGGGACAGTGCTCAGGTGCGTATTGGTCGGCCAGCTCCTCGAACTCATTACACAAGGTGTCGAGGCCAACGCCGTCGTACGCGAACACGATTCCCACGGTGGGGACGTATGGCCAGTCGCGTCCGTACATTTTCCGTGTCCGTGGTTGTTGGTCGGGAAGGTAGGGCCGTCTTCGGGAGCGCCTTCACGCGTGCGATCTGTTTCCACGCCTTCCGAAGTTCGCTCGCATCAAGAGACGACTTGACCTCGATGACGCCATAGACACACCCTCGGCTGGGACGATGCGATAGTCCTCGTCGTCCCAGAAGGGCGGCGTCGAGGGATCAACGATCACGATGTCGCACTGCCCCGACACGGCACCGTTGGCAGCCACTACCTCCCCGCTGTGTTCTGCGATGACGTTTCGGGGGAGGTACTTGCGTAGGTAGTTGCTGAGGAGCTGAGCTTCCCGAACGGTGCCTTTCGAGCCGCTGTGCTTCGCCACACTACTTGCGTTGAAGTCAGCAAGCATCTTGTTGGCTACCGAGGCTAGAACAGTGCGAAGTGTGGCCTCGTTGGACGCATTCACGATGGAGAGTCTGACATTCGAGACCCCATAGTCCGGCGCGAACCTTGCCGGGCAGTGGCCCGAAAAACTCCTGCTGTAGTGATCAGAGTCGCGCCTCCCGGATCGCCGCCAACTCGATTCGTGGAGGTCGGGCACAGCCGCCGCCTCGCTTTGATCCTTGCCAAGGTCGTAGGGGCGCGGCCACCTCGGCGTAGCGGCGCGGGTCGCATACGGTCGGCTGTAGTGGCCCGGTGACCTTGACGATGGGCGGCATGTCGTCGGAGCTGATCAGCTCGACGGTGATCCTTTCGGATGTGGTGATGTGGCCGGAGGCAAGAGGGGTTACTTTGCTCGTTGGGGATCTGCTCCTTAGACGTGGTGGATCTCCTGGCCCGGCGGTGTTCCTGCACCGACCGGGCCGCTCAACTGACACATCGGATGTCAGTTGGCTCTGCTAGTTGCTCTTGGTATCGCCTCCGATCACAACAGTCACGGGGTCGTCAGCATGCATCGGTTTGCACGCCTTTTTGCACACCATTTGGTGTCGTCCGCGGCTGTTCGCCGTTGTGCAAATTCCTTGTTTTGAACGGAAAACGGACGGGCACGGACGCCAGCGGAGACGCTGCCGATGTCTTACAAACAAGGGGTCACAGGTTCGAGTCCTGTTGTTCCCACCCGCAGCCGCTGGAAGCTCAGACGAAGAGCGGTTCCAGCCCGAAGGCGGCCTCCAGCTTCCTCATCTGCCCATCGTTCGGCCGCTGGGTAAACCCTTCGGCCGCATCGAGCACCTTCGGCAGGATGTGAATGTCGCCGACGGTGTTGAGGAAGATCCCGTCGCGGCCCAGCACCCAGCCGACAGCTGTGTCAATGGCATCTTGATCCGTCAGCGGCTCGTACCAGGTGTTGGCAGTCGGCTGGTGATCACCCCACGGGCCTCGGGTGATCGCTTTGATCGTCTGAACAGCTACGCCGCGCTCGGCGCAGACCGCGACCAGCTCCTCAAAGTCTGCGATATAGCTTGCATTGCGGGACATCGGGAAGTTGTAGGGCAGCAATACCGAGTCGAAGGGGTACTGCTCCAGCGAGCGCAGGTGCTGCCGAGCCACGGTCACGCCATGGCCAGTGACGCCGATGTAGCGGACCAATCCCTGCGCCTGTGCCTCGATCACGGCTTCGATCGCGCCGCCGCCCGCGAAGGCGGTCTCCCACTCCTCCGGGTCAACCAGGTTGTGTAACTGGATCAGGTCGACATGGTCGGTCCGCAATCGCTCGAGCGAGCGCTCGATCTCCTCGAATGCCAGCGCACGTGTCCGCTCTCCGGTCTTGGTGGCCAGGAAGAACTCGTCGCGATGACTCTCCATCCACGGTCCGAGGCGCAGCTCGGCGTCACCGTAACTGGCGGCGGTGTCGATGTGGTTGATCCCATGCGCGCGAATCAGCTCCATGGTCTGATCCGCCTCCTCCTGGCTGACGTTGCCGATGGCGGCAGCGCCGAAGAGAAGGCGAGTGCTCTCGTGGCCGGTACGGCCGAATGGCTGGACAGGGATCATGGAGGTCATTCTGCCCCGTTGGCTATGACTCACGCCGCTCGGCTAACAGCACGGGAATCTGTCGCTCGGTCTTCTCCTGATACTTCGCGTACGGCGGATAGGCCTCGACGGCCCGCCGCCACCAGATCTCCCGTTCCTCGCCGTCAAGTTCTCGCGCGGTGGCGTCGAAACGATCGGCGCCGTCTTGCACCGTCAACGCCTCAGGATCAGCCTTGACATTCCGATACCACTCCGGATGCTTCGGAGCACCGCCCATGGAGGCCACCATGGCGTACTTGCCGTCATGCTCCACCCGCATCAACGCGAGTTTTCTGATCTTGCCGCTGTTGCGACCACGGGTGGTGAAGATGACAACCGGCCGATTAGTCCCAGCCAGCGTATTGGCTTCGCGTCCATCCGTGGCTTCGTAGCGCTCGATCTGCTCCCGCACCCGGCTACGCGGGCTCGGCTCGTACTCTCCTGTTAGCGACACGCGGCCATCATAGATTCGCCGTCGCGGCGAGCACCGCCGACAGATCGCGCCGCTCGTTGATCTGGTTCACCTGCTGCCAGCTGATCAGGCCTGTGGAGTCAAGCACGAAGGTCCCCCGCCGCGCGCATCCGGACTGCTCGTCAAACACGCCGTATGCCTGCGCAATCGCACCGTGGGGCCAGTGATCGCTCAGCAGATCGAACGCAATCCCTTCCGCGTCGGCGTAGGCGCGCAGCGTGTACATGGCATCGCACGAGACGGCCAGCACCCGAGCCCCTAAAGCCAGGAACCGCTCATGATCATCCCGGACCGCGGCGAGCTCGTCGCGGCAGATACTGGAGAAGGCCCAGGGATAGAAGATGATCACCGCCGGAGCACCGCGTAAGCCAGTCGCTGTGAGCAGCTCACCGTGTTGGTTGCGAGCCGTGAAGCCCGGAGCCGGTTGGCCGAGCCCGAGGCTCACCGGCGCGAACCCTTGGGACGTACCAGCTTGGTGGCCGTCCAGTCAGAGGACACCGGCACGCTATTGGTCAGAGCCAGGCCGGCCGTTACCGCCGCCTCGGCCACATCAGCTGCGTCGACATAGCCGTTGCGCCCAACCTTCGGCGTCATCAGCCAGATGTAACCGGCGCCGGTGAGATCGGTCAGGGCATCGACCAGACCATCGACCAGATCGCCGTCCCCGTCGCGCCACCACAGCACCACCAGATCGACGGCCTCCATCGCATCTTCGATGAGTTCGCCGTCGATCGCATCCTCGATCATGACCCGGACGTCATCGTCGACGTCCTCGTCCCAGCCGAGCTCCTGGACGACCAAGCCCCGGGACAGGCCAAGCTTGTCACTCAAACCCCTGTATCCCCCGGCACCAGCTGTGGAGGTCACTCACACCTCCACGATGTCGACCAAGAGTGGGTCAACCAGGAGGAGTGGCAGCCCCGACGCGCCTTGGCGCTCTGATCGGGGCGAGAAGAGATCCCGCTCATCCCGGCGTGGCGCCTCCTTTCAGCCTGCGCTCCAGCTAGCACCGAAGCCATGGATTCAGTCCGGGTGAACCTCTTGGGCACAGCCTGCCAGAGGCACGCTGCCCGGCGTAACCACAGGCCACCGATGAGGAACAGCATCTAGCGCCCCACGGGGTGCAGTTGATCATGCGGAAGTGACAGGATGGGTGTGCAACGTTGCGACCTGCAATCCCAGCCCCCACCGGAGTTGGATGAGACGTAAGGAGCTTTTGCATGGCGACGCCAGGACCTCATCCGGCCATCACTGCCGACGGCTTGCCCAGCCAACTACCCGACATCGATCCTGATGAGACTGGCGACTGGCTAGAGTCACTCGACGGCCTGCTCGAGGACAAAGGAAGGAACCGCGCCCGGTTCATCATGCTCAAGCTGCTTGAGCAAGCCCGAGCGCGCCAGGTAGGCCTGCCTGCTCTGCGGAGCAGCGATTACATGAACACGATTCCTCCTGAATCCGAGCCGTGGTTCCCAGGCGATGAGCACATCGAGCGTCGCATTCGTGCCTTCATCAGGTGGAATGCAGCAATCATGGTGAGCAAGGCCAACCGCAAGGGTCTCGAGGTCGGCGGCCACATCGCGACCTACCAGAGTGCGGCCAGCTTGTACGAGGTCGGCTTCAACCACTTCTTCCGCGGCAAGGATCATCCCGGTGGCGGCGACCATGTCTTCATCCAAGGGCATGCGTCTCCAGGCATCTATGCCAGGGCATATCTGGAAGGGCGGCTCACCACCGACCAGCTGGACGCCTTCCGTCAGGAGGTGTCGCACGGACCGGGCAAGGGGCTTTCCTCCTATCCGCACCCCAGGCTGATGCCACACTTCTGGGAGTTTCCGACCGTTTCCATGGGTATCGGCGCCATCAACTCGATTTACCAGGCGCGGTTCAACCGCTACCTGCACAACCGCGGCATCAAGGACACAACCCAGCAGCGCATTTGGGGCTTCCTCGGTGACGGCGAGATGGGTGAGCCGGAGTCGCTTGGGGCCATCGGACTGCCCGCGCGGGAAGAGCTCGACAACCTCACCTGGGTGATCAACTGCAATCTGCAGCAGCTTGACGGCCCAGTCCGTGGCAACGGCAAGATCGTCCAAGAGCTCGAGTCGATCTTCCTCGGTGCTGGCTGGCACGTGATCAAGGTGCTGTGGGGCCGCGACTGGGATCCGCTGCTGGCTGCCGACTCCGATGGCGCGCTGTTGAACAGGATGAACACCACACCTGATGGGCAATTCCAGACCTACCTCGTCGAGGACGGCGCCTACATCCGCAACAACTTCTTCTCCGATCCGCGGCTGCAGAAGATGGTCTCAGGCATGTCCGACGACCAGATCAAGGTGCTCTCCCGCGGCGGACATGACTATCGCAAGGTGTACGCGGCGTTCAAGGCGGCCACCGAGCATGTCGGCCAGCCCACCGTGATCTTGGCGCAGACAGTCAAGGGCTGGACCATTGACGCACTGGAGGGCAAGAACGCCACTCACCAAATGAAGAAGCTGACCACCAAGGACCTCAAGGCGTTCCGTGACCGCCTCTACCTGGAGATCCCCGATAGCCAGCTCGAGGACGCGTACAACCCGCCGTACTATCACCCGGGCGACGATTCGGAGGAGATCAAGTACCTGCAGGAGCGGCGTCGGGAGCTGGGCGGTTATCTGCCCGAGCGTCGGGTGAAGCCGACGATCATCAAGTTGCCCGGCGACGAGGTCTATGCACCGGTGATGGAGCCGGCCGGTGAAAAAACCAAGGTGGCGACAACCCAGGCCTTTGTACGGCTCCTTCGAGATCTCATGCGCGACAAAGAGATCGGTCATCGGATCGTGCCCATCGCTCCGGACGAGTTCCGTACGTTCGGCATGGACTCGATGTTCCCGACCGCCAAGATCTACAATCCACACGGCCAGACGTATGAGTCGGTCGACCGAAAGCTGCTGCTGTCGTACAAAGAGTCCGAGAAGGGCCAGCTACTGCACGAGGGCATCTCTGAGGTCGGCGCCATGGGCTCGGTGATCGCTGCCGGGTCGGCGTACGCCATGCATGGCGAGCCAATGATCCCGTTCTACATCTTCTACTCGATGTTCGGCTTCCAGCGCACCGGCGACTGGATCTGGGCGATGGCGGACCAGCTGGCACGCGGCTTCCTGCTCGGCGCGACGGCCGGCCGCACCACACTGACCGGCGAAGGCTTGCAGCACGCCGATGGCCACTCACCGTTGCTCGCGAGCACCAACCCTGCAGTCGTTTACTACGACCCGGCCTTTGCGTACGAGATCGGCCACATTGTGAAGGACGGGCTGCGGCGTATGTACGGCCACGACGACCCGGACCACCCGGACGGCGAGGACATCCTCTACTACATCACCATGTACAACGAGCCTGTGGCGCAGCCGGGTGCACCGGAGAACCTTGACGTAGAGGCGTTGCTGCGCGGGATGTACCACTACGCGGCGTCGCCGTTGGAGGGGGATCGGCCCCGCGCCCAGATCCTGGTTTCCGGCGTGACCATGACCGCAGCGCTCAAGGCGCAGCAGATGCTGGCCGATGAATGGGGCGTTGCCGCGGACGTCTGGTCGGTCACCTCATGGAACGAGCTGCGCCGTGACGCGGTGCAGTCGGAGAAATGGAACCTCACCCATCCCGGCGAGGAGCGACGCTGGCCGTATGTCACGAGCGCGCTCGATGGCGCACCAGGACCGGTGATCGCGGTCAGTGACTACATGCGTGCGGTCCAAGATCAGATCGCTCCGTGGGTGCGTCATACCTGGTGCTCGCTGGGCACTGACGGTTTCGGCCTCGCCGATACCCGAGCGGCGGCCCGGCGCTATTTCCTGGTCGATGCCGAGTCGATCGTGGTGGCCACGCTGCAATCCCTCGCACGCGATGGGCTGTATGAAGGCAGCGCGGCTGCCGAGGCCTTCGATCGCTACTCCCTCGGTGACCCCACCGCCGTCGCCGGCGTTGCCCAAGAAGGCGCTGGAGCGTAAGGGCTCTCAGCGCTGAAGCGCCGTCTTGACGTCCTCGACGGCTTGCGCGTTGCCGGCGATCTGCCATCGGTTCGCGCCGACAACGAGTTCATCGGCAACCCCACCTGCACCAATGACCAATGCGGCGCCCGGGTACCAGTCCCATGGGTTCAGATTGGCTTGGAGAAACACGCCAAGCCTGCTGCTCGCCACCTCAGCCATGTCGACTGACGCGGACCCGAGGATCCGCATGGTCGCGGCGGAGGCAATCACCGACTGCCAAGCAGTCACGCGCGGCAGATCCCCGATGTTTCGCGGGTGGAGGTAGGTGGCAACCGACACTTCGGAGAGGGGTTGGTTGACCAGCGTGGGCACCGGCACTCCGTTCTGTGTCGTGGGAGATTCCCGCCCACCCACCCAAAGCTGATCGAGCGCTGGGTAGTACACCGCTCCCAACAAAGGCCCCTCAGGGTCGACGAGCCCGACGGCCGAGCACCAGTACGGAATGCCGGAAAGAAAGTTGTACGTGCCGTCGACCGGATCGATGTACCAGGTTCGTCCGTCGCCCGTCTTGCGTGCACCCTCTTCCCCGACCAGCCCGTCGTCAGGCCGGTGCTCCGCGAGCCTGCCACTGATGCGTTCCTCGGCCAGCTGGTCAGCTGCTGATACCACGTCGGAAATCGAGGTCTTGTAGCGAGTTTCCAAACCGTCACTGAGCATCTCGCTGGCCAGAGTGCCCGCCTCGCGTACCAGCTGGGCGGCCAGACTCATGTCATCCACCCGCCGACCCTAACGCGCCCAGCTGCTACACGCTTTGCGTGTCACGTCGGCGGTTGGTCGGCGGGGATGATGGCCGATCCGAGTGGGCTTTGACGTGAGACAAAATCAGGAATCGGCCTACCGCGCACCACGGCCGAGTCTGATCCAGGTCTCGACCACAGTGTCGGGATTAAGCGAGATGCTGTCGATTCCTTGCTCCAGCAGCCACTCGGCGAGATCGGGATGATCACTGGGACCTTGTCCACAGATCCCAACGTACTTTCCACGCGCCTTGCACGCTTTGATTGCGCTGCTGATCAAGAACTTCACGGCCGGATCGCGTTCGTCAAAGGTGGCGGCGACCAAACCTGAGTCGCGGTCCAGTCCCAACGTCAGCTGGGTCAGGTCGTTGGATCCGATCGAAAAGCCATCGAAATGATCAAGGAATGCATCGGCCAGAACGGCATTGGATGGCAGTTCGCACATCATGATCACTTCCAGACCATTGTCGCCGCGGCGAAGTCCGTGCTCGGACAGCAGCCGTACCACTCCCTCGGCCTCCGCGAGGGTACGGACGAAGGGAATCATGATCTTCACGTTGGTGAGGCCCATGGTGTCACGGACGTAGCGGAGCGCATCGCACTCCATCGCGAAACAGTCGGCGAAGTCCGGTGAGAGGTATCGTGCAGCTCCCCGGAAGCCGATCATGGGATTCTCTTCGTGCGGCTCGTAGCGATCACCGCCGAGCAGGCTGGCGTACTCGTTGGACTTGAAGTCCGACATGCGTACGATCACCGGATGCGGCGCGAACGCCGCCGCGATGGTGGCAACTCCCTCAGCCACCCGACGTACGAAGAAATCACGCGGCGTCTCGTACGCCGAAACGATGTCACCGATCTGGCTGCGCAGCGGCTCGTCGAGCTCGGCGAATTCCAGCAGGGCCTTGGGATGGATGCCGATCTGGTTGTTGATGATGAACTCCAGCCGGGCCAGCCCGACCCCAGCGTTCGGTAGCCGCGAGAACGCAAAGGCCTGATCCGGTGTTCCGACATTCATCATGATCTTGACACCGATCTCGGGCATGCTGTCCTGCTCGGACTCCTCGACTGCAAAGTCGAGCATGCCGGCGTACACATAGCCGGTGTCACCCTCAGCACACGAGACGGTCACCGGCTGGCCGTCGCGCAGCTCGCTGGTTGCCGTACTGGTGCCGACGACAGCCGGGATTCCGAGCTCACGGGCAATGATCGCCGCATGGCAGGTCCGGCCACCGCGATTGGTAACGATGGCTGCAGCTCGTTTCATGATCGGCTCCCAGTCGGGGTCGGTCATATCGGCCACCAGTACCTCGCCGGGATTGAAGAGATGCATCTCGGTGACCGAGTGCAGCGCGCGTACGGTGCCCGCACCGATCTTTTGCCCAATGGCGCGCCCCTCTATGAGGACTGGTCCGCGTTCCCGAATTCGGTAACGCTGAACCCGGGCGGCAGACTGCCTCGACTTCACGGTCTCGGGCCGTGCCTGGAGAATGTAGAGCCGGCCGTCGAGCCCGTCCTTGCCCCATTCGATGTCCATCGGTCGCCCGTAGTGCTCCTCAATGGTCAGCGCTTGGCGCGCCAGCTCGGTGACGTCAGCGTCACTGAGGGACAACCGTTTCCGGTCGGCCTGATCGACATCCACGAACTGCGTTGTCAGGCCAACTTGGCTTTGCGCGGTGTAGACCATCTTGGTTGCCTTGCTGCCGAGGCCACGCTTGAGGATTGCCGGTCGCCCGGCGCGTAAGGCCGGCTTGTAGGCATAGAACTCGTCGGGGTTCACTGCCCCCTGAACAACAGCCTCACCAAGACCATAGGAGGAAGTGATGAAGACGGCATCGGCGAAGCCCGACTCGGTGTCCATGGTGAACATCACTCCAGACGCTCCGATGTCGGATCGCACCATCCGCTGTACCCCGGCCGATAGCGCAACGGCGTCGTGTTCGAATTTCTGATGGACCCGATAGGCGATCGCGCGATCGTTGTAGAGGGAGGCAAAGACCTCCTTGATCGCGGCCAGAATGGCATCAATGCCGCGGACATTGAGAAACGTCTCCTGCTGACCTGCAAAGGAGGCGTCCGGAAGGTCTTCAGCGGTCGCACTGGACCGCACCGCAAATGAGACCACGTCGCCAGCGACGTTGTCTGAGTCATTGGCTAGCCGAGTGTAGGCAGCACGAATATCGGCCTCCAGGTCGGCTGGGAAGGGCTGCCGAGTCACCGCCTCGCGGATCCTGCGACCGACGGCGGCAAGCTGCTGGACGTCGTCAGTATCCAGCGCCGCCAGCTCGGCATTGATCATCTCAGCCAGGCCGCCGCCGCCGGAGATGAAGTGCCGGTAGGCATCCGCAGTGGTGGCGAATCCGTTCGGCACCCGTACGCCCGCTGAGGTCAGGTTTCCGACCATCTCGCCGAGCGAGGCATTCTTGCCGCCCACCTGGTCGATATCGGCCAGCCCGAGGTCCGCGAACCACGCGATGGTTGACGCACTCGAGGATTCTGGCATGGTGTTTCCTCTCCGTCTCACGGCCTGTGGTTGAGCGTCTGCAAGATCACGGTGGACATCTCTTCTACGGATTTGGTTGAGGAGTTGATCACGGGAAGGCGATGGTTGCGGTACATCGCCTCGGCCTCGCGCAGCTCGTAGGAGCACTGTTCGAACGAGGCATAACGGGAGTTCGGTCTTCGTTCGTTCCGAACTTGGCTGAGCCGCGCCGGGGTGGTGGTCAACCCGAAACATCGGTTGCGCAGCCCACGTACCGGCCGTGGCAGCTCAGCACTCTCGAAGTCTTCATCGACGAGTGGGTAGTTGGCGACGAAGATGCCATGCTGCAAGGCCAGATACATCGTCGTAGGTGTCTTGCCGCAGCGCGATGGGGCCAACAAGATCACGTCTGCCTTGTCCAGCGCTCGCATGCTCTGGCCGTCGTCGTGTTCGATCGCATACTCAACAGCAGCCATCCGCGCGTTATAGCGCTTGACGTCCCCCATCCCATGCAGCCGCGCCGCTACTCGGATCCCCTTGGCTCCAAGGATCGACTCGACGCTGTCCATGTGCATGCCGAAGAAGTCGATCAACGGGCACTTTGTACGCAAGAGTTCCTGCCGGACCTCTTCGACTGCTGTGGTCGAGAAAGCCAAGGGGGCCACCGCACCATCGGCTGCAGCGTCCAGGATCGCCACCACGCGGCGGGCCTCCTCGACTGAGGAGATGAACGGTATGAGTCGACGTTCGAACCGCAGGTCGGGAAACTGGATCAGCAGGGCGTTGCCCATCGTCTCTGCACTGATTCCCGTGCTGTCGGAGAGGAAGAAGACCGGAATAGCAGGAGGCGGCGCCGACTCCTCTAACCGCTCATCGTCCTCACTCACCGGTTCACTACCTCCGACGGTCAGCACATCGCCACAGGTTATACCAGCAGCGCGACTGGTATCACCCGCGACCACCTAGGCCAGGTGGCCGCGAGGGCGGACATGGATTGGAACCCTTCACGCCCTAGTCCGTCTTCGCGCACCAGGCCAGCAGCTCATCGACTGGCCAGGTGTTGATCACCCGAGCCGGATCCAGTCCGAGATCCTCGGCTCGTTGACACCCGTAGATCTGGAATTCCAGTTGTCCTGGCGCGTGGGCGTCCGTGTCGATGGAGAAGAGACACCCCATCTCCATCGCCATGTTCAGCAGCTTGGTTGGGGGGTCGCGACGCTCGGGACGGGAGTTGATCTCTACGGCCACGTTGAACGCACGGCAGGCCTCGAAGACGACCTCAGCATCGAAGACGGACTGCGGTCGGATGCCGCGTTCTCCCTCAATCAGCCGACCCGTGCAATGACCCAGGATGTTGGTCCGCGGATTGGCGATACCGCCGACCATCCGATGCGTCATGGTCTCCGAGTCGGAGCGGAGCTTGGAGTGCACGCTCGACACGACCACATCAAGCTCGGCCAACAGTCCATCCTCTTGATCAAGACCGCCATCCTCAAGGATGTCGACTTCGATGCCCTGCAAGCAGCGAAATGGTGCCATGACCTGATTGAGATCGGCGACAACTGTCATCTGGTTACGCAATCGATCCGCGCTCAAGCCACGGGCCACCTGCAGCCGCGGCGAATGATCAGTAATGGCGCAATATTCATGACCGAGACCCCGTGCCGTGATCATCATTTCCTCGAGCGGACTGCCGCCGTCGGACCACGAGGAGTGACAGTGGAGGTCACCCTTGATCGCTGCCCGCATGTTTAGTCCGCCCTCGACCAGCGGCTGCTTCTCCTCACGCAGCTTTTGCAGGTACTCAGGCACCTGCCCGTCCATCGCCTGAGTGATCACCGTCGCGGTTTTGGGTCCAACGCCCGGAACCTTCGGCCACGTGCCCTGCTCCTGATGTTCGCGACGCTCATCCTCACTGAGCCTTGAGATCACCTCGGCGGCACCGCGGTAGGCACGCACTCGATAGGTGTCGGCTCGCGACCGTTCCAGCAGGAATCCGATCTCCCGCAAGGCTTGCACCGGATTCACTCGGACAGGCTCCTCCGCGGACGTGGCTTGAGCCGGACCGTCGGCATTGGCGGCGCCTCCATGACCTTCTCGGAGCGGCTGACAACGGGGGGGAATCGCGGATCCCGCCTTTCCCAAGCCGACCGAAACTCCACGATCTCCTGATGGCTTCGGCCGATGAAGTTCCACCACATCACGATGTCCTCAGCGAAGGGCTGTCCGCCGAGCATGATTACGCGACCGCCATGCTGGCTGCGGATACGGAGGTTTGGTCGGTTGGCACCAAGATAGAGCAGCTGGTCTACTCCGACTGTCGTCGATTCCACGACTACC
>Ga0307291_1000337_pt1 | contig 12134 bp, 7 predicted proteins | sample ER_DNA_148_FD_194474 | JGI IMG/M metagenome (GOLD analysis project Ga0307291, IMG submission 194474) | Bulk soil microbial communities from the East River watershed near Crested Butte, Colorado, United States - ER_DNA_148 | ecosystem: Environmental > Terrestrial > Soil > Floodplain | place: USA...
CATATCGAGCTGGTCGAGCTGGGAGAGCTGACCATCGGACGCGCCATATTCGAGCCAGGCTGGCGCTGGTCCGAGCATGTCAAGCCAATCGTCGGTACCGAGAGCTGCCAGGTGCATCACCTCGGCTATGTGGTGTCCGGACACTTGCACATTGAGATGACCGACGGCGCCTCAATGGACGTCATGGGCGGCGATGCCTTCGAGATCCCGCCAGGTCACGACGCGTGGGTCATTGGCGACGAGCCGTGGATCTCGGTCGACTGGGCTGGTCGTCGGCTCTTCGCGAAGTCACCGAAAGAGATCTCCGACCGCGTCTTCACAACCCTCGTCTTCACCGACCTATCCGGATCGACCGAGACGCTGAACCGGCTCGGAGACACCCGCTGGCGGCTGTTGCTAGCCGAGCACAACCAGGCAGTGCGCGCCGAGATCGAGCGCTTTGGTGGACGCGAGGCGAAGACCACCGGTGACGGCTTCTTCGTCCTCTTCGACAGCCCGGCCCGTGCGGTGCGCGGTGCGGCGGCCATGGTCGACGCCGCCACCGCACACGGCCTCGCCGCTCGCGCCGGAGTCCATGCCGGTGAAGTGGAGCTCGAGGGCGAGGAGGTCAGAGGGATTGCGGTCCACGCCGCGGCGCGGATTCTCCGCGTAGCGCAGCCGGGCGAAGTCATGGTCTCCACCACCGTCCGCGACCTGCTCTCTGGCTCCGGACTCGAGTTTCGCCGACCGGGGAGAGTTCGAGCTGCGCGGTCTTGACGGGCGCCGCGGGTTGGCGGCACTGGTCCGCTAGATCTTCGCCCGCCCAGGCCGGCCTCATCGGCTCAAAGACCAACACCGACAGACGAAGTTCAGGAGGCGAAACAAGAGGTCGTCGCGGCGCCCTCGCTGAGCTCCTCTTCAAACCGCCTGGACTGGGGGCAGGCTTAAGGCGTCAATACGCGTCGTCCCTCTCGACCTCGAGAGAAGGGACATACCACCCAAGCGAGCGTGCCTGCCGTGCAATGCAGCGCGTACCACACTTTCCACATGGGTTACTACTTGCTGGAGTACGCACTGATTGATGACTATCTAGCTCGGCGGGCCGCCTTCCGGGAGGCGCATCTCACGCTCGCTCGAGAAGCGCATCATCGTGGGGACCTGGTCCTCGCAGGTGCCCTTGCCGAGCCGACTGATCGAGCAGTTCTCGTTTGGCGGACGGACGATCGCTCCGTTATTGAGCGCTTCGCTGACGGCGATCCTTACGTTCAGAATGGCTTGGTCACTTCATGGACCATCCGACCCTGGACGGTCGTCATCGGCGAGACAGCTGAATAGAACTCAACCCTGGGTGAGCCCTCGTCCTTCACCGGCAGCGGCGGTCTGAAATCCGTCTTCGGAGACCTTACGGGCGAGCAGGCTGCAGGCGCTTTTGCGTAGTTTGTGCCCGAATTGGCGGCTTCGCCGGCACAAGTTCCACGGGCATCGGGTCCGCGGTCAGCGATTGCAGGTACCTGACAAAGACGCGGGCCGACTCTCCGTTTTCATAGCCTCCGAGGTAATACTCGCGACGTTTGACCCGAGTGGATGCGAGCGGGTCGTCGCCCAGCATGGCGTCGAGCGCATCGTCAAGGGTGGACAAGTCCCACTCGATGACGTAGGCAGAGCAGCTGGACGGGAATCGGGCTCGGAAAGTATCTGTCTTGTCACCGGTGGCAACCATCGCGAACGGCTTGAGCGACTGCATGAAGTCAGTAACGACCCCCGACACATCGGACACCATGGCGTCCGCAGCGTTGACCAACTCAGCAAATGTCGGATCGGATGCCGCGGCGCTCGAACGATGCGGCCGTGACGTCGCCTCGGCATCCGCCCGGAGGAGCTCGTCAATTGCGGCAATCGCAGCGGCGGACTCCGGCAGTCTGCGGTTGGCCGGGTGGGGCCTGAAGATCACTGTTGCATTGCGCGCGAGTAAGGCGGAGACGACAGCTGCGCCAATAGGAAGGGAGGAGTGGTTGGTCTTCTGGTAGTCGGCCGCGTACCAGGTCGGCGCGTAGAGCACGACGGGGTTGTCGACCGTGGAGATTGGGGTCCTCGCCGTTTCGATGTTCTCGACCTGGGGACGACCAAGAATCTTGAACTTCTCCGGCGGAATGTAGACCCCATGTGCGACGTAGCGGTCAATCGCTGCCTGGCCAGCCACGATGAGAACGTCATATGCCGCCGACTTCCGGCGGCACGAAGCCTCCTTATCGCTGTCGCCATGATGGAGCCAGACGTGGGTCATACGCCGGACCTTCAGGAAATCGTCGTTGTCGCGGCTGAAGACGTAGAGCGCTGCCCGGACTGTCTTTGGCAACATGGCTCGGATTGCTCGAAGGTCTCCCCTCCGCGCGTAGATCACCGGCATCGGGTATCTGTCGGCCACGCGCTGAAATGCGAGTGCGTCGGTGGTCACGATGGTGAAGGGTTGCCCGATTCTCTCCAAATAAGGCGACCACAAACCGATGTGGAAGGCGGCGTGCCCGTTGTAAGGCATCGTCAATACCGGACGGTATGCCCGAAGCCTGTCGAGCACTACTTTGTTGTACCGGATGAAGCGTGAATGCTGCGCCCCAATCACGGCCAGCATCGCTACTGCCAGCACTGAAAGCGCTAGAAATACCGCCGCTGGCAGCGACAGCGTGGCAGCGACAAAGCTGAGTACGACAAACCCGCAGGTCGCTGCCCCGGCCCAACCATATGGCCAGCGCGGAGGGTTGATTGGCTCTTCGGGAGCTCCTGGCAGATTCCTGGCTTTTAGCTGCACCACGTCAGCGTCTTTTAGAGCGGTGCAAAACCACCACAGCCCAGCAAGTACCACCAGCAAGCCGGCGACGACGAGGAACGGCAAGCGCGGGGAGTTGGCGACATACCAGCAGGCAACTCCAGCGCACAGCATGGCGGCGGCGCTTAGCCGAATACAGAAGGTCCCCAGTATGCGCTTGCGGACGCTAAGCCCGAGCAGGGTCAGCTGCTGCGCGATCCCGATAACCAATCCAGCTGCGCAGGTGAGTCGCAGCCAGAGGACATCCCCCGCCCAGACAGATGTAATACCGGCGAGCAATGCCAGAACCGACCACGCTCGTGAGCGCAACAGCCGAGACACGTATGAGCCTCCCCCGAGATGCTGGCTAGACCCTATCGTTTTTCGCTTCGGCGCCTCAATACGTGCTTCGCTGCGTCGACATCGACTTTCGGTCGACGGTGGGTCCCTGCGATAAGGGGTACTGGCAGGGACTCCCACCCTCGGCGTATGGCGCTCTAGCGTCGTGGTTGAACGCGGGCACGCAGCGCTTAGGCGCCTCGGCCACGAAACGGGAGTCGACAGCCATGGGGTACGTACGCCTCGGGCGCCAGGACGCCGACAAATTAAGAGAAGGGAGAGATTGATCATGGAGAAGCGCATCCTCGGGGCCGACCTGGAGGTTTCCGCGATCGGACTGGGCTGCATGAGCATGACCGGCGGTTACAGCGACCGACCCGAGCGGACTGAGATGCTCGATCTCATCCGGACCGCCGTCGACCTCGGCGTCACGTTCTTCGACACCGCCGAGATTTACGGACCGTACGCCAACGAGGAGCTCGTTGGCGAAGCACTTGCGCCGGTCAAGGACCGGGTAGTGATCGCCACCAAATTCGGCTGGGACATCGATCCGGTCGAGCGGAAGCCTCGCGGCGCGGTCACCAGCGATCCGGCGGTGATCATTCAGGTCGTCGAGGGTTCGCTGCAGCGGCTCGGGGTCGAGGCGATCGATCTCTACTACCAACATCGGGTCGATCCGGCCATCCCGATCGAGGAGGTCGCCGGCGCGGTCAAGGAGCTCATCGACGCCGGCAAGGTGAAGCACTTCGGCATGTCCGAGGCCGCCGCCGGTACCATCCGCCGGGCCCATGCCGTACAGCCGGTGACCGCCGTGCAGAGCGAGTACTCGCTGTGGTGGCGCCGACCCGAGGAGGAGGTGCTGGCCACCTGCGAGGAGCTCGGCATCGGCTTCGTCCCCTACAGCCCCCTCGGCAAGGGATTTCTGACCGGTACGGTCACGGCCACGACGAGCTTCGACGCCGGGAACGACATCCGCTCGACGATCCCACGGTTCGCGCCCGATGCGCTGCAGAACAACCGGGCCGTCGTCGATCTCCTCACCAGCATCGCCGAGCGCAAAGGGGCCACTCCGGGGCAGATCGCGTTGGCGTGGCTGCTGGCGCAGAAATCGTGGATCGTGCCGATTCCCGGGACCCGCAAGCTGCACCGACTCCAGGAGAATATCGGCGCCGCTGATGTGGCGCTCACGGCCGACGACCTGTCCGAGATCACCCATGCCGCCGACTCGATCCACATCGAAGGTGGCCGCTACAGCGAAGCCGCCGAACAGATGACCAACCTGTAGGCCGTGTCAGGCCTGTTCGGGGCTGAGCCGAGCCCGCAGGAGGCAAGCAAGCACCACGGTTGGGTATCACATTGCAGGCTGCGGCGGCTTGCCGTATCGAGGACCCGGTCGGCCTCGCTCATCATCTTTTCTTGCTGCGACCCGCTACCAGGAATAAGCCGGGTCCGAGATGTCCACCACAAGGACGGGACGTTTGGGGCCCGCGTCTAGCCAGTGCCGGATGATGCGGCTCCATGCCCCGCCTTCATCGGAGTATCGCGCAGCCCCTGGAAACGGCCGCCCGCATTTTGGGCAGCGCTGGGCTGGCATGCGGGTTAGTGTGTGCGTCCGGGGATATCCGACGAACTCGGTGCCCGGCAAGGAATTGCCGTCCCGGTCCTTCTCAATGAACACCGGCAACCGACCGAGCTTGAATTGCTGGTGTCGCGCACATCTGAGGCCAGTCTGCCGATCGATGTACATATCGATGCATACCACCCGAATGAACAGACGTCCGGAACCGTGTTCGCTCATTTCGCAGCCTTAGCCTTTCCAGCGTGATCCCGTTCCGCAAGGCTTGTCACAGCCTTTTCGGATCATGGTCTGCACGCTGTCTAACACTTCGAAACTCGATTGCCCGTCGCTGAGAAGCAGGACGCCTTAGCTGCACCGATCGTCCATTGGCCGGCCGGCGACGCAGCTGGCGCTGGACAGGCTTGCCGAACCGCAATATCGCATGGCAGAACCACCCAATGGCTGAGGTGCGCTCGTTAATCATGATCAATTGCATCGTGATATGCGACCAATTGTCCAGCGCTATATACGATGAATAAAATGCGAAATAAATTTGAACAAATGCTTAATAGAAGAAAAACGCAAAAGTAACTGTTCATCAAAGGGTGTGGAGTGAGCCCTGACGCACCCTGTTTCACCACTGAACGCCACCACCGAACGTGCGCGGCAGCTGAGCGCTGGCAAGTCTGGATCGGTCACAACCAGCGGAACTCCATCGCGTCCTCGTGCTTCTCGGTGTCGCGCATGGCGTCGAGGACGCCCATGTCGGCGGCCGAAATCTCGAAGTCGAGTTCGGCGTTCTGCTTGATGTGCGACGTCTTGGTCGCCTTGGGCAACACGACCGCACCCCTTTGCAGCAGGTAACGGATGCACAGTTGTGGCGGGCTGACGCCGTAGCTGGCTGCGATGTCGCCGATCTCGGGATGGTTGACGATGAGGCCGTGCGCGAACGGGGAGTAAGCCTCGACGACAATGTCGTGCTCGGCACACTTTTGAACGGTGTCGGACGGGTCGAGTCCAATGAACCAACGGATCTGGTTGACTATGGGCTCCATCTCACACGCCGGAAATAGGCTGTCCAGGTCCTCCGGCCCGAAGTTCGACACGCCGATGGCCTTAACCCGATCGCTGGCCAGGAACTCCTCCATGGCCTTCCAGATCTGCCGGTTCTCCTCCCGGCAATCCTTTCCGACCGCGTCCCACGGCCACGGCGCGTGGATGAGGTAGAGGTCGAGGTAGTCGAGGCCGATCTCACCCATGGTGGTCTCAAACTCCTCGAGCGCCTTGTCGTAGTCCTTCGCCTCGGCCGGCAACTTCGAGGTGACGTAGATCTCCTCTCGCGCAATGCCCGAGTCGCGCACCGCCCGTCCAACCGACGCCTCGTTGTAGTAGGCCCGGGCCGTGTCGATATGGCGGTAGCCGATCCGCAAGGCGTCAGCGACGGCGTTGTAGCACTCGTCGCCCTCCTTGAGCAGCCACGTACCGAACCCGATCTTGGGAATCTGGTTTCCGTTGCTGAGGGTGTAGGTCTCGGTCAGCACGCTCATCGATACTCCAACTTTTCCAGGGATTCGGTGGGCAGCTTAGACACGGTGGGAAGGGAGCGTGGAACGGACCGTGCTCCCGGCGCCGACGACGAGCACGCGGCGCGGGGTCGGATGGGTCAGGCTGTGGCTGCAGCAGCCGTAGTAGGTTTCGGCGCGAGGTCGCCATACCAGTAGGCGGCGGTGACCCCGCCGTCCATGAGGAAGTCGCTGCCGGTGATGAACGCGCCCTCCGGTCCCATCAGGAGCGCCCCGACGGTTCCGACCTCGTCCGGAGTCCCCGCGCGGCCCACCGGGCACAGCTCGATCATGCGCCGGTAGCCTTCGCCGCGGGGGCCGGTCAATTCGTCCTTCGCCAGCGGGGTGATGACGATGCCGGGACTGATCGTGTTGACTCGCGCACCCCGCTTGCCCCACCGCACGGCTTCAGCCATTACCCGCAGCGCATTTCCGCGCTTGGACAGTTGGTACGCGTGCAGGGGATCCGTGACCTGGTCAGGCTGCAGCATCGGCAGGGCGAGCAACTCATCAGTGGGCGTCATCGCGAGAGCCACGTCCTGTTCGGCCGTCAGCGCGCCCAGGCGATGCCCGGACTGCGAGGCGATCACGACGCCGGCACCGCCTGCGGCGATGACATTCCCGAACTCCTCGAGCACCAGGGCGGTGCCGTACAGGTCGACCGAAAGGATTGTTTCCGGCGACGCTTGGCTGGGAGAGACGCCGGCCGCGTGGATGACGCCGGTGACATCCCCGAGGCTGGTGGCAGTTTGGACGAGCGCGTGCGCCGACTCGCGTGCCGATACGTCAACGATCGCGGTGTTGACCTCAAATCCTGCATTGCTTAGTACTTCGGCCGCCGCGTCGGCGTTCTCCTGGCGGAGATCAGCCAGCAGGACATGCTTGCCCGCGCTTACTCGCCGCGCGATCGCCTGGCCGATCGACCCCGCTCCAATGACGACAATGACCTCAGTCATGACGAGCCCTTTCGTGATTCGCCCTCTTGATCACTCTCTTGAGGTTCTAAGTCCACACCGGACTCGTACGACGTACCAGGTCCTGCTGGTGCCTCCCTCGCGGATCTGCAGCCTCCGACTGGGAACTCGCCGGTGTCAAGCTGCACCTGTCCAGCGGTGCCAGTTAGCTGCGGCGATGTGCGGACGGTTCGAGAGCGGGGTTGGCGTAACTACGGTCGGCGGAGTTGATCAGGGTGCCGGGGTACCGACCGCGCCGCCGCCCAGAGGTACCCGGCTGCGAGTGTCTCGGTTAGTGCGAGAAAGTGCGGGAGCAAGCAGGCTGACGAGTTCGCGGGACTCGCGGGAGGCGCCATTTTCGCCGCCACCATGACGTAATCTGGCGCGAGTTTCAGGCTGTCGTTCGTAATGAGGTCCGGGCATGGCTGCCGAGGAACGCTCGCCAGATGTGCCGTGGGCGAGCAAGCTCGCGACTAGGAAGCTCAGGAGGCTCGCTGCATGCGGCATGGTTGGATCTCGTCTCAGGCCAGCAACCTGATTGGCGGCATCGTGGCCCTGCACCGCGCAACCCAATGACGCGCCGGTTGCTGCTGGTCGGCGGTTCGGCCGGGAGCGGCAAGAGCACGGTGGCGCGGTCATTGGCCTCCCAGCTCGGTGCGGGCTGGCTGCAGCTGGACACGGTTTGGGTCGCGCTCAAGGCGGCGGCTGAAACCGGCACGCCGGCGTACGACCAACTCGCTGTCGATCAGCGGATGGCGGACGAGAACGATTCCGACGAGGCGATCCTGACCGCGCTCGTCGCCGCCGCCGAGACCGTCTGCCGTGTGCTTCCCGAGGTGTTCGCCTTCGAGCTGGCGACGCATGACGTCCTGGTCGGCGACGGAGCCTGGCTAGTGCCGTCATTCGTCGCCGGGCTCGCACTCGACGAGACCGACGTCGCTGCGATCTACCTGCAGCACGCCTCGCCGGAGGCCGTCACGACCGCGTTGGCGCCACGGCTGGCCGGTCGCGACCGTCAGGCGCGGCACGTCCGGGTGGACCGTCGCATCTGGCAGTACGGCGACTGGCTGGCGGCCGAGGCTCGGCGCCACGGCTTCCCGGTGCTCGACCCGCTTCCGTTCGACAGCCTCGACGCGAGGGCCGCGTACGCGCTCGGCATCGGCTGAGCTCGAGATCCGAGTCTGACGTGGTTGTGTCAAGTGCTCGTGAGGATGACGAGTTGCTGCGTCGCGCGGGTCATCGCGACATAGCGGTCGACGGTTGCTTCGATGCCTATTCCAAACGCGTCTGGGTCGACGAGGATGACGAGGTCGAACTCGAGGCCCTTCGCGAGCTCTGGGGTCAGCGACCGGATCCGGGACGTCGCCGTGAACGTGGGGTCGCCGATGACGCAGGCGATGCCGTCGCGATGTGTCTCGAGCCAGGTGTCGAGGACAGAGCACAGGTCGGATGTCAATCCGTGGATTACGGGGACACCGGTGCTGCGGACGGAGGTCGGCACGTTGGCTTCCGGGAACACGGCCCGGATGACCGGCTCGGCTTCCGCCATGACCTCTTCCGGCGTCCGGTAGTTGATGCTCAGTGAGGCCAGGTTGATGGTGTCGAAACCGCACCGCTCGAGCCGTTCCTGCCAGGACTCCGTAAACCCGTGCCGGGCTTGGGAGCGGTCGCCGACGATCGTGAAGCTTCGCGACGGGCAGCGCCGCAGCAACATCTGCCACTCCGCGTCGGTCAGCTCCTGAGCCTCGTCCACGATGATGTGGGCGAACGGGCCGGCCAGGACATCCGGGTTGGCGCTCGGGAGTCCGGCCTCGTCGACCAGGGCGTCCCGGAGGTCTTGCTGGCGCAACGAGGTCACCAAGCCCTCCCCGTCGTCGTCCGCCGCAATCAAGTCTTCAACGACTCGGTCCATGTACGCGCGTTCGGCCGCGACAGCGGCCTCGCGCCGACGCTGGCGGCGCGACGCCTCGGGATCGCCGAGTCGCTGCCGAGCGGCATCCAGGAGTGGCAGGTCCGCCACGGTCCAGGCCTGGGCGTCCTCACGCTGCAGTTTCCGGACCTGATCGGAGGTGAACCAGGGAGCGCACAGGCGCAGGTAGGCGGGCACCGACCACAGGTCTCCAACGAGATCAGCTGCATCGATCAGCGTCCAGGCGTTGTTGAGGGTGCTGTTCAGCTCCGGATTCTGCAGCAATGACCGGCGGAGCAGTTCAGTCGGCACCTCCTCGTCTTCATGATCATCAAGAAGGTTGGACAGCAGGGCCTCCCGGACTTGATCGCGAGCCTCGTTGTGCGGCGTGCCGGCGTCGGGTGCCTCGAACGCCTCCGCCCAGTCGGCGGCACTGATCCACAGGTCGGCCCATTCGGTCTCCACCATCAAGCCCTTGGTCGGGGGTTCCTCGTACAACCTCACAGCAGGCTCGATCGCCTTCACCATGTCTGCGGACGACTTCAGGAGAGCCACCTCCGGGTCGGTATCGACTGCTGCTGCGGCTCCCTCGGGGAGGAGATCCCGCAGAGTGCAGGTCTGCACGCCTTCCTCGCCGAGGCTCGGAAGAACGTCGGCGATGTAGGCCAAATACGGGCGGTGTGGACCGACGAACAGCACTCCACCTCGGCCGGCGCCAAGGCGAGGGTCGGAGTAAAGGAGGTAGGCAGCGCGGTGCAGCGCGACAACGGTCTTCCCGGTACCCGGACCGCCGTCGACGACGAGAGCCCCGCGGGAGGACGCCCGGATGATGGCGTCCTGGTCGGCCTGGATGGTGCTGAGCACGTCGCGCATACGGGGCGAGCGGCTGCTCCCCAGGCTGGCGATGAAGGCGGACTGATCGTCGAGTGCGGCGTGCCCTTCCAACCCCTCAGGGCTGAAGACCTCATCCCAGTAGTCGGTAATCCGACCGCCGGTCCAGCGGTACCTGCGACGGCTCGTCAGACCCATCGGATTGGCGTGTGTCGCCGCGAAGAACGGCTCGGCTGCGGGGGTCCGCCAGTCGACCAGAAGCCGACGACCAGCGCTATCGGTGAGGCCGACCCGCCCGATGTATACCGGCTCGGGGCTGTCTGCGCTGACCATGTGGCCGAGGCAAACGTCCAGACCGAAGCGACGCAGCACGCGCAGGCTAGCGGTCAGCCGATGGATCTCCAGGTCCCGATCCAGCGCTGCCCTCCCCTTGCCCCCTGGGGCCTTGCGCTGGGCGTCGAGCTGGTCCGACAAGTCCGCGATCTGCTGCGCGAGGCTCTCCGCAACGTCTGCCAGGTGCTGCTCGTCGCCAGCAATCAACGCCGAGTCGGCCTTGGCAACAAGATGGTCAGGAAGGTTGAACACATTGGTGGTCACGGGAATCACGTCATCTCTCCGATATCGATCTGAGGTCGCGTGCGGTAGCCGCGGGCAGAAGCGTCGGCCGGTGCGACGAATTGGTACGGCTCGGTGCGGAAACAACTGGTTACTCAGATGCGCGGGCGCGCGGCGGCGATTGGGCGTTCAGCGAACCGACTCCGCAATTTGGCGATCACAGGAAGTCGCGCGGACCGCTCCGAGGCAAGCAGTACGGAGACGTCGGCTCAGCACAAGCAGAATCAGTCGGCTGGGGCACTGACAATGCAGACAGCGCCCCTCTCCTCGGTGTCCCGCAACTGTCTGTTCCGCGTATCCGACCATCGGTTCGACGCCGCTGCGAAAACCCGTAGGTCGACAACAAATCCCGCACTTTGCAAAAACCCACCTTCTGCAACTTTGGCTTCGAGGACATGATTCTGCGCCGAACTGGGGGTCTTGCGGCAAGCCCCCCAGTTCGCTATACGTTAGAAATGGCGGAGCAGTGTCTCCGTGGCTGCGGTCGCGTTAGGTCGGACCGGATGACTCTGATCGGAGTCAGCTAGTGCAGCGACGCTCGATCCACACAGTTCGGTTCCTCGCTTCGCTGCGCGCCGCGCCGCCACCGGCACCGGCACCGGACTGATGCGAGCGCATTCGTACAACGCCCTCGCCTCGCCTCCGTAACGAGACACGCGGAAGCCGGTCGTCCTACGGGCACAGCCTGCCTGCCGTTGAGATGAGGTCACCGAGTGCGTGGCAGGCCGAGCGCGCTGAGATGGGAATCGATCTCGCCAGCTACGGCGCGAGTTCGCCGAACCGGTAGGCGGCGGTGAGTCCGCCGTCCATGAGGAAGTCGCTGCCGGTGATGAATCCGCCGTCGGGTCCCATCAGGAGCGCCCCGACCGTTCCGACCTCGTCCGGAGTGCCTCCGCGCCCGGCCGGGCACAGCTCGATCATGCGCCGGTAGCCCTCCCCACCGGGCCCGGTCATTTCGTCCTTGGCCATCGGAGTGAAGATGATGCCGGGGCTGATCGTGTTGACTCGCGCACCACGCTTGCCCCATCGCACGGCCTCGGCCATTACCCGCAGCGCGTTTGCGCGCTTGGACAGTTGGTAGGCGTACATAGAGTCCCTCACCTGGTCCGGCTGAACCATCGGCAGGCCGAGCAACTCATCGGCGGGCGTCATCGCCAGAGACGCGTCCTCTTCGGCCGTCAGCGCGCCCAGGCCGTGCCCGGACTGCGAAGCGATCACGACGCCGGCACCGCCTGGAGCGATGACATTGCCGAACTCCTCAAGCACTAACGCGGTGCCATACAGGTCGACCGAAAGGATTGTTTCCGGCGACGCCTGGCTGGGGGAAACGCCGGCCGCGTGGATGACGCCGATGACATCCCCAAGTGCCGTGGCGGTTTCGACGAGCGCGTGCACCGACTCACGCGACGACACGTCAACGATCGTGGTGCTCACCTCGAACCCTGCATTGCTCAGAACCTCGGCCGCCGCGTCGGCGTTCACCTGGCGCAGGCCAGCCAGCAGGACATGCTTGCCCGCGCTCACCCGCCGCGCCATCGCTTGGCCGATCGACCCGGGTCCGATGACCACAATGACGTTATTCATG
>Ga0307291_1000343_pt1 | contig 11988 bp, 10 predicted proteins | sample ER_DNA_148_FD_194474 | JGI IMG/M metagenome (GOLD analysis project Ga0307291, IMG submission 194474) | Bulk soil microbial communities from the East River watershed near Crested Butte, Colorado, United States - ER_DNA_148 | ecosystem: Environmental > Terrestrial > Soil > Floodplain | place: USA...
CCGATCGAGGCCCGCCTTCTTCATGAGGGGCTCGGTAAGCGCATCGGGTAGGTGGGCTGTGACTCGCTGGGCAGCCGCAGCGGTAGGTGAACCGTGGGCCTCCATGCCGACCGCGTCGATCACTGAGTCCGGACCTCGGCCGTCGGTCAGCTCGCGCACCACATCAGCAAGATCATCTTCGTGCTCCCGGAGATCGATCACCTGGATGCCGCGTGCAATGGCTCGAGCCAACCGCTCATCCACCAGATCCACGGCAATGATCGTGTCGATCCATTTCTGCTGAGCGATCCGGCTTGCCATGTCGCCGATCGGTCCAAGCCCCAAGATCAGCAGCGAGCCGCCGTCGGGTACGCCGGCGTACTCCACGGCCTGCCAGGCGGTTGGCAGCACGTCAGAAAGATAGATGAAGCGGTCGTCCGGTGGTCCTTCCGGAACGAGGATGTGGGTGAACTGGGCTTCGGGTACCCGGAGGTACTCGGCTTGGCCGCCAGGCACCCGACCGTACAGCTTGGAGTAGCCGAACAGCGCGGCACCGCTACCCTCGCCGCGTACCTGGGTCGTCTCGCATTGGGTGTAGAGAGAGCGTTCGCACATCCAGCAGTGACCGCAGGAGATCTGGAAGGGGATGACGACCCGATCACCGGGACGGATCTGTGTGATGTCGCGGCCGACCTCGAGCACGATGCCGATTGACTCGTGACCCAGGACGTCACCGGGACTCATGAAAGCGCCCATCGTCTCGTACAGATGGAGATCGGAGCCGCAGATGTTGGTGCTAGTGACCTTGATGATCGCGTCGTTGGGCTCTTTGATGATCGGATCTTCGACGTCGTCCACTGAGACGTTGCGGCGCCCTTGCCAGGTAACAGCCCTCATCGACGTCTTACGGCTTGCGCCAGTCAGCGCTGGTCAGATGGGAGCCGGCCTGCGGGCCCATCTGCAGCATGCCGCCGTCGACTACCCACGAGGCTCCGGTGACGTAACTAGCTTGTGGACTGGCGAGGAAGGCAATCACCGCAGCAATCTCGCGGGCGTCGCCGGGCCGACCGAGCGGGATGCCGAGCCGCTCTTCCTGGCGTGGATCTTGGTCGTCTTGGCCGGTCATCGGGGTCGCGATCTCGCCCGGGGCGACGGCGTTTGCGGTGATCTGATATTGGCCCAGCTCCAAAGCGAAGGTCTTGATCAATCCGCCGATGCCATGCTTGGCCGCGTCGTACGGCCCGGATCCGACTCGGGGCTGATGCTCGTGGACGCTGGTGACCGCGATCAGCCGGCCGCCGTTACCGGCCTTGACCATGTGCCGCGCAGCCTGCCGCATGCAGACGAAGGTGCCGTCTAAGTTCGTGGCGATGATCTTTCGCCAGTCGTCGTAGGAGGTGTCCACCAGCAGAGTCGAATCTCCCGCACCGGCGTTGTTGACGAAGACGTCGAGTCCGCCGAGATCATCGATCAGCATGTCAATCATTACGGCACATGACGGCAGATCGGTGTAATCCAACAGCTTGACAACGGCCTTGCGTCCCTTGGATCGCACTTCCTCGGCGGTTTCCTCGGCTCCTTGAGAGTCCGAGTGCCAGGTAATTCCGATATCCATACCGGCTTCGGCCAGCGCGACGGCAGTCGCCTTGCCGATACCGGAATCGGAAGCTGTGACGATGGCGTAGTGGGGATCGAAAGTCATGCGTCTGATATTCCCAGCCGTCCTCTAAGCAAAACGCCGCGCCCGTAGCTGATCTTGGAAATGTAGGAGCCCTCGCTTCGTCTTCGGTTAGGACGCCTTACCCCGAAAAGTTGGAGTGCCGAGCTCCGGAATCTACAAGCTTCGTCCGATCCGCTGGCGATGCATCAAAACCTACGGTGTTGCTGCCATTCCCCGACTACTGATCGGAGCTGCTCAATGATTCTCATGCCGGCTGGTGGAGGTGCCATGGGTGATGGGCCCTCCGCCGGCCGGTTCCAATCCGAAGCGGTACGGCGCATACTCTTCGCCATGGCGAGGACCGTCGCGGCCTCGCACTTCGTCGGTCGCGCAGCTGAGCTCGGTCGTCTGCACGCTGCCTTCGACGCCGCCCAGGCCGGCGATGCAATCGCGCTGTGCATAGCCGGCGAAGCAGGCGTCGGCAAGACCCGACTGGTGACCCGGTTTGGCGAGCAAGTCAGCCATGCCGGTGGCCAAGTACTCCTGGGTGGCTGCATCGACCTAGGCGAGGGGTCATTGCCGTACGGGCCCGTGATCCAAGCGCTGCGAGGCCTCGGGCCCCGTATCACGGACCACGGGCTCGACCCCGCGGCTATCGCTGAATTGGTCGGTCCCGGACAGCTGCTCCTCGCCCGGATGCTTCCCGAATTGGGCCCGACCGATCATGATCATTCCGAGGAGTCGCCGGCGTCCCTAACGGTTGGTTCGACATCCCAGGCCAGGCTGTTTGAGGCGTTCCTGGTGCTACTGGAACGTCTCGCGGAACGAGCCCCAACGGCGCTAGTGATCGAGGACCTGCATTGGGCCGACCGCTCAACCCTGGACCTGCTCACCTTCCTCGTCCGCAACCTAGGGTCGGCGCCACTCCTCGTTATGACGTACCGCACCGATGACGTACACCGCCGTCATCCGCTCCGTCCCTTCCTCGCCGAGCTCGACCGCAGCGGCCGAGTGGAGCGACTGGACGTCGATCGCTTCAACCGAGCCGAAATCGCAGACCTGCTTCAAGGCAACGTGGGAAGCAGTCCCGCCGACGACCTGGTCGAGCGGATCTACCGGCGCTCCGGGGGCAATGCGTTCTTTGCCGAGGAGCTGCTGGCCGCAGCTCAGGAAGAGAACGGCAATCCACAGCTGCCGCCGAGCCTGGAGAATGTGCTGCTGAGCCGCGTCCAGATCCTGTCCGAGGATGCGCAGGCGACCCTCCGGATCGCCGCTGCGGCGAGCGGTCCTGTCCCACACCAGCTGCTCGCCGCTGTTAGCGACCTGCCTGAGCCCAACTTGCTAGCAGCCTTACGCGAGACCGTTGCGCATCAAGTGCTGGTTCCAGATCCCGCCACCGAGACGTACTCCTTCCGGCACGCCCTCAGCCAAGAGGCGCTGTACGGCGATCTGCTGCCGGGGGAGCGTGCTCAACTACACGCGGCGTTTGCTCGGGTGCTCACCGAACGCCCAGACCTGGGCGATCCCAACCGCGGCACCACGTCGGCCAGACTGGCCTATCACTGGGTCAGGGCTCATCAGCCGGCACGGGCACTGCCGGCTGCCGTGCAGGCCGGGCTGCAGTCCGAGGCGGCGTACGGATTCGCCGATGCCCAGCGGCACTTCGAGACTGCACTCGAACTGTGGGATCAAGTGCCCGATCCTGTTGATCAGCTGGAGCTCGATCACGCCGCAGTACTGCAGCACACCGCGGAAGCGGCCTATCTCGCCGGCGATCCAAATCGTGCGATCGCCTTGACTCGGGCAACTCTGGCCGTTGTCGACGAGGCCATACTTCCCGTGCGTGCCGGTCTACTGCACGCCCAGCTCGGCGGCTATCTCAACGCCACCGGCGGACATGGAGCGGTCGCGGAGTACGAAGCGGCTGCACGGCTCGTACCTGCCGATCCACCGCGAGCCGAGCGAGCACAGGTGCTGGCGGCTCTCGGGGAGGCGCTGATGGGGCAAGGGCGTCATCGAGAGTCTGCGGAGTTGTGCGAAGAGGCGATCAAGATCGCCCGCGAGGTCGGCGCCCTCGCCCAAGAGGGCGATGCGCACCGTGTCCATGGCGTTGATCTGGCGTTTCTGGGTGATCTTGAGGCCGGTGTGGCGGAGCTGCGCGAGGCTCGCCGGATCGCCGAGGCTGTCGGCAGGGTTGACGAGGTGGCGCGCTGCACGGCGACGCTTTCCGGCCTGTTGGTGTCGTTTGGTGAGTTCGAGGCCGCGGCCACGGTGGCGTTGCAGGGCGCGGATTCAGCGGCGAGCCACGGGCTCGGTCGGTGGCACAGCCCGTTCCTCACCGCGACCGCCGGGCGGGCGGTGTTCGCGCTTGGTCGATGGGACGAAGCCGACCTGCTGTTGCAGCGCGCTGCGGATCGAGTGGCCCCCGAACTCGCCGCTACCCGAGTCTTCATCTGCACGGCACGGAGCGAGCTGGACATTGCGAGAGGTCGGGCCTCCGCAGCCGCAGAACATCTGGCCGAGGCCCGCGACGCGTACGTGCAGACCGTCAAGCAGCCCTGGTTGGCCGGGCCGCTGTTTTCGGCGACTGCCGAGTTGGCGTTGTTGGAAGGGCGGCTGGCTGACGCCAATGCTGCAGTGTCGGAGGGACTTCGATTGACCGGCACCGATCTTGGCTTCGCGGCGCCGCTCTACGCGCTGGGAGTGCGTGCCGCGGCGAATCGTGCCGAGCTCGCCCGGGCACATCGCAACGAAGACGACGTGCTCGAGGCGTGCCAGCTCGGCAACGCGCTGGGAATGGAGCTGGCCGAGCGAATGTCACCAACCGAGGCCTACGCCGCGGCTCCGACGCCTCACACCGCCGCATATGCGGCGATCGGCAGCGCCGAACGGGCGAGGCTCGGGGGGCGCAACGAGCCCGACATGTGGAAGGTGGCTGCAGAAGCCTGGGAGCGGCTCGCGGAGCCACACCGCGCTGCGTATGCCCGCTATCGCGAGGCTGAGGCGCTGCTGCTGGCCGGTGTCTCGCGGGAGCGAGTGGAGGTGTCGCTGCGCACCGCGTACGCGACGGCAAGAGCCCTAGGAGCACTGCCCCTCTGCACCGAAATCGAGGGCCTGGGGCGCCGTGGCCGCCTCAATCTCGAAATCGACGCTCCGACCAAGATCATCTCTGAGCCGTCACCGCTCGCCCGGCTCGGTCTCACCGTCCGGGAACGGGAGGTCCTCGCCTTGCTCGCGACCGGGCGTACTAATCGTCAGATCGCGGAGACGCTCTTCATCAGCCCGAAGACCGCCACGCTTCACGTCTCCAATATCTTGAGCAAGCTTGGCGTCACGAACCGGGTGGAGGCGGCGACAATTGCGCATAGGCTCGGCGTTGTGTCGCCGGACGCCTGAGCGAGTAGCTCTCAATCAGTCGTTGTCGATCTTCGTGCCGGCCTTGTCGAGGACGTACCATTTGGCGCCGAACTGATCGATATCTTGCCCGGTGACGTCGCCGGGCGCCTTGTCGCCGACAAAGTAATAGAGCGGGTGGCCCCCGTACGTCACCTGGGTCGTTCCGTCGCCTCGGAAGGTGGTGCCGATCAGGCCGCCGGAGGCGCCGGTGCCGGCCTGTGGGGCGCCGTTGCTGAGGTATGGCGGCCAGGCGGTTGCGCATGGGCCGTCGCATGCCGACTTGCCGCCCTTGTCCGCCTCGAACAGATAGAGCGTTCTTCCCTGGGCATCGACGACAATCTGGCCCAGGCTGGAGGCGCGCAGATCGACCGTGGCGGCGGTTCCCACTGCGCTAGGCGTGGCGGGTGCCGCCCCGTAACCACCGCCGGCGCCGTACGCCGAGGAGCCGCCAGCTCCGCAGGCGGCGAGAGCGAGGGTGAATGCCGCCAGGCTGGCGGCTGAGGTCAGGCCGCGCCGCAGCTGACGAGGATTTGGATACATGGTGTGCTCCCTTGACCTTGGGGGACCGGGGGGAATGCCGGGCGGCGTACACCGCGCCGGTCCTTGCACGCTATGGCGATCCGGGGAGCTACGGATCAGACAATGCGCCAGTAGCGCGACGCCATACACCCCTAATTCTTGGAGCCGACACTCCTAGAGCCCACGCCGAGTTAACGGACTCGGCCGGACTCACACCCCAAATCAAATTACGAGGCGACGGCCAGCGTTTCCGGTGCGTCGATGATCATGCGCATCTTGATCATGAGCCGGGACAGCAACCGGGATACCTGCATCTGGCTCGTCCCTATCTCCTCGGCGATCTCGGCTTGGGAGCGCTGTTCATAGAATCGCAGCCGGATCAGGCGCCGCTCGTCGTCATCGAGGTTTCCCATAGCGCCGTCGATGATCAGCCGGGCTTCGGTACGGTCAATATCCTCGTCGGTCTCGTTGGAGCAGAAGTAAATCCCTCGCGACATTGCCGCGTCAATCGAGGAGGCGCTGTAGCCCTGGCTTGCGAAGCGGGCCTGCTGCACTGCACCGACCGGCGCGCCAAGTTCATTCGCGAGATCTCGGGCTCGCGGCACGGCGCCCATCTGCTGGACCAGCGTCGGCCACTGCCGCCAGATGGTCGACGCCAGCTCCTGAGTTGGCCGTGGCGGGCGTACCACCCAGCCATGATCACGAAAGTGCCGCTTGAGTACGCCGGTGATGGTCGGCACGGCAAAGCCAACGAACGACCCTTGACGCGGGTCAAATCGATGGCACGCTTCGACCAGTCCTGTGCAGGCGACCTGCAGCAGGTCCTCCTCGTCCTCGCCGCGATGTAAGAACCGGCGGGCGAGCGTTCCGGCCAACCACAGGTGCGAGCAGACGACCTCGTCAAGGATCTGTTGACGCCTGGCCGGGCCAGCGGTCTCAGCCTCAAGAAGAAGGTTGTGGGTACGTTCGGCGAGTTCTTCGCGCGACGTCTGTTGGTTAGGAGAAGTGAAAGAAACTTCGGAGATCGCCATAAGCGCGACACCCTTCGTAATGAACTACGGGTGTGGCGCGCTTCTCGGCCACGTTCGATGTAAGCACTCGTAACGCCGCTCTAGCAATCCCTCTGATTACCCAAAGAGCGAAGAAGTCCCTGAGAAAGCAGCGTCAATCTGCGCTAAATCTTCTTGCAGCATAGGCGACTTTGGCTATAAAGCGCAACTCGCCTGGCAGCCCAAATGATCATGAAAGCGATCAATGACGCCGTGCAAAGGGGCTCACGTATGCTGCGGAGGGTCAATCAGCGACAGTTCGTTTTCGGTTCGGACGTTGGCTTCTCTGCCGAATGGGTATGTCGCAGACAGGGTGGCGAGCGGAACCTAGGATCTATCGCCATCCAGGCCCCGTAGCTGAGCAGACATGCTGCGGGGCCGTTCCCTTTGTACTGCGGCTTTTTCAGAGGGCGGCTACACTCACATTTGGTCTTCTATCGGTCTCCGCCCTGTGTCTGCGGACGTGACGTCTTCGAGGTGACGCATGGTCTCGCAGCCGCCGCCAACAGAGGTTGTATCAGTCCTTGAGATTCTCGAGGCTAGCTCTCGAGTGGCGCAGTTGGAAGCCGAGATCGCGCAGCTTAAGGACGCACTGGCACGCAGGCAGCAGATCGGAGTGGCGATCGGCCTGCTCGCGCAGCGCTTCGCCATCAGCCCCGAGCGAGCCTGGTCACTGCTCGTCCGCCTGTCCCAAAATGGCCACGTCAAGGTCCGCGACATCGCCCAGGCCATGATCAACGCACATTGCGGTCAACTCGGCCCCGCGGAGGCTGCAATCCTGAATGCAATGGAATCGCACCTGCCCGACGGCGTAAGCCTGATTGCTGCTTTAGGCGGCGGTCAGCAGCCCAACGGCCAATGCTCGCGGTAGTCGGGCTCGACACGTCTGCGCTGGTAGACCATGATCGAGCACGATGACCACTGCAATCTTGAGAGCGCCGGCACCCTGCATGTTTCCAAATTCGTCAGGCCATGCCGATTGATCCCGAGGCCCTCGGTGCCAGCCTGCGCCGGCTCACCACCATAGGCGAGCCTGGCATTGCCGTAGTCGAGGCATTGCGGCAAGTGACCGAGGCGTGCGTGGACCTCTTTGGTGTCACGGGCAGCGGCATCATGCTGGCCGATGAACAGAACGTCCCGCGTTATGTCGCCGCATCGGAGGGGCGGGGCCAGATACTCGAAGTGGCGGAAAGTGACACAGGGCAAGGTCCCTGTACCGAGGCCTTTGTCAACAACACCGTCGTAGCCAGCAGCGACGTTACCGTCGAAGGGCGTTGGCCTGATCTCGCCTCTGCGATTCGTCCCCACCGGGTACGCGCCGTCCTGGGTCTGCCGGTGCGCCTAGGTGGGGTCACTGTTGGGACCCTCGATGTCTTCTACGACCACCCGCATATCTGGGAAGACGATGAGTGTCAAGCTTTGGCTAGATATCGCGACCTGGTCGAATCCACTCTGGCCAATGCCGTGGCCGCCCACAATGCAGGCGAGCTGGCGGCCCAGCTGCAGTACGCACTTGACTATCGGGTCATCATTGAGCGCGGCGTCGGCTATTTGATGGCACGCGATCAGGTCGACTCGATGACCGCCTTCAACAGGCTTCGCCGAGCGGCCCGAGACACTCAGAGCAAGATCGGTGAGGTGGCCCAACGGCTGGTCTCCACGGGCCGGCTGCCAACCGAATCAGCTACCTAATTGGCCTAAGCCGGCTGTGACGACAGTCCGAGCTGCTGCAGCAGCCCAAGATCGTCAAGCCGTCCCCAGCGTTCCACGATCTTGCCGTCGGCAATGCGAAAGATATTGACTCCCCGTAGCCACACCTCTCGCCCGGTGGGTGATTCACCCATCACGGAGCCGCGGTGGGTGCCATGCGCAACGAAATGCTCCGCAACAAGATCAGCTTCGGCGATCATGTGTTGCTCGTCGCTGCGCCAGTCAGGGAAGCCGCGGCGGAAGACGTCAGCCGCCTGCCGCATGCCTTCCGGCCCATCGGGGGCACCGGGCAGCGGCGGGTCATGGTTGATGAACGCCGGATCGAGATAGCGGTCGACGGCCGTCAGGTCACCGTTGGTGAAGAGGGCGGAGATGAACTCCGCAACGATCTGCTTGTTGCTTGTGATACTCATGCCGCAATCGTCGGCCGGCCGCAGGCGCTCCACCATCCCTCCAAGGTGGGATGTTTCTCGACGCTGATCGGGAGGAGGATGGTGTTGTGGAAGCAAGCCGCGCCGTCGCGCGGCGCGTGGATGATCTAGTGCGCCGCTGCTCCTCAGGACTGCGCGGCGCGGCGTTTCAGGCGGAAGTAGTGCGGGCCATCCATGCGTTGCTTCCGGTCGACGCCGTCTTCCTCGCCACGGCAGACCCGGGAACGCTGCTGTTCACCGGCACGTTCGCCGAAGATCCACTCGTCGATGTGGCCGATCAGTTCGTTCACAATGAGTTCGGCCATGACGATGTGAACAAGTTTCAGTCGTTGGCCACTGGCGCCCGCCATGTGGCGACGCTCGACACGGCCACTCGCGGTGATCGCCATGCCAGCGCCCGATATCGCGACATCATGGCGCCGCTGGGCCTCGGTGATGAACTCCGAGCCGCGTTCGTCACACCCTCCGGCTGCTGGGGCTACCTTTGCCTGCATCGAGCCGACTCGCCGTACGGGTTCTCATCGGCAGATGTACGCCTGATCGAACGCCTCACTGCCAGTCTCGGAACCGGTTGCCGGCTTAGCCTTGCTGCACAAGGGACCGACGAGATGGCGGCTGTTGCTCCTGGTGTCGTCGTCTTGCATCCCGACCCCACGTTGGCCGCCATAACCGGTGAGGCCGAACGCTTGCTGGCCGACATCGCCGATTACTCCTCCAGCTCACCGCGTCTGCCGGCGGCCGTCTATGCAGCGGCATCCAGCCTGCAAAGCATCGACCATGGCACAGCCAGGCCCGATGCCTCCCAGACGCTACGGGTACGGACTAAGAGCGGCGGCTGGCTGCTGGTCCACGGGACTTCTCTGCATGGCACCGCCGATGACCAGATTGCCGTGATCATTGAACCGGCCCATCCGGGTAGCAATGCGCCGCTGATCCTGAGCTCCCTGGGGCTCACAGGAAGGGAATCCGAGATCGCGCTGCGGGTACTGCGCGGCACGTCTACCAAAGCGATCGCGGCACAACTGCACTTGTCCGCGTACACAGTCAAAGATCATCTGAAGTCGATCTTCGACAAGACTGGCGTACGAAGCCGCCGTGATCTTGTTGCCCAGATTATGACTGGAGTCTGAACCCTACGAGGCGGCAGCGAGTTTGTCCGGCATGCCGATGCTGCTGCGTAGCTTGAGCAAAAGCCGGGAGAGCAGCCGGGATACCTGCATCTGGCTGATGCCAAGCTCATTGGCGATGTCGGACTGCGACCGTTGCTCGAAGAAGCGCAACCAGATCAGCCGGCGTTCGGACTCATCCAGCCGCGCCAATGCTCGATCGATGATCAACCGGGCTTCCGCCCGATCCTTGTCTTCATCAGATTCGGTGGAGCTGAAGCACACACCTCGAGTCATGGCAGCCTCGATCGACAGCGCGCTGTAGCCCTCGCTTGCCATCCGGGCCTGCTGCACGGCAGTCACCGGTGCGCCAAGCTCCGCTGCGAGATCTCGGGCGCGCGGCAGCGTGCCCATTTCCTGAACCAGTGTTGGCCAACGCCGCCAGATGACCGACGCCAGTTCCTGAGTCGGCCGAGGCGGCCGTACGGTCCAACCATGATCACGAAAGTGCCGCTTAAGCACCCCTGTGATGGTCGGCTCTGCGAAGCCGACGAAAGAACCTTGATGCGGATCGAAGCGAAGGCAGGCCTCTACGAGACCTGTGTACGCGACCTGGATGAGATCCTCCTCGTCCTCTCCCCGATGCAGGAACTGTCGGGCGAGCCTCTCGGCCAGCCAAAGGTGTGAGGTGACTACCTCGTCAAGGATCTGTTGCCGGCGGACGGGGCCGGCTGCCTCGGCCTCGATGAGCAACTCACGCGTACGTTCGGCCAGTTCTTCACGGGCCACATGCTGATGGGGGACAACCGAAAGAGGCGAGTTCGCCATGAGCGCGCCACCCTTTCACGATGAAACATCAGGTCGTGGCGCGCTTCTCGGCCACATCCGCACTTAACCACGGATGCCAGCCACTGATCAAGCATTTGGCCAATGATTTTTTCAAGATCACCCGCTTGCAAATTTCTACTCTGTAGGCAATATCCGGGCTTGATCTGCGAATCGCACGAGTAACACCAGACCCTCTTGGACCTTGCGGCGCTCCTCAGGGGTTGCGGCCATGAGTACTGCCTCCAGGCGCCCGATGGGGCCTTCCTCGCCCAATGCCGGAGCCTGGCTGGCAACATGCTCAGCGAGGGAGATCTGTACATAACGCCGGTCATCGGGGCTCGGCTTGCGGACCACGAGGCCCTTTGCCTGCAGCCTGTCCACGATCCCAGAGACGGTGCTGTGGCTTAGCTCCAGCTCACGACTCAGGTCGCCCAACGTCATCTCGCTGTTCGTGCCCAGCAGCGAAATCACGCTTACCTGAGCCGCGGTTAGTCCGCTCCTGGCCAACTCCGCTCGGCTGCCTCTCACCAGGTGACGCCGTAGCGAGCGAAACAATCCGACGATCTCTCGGGCCTCATCGGTGGCAGCTGGATCCGAGATCGCTTTGGGATTCATGGCATGCATGATAACGTTCTACACGACACGTCGTATACGACATATCGTGTACGACACGTGTCGCCATCTTTTAAGGAAGGAGAGGATCTCGATGGAAGGACGGCCTCACACACCGTCACGGCTCAGCTTGCTGCTCGGTGGAGGCTCGTGGATCCTGACGCTGCTGTACTTCATCGGTCAGGCCGTGGCCCAGGCTGCCTGGACGACGCCGTACAGTCTGATCGACAACCGGGTGAGCAATCTGGGCAACACAGCGTGCGGCCGTACCCTGGCAAACACCTACATCTGTTCAGCGCTTCACGCGGTGATGAATACGACTTTCGTCCTGACCGGCGTCCTTACTCTTATCGGACTTTTCCTGACGCGCTCGATATGGCCGCGGCGCCGTCTGACGACGTGGGGTTTGATCCTTCTGGGAGTCGCCGGCTTGGGGACAATTCTTGTGGGGCTGAGCCCGGAGAACGTCAATGTGCTGTTCCACCTGATCGGGGCGCTGAATATCCCCGCCGGCAATGCAGCGATGATCTTGCTCGGACTGGCCATCTGGGGCCAGCACTGGGGATCCCGGATCGCGCCTCGCCGTGCTGAGGAGGAGCGAGGCGACATGCTTTTCGTCGCTGAGCGACGACGAAGTAGGTTCCTCTGTGTTTGTCAAGCTGCTGTTTGGCTGGTCGTAGAGTCGGGGGTGGCGGGTT
>Ga0307291_1000344_pt1 | contig 11972 bp, 9 predicted proteins | sample ER_DNA_148_FD_194474 | JGI IMG/M metagenome (GOLD analysis project Ga0307291, IMG submission 194474) | Bulk soil microbial communities from the East River watershed near Crested Butte, Colorado, United States - ER_DNA_148 | ecosystem: Environmental > Terrestrial > Soil > Floodplain | place: USA...
GCTGCAGGTCAAACTCGAGATGATCGACCGGCTCGGCGAGGCTGGGCTCGCCATCATCGAGGCAACCAGCTTCGTTTCCGCCCGATGGGTGCCGCAACTAGCGGATGCCGACGACCTGATGGCCGGGCTGCGGCGTCGTCCTGGTGTCCGCTATCCGGTGCTGGTCCCCAACGAGCGCGGCTTCGAGCGGGCGTTGGCAGCCGGCGCCGATGAGCTCGCGATCTTCGTCTCTGCCACTGAGACCTTTGCGAAGCAGAATCTGGGTACGACCCTTGGCGGTGCAATCGAGATGGCCGCGCCGGTCGTGGCGGCGGCCAAGCGAAGAGGAATTCCAGTACGCGGTTATGTCTCGATGTGCTTCGGTGATCCGTGGGAGGGGAAGGTGGAGCCGGCAGCGCCCGCGGCCGTCGCGGCACAGCTCATCGAGCTCGGCTGCTCGACCATCAGCCTGGGTGACACGATCGGTGTCGCCACCGCAGGTCAGGTCGTTGCGGTGATCAACGCGGCGGAAGCAGCAGGAGTGCCGCGAGACCGGACTGCTCTGCACCTGCACGACACGTACGGGCAGGCGCTGGCGAACGTGCTGGCCGGCCTCGAGGCTGGCATCGCCGAGTTCGACTCGTCGGCCGGAGGACTGGGCGGCTGCCCGTACGCGAAATCAGCAACCGGGAATCTGGCCACTGAGGACCTGGTGTGGATGCTGCACGGGCTCGGCATCGAGACAGGCGTCGACCTGGTGAAGCTGGCGGCCACCAGCCGATGGCTCGCCACCGCGCTAGGTCGGCCGTCGCCATCGCGGGTGGTAGCGGCGCTGGGCATCTGAACGCCTTCGGCATTAGTGTCGTTCTCGTGGGTGGGAGGGGCACACATGGCCGATATCGACGACTTCGACCTCGACCGGAGTACCGCTCAAGCCTGGGCTGAATTCCAGAGCCGGTTGAGTGAAGTCATCACCTTGATCGACGACACAGCCGACCTCACCATCGGTACGGAGTCAGGCGGCAATGGCCCGACTCCTTTCGTCAAACTGAGCAGTCCTCAGCCGGGCATGATCAGATGTGAGGCGGCCAGCAACGCGGTGCTTGGAGATGACTTCCAACTTTCCGCGGAGCTGCTTAGCGCCATGGAACGGCTCGGATGGCAACCACCCACGGTAGGTGAGGAGCAAGCATCGGCAACGCAGTCGGGTGAGCCGACGGCAAATCTTTGGATCGAGTTGCCGCAGGTCGAATCCGATCGCATCAGCGAGCTCGCCGTCGCCGCTCTGCGCGACGTCTACGGCGTACAGCACCCGGTCTTCCTCGCACCCGACCAGCTCGCAGAGGCACTTCAGCCGATGCAGGCGCCCGTCGAACTTGACTCATCGAACGAACTGGTCGTGGGCGGGACCGGTCTGCAGTCGACCATGCCGCGCAACCAACAACATCTCAACGACTTGGTGGATGCCGAGCTGGCCGAGATTTACGGCCATCTTCCGATCCGCGACGCTGACGGCGATGTGGCCATCAGGGTGGGGTCGACGATGCTCTTCCTCCGCACCTCCGCCGACGGCCAGGAAATTGTGCTCTTCGCCCCCGTTGTGCACGACATTGCCGGGCGATCTCGAGCCGCAGAGGTGCTCAACGACTTGAACGTCGAGGCTCGCTGGGTGAAGTTTCAGCTGATCAGAGACCGGGTCTTCGTCACCCTTTCCGTGCTTTCCCGACCCTTCGTACCGGCCCACCTGCGCCAGGCCGTACGCATTCTCTCCGATGTCGCGGACGGCATCGACAACGAACTTGCCGCCAAACTCAACGGCCGAACCACCTTCAGCGACCACGACTGAAACCTGCTGAGGCCAGCCCTCTGATGGCAGCGCCGCCGAGCTTTTCACCGAAATGCACCTCACTGTCGAAGGTAGATTGGTCATCGTGATGGATCCCCGAGAGCTGTACACCTTGAACGAGGCGGTGGTCGCCAAGCTCAAGGAGCATCGCCCGGTGCTGCTCCACCAGCTGGATGGCTTTGTGGACGCTGGACAGGCTGGACGGCTGTTCTCGGCGAACATGCTGGACAACCTCGAGCACGAGGTGCTGGCCGAATTCGATCATGATCAGCTCCACGACTACCGCAGCCGCCGACCGGCGATGATCTTCGACACCAACCAGTGGAAGTCCTACGCCGACCTCCATCTGCGCATCTACCGAGTCACAGACGGTCACGGAGAGGTTTTCCTGCTCTTCAGCGGCCCTGAGCCGGACGTGCAGTGGGAGCGGCTGGCCGCCGCCATGGTCGGGCTGATCGAGCGGTTCGGCGTACGGATGACCGTCGGTGTGCACGGCATTCCTATGGCGGTGCCGCACACCCGACCGATCACTTTGACCGCGCATGCCACCGATCCGTCGCTGGTTATGGGCTATCGGAGCTGGATCGACCGCGTCGAGGTGCCCGCGAGCTTCACCGGCTTGCTCGAGTTTCGGCTCGGCCAGCTCGATCGAAAGGCCATGGGTTTCGCCGCCCACGTGCCGCACTACCTGGCTCAGGCATCGTTTCCCGAAGCCACCCTCACCCTGACCCGCTCCCTCAACCAAGCGACCGGCCTGGCGGTGCCGATCGAACCACTCGAAAAGGCGTCGGCCAGCAACCTGGCCGATATCGCTGAGGAGATGTCGACCTCAACCGAGGTCCAGGAGCTCGTGGCAACCCTGGAGGAGCAATACGACGCTCTCCAGGCCGAGCAACCGGACCGCGTACCGAGTGCTGAGGAAATCGCCGCCGAGTTCGAGAAGTTTCTCGCTGACCGTGAGAAGGACGACTGACCTGCGGCTGCACGACGCAGCTGACCGTGAGGCGCTTGTCAGCAGGCTTCGACAAGCAGGATGCGTATTCGCGGAGGACGAGGCAGATGTCTTGCTGAGCACCGCCAGCACGCGCGTCGACCTCGAACACATGGTCCGGCAACGAGTAGCGGGACTCCCGCTCGAGCAGATCGTTGGGTGGGCGGAGTTCGCCGGACTGCGGATTGGTGTCCAACCTGGCGTGTTCGTGCCGCGACAGCGCACCCAGCTCTTGCTAAGACACGCCGTGCAGCTTGCTCCACCCCGACCGGTGGTCGTCGAGCTATGTTGCGGTTCGGCCGCACTCTCGCTGGCTCTCGCAACGACCCTCGAGGGAGTTGAGCTGTACGCCACGGACATCGATCGGGCCGCAGTCCGATGTGCTGAGCGGAACTTGGCTCACCTCACACCGCCGGCCCGTGTACTGCACGGTGACCTTTATGAGCCACTGCCACCGGCGCTGGCCGGTCGGGTCGACCTGTTGCTCGCCAACGCGCCCTACGTGCCGACTGAATCCATTGCGCTGATGCCGCCGGAAGCTCGCCTCTACGAGCCGCGGGTGGCGCTGGACGGCGGCGCGGACGGCCTTGACGTACAGCGGCGAATTGCCGCAGATGCGACACGCTGGCTCGCGCCGCACGGATATCTGCTAGTTGAAACCAGTCGCAGCCAGGCCGCCGGAACTGTGGCGGCCTTCGAACGCCATGGGCTCGCGGCCGACGTGGTCATCTCCGACGAGCTGGACGCGACCGTCGTGATCGGCTCGTTGCCTACAGCTCACCCGCGCCAGAGCTAGCCCGGGTAGCCACCACTAGGCTCCTGCTGTGCCTCAGTCCGTTGTCGAACTCATCGACCTTTTGGACTTGGAGGAGATTGAGATCGGGCTATTCCGCGCGCGGCAGCCAGACACTCAGCTTCAGCGGGTCTTCGGTGGCGAGGTGCTGGCGCAGGCACTGATTGCCGCCGCACGGACCGTGCCAGTCTCCCGTGTGCTGCATTCCTTGCACGCCTACTTTCTGCTCCCCGGGCGGACCGACATCCCCATCGTCTACGACGTCGAGGCGGTACGTGACGGCGGTTCGTTCTCCTCGCGACGGGTCGTTGCCCGGCAGGGTGGCAATGTGATCTTCTACCTGTCGAGTTCTTTTCACGAGATGGAAGAAGGCTTCGAGCACCTGGATCCCATGCCGGAGCATGTTCCGGCGCCTGAGGAGTGCCCGACGCTGGGGGAGGTGCTCTTCGAGGCGTCGGGACGGCCAGTGTCGTTCTGGGAGCGGGAGTGGGGAGCCCTCGACGTGCGCTACGTCGGTGACTCGCGTCCGGGCGGCGCTCTGGTGAATGCGCGACGTCCAGCGCATTCCCGCGTCTGGGTACGAACCAATGGCAGGTTGCCAGGCGACCGTCGGCTCCATCAGGCGGCCTTGGCCTATGCCAGCGATCTGACGTTGCTTGGGGCCACCACGGTGCCTCATGGCGTTTTTGTCGGGCTGAATGTTCACGCAGCGTCCATTGATCACGCCATGTGGTTCCATCGGCCATTTCGGGCCGACGAGTGGCTGCTGTACGACCAAGTCTCGCCGTCGGCCTCGCAGGGCCTTGGGCTGGCAACCGCCCGGCTGTTCCAGAACGGCATTCTGGTCTCCAACGTCGCCCAGGAAGGCCTCATCCGCCCGCTGCGCAAGCCCTAACCCCGCGCAGGCTGCCGAGCATCGGGCCGAGAGACCGCTCCGAGCGCGCTCCGAGCGACGCTCCGCGTGCGCGAGCGGAGCGCAAACAAAGCAGGGCGATCCGGAGGGGGAAACCGGATCGCCCTGTGGGCTGCTGGTAAGCGTATGAGGTCGAGGCGCGCGGGGTTACGCAGCCAGGACCGACTTACCTCGCAGCTTGGCAATGGCATGGCGCTCGATCTGGCGGACGCGCTCGGCAGTAATGCCCCAGATCGCGCCGATGTCAGCGAGCTTGGCCTGACGGCCGTCGATGAGTCCATATCTGCGCCGTACGACGTCGGCGGAACGCTCGTCCAGGGAGGCCAGCATGTCCTCCAGCCGCGCGTGCTCTTCCGCGTCGAGGAAGACCTCGTCCGGACCTGGCATCGGCTCACGGGCGATCAGATCTCCAAGAGCGGTGTCGCCGCCTTCCTCGACAGGTGCATCGAGGCTGACGTGGTCGCGGCCATAGCGCAGCAAGTCAAGGACGCGCTCGGGCTCAAGATCCATTTCGGCAGCGATCTCCTCGATCTCGGGATCGCGACCGAGTCGCCGCTCGAGCGTCCTGCGCACAGCGCCCACCTGATTGACCTGCTCGGCTACATGTACCGGAAGCCGAACAATGCGGCCTTGTTGGGCGATCCCGCGGCTGATCGACTGTCGTACCCACCAGGTGCCGTACGTGGAGAACTTGAAGCCCTTGGTGTAGTCGAACTTCTCAACCGCGCGGATAAGACCTGTGTTGCCTTCTTGCACCAGATCCAAAAGGGGCATCTGAGACCGGCCGTACTTGCGAGCGACAGAAACCACCAAACGAAGGTTGGCGGTCACGAAATGCTGCATTGCGCGACGGCCGTCGTCAACCAAAAACTCCAGTTCAGCCTGGCTCGGCCGCTTGGCACGCTTTCCACGCTCGGCAAGCGTTACCTCGCCAGAGAGGATGTGCTCGGCGTAAAGGCCGATTTCGATGGTCTTCGCGAGCTCGACCTCCTCTTCAGCGGTCAGCAACGGAGTCTTGGCGATGCCTTCCAGATATAGGCCGACTGCATCTTTACCATCGATGCCTTCGGATACTCGCGAACGAGTAGTTGTTGCCACAATGGCCCCTTTCGTTACCTTCACCATCCAGAACGCGTCAGGTACCGATTTGGATTCCTCAGTCGCCCTGAAGAATCCCTGAGACCTACTCGGGGGTAACCCCGAGCGGTTTCGCCCCCGCAGTCGAGTTCGTCAGCGTGCACTAATGATTCGAAGCAACGATCGTTTGTGGATGCATTACCCGCTGAAAGGCGGATGCACACGTGTGCTTCGTAACTGTCAGTGAACGCTCAGAGGTGGCTGCAAATTCCCCAAACCGCTCAGCCTTGGAGGGTTATCTGGTCGACGATCCAGGCGTACTCGAAGGCCAGTTCCCGCCAGCTCTTGTAGCGTCCGCTCACGCCGCCATGGCCGGCCACCATCTCCGTCTTGAGCAGGATCTGACCTGTGTCGGCGTCGGTGGCGATATGCCGCAACGCAGCAATCCATTTGGCTGGTTCGACGTAGAAAACGCGGGTGTCGTTGAGGCTCGTGGTCGCCAGTATGGCCGGATAGTCGACCGAGCCGACATTCTCATAAGGGGTGTAGGACTTCATGTACGCGTACACCTGAGGGTCGTGCAGCGGGTCGCCCCACTCCTCCCATTCGATCACGGTAAGCGGCAGATCCGGATTCAGGATCGTGCTCAGTGCGTCGACGAACGGCACCGCCGCATGGATCGCGTGGAACTTCTCCGGAGCGAGGTTGGCCACGGCGCCCATCAGGAGGCCGCCTGCGCTACCGCCGCGCGCAGCCAGCCGGTCGGTAGAGGTGTATCCCTGCTCCACGAGGTAGTCCGCGCAGGCGATGAAGTCGGTGAAGGTGTTCATCTTGGTGAGCGTCTTGCCGTGCTCGTACCAGGTGCGGCCAAGCTCGCCCCCACCCCGGATGTGGGCGATGGCATAGACGATCCCGCGGTCGAGCAGCGAGAGTCGAGGCACCGAGAAGCTCGGGTCCATGGACGCCTCGTACGCGCCGTATCCGTAAAGCACCGCGGGCGCCGACCCGTCCAACGGAATATCGGCTCTACGCACGATCGACACAGGTACCTGCGTGCCGTCCGGCGCCGTAGCCCAGCCGCGCTCCTGGAGGTAGTTGTCCGGCTGGTAAGGGCCGAACCGAGGGTCGTCGAGCACCGGGGTGCGTTTCAGCAGGGTCAGCTCGCCGGTTCTTAGGTGATAGTCGTAGATCGAGTCAGGAGTCAACATCGAGGCGTAACCAACCCGGATTGTCGGAGTCTGGTATTCGGACTCGCCGGGTGCGTACACCAGATAGAGCGGCTCATCGAAGGCAAGGTCGGCACCAACCAGCAGATCGCCCCCGGCATCCCGGGGGACGATGTGGAGAGCGGTCAGGCCATCCCGTCGCAACGACACGACGGCGTGGCTGGCGTACGCGCTGACTGAGAGGATCCGGACACCTTGACGATGCGGGATCACCGGTGTCCAGTCGGCATGGCTCGTGGCACCGAGCGGAGCCTCCGCGAGCTCGAAGTCCTCGGCGCCGTCGTTGTGCACGATCAGCAATCGATCACCTGCCGGTTCGATGTCATACTCAACGCCCTGGCGTCGCGGTGCCACGATTCGAGGCTCGCCCTCAGGATCATCGACGCTGAGCAGCCGGAACTCCGAGGTGATCTTGCTCCCGGTCCCGATAATGATCCAGCGATCATCTCGACTCGCGTCCACGCTTAGCCAGAAACGCTCGTCCGACTCGGTCAAGACCTCGACGTCCTGCGACGGATCGTCACCTAGGCGATGCCGCAAGACCACGTAGGGCCGCCATGCCTCGTCCGCCCTGGTGTAGAAGAGGTGACTGTTCTTCGCCCAAGCAACGCCATATGCAGTGTCCTCGATCTGATCGGTGAGCAGCTCACCTGATACCAGGTCCTTGATCATGATCGTGAACCGCTCGGCGCCCGTGAGGTCTATCGAGTAAGCCAACAGCCGCCCGTCGAGGGAAACGGTGAGCGCGCCGAGGGAAAAGAACTCCTGCCCTTCGGCCTCACGGTTGCCGTCCAGCAGAATCTCTTCGCCGATGATCTGCTGTTCGGGGTCTGGCAGCTTGGCGCGATCGTTGGCGACAACTCGGCAGTAGATCGGATACTCCGCCCCTTCAACCGTCCGTACGTAGTACCAATACGCGGCGCCGCCCGGGTGAGAGGTGTAGGTCGGCACACTGAGGTCGGTTTCCTTGGTACGAGACTTGATCTCACTGAAGATCGTTTCCGAGAGCTCCGACAGGTGAGCCGTCTGCGCCTCCGTGTAGGCGTTCTCGGCTTCCAAGTAGCTGATCACCTCTGGATCGTCCTTGTCGCGCAGCCATTCATAGGGGTCGACGAACGCGTCACCGTGGTGGACGCGGGTGATCGGCAGCCGTTTTGCGATGGGGGCGGGGGAGGCGTGGGAAACGTGAGCGCACATGGTGGACGAGCGTAGTGTTCCCGCAACGGCGATGATGCGTGAGGATAGCTCCATGGGAGCTGAGGTCGACTCCACAGAGTTCACGCGGGAAGACCGCAAGCGTCATCGCGACAAGGTCCGTAAGGGCTTGGATGTACTGGCCCGGATGCTCACCGAGTCCCGCTTCGACTTCGAGCGGCCGATGACGGGTCTGGAGATCGAGCTCAACCTGGTGGACATGGATTGCCAGCCGGCCATGCGCAACGCCGAAGTGCTGGGGGCGATAGCCGATCCCTCATTCCAGACCGAGCTAGGCCGCTTCAACATCGAGATCAATGTCGATCCTCGCCGCGTGGCCGACTTCGGCTTCTCCGACTTCGAACAGTCGGTGCGCAAGTCGCTGAACGATGCGGATCCGCGCGCCAAGGCGATCGGTGCTCAGCTGGTGATGATCGGCATTCTGCCGACCTTGATGCCGCACCATGTCACGCTGGACAGCGTCAGCGAGAACCCGCGCTACTCGATGCTCGACCAGCAGATCTTCGCCGCGCGTGGAGAAGATCTGGAGATCATCATCGACGGCGTTGAACGCCTGGCGATGGTCTCCGACACGATCATGCCGGAGGCGGCGTGCACTTCCACCCAGGTGCATCTTCAGGTGAGTCCGGATGACTTTGCGGGCTACTGGAATGCGGCGCAGGCGATCGCCGGCGTACAGGTCGCGCTCGGCGCCAACTCGCCGTTTCTCTTCGGGAAGCAGTTGGTCGCCGAATCGCGGATCCCGCTGTTCGAGCAGAGCACCGATACACGCAGCGACGAGTTGAAGGCCCAGGGCGTACGCCCCCGGGTGTGGTTCGGGGAGCGCTGGATCACCTCGATCTTTGATCTGTTCGAAGAGAACTCGCGATACTTCCCTGCGCTGCTGCCCATTAGCTCCGACGAGGATCCAGTCGTCGTGCTCGACAACGGGGGGGTGCCGCATCTGGACGAGCTGCGGCTTCACAACGGCACGGTCTACCGCTGGAATCGGCCCGTCTACGATATCAGCGGTGGTACCCCGCACCTCCGCGTCGAGAACCGGGTGTTGCCGGCTGGGCCGACGGTAGTGGACACCATGGCGAATGCAGCCTTCTTTGCCGGACTGGTACGTGCCTTAGCCGACGAGGATCGCCCGATCTGGACGCAAATGTCCTTCCAGGCTGCGGAGGAAAACTTCGTATCCGGTATCCGGCAAGGCATCAATGCCGAGGTCTACTGGCCTCAGGTCGGTCAGGTGCGAGTGGCAGAACTTGTGGTTCGGAAGCTGCTGCCGATGGCTGCTGAAGGCCTGCGTCAATGGGAGGCCGACGAGGCCGAGATTGGTCGGCTGCTCGACATCATCGAACGTCGCTGCTTGCATGCAGCCAATGGAGCGACATGGCAGGTGGCCGAGGTGGACCGGCGTGAGCAGGCCGGCGCATCGAGGCAGAAAGCGTTGCAGGGGATGCTCGATAGCTATCTGCCCCGGATGCATAGCAATGACCCGGTCCACACGTGGAAGGCGAACTGATGTCACAGACGATTCAGTTCTCATCAGACCAGTCAGACTCAGGTCGGGCTGGTGCAACAGAAGCTGAGCTGGTTGCCCAATCATTGCCGGCGCCGGCCCAGCCGGTCATTGTCGTCGGATATTCCGCGAGGCCAGAGGGGCGTGCGGCCCTAGAACGTGCGCTGAGTGAGGCAAGATTGCGCGGTGCCACGCTCGTGGTGCTCAATAGCTCTTCCGAGCTCGAGGCCCCCGATCTCGCTGACGAGCTGACCGCCTCAGGAATCAGCTACGAGATCAGGACCGCAGATGTCAACGATTCCGCCGAGGCACTGATCACGACAGCCAAAACCACGGAGGCCGACTTCATCGTCATTGGGCTCCGGCGGCGGTCCCCGGTCGGCAAGTTGTTGCTGGGCAGCAACGCCCAGCGGGTCTTGCTCGATGCAGCCTGCCCGGTTCTCGCTGTGAAGGCTGAACCGGACGCCAGCTAGCCCGACGTCAGCAGGAGGCTTGACCTACTGCGGCTATGGTGACACGACATCGCAGTCGGATGGCCTTTCTGAGCACTGCTCACGCGACCCACGCCCGCAGTGGATGGAGGGTTTGGAGATTCGTGTCAGAATACCGGGTGGAGCGCCTATTGACATCCGATGGGCGTTGCTTGCCCTTGTTCCGCCAGGTCAGTCCGAGAGGCTCTTTGTGACACCCCGCTCCAAACTGCACAGCTCAGCCCGCGCGGTGGCTGCGTCCACAAGCCGGGCACGGCAAGAAAGCGTTCCGATCAAGAAGGCCGCGCCGGCCAAGAAATCTCCAGCCAAGAAGACGCCGTTGAAGTCTGTCGACGGTCCCCAGGCGAAGAAGGCTGCAGCAGCACCGCCGCCAGCCAACGATGAGCCAGTGATCAGTGGCGAGAAATCCTTGGCAGCCGAGAAATCCTTGGCAGCCAAGAAATCCTCGCTGACAGCGGAGCCTGAGGCCGTGATTGGTGAGGCGGTTGATTCGGCCGGAGCTGAGGAGGTCGAGCTTGAGGAACTTCCTCTCGAGCAGCTCGAGGTCGATCTTGAGGCCGAACCTCTGACCGCCGATGTCGTGGTCGACCTGGAAACTGAAGAGGTCGTCCTGACCGTTGGCAAGAAGCGCAGTCTGGACGACGTCGACGAATCGGCGTTCGAGCCGGCCGAGGAGGCGAAGCTCGAGGAAGAGCTGACCGAGGACCAGGGCTTCACGCTCTCGGAGGCCGACGATGCCGACGAGCCCGAGCAGCAGGTCATGGCGGCCGGCGCCACGGCTGACCCCGTCAAGGATTATCTGAAGCAGATCGGCAAGGTCGCGCTGCTGAACGCCGAGCAGGAGGTCGAGCTAGCAAAGCGGATCGAAGCCGGACTGTTCGCCGACGAAAAGATCAACGAGGAGCACACCAAGGTCAAGACGTCGCACGTCGGCGATTTCGAATGGATCGCCGAGGACGGCCGCCGCGCCAAGAACCACCTTCTAGAGGCCAATCTGCGGCTCGTGGTCTCTCTTGCCAAGCGCTATACCGGGCGCGGAATGCTTTTCCTCGACCTCATCCAGGAGGGGAACCTCGGGTTGATCCGGGCGGTCGAGAAGTTCGACTACACCAAGGGCTACAAGTTCTCCACGTACGCGACTTGGTGGATCCGGCAGGCGATCACCCGAGCGATGGCCGACCAGGCTCGCACCATCCGCATCCCGGTGCACATGGTCGAGGTGATCAACAAGCTGGCTCGGGTGCAGCGTCAGATGCTGCAGGATCTGGGCCGTGAGCCGACTCCCGAAGAGCTTGCGCGGGAGCTCGATATGACGCCGGAGAAGGTCGTCGAGGTTCAGAAGTACGGGCGTGAGCCGATCTCCTTGCACACACCGCTGGGCGAAGACGGCGACTCCGAGTTCGGCGATCTGATCGAGGACTCAGAGGCAGTGGTTCCGGCAGACGCGGTGAGCTTCACGCTGCTGCAGGAGCAGTTGCATGACGTGTTGGACACGCTGAGCGAACGCGAGGCCGGCGTAGTGTCGATGCGCTTCGGGCTAACCGATGGGCAGCCCAAGACGCTCGATGAGATCGGCAAGGTGTATGGGGTGACTCGGGAACGGATCCGCCAGATCGAGTCCAAGACCATGAGCAAGCTGCGGCACCCCTCCCGCTCGCAGGTGCTCAGGGACTATCTGGACTAGCCGGCGCTATTCCGAGTTGCCGACGCTGGTTGACCCTGCGAGGACTTGCCTTCGGGCGGCTGGTGTTTGTCTGCAACCTACGCACATCTAAGTTTGCCGAGAAGCGGCAGACGAATGCGTAACACACAGCAAACCGGCCCCGACCCAGGCTGACGCTGGGTAAGGGCCGGCTGAGTTGCCTTAGGACCGGTTAGCCGATCCGTTGCGACTCGTCGTGGATCTTCAATGCCACCTGCTTGAGCTTGTCCGC
>Ga0307291_1000347_pt1 | contig 11897 bp, 15 predicted proteins | sample ER_DNA_148_FD_194474 | JGI IMG/M metagenome (GOLD analysis project Ga0307291, IMG submission 194474) | Bulk soil microbial communities from the East River watershed near Crested Butte, Colorado, United States - ER_DNA_148 | ecosystem: Environmental > Terrestrial > Soil > Floodplain | place: USA...
CCAGTGATGTTGTCCAACCTGCGTAGGAGGTCGTCGCCAGGATCAGACCCGACAGTCCCAAGCCGGTGCAGCTCGCGATGTAGATCACACCGAAGCAGCGGTGTAGGCGGAGGAACCGGCGCCTGATCTTGCCCACGAACTGGAATGGCCCAACCGCCAGGGCAAGCATGCCGGAGAGCACATGGACGCCGAGCACGAACTCGCGCCGCATATACACCTCTCGTTGCTCGCGAAAGTAGGTGTCTGGGTTGAACGCGAGATAGCGCGCTACAAAGGCAATGGTCGCCAGCGAAAGAATGGTCATGATCACCCATCCCGGTCTGGCCAGAGTCCGAGCGAGGTTGCGGCGTCGACGGGGAAGAACGGGAGTCGGGCGAGTAATGGTTTGATCAACGGCGGTCATGTCGGGCCCCTCCGGGTGGTGAGGACAATGACGCTAGCTTTTGGCAAGCTCGCATACATCGGCCTCAAGGAGCATGTTCACTACGCCTTTTGGAGTAGGCCAATGAATAAGGAGGTAGCGCGATGGCCCCTGTGAACTTCTCACTCGACGGCGAAGTAGCACTGGTTACCGGAGCCGCGAGCGGCATCGGGAAAGCCATTGCGGAGGCGATAGCTGCCAACGGCGCATCCGTCGGGTTGGTCGACCTGACCGAACAAGCCAACGCTGACACTGCGGAGGCCATTTCGGAAGCAGGTGGCCGCTGTCTCTCAATTGCTGCCGACGTGACTCAGCTGGCTCAGCTGCGCGCTGCGGCAGTACAGACGGAGGCGGCCTTCGGGCCACTGAGTCTCGCGGTGAACTCGGCGGGAATCGCCAACGCCGCCCCAGCGGAGGCCATGCCGCTTGATCAGTGGCAGCGGGTCTACGACGTCGACCTCACGGGTGTGTTCCTGAGTTGCCAAGCTGAGGCCGAGGCGATGCTGCGGCATGGCCGCGGCTCGATCGTCAACATCAGCTCGATGTCGGGGACAATCGTCAACCGCGGCCTTCAGCAGGTGCACTACAACAGCGCCAAGGCCGCGGTCAGCCACCTCACGCGTTCATTGGCCGTGGAGTGGGTGGATCGCGGCGTACGCGTGAACGCTGTCAGTCCTGGCTACACCGCAACTCCTATGAATACCCGACCCGAGATGGTCCACCTGGTGGAGAAGTTCTCAAAGGAGGTACCGATGGGCCGGTACGCGGAGCCGGAAGAGATTGCCGGCCCCGTGGTATTTCTGCTGTCCCCGGCGGCTAGCTACTGCACGGGAGTCGACCTCCTGGTCGACGGTGGATTCACCTGCTGGTAATGCAAACCGAGGACGATCTGCGGCCGCGCTTGCGGCGGCAACTCAAGGCCGCCGTGCGGGACCGCGATCGCATCGCAGTGAGTGCGCTGCGAGACGGGATCGCTGCACTGGACAATGCGGAGGCGATCGAACCCCGGCAGGACGTTCCGACTCAGGGCAGTGAACACGTCGCCGGTGGATTGGTTGGCCTAGGAGCGGCCGAGGTCGAACGCCGAATTCTTGATCCCGAATCGCAGCGCTCGATCGTCAGAGCCGAGATCGAGGCCAGGCTGGCAGCTGCCACCACGTATGAGGAGCATGGGCAGGGCGCCCGCGCTGCCGAGCTTCGGCTGGGCGCCGATGCATTGCTCGCAGTGCTTGAGAGCAGGAGCGAAGGCGACTGAAGCCTGGTCGCCGTACCCCTTCGCGCTTGTGATCGAAAACGACCCCTCGGAGCCGCCCAAGAGGGGCCGTCTCGGCGCTTGTGATCGAAGACGTACCCCGAGAGGCCGCAGTCACCGCTCGGATGCGCGGAAGATGTCCGACACTTGGACATTGATATCGAATTTTGCAGGCGGCACAACCGATTGCGTTTCGGCCCGGTCGGTGAAAGGGCCTTGAAGCGGCTATGCGCCCTGTCCGAGACTGGGTCGGCATGAGCGGGACATCGGCAGCGGACACCTTTCTCCACGGCGCGGACGTATACGACCGGCACATCGGCCGCTACGGCCGCGAACTCGCACAGGAGTTGATCAAGTTCGCTGATGTGCACTCCAGCCAGCAGGTCCTCGACGTGGGCTGCGGGCCGGGCGCCCTGACCTGGCAACTAGCCATGGTCGTCGGCGCCGAGCAGGTCGCCGCAATCGATCCGTCACCCTCTTTCGTGCAGGCGTGCCAAGACCGGCTGCCCGGCGTGCGGGCCAAGGTGGCCGCTGCCGAGGCGTTGCCGTTCGCGGATGGAGTCTTCGACCGAACGCTTGCTCAGCTCGTGGTGAACTTCATGACCGATGCCGAGGCTGGCCTACGCGAAATGCGCCGCGTGACCAAGAGCGGCGGCATCGTCGCGGCCGCGGTCTGGGACTACGCCGGCGAAATGACATTGCTACGCCGCTTTTGGGATTCGGTGACGGAGCTTGACCCGTCAGCAGCCGACCTGGACGAGGGCCGCTCCATGCGGTACTGCACGCCGGAGGAACTAGAGGTGCTCTGGACGAGTGCCGGCCTGAAAAAAGTCGGAATCTCTGAGGTCGTTGTCACGGCCGGTTACGAAGGATTCGAGGACCTCTGGGAACCGCTCGAGTTTGGAGTCGCTCCGTCAGGCGCGTACGTAGCCTCACTACAGCCCGACCGGCGAGCGAAACTCAAAGCTGACTTCCAACAGCGCCTCGGCGCCGGAAACAAGCCATTCCGGCTCGGCGCACGAGCGTGGCTCGCAATCGGGCATGTTCCCTGATGCCGAAGATGCATTAGCGCGGCTGAGGTGGCCGACAGACAAGCACCTCTGCTCGCCCGCGGAGTGCCAGCGGTCCGAATGAGTTCGGCGCCACGGCTGTGTTGCCTGCCCGCAAGCGTGGAGCTCGCCCGCCTGCAAGATCGGCTTCGCCACTGAGAAGAACCACCACGGCGAAGCCCGGTTCGAGCGTCGCCTCACCGTCCAACGCAATGCGCTCCAGCCGGAAGTACTGGTCTGCAGCTTGCGGCATCACGGAGTGCCCGAACCCAGCCGGATGCACCAGCTGATCGATCTCTTCAGCGCTTCGGGCCCGGCATTCGACCGCTTGCAGTGCTAGATCGAATCCCAGCCCAAGATGTCCGTGCCGCTCGCCGTCCAATTCGAAGCCTTGCCACTCCAGCAAGATCGAGAGGTCCTCCGGCTCTTGCAGTTCTACCAAGAACACACCTTCGCCGGGCGCGTGCAGCACACCCGGCGGCACGTAGACAATGTCGCCGGAATGTACCTCGATTCGGTGGAGCAGCCCGCGCATCCTGTCGACGTCCTGGCTCATGATCAGCGACATGAGGTCATCCAAGATCACATCGTGCTCGAAGCCCAGGTAGACCTCACCGCCGTCCAGGATGAACCACGCCTCGGCTTTGCCATGCGCTCTGCCCAGGTGCCGAGCCGCGAACGACCCATCCGGATGAGCATGGACGGGTAGCCGCTGGCCGGCATCCAACAGCTTGACGAGCAGACGGGTATCGGCCCCGAAACGGTCCAAATGCGCAGCTCCCAGCCAGGCTTCCGGCTCCTGCTCGATCGCGGCCTTCAGTGATCGACCATCAGGAAGCGCACTCAGCCCGAGTAACTCCTCACCGGCAAGCGTGGTGGTTGAGGCAACCCAATCCTCCGGCTCCCGCTCGCCGGCGGGCGGCTCCCCCCGGAACTCAGTGATCTTCCGGCCACCGCGGTAGAACCTGTCCGGCGGACGATTGGACGGGAGCAGGATCAGGTCCACGAAGCTGTTCTCCTACGTATGAGGGCGGCCAGGCGGTTCGCGGCAGCACGCCAGCAGGTCTATCAGGCTCGCTTGCGCGGCACTCCACATCCCTGGACGACAGACCCGATCTTGGCTCGTATCAAGCAGCGCTATGTGCCAACTGATCAAGCCGTCACGTCATGGTTTCCGCCAAAGTGGGGAATCAACGGCCTGGCTTCTCATTCCGTCTGGGTGTCTGAGTATTTGCCCTGGCGGGTTGAGACACCTGGAAACTGATCCCGAACGTGGGCCGTAGCCAACATCTTGCTTAGAGCCTGCAGCGACCGGCCGTGCCGCGTAATATCACGCCGCGTGAAGCGCATCGCCTCCAAGTCTGCGCCGTCACCGACCAACCCGATTAGCGCCGAGGACGCCATCGATGTGGTGATCGCCTGGGTCGATGGGCGCGATCCACAGCACCGCCGGAAGCGCCAGCGCTATCTTGCCGATCCGGGCGCGGATGAACAGCCGGAGCAGGTGGCCAGCAAAGAACGGCGCTTTTCAGACAATGATGAGATTCGCTTCTGTCTCCGCTCGATCCGCAATTACGCGCCGTGGGTCCGCAGCATCTGGCTGGTCACGGATGACCAGGTTCCGGCCTCCATCGACCGCCAGCAGGCGGAGCTGGACAACATCCGCATTGTCGATCACCGCGAGATCTTCCGCGGCCATGAGCAACTGCTGCCGACGTTCAACTCGTTCGCCATCGAAACCATGCTGTGGCGCATCGACGGTTTGGCCGATCGGTTCTTGTATTTCAACGACGACATGATGTTGGTTGGCCCGGTCGAGTCCAGCGACTTCTTCTCAAACGAAGGCAAGGTCAATCTGCGCGGCCGTTGGAATAACTTGGACGGAAAGCGCGAGGAGGAGATCAGCTTCTTCGACGGCACCAAGGTGCGAGGCGCCGAAATGCTGGGCTACACGTCGGAACATTTCTTTTCGCCCGACCACGCGATTTATCCGATGCTGCGACCCGCCATGGAAGAGCTGTTCGAGGAGTTCCAGCCCGCCTTCCTCAGCAATGCGGCGTATCGATTCCGCAGCCGGAAACAGTTCTGGCCGATCTCTACACACAACCATTTGTTGCTCAAGACGAGCCGGGCACGGGTAGAGAAGCCCCAAAGATCGGCGCATTTCTCGAACCGCTATTGCCTGACGGCAAGCCCCGAGGCCCTCGAAGCGCGGCTGAAGCAGCTGTCGGACGGCACGATGCGTATGGTTTGCATCAATCACCTCGAAGCGATCGTCGACAAGGTGCCTGATGCGATGCACTATCTGTCGGAGGCGACCGGGCCGGCAGCGCCGTTCGAAAAGCGGCGGCGCCGAACGTACGCATCACGCTTGCGATCAGTCGCGCGTACTATCCCGATCGCTCGGAGACTGGCGATCCGCTGAACCTGCTGTAAGCGGAAACCGCGTACGCCGCCCGACAATCTCGCTGCCAGCCTGTCTGGCGTCATCTGCTTGCAAAACCACTGCAAAGGCGCTCTTTCTAGCGTGCCGATATGCCACATACACAACAAAGACGACGGCTAATGATCACGTTGATCAGTGGCATGCTGGCGCTGACCGGGTGTGTGGCAGTAGCGCTCCGAGCGCTAGTAGCTCCGCGCCGGGCTCGGACACATCTACCGAGTGGCCGTCGCTCCCTCCGGTTGTGAGCACCGAGCAGTTCTGTACCGTCAAAGTTCCGGCTGGGATCACACAGCGGGCACTTCAAGCGCCAGACGGCGTGTCGCTGAACAGCGCATGGCTCGGGTCGGGAAAGACGGTAGCGGTGCTGCTGCATCAAGGCGGCGGGGACGGCCTCTGCGGCTTCCTCTTTACGCTGACTTCCTCGCCAAACAAGGAATCCGGGTAGCCCTGCTCGACCTGTGCAACAACGGCCAGTCGTATTGCGTCAACCGCCCGATTGCCGACGATCCGGCCGCCCAGGTGAAGCTGATCGTCGACGCGGCGCGGGCGGATGGTGCGCAGCGGGTTGTCCTGGTGGGTGCTTCCTTAGGTGCCTCAGTCGCAGTGACCGCGGCCGGGGCAACGAAACCCGATGCAATCGTGATCTTGTCCAGTTCGGCCCAGGAAGAGCATTCCGACATTACGAAAGACGCCCCAAACGTGGCGATGCCGGCCCTCTTTGCGTTGTCTCGCGCCGATCATGACGATCTCGTTGTCGTCCGAAGCCAACTGAAGAAGATGCCCACCAAGAAGAAGCGTTGTGGTGGCTGGCTGATCACGAGGATGGTCCACCGACCCAGGCCCGGCTCGCTCAGCAGGTCGGGACCGACCCGATGATGACCAGCCAAGTGATACGCAAACTGGAGGCGCGCGGTCTGCTCGAGCGAGCGCTGGATCCCACGGACAGCCGCGCGCGCCGCTTGCACCTGACCGCCGCCGGGCGCACCCTCGTCGGTCTAGCGCTTGCGGATGTCGAAGCCGCGGATGAGGACTATTTCGCGGCCTTGGGTCGGGAACGGGAAGCGTTTCGGCACGCTCTTCAAACGCTCGAGGTGGCGTCGTTGCCTTAGCCGCTGACCTGCGGTTCTGCGTCTCGGCCCGCGGGCGGCTCCGGCCTCAGGTAAACGACCAAGCGCAGCAAGATCAAAGATGCTGACGAGAACACCCACCGTGGGCAGTGCCAAGCAGATACCGTTGGCGCGTGGGGGTATGGCAACGAGCTGATCTAGCTGAGTTGGCGGACTGGGTGGAAGGGCTTCGTGCAGCCGCACAGAAGGCACGCGAGGACGGCAACCCCACCTTGGCGCAAGCGCTGGATATCACCCGCTTTGAGGTCTATGAGGGCTACCTCGACGAAGAGCTGCACCAACAAAGCCAGTCAGGTTGGCACCCCAGCTGATCTTCGAGGTGCGTGCAGACCCTGGTGGGCCGCAACGGCGCGTTTGATGCGTACGCGTGGGGGTAAATCCAGTTGTCTGCGGCGGCACACAGTCGCGACTTTCTGTTTGGGTTCACTCCTGGAGGATGTATGAGCGAAAATCCGAATCCCGCGCCGGCGGCGACCCCATCGCCCGAGACCGCTCCCACAGAGCCTCCGGCGAGCAGCGCTCCCGGCACCGAGTGGCCCGTGCTGGATGAGGGTGCTGCGCCGTCAACGACCGCAGCATCCAGCCCAGCTGCTTCAGACACAACCCCCGCGGTCGATCAGTCAAGCACGGCGGCGCCCAGAGGGTTAAGTTATGCCGTCGACATCGTCTTCTGCATCGATGTGACGGGAAGCATGACGCCGATCATCGATCAGGTGAAGGAGAACGCGCTTCGCTTCTACGATGACGTTCAGTCGAATCTGACGGCCAAAGGCAAGAACGTTGATCAGCTTCGGGTACGAGTTATCGCCTTCCGGGACTTTGCGGCCGACGGTGCGGCCGCCCTGGATGAGTCACCATTCTTCACTCTGCCGGATGACCGGGCTGACTTCTCCGCGTTCGTCAATGGCCTGGTAGCCGAGGGCGGTGGCGACGCTCCAGAGTCCGGCTTGGAGGCGGTGGCCCTGGCGATCGATTCCCCCTGGACGACCTCCGGCGATCGCCGCCGACAGGTGATCGTGGTATGGACCGACCAGCCCGCTCAGCCGCTCGACCCCTCGGCACTACCCTCCGATATCGCAGCACGGGTGCCGCGGGACTTCAGCGCTCTAACCGATGCCTGGGAGGACGAGCAGGGCCGGATGGGCTCTAGTTCCAAGCGACTCATTCTGTTCGCCCCGGATGGCCCCGGATGGAGTGACATTTCGGGGGTGTGGGAGAACGTGGTGCATAACCCGTCGCAGGCTGGCGGTGGGCTGTCCGAGGTCGACTACGGTACGATCATCGACTCGATCGGCAACTCGGTGTGAGCGAAAGCCCTCGTGCCTGGCCGGGGGCGCCTTCCTCGGCAGCGCTGGGACCGACCATCTCCTTCGCGTTCAATCTCGGCAAGATCCTAGATCAGGGCGAGGACTCTGACCCGATCCTGCGGGATGGGCCCGATCTCGCGCTGCTGGGGGTTTTCGATGGCATGGGTGGAGCGGGTGGCACCGTGTACGAGACGCCGGAGGGGCGGCGGACCGGGGCATATCTAGGCTCACGCATCGCTCGAGACGTCGTCGAACAGCGGATGCTGGACCTGCTTGAGCCTGACTGGCATCTCAACGGCAAGGCTGCCGCCAGGAACCTTGAGCATTCGGTTCAGCAGGCGCTGAAGCAGCGGCTGCAAGAACTCAATCCGGCGCCTAGCGGCTTGCGCTCGCGCTTGATACGTGCGCTGCCAACCACTATGGCGCTCGTCGCACTGCAACGCACCCAGCCGGGCGGTCCGACTTGGGCCGGTCATGTCTTCTGGGCGGGCGACTCGCGAGTTTACGTCTTCGAGGCCCGAGGGGCGAGCCAGCTCAGCACTGATGATCTCCGGGACCCTGGCGATGCCCTGGCCAACCTCCGTCGGGATTCCGTGGTGAGCAATGCGTTGTCTGCTGACACCGAGTTCCACATCAATTACCGTCGCGTGGAGTTGCACTCTCCATTTTTGGTGGTGTGCGCCACCGATGGCTGCTTCGGATATGTACGTACGCCGATGCATTTCGAGTACCTGGTGCTGAGGCACTTGCTGGAGGCGCGTAGTACCGAAGCGTGGTCGTCAACGTTGCAGGCCGAGATTGCGGCCGTCACGGGTGACGATGCGGCCATGTCGACACTCGGGGTGGGCGCGGACCTTCAGGAGTTTCAAAAGCTGTTTGCGCCACGGGTCGCCGAGCTTGCATCCGACTTCATTGAACCGCTCGACGACCTCAGTGACGCTGTCACCCGGGCCGAGCAAGAACTTCGGGCACTGCAATCGCGCCAGCTCGATGAGATGACGGAAAGGTGGAACCGGTACAAGTCGGAGTATGAGCGTTATCTTCGACCTGAGGCCGTAATGGAGGACGAATCCACGGCGGGTGAAAAGATGGAACAGGAGGAGGCAGCCGCTTCCGACGACAGCTCCGTTGCCGTCGAGACGTCGGGCAGCGAACCGACGGTCCATAGCACCGCGGTAGGCAACGAAGAGTCCCGACCGACCGAAGGCGCCGGCCCAATTGACGAGCCCTCGCTGGAACGCACGGAGGACGGGTCGTCATGAAGGCCGGCGATGTAATCAACGGTTACAGGATCCTCGAGGACTTCAAGGTCGTAGGTGCTGGTCTGAGCAAGTGGACTTTCGCTGAGCGGGGCGGCCGGCAGTACTTCATCAAAGAGTTCTTGAGCCCGACCTATCCCGATGACGATGCCCCCGGCAGCGAGAAAATCAAGGCGAAAAAGCGGGCCCGGTGTGCTGCGTTCGAGGCACATCACCGAGGCGTCCAACGCGCGCTGGCTCCGCTGTCCGCGTACGGTGGAAACCTCATCGTCACGCTGGACTTTTTTCGTTGGGGTGCCAAGTACTACAAGGTGACCGAGAAGGTCGACGCCGAGGGTCTGAGTAGCGCCGACATTGCGGCACTCGGCTTACGTGCTCAGCTCGTCTTGATGAAGACCGTGGCGCACAGCCTGAAAATCCTTCATGACCTCAAGATTGTCCATGGCGACCTCAAGCCGAGCAACGTATTGATCAAGCGCACCGAGCTGGGTTACACCACGAAGCTGATCGACTTCGATAACGCCTACATCGCTGGCAGCCCGCCGCCGCCCGAAGAGATCGTCGGCACGATCAACTATTACTCCCCCGAGTTGCTCGGCTACATCCAAGAGGCTGGAGTTCCTGCGAGCGAACTTGGAGTTGCCTCCGACATCTTCACCCTTGGCCTGATTTACACCGAGTACCTGACCGGAGCGCCGCCGCCCTTCGACGTTGCCAGATATCACGAACCGGCGGTGGCAGTCAGGAACCGCGAAACGCTGCGCATCCCTCGTCGGGAAATCCCCACCCAACTCGCTGACCTCATTGATGTCATGCTGGCGCCGGAACCGGTCCAACGGCCCACCATCGGTCACGTCCACGCCACCCTGATGAGCATGCGGCCCGTGATGCAGGACGAGGTCGCACCGCCGCCGTCCGGCGCCCTTCGGGGTAAGGGTCTTCGCGCCACACCTCAACGATCGCCGGCTAGCGAGTCGGGCCTTGCGGGTCGTCTGGTCGGAAAGCTCGTCCGAAAACGCACTAATCCGCCTCCAGGATGAGCGCGATCTGGCGATGCCCTGTCTGTGAAGGGGTAAACCGCGGCGGCCGGACGTGCGCGGCGTGCGGTGCCGTGATGCCGTACGGGGAACCACTCCGAGCGGCGGTGAAGACGCGGCTTCCGAGCGCTTCCAAGACGGTACCGGCACCGGTGCCGCCGACTCCACCTCGACGCGAGCTACGGGAATTGCCGACCCCTGAGGAGATGAGCCGCGTCGACCCTGACCACCTCCTGACGTCGCCGAATGATTTCAAGGTGACTCCTCTGCCCGGTGGATGTCTGGTCTCCTTCGTGCCGCGTCAGTACCGCCAGCGGTCGTGGGAGTGGGAGTAGTCGCAACGCGCTAGCGCCAAGATCACCATCATTCGGGCACCGCGACGGTCACGGCATTTGACCGCCGCCTTGCCGGTCCAATCGATCGGTCGTTCTCATCGCATCGTCTAGCGTTTGGTACGCGCTGCACCGAGGTGAGTGCAGACCAGAGAGAGGCCGAGATGAGCACACCGGCAGCCGAGGACATAGTCGCGGCCGAGCTGGTCGCCGCCCGAAGAGAGGGGCGGAGCCTGACCGGGTTCCCGGGCGTTATCCCCGCCAGCATGGCCGAGGCCTACCAGATTCAGGAGCTGGCGATGTCGCGATGGCAGGACTCGCTGGTCGGCTGGAAGATTGGCTATATCCCGCCGGACCGGCGTGCGCCCGGGGATCCGGACCGGCTGGTCGGCCCAATCTGGCGCCAGCAATATCACCTGAGCGAGGAGCACGTATCCGCAGCCGAGGTCGGTATCTTCGTGTCCGGTTTCGCGGCCGTGGAAGCAGAGCTGGTCATTCGGCTGGGTCAGGATCTGCCTGCCCACGACGGATGCGACTGGACGGCCCAGGAGGCGGCGGACCTGGAGCAGCATCTGCTGGTCGGCATCGAGGTGGCTAGCAGCCCGATCCCAGAAATTAACTCGCTCGGCCCGACAGTGATCGCCGCCGACTTCGGGAACAACAACGGTCTGGTGCTCGGCTCGGTCCTTGCGGACTGGCCTGGTGGAGCTCCGGTCCGGCTTGCTTGTTACGTCGACGGGCAACTCCTAGGAGAAGGATCTGACGAGAACCTGCCAGGCGGGATTCATCATGGACTGGCGACTGCCCTAAATGTCCTCGCTCACCGAGGTCGACCGGTCCGAGCAGGCACGGTCTTCGCCACAGGCGCCATCACCGGCATACATTCGATCGGGCCAGGGCAGCATTGCCGAGTCGACGTGCGGGATGGACCGTCAGTGGAACTTCGGACCGTCGACGCCCGTACGTTGTTGCGCCGCTGAACCTCCGTCGTGCCGCATCACTACTGGTCGGCCGGGCTCTGCGGATGTCCACCAAAGAAAGCGGTTTCGACGGTCGACGGCCAGATACAAAGTAGCCGCCCGCCTTCTGGACCTGTTCGGAACCCGTGGACGGCGCCAGGCGGAATGAAGACGAATGTGCCTGGTCCAACTCCCTCCGCGGGAGCGGTGCCGGTGTAGAAGGTGTAGCTACCTTCAAGGACGTAGAAGGCTTCTGCTTCATCATGGGTGTGCGGTGGGTTGTCGAAGCCAGGATCCTGCGACGCCTCCCCGATCGCCCAATGACCGCCGGTCTCGGTTCGGGATGCTTTGCGCGTGATACGCGCGCGTTGGCGACCCATTGGCAGGATGATGCTTTCTCCCTCCGCGGGCCCGCGCAGGACTACCTTGGGTCCCTCTCGTTCAGGCATTCACGGCCTCCTCATCGCGGACAGGGCTGGCGAGTCACCCCAAGCATCATTCTGGTCCGCTGCAAACGCTAGGACCTCGGCGTCAAGGACGCTGATGTGGTCTGCATCCGAGCGATCGAGAAGTGAGAAAGCCAGCGCCCTTGGACCCCGCCCTCGTCGGCCAGTAATCCAGGCGGGTCGGCGGCGGGCCAAGAGAGGGTATTGTCAACCGCAGGGCTTGCGGTGCGGTGAAAGGTGGTCTGGTGTCCACTGGGTCAGG
>Ga0307291_1000348_pt1 | contig 11894 bp, 13 predicted proteins | sample ER_DNA_148_FD_194474 | JGI IMG/M metagenome (GOLD analysis project Ga0307291, IMG submission 194474) | Bulk soil microbial communities from the East River watershed near Crested Butte, Colorado, United States - ER_DNA_148 | ecosystem: Environmental > Terrestrial > Soil > Floodplain | place: USA...
CCGGCGAGGCAAAGTAGACGGTGACGTCGGCGACGAGTGAGGCGACCGTGACTCCGCGCACCGCGCCCCACATGTCGCGCGTCGAGACGTAGCGCCACCAGCGGTCGTAGAAGCCGAAGAGGATGAAGACGAGCAGCTTGATCCCGACGACGATCAGGATCGTCCGCTTGAAGAGCGTGTCGTAATACGGCGGCACGCCGTGGTCGAAGCGGAGCTCGAAGGCGAGGTACCAGGCGAGCGCGATCAACGCTCCGTCAGCGACGACCTGCCAGATGCGGTGACGGTTGATCGGGATCATGACGCGGCCCTGACGGAGGCGGCATCCCGCACGATCGAGACGACCCGCTCCTGGATCTCCTCCGTGATCCCGGCCCACATCGGCAGCGCCAGGTTCTCCCGCGAGGCGCGCTCGGTCTCGGGCAGGGTTCCTTCCTCGACTCCGAGGGATACCAGGGCCGGCTGCAGATGGGTCGGGGTCACGTAGTAGGAGGCATTCCCGATTCCGGCCGCTGACAACGCCTCGGCGTAGCGCGAGCGGTCGGGCGAACGGACGACGTACATGTGGTAGACGTGGCCCGGCTCGTCCTCGGGGAGGTCGCAGAACTCGCCCAGCCCGAGCTCGGCGTAACGCGCCGCCGCGTCACGACGGGCCCGGTTCCAGCCGTCGAGCTCGCCGAGGAAGAGGCGCAGCGCCGCGGCCTGTAGCTCGTCGAGCCGCGAGTTCGTGCCGACGTGGATGAATGTCTTCTTGTCGCTCGAGCCGTGGAAGCGCAGGAGCCGAACGCGTTCCGCGAGCTCGAGGTCGGTCGCCGCGACGAGCCCGCCGTCGCCGAGCGCGAAGAGATTCTTGGTCGGGAAGAAGCTGAAGGTCGAGGCCACGCCGGTCGTCGCAATCCCTTGGGCACCGAATGCCTGGGCGGCGTCTTCGATGATCGGGACGCCGATCCTCGCCAGTGCCTCGAGGTCGGCCGGCCGTCCGAACAGGTGCACGGGCATCAGCGCCTTCGTCCGGTCGGTCACCTTCGCGGCGACGTCGTCGGGATCGACGTTGAGCGTCGCCGCATCGATATCGGCGAAAACCGGTGTGGCGCCGGTACGCATGATCGCCTCGGCCGTGGCGTAGAACGTGAACGAGGGGCAGATCACCTCGTCGCCGGGGCCGATCTCCATCGCCTCGAGCACCAGCACGAGCGCGTCGGTGCCGTTGGCGACGCCGACGGCCTCCGGGACACCGAGATAGGCCGCAGCTTCCTCCTCGAACGCCTTCACGTTCGGGCCCAGGATCAGGGTGCCCGAGTCCAGCACTTCCTCGAAGCGCTCGAGAATCTGAGGAATCAGGCGCCCGTACTGCGCCTTGACGTCAACTAGAGGGACCGGCACGGCGAGCCAGTTTAGCGTCGGCATTCGCTTGGGATGCCGACTTCAAAGGCCGCGCCGACATGGCGGCGCGGCCGCTCAACCCGGCTGAAAGGCCTACGGATGGTTGGACCGAACCTCGGTCCGGGACGAGCGCCAGCGAAGGAACAGCCAGACGGCGAGGAGGATTACCGCTGCAACCACGGCGTATTCCACGTAGGCGAAATCGTGGTGGAAGTTCTCGTAGCTCGAGCCGAGCGCCCAACCAGCTGCGGCGATCCCGAAGCACCAGGGGATGCAGCCGAGAAACGTGAGCACGGTGAAGCGGACGATCGGCATGCGCACCACCCCGGCCGGGATCGAGATGAACGAGCGCACGACGGGCGTCATCCGGCCGAGGAAAACGGCCGCATCGCCGTAGCGGTCGAACCAGCGGTCGGCCCGGTCGAGCTTCTCGCGGTCGAGGTGGAGCCAGCGGCCGCGCTGCTCGAGCAGGGGCCGGCCGCCGTAGGCGCCGATCCCCCAGCCAATCAGCGAGCCGACCGTGTTGCCGAGCACGCCCGCGAGCGACATCGCCACGTAGGCCCAGAAATGCGAGTCGATCCGCTCCCCGAAAAGGACGACGTGCTGGCCTGAGAAGGCACCCGCCGCGACCGCGCCCGCATAGAGCATCACCAGCTCGCTCGCCGCGGGGAGCACCGCGTCGACGACCATCAGCAGGAAGACCGCGTAGAGCCCGTAATCGCCGATGAAAGTCGTTACGGAGCTCGTCAGGGAGGCGAGCACGTAGATCGGAATTTAACGGTGGGCCTGGAAAGCCTGCGTCAGCTCCGTCGGCCCGAACTGGTTCTGGGCGCGGACGCGCAGGAAGTAGCGGCCGCCGTAGACGAGATTACCGCGGCGATCACGGCCGTCCCAGCGAACGCTCGCTCTGCCCGGCGCGACTGTGCCGGTCCCGAGCTTACGAACGACGACTCCATTCGTGCTCTCGATCCGCGTCGTCACGGTGGCGGAGCGGGTCAGCGTGAAGGTGCCGATCACGAGCTGCCGGCCCGGGCGAACAAGTGCGGTACGCGGCACCCGCAACGAGCCGAGGGTGTTGTTGACCCAGAAAGGCTGGTCAGCGGAAGACTGCCGGCCGAGATCGTCGACGGCGGTCACGAGCCAGTGCCAGCGGCCCTCTGTGTCGACGCTGCCGTCGGCCCTGGTGCCGGTGATCGAGAACTTGTAGGTCCCGGCGACCTGCTGGCCGGATTGCGCAAGGCGCGCCACGCCGTCCGGACCAACGATCTTCGCGGTCACCGTCGAGGGACGGACCAGCCTGTAGCTCAGCTGCTCGCGGTCGCCCACGCCGTCTCCATTCGGCGACAGCACCGACTCGGAGGGCGGCGGGGCGTACACACCCGCGTACGAGACCAAGAGGCCCTCCGAGATCGCCCGCTCGCCCGATGGGTCAGAGGGCCGGTTCAGCAGCTGGCCGTCGAAGGCCATCGTCGTCGAGTTGCCAGGCTCGAGGCCGGAGCCGGTCACGCAGCCGAGGCGGACGAGCTGCTGCGCGAGCTCGTAGTTCGTCAGCCCGACGCTGTAGCCGACGCGCGCCCCGTCGACGGCGACGAGCACGATCGAGCCGTCGCGACGCTGGCCGACCGCCGTGCGAGCAGTGCGAGGCCCAAGGACGGTCGCCCCGAAGTCCTCGAAGGCGCGGAAGACCGCCTTGCCCTTGCGCACGAGCAGCGGCCCCCCGCCGATCGCGTCGACATCGTCGGACCAGCCCGAGCTGAGCACGTAGCGAATCAGCACCCTCGACCCGGGCGGGCCTTCGGCCGCGAGCTTCTGGGCCGAGCCACCCGTGGCGGAGAGGACGGCTCCTCCTGCCGGAATCGGCGTCGAGCCACCCTGCGTGAACTGGACGACGGGACCGGCCAGGTCGGCGCCGGGAATGACGGCGGGAAATGGGAAGAGAACCGCCTCGGTCACCCCCGCTGCAGGCGGCGTCGTCGTCCCCCACGCCGGCGTGTAGAGCGTGATCCCGCCCCTGTTCGCCGGCTCGTTCAACCCCGTCAACGGCCGTCGTTGGCCGCGGCCCTGCCAGAAGCCGTTCCACGCCGCATGGCGGACGTCGAGCGTGCCGTTGGGCTCGATCCCGATGCTCGACCGGGCCGAGTTCGGCACCGAGTGGAGGACCCGGTTTTGCATGACGATTCCGTCGGGCCGGCCGTCCGCGGTGTTGAAGTAATCGCCGTTCACGCCCGCGACGGTGGCTCCTGCCGACACGGCCTTCTCGATTCCGGTCAACCGCTGTCGACCCGCCACGGAGCCGTCCGCCAGGGTCGGCTCCAGGCTCCAGAGGCCGCCGGGCTTGGGCGCCACGAGCACGTGCACCGCCACGGGGCCATGGGGCGTGAAGATGACCTGGCGCGTGTACGTCAGGCCGGGGATCAGCGTCTGTGTGTAGGCGTCGGCCGGCGCGGCGAAAACGCACGCCAGCAGTACGGCGATGAGGACTCGGCGCAGCAAGAACGGACCCCGCGCCAAGTTAGCGCAATTCCAGGACTGACAAGATTCCGTGGTGCCGAAGCTCGCCCTGCTCCTGAGCGCCCTCGCCCTCGGGTGCGCGGGGTGTGGCTCGGCGAAGGAGCCGCCGGCGGCGAAGCCGAAGCCCGCGCCGAAGGTCACCGCACCGGCGAAGCCCAAGCTGGTCAGCCCGCACGACAAGGCGGTGCCGATCCTGATGTACCACGTCGTCGGCGAGCCCCCGGCGAGCGCTCCCTTCCCGGGCCTCTACGTCAGCCGCTCGAACTTCGCCGGCCAGCTCGCCTGGTTGCACGCGCACCGCTACAACGCGGTCTCGTTGCAGAGGGTCTACGACTACTGGCGGCGCGGCTACGCGTTACCTCAGCGCCCGGTCGTGCTCACGTTCGACGACGGCTACCCGGAGGACTTCACGAACGTCAGGCCACTGCTCGCGGCGCGCCACTGGCCCGGCGTGCTCAACCTCGCCGTCCAGAACCTGCTCGACCGGAAGCTGACCCTCCCACAGGTCCGGGCCATGATCCGCAGCGGCTGGGAGATCGACGCGCACACGCTGACGCACCGCGATTTGACCACCCTCGGCTCCGCGGACCTCCGGCACGAAGTCGCCGGCTCGCGGGCGTGGATCAGGCGGCGCTTCCACGTGCCGGTCGACTTCTTCTGCTACCCGGCGGGGCGCTACGACGGACGCGTCCTGGCTGCCGTGAAGGCGGCCGGGTTTTCGGCAGCGACGATCGAGGGTGCGGGGCCCGCGTCGCCGCGTGACGGTCTGCTGACGCTGCCCAGGATCCGCGTCGACCGGGCCGACGGGGTCTCCGGCCTCGCGGCCAAGCTCGGCGGCTAGGGTTCGCAGTGTGAGCGAGCGCACCGCCCTCGTCGAGGATCTGATGGCGCGCTTCCCGGCGATTCCGCGCGAGGCGGTGCTGAAAGAGGATCTGCTCCGCACCGGGATCGCGTTCGACGACTCGGCGCTCTCCGACAACCTCGACGGCGAGGTGAAGCCGAAGTCCTACTTCATCTTCTCGTTCGACCAGAAGCCGCTCGCGCAGCTCGGCGAGGCAGCGAGGCGGCGGCCGCCGGAGGAGGTCTCGCTGAGCGGCGGCCCGTATGAGCTGCGCAGGACAATCGTCTCCGTACGGGTCAACCCGGACTCGCCCTATCGCGCCATGAGCGGCGAAGCGGGCCTGCGCCTCTCGCTCGACGGCCGCGAGATCGCCGAGATCGCGCTGCCGCCGATGCCGGAGTACTACCGCCATCCGCTCGAGAACGGCAAGACGGTGATGGAGACCGCGCCGACGATCCAGTGGGGCTACCTGATCTACCTGACCGTGCTGCGCCTCTGCCAGTACTTCGGTGCGCACGAGGAATGCGGCTTCTGCGACATCAACCACAACTGGCGCCAGCACAAGCAGGAGGGCCGTCCCTATACCGGGGTCAAGCCGGTCGAGGACGTGCTCGAGGCGCTGACGCTGATCGACCGCTACGACACCGGCAAGGTCAGCCGGGCCTACACGCTGACCGGCGGCTCGGTCACGAGCACCGTCGACGGGCTCGCGGAGGCCGACTTCTATGGCCGGTACGCCCAGGCGATCGAGGAGCGCTTCCCCGGCCGCTGGATCGGCAAGGTGGTCGCGCAAGCCTTGCCGAAGGCCGACGCACAGCGGTTCAAGGACTATGGAATCACGATCTACCACCCGAACTACGAGGTCTGGGACAAGCGACTCTTCTCGCTGATTTCGCCCGGCAAGGAGCGCTACGTCGGCCGCGAGGAGTGGCATCGCCGGATCTTCGACGCGGCGGAGGTCTTCGGCCCGCGCTACGTGATCCCGAACTTCGTCGCCGGCGTCGAGATGGCGAAGCCGGTGGGGTTTGCGACGATCGACGAGGCGATCGCGTCGACGACCGAGGGGCTCGACCACTTCATGAGCCGTGGAATCACGCCCCGCTTCACGACCTGGTGCCCGGAGCCGACGACGCCGCTCGGCCGTGACAACCCGGAAGGAGCGCCGCTCGAATACCACGTCCGTCTACTCGAGGCCTACCGCGAGGCCCTCGACCGCCACGGGCTCGAGCCGCCGCCGGGCTACGGACCGGCCGGACCAGGCAACGCCGTCTTCTCGGTCAGCTCGTTCATGGACACGCTCGACCTGGTGCCGGCATGACCCGAGTCTCCGTCGAGGAGGCGCGGGCCCTCTGGAACGACGCCTCGGACGAGGAGTTGATCCAGCGCGCCAACGAGGTGCGCGACCGCTACCACGAGCCGAAGCGTGCGACCTACATGGTGATGCGGATCGTCAACTACACGAACGTCTGCGTCGCCCAGTGCGACTACTGCGCCTTCTACGTGCTGCCGAACCAGACCGGTGGCTACGTGCTCTCCCGCAACGAGGTGTTCGCGAAGATCGACGAGCTGGTCGAGTTCGGCGGCGACCTCGTCGCCTTCAACGGCGGCTTCAACCCGAAGCTGCCGCTCGACTTCTACTGCGACCTCTTCGCCGCGGTCCGGGCGCGCTACGGAGACCAAGTCGAGTTCTACGCCCTGACGGTCGCCGAGTTCGTCTTCCTGGCCGACCGTGCCGGGCTCTCGTACACCGAGGCCGCCGCGCGGCTCCGCGACGCCGGCGTCCACTGGGTCACGGGCGGCGGCAGCGAGATCCTCACCGAGGACTTCCGCGCGCGACACGCCAAATGGAAGTACACGGTTGCCGACTACTTCGACGCCCAGCGCGCGATCGTCGAGAGCGGAATGAAGACGACGGCGACGATGGTGATCGGCTTCGACGAGACGCTCGAAGAGCGACTCGAGCACCTGCAGCGAACGCGCGACTTCCAGGACGAGACGGGCGGGCTCTTCTCGTTCCTCTGCTGGACGTACAAGCCCTACGGCACGACGTTCGGCGGCCGCGAGATCTCACCGCAGGAGTACTGGCGCCACATCGCGCTGTCACGGATCTTTCTCGACAACGTGCCGCACGTCCGCACCTCGGTCCTGACCCAGAACGAGGACGCATTTCGCGCGCTCGACTACGGCGCCGACGACTTCGACCTGCCGATCGAGGACGAGGTCACGCAAAAGGCGGGGGCAACGATCGACCTCGACCTCGAGGGTTTGCTGGCGATCCCGCGGTCACTCGGCTACACGGTCGAGTATCGGCGCGCCGAGCGGCCGGCTGCGCTCGCTACTTAGCTACTAGCTGCTGACCAGCTCCTTGAACGCGAGCTCGTCCCGGATCGGATCGAAGTCCGAGTCGTCGGCGGCCAGCGAGCGAAACGCCTTCGACCTGTCGATCGCGACGCGAAGGTGCTCGATCGCCTCTTCGGTCTGCCCGGCGAGGCTTTCGCAGCAGGCGACGTTGTAGAACAAGCCGCCGTACTGGGAATGCTCTTCGAGCAGCGCGCGCCCGCGGTCGGCCACCTCGTCGTACTTGCCCGCCTGGTAGAGGGGGTTGAGCGGGGCCCAGATCTCCCAGCCCTGGGGCTCGTACGCCTTGCCGGGTGTGCCGCCGAGCGCGACGATCGTCGTCTCCGGCTCCTCGGCGAAGGCGGTCCTCTTGACGTTGGGCCGAACGAAGACGAACGTGCCGGCCGGCGCTTCGACGCGCTCGCCGTTGAGCTCGAAGGTCGCGCGGCCCTGCTGGACGAGGTAGAGCTCCTCCTGCGAATCCCCTCCGTCGTCCCCCTCGTCGTGCTCGTTGATGATCCGGTCGCCGGCGTTGTGCCCGGTCCACGCGTTGACGCCGAAAGACGTGATTCCCATGAGCGCCCGGACGGGGCGCACGGGGCAGCGCCCGTCGCTGACCTCCTCCATCTCGTCAAGCTGCGTAACTACATAGCCGCTGCTCATGGCACCTCCTGTAGGTCACGATCATCCATGAAGGAGCATGCCAGCAATCGAACCTTCCTAGACTCCGGCCGTGGAGGTTCGCGAAGCCGCGCAGCGCTGGGCCGAAGTCTGGGAGCGTGGGTGGCGTGAGCACGATCGGGAGGCGATCGAGGCGCTCTATGCCGACGAGCGTTTTGGCAGCAGCATCCCTTTCGCGAGCCCGAGCTTGGCTACCTCATTCGTATCTTCGAGGAGGCAGGAGTCTGCAACTTGCGAGTTCGGGGTTCCGCTCGTCGATGGGGATCGCGCCACGGTGCCGTGGAAGGGCCAGACGCGGCTGGTTGATGGAGGCACCGAGGATCTCGTCGGCGTTTCGCTTCTTCGCTTCGACGACGACGGGCTCATCGTCGAGCAACGGGACATCTGGGTCGCCCGCTAGACGTGCTCCAAGACGCGGTCGAGCGGCCGCGGGACACGTTCGAGGTCGAGTGCCTCCACCAAGAGCACGGCGTACTTCTGCTTGCGGTTCCACATGAACCCGTGCAGCTGTTCCGCGAGCGGCCGTGCCCGGTGCGCGGGCTGCTTCTGGTAGGTCCGGAACGCGCGCAGCTCGCCTTGCTCCGCGAGCACCCGTTCCATTCCAGCCGGTCCGACCGCCCGCGTCAGCTCGTCCTCGAGGTCGCGCGCGCAGGCGTAGAACCCGACGTGCTCGAGCTCGCCGCGGTCGTTGCACCCCAACGCACGCAAGAAGTGCCACTCCTCGCCGACGTCGTAGAGGCCTGCAATTCGGAGGTCGCGGTACTGCCTGAGCAGCCGTGGCAGGTTGCCGTAGCCGCCCATCGGAACAATGCCGACGCCCTCGGCCTGGAGGTCGCGGCCACGGCGAAGCGCCAGCGTCTCGACGGCGCGGCGGTCGCTCGCACCCTCAACGAGAATCACTCCGCGCAATTCCATTACCCGACATGAGATCAGGCCGACGACGAGCGGCGGCGATGCCGCCAAACGCGCGGTAGGGTCTGCGGCGTTGACGCGGTTCGTCATCGACTGCGAGACGCTGCTCCGTATTGCCGGGGGCGAGATCGAAGTCGCTGCCGGGCACAAGCTCGTCGCGCCGACGCTCGTACGGTCGCAGGCGCTGTCGGCGCTGTACGAGGCCGCTCGCCGGGGTGAGATCTCGGCCGCGGAGGGGCTCGAGCGGGTGACTCGGATCAACTCCTTGAAGGTTCGCTTCCTCGGCGACAAGGTGCTCCAGCGGACGGCGTGGAAGGTGGCGGATCAGCTGGGATGGGAGACAACATTCGACGCCGAATTCGTAGCCTTGACGCAGCTACAGGCGGACGTCTTCGTCACTTCCAACGGGGATCTGGCGCGGGCGGTCGCTGGCCTCGTCAAGACGGCGACGATCGACGCACTGCGTACGGCCTGAACGAAGCACGTCGCAGGGGCCGCCTCGCCTGGGCCAGTGTGCCGGAATGTTCCCGGAATGGACGGTCCTGGGCGAGCACGTTGGCTGAGGTGCCTCGGTGACGAAACGCCTCGCAAGAGAATGGGCCGATCCAACCGGCGAGGTGAATCCGAGCCGGGCGGTTCCGGCGTAGTAGCGGGCAGCGCCGTGCTGTCCTCCCACCGATCAAATGAACAGCAATGAATCTGGTGGGACGCATCCAGGAAACTGTCTAGGAGGCAAGAAATGGCGGAAGCGAGTCTCTACGAACGGCTTGGTGGCGCATTCGCCATCGCAGCAGTGATTGATCACTTCAGCGACGCTGTCGTGCGTAACCCAATCGCCGGCCAGGAATCGGAGAACGCCGAGCTCCGGGAATGGAGTACCCACGATCTGGACCGGCTTCCAGGCCTCAAATTCATGCGAACCCTGTGGGTTTGCGACATTGCCGGTGGACCGCAGCACTATGCAGCCACGAAACCGGGCAGTACTCCTCTCGGCTTGGAAGAAGCCCATCGCGAGCTGAAGATCTCTCCCGCCATTTTCGATGAAGTCGCGGCGGAACTTGGGCGATCGCTCGACTTCTTCAAGGTGCCCGAGCCGGAGCAAGAGGAGGTTTTGGCTGCGTTCGCGGCACACAAGGGCGAGGTGACTGAGGGATACTCCGAGTAGCCGTGGGCGCAGATCACCGACCCGGAGGGCAGACACCCGCCTTATCGGCCGGGCAGCCGGGGGGTTAGCCGGTGTGGCTTCGGCTGGGCCATTGTTTGGGAATGACACCCGAAGGCACGCCCGATCGTCACCGTCCGGGGACCACTTGATCGAGAGTGACCTCGTCTAGCTAGGCGATCGGCAGCAACAGGTCGACGACGTCGTGACGACGGTAGAACTCAATCTCAGGGCGGGAGCGGTCACGATCTGGTCGCGTCGCGAGGCTCTCGAAGGTCGGCTGGATCAGGCGGTAGACGGCGGGGGGATCGCCTTGGAGCCGCTCGCGCACATACCTGCCGCCGGGAAGCGTTCCGTCCTCCATTGTTAGCACCCCAGCATCGTCGCCGTCCTGCCATTGCACGCAGACGCGGTACTCGTTCGTCACAGGGTCGAAGGTGCCGTAGAACTTCCTGCCTCTGAGGCTGCCAACTGCGGCTTCGACCTCCGCCCAGGTGCGAGTAATCGCCTCCTGCTCATTGGCAGCCCGCCTGAACATCACACGTACTTCTTCCCTTTCGACGATCACCGGTGTGTCAGCGATAGCTGATCTTAAAACGCTGCCGTCACGTGGGCCAGGTGCGGTTGCGGCAGTGTGGTGACGGTCGTTGCTTATCCAAACCGGCAGGCGTAATCTCGCGCCCTGTCCCCTACCAAAGGATGTCCTGATGACCACCACCACCAACCTGCTCCCTGACGTCGGGATCGAGCTTCGGGAGGGCTACGCCGAGATCGGCGATCAGAGCTTGCATTACGTCGAGGCGGGTGACGGGCCGCTGATCGTTCTTCTGCACGGCTTCCCCGAGTTCTGGTTCGGTTGGCGGCGACAGATCGAGCCACTCGCGGCGGCGGGCTTTCGAGTCGTCGCCCCTGACACGCGTGGCTACAACCTGTCGTCGAAGCCCGAGGACTTCAAGGACTACGCCGTCGACCTGCTTGCCGCCGACATCCGCGGCCTCATCGGAGAACTCGGTGCCGAGTCCGCGCTGTTGGTCGGTCACGACTGGGGCGGGAGCATTGCCTGGACGACCGCGATGAATCACCCCGAGGTGGTCGACCGACTCGTCATCCTCAATGCGGCCCATCCGCGGCGGCTCCAGGAGGGATTGCATCACCCGAACCAGCTCCGGAAGTCGTGGTACTTCTTCTTCTTTGCGGTACCGGGGCTACCCGAGGACGTGGTGCACCTCAGAGACTGGCACTTCTTCCGACACTTCCTGCAGGACGCGAAGCCGCCTTACACGCCAGAGGAAATCGAACGCTATGTCGAGGCGTGGTCGCAGCCAGGGGCAGCAGCCGGGATGATCAACTACTACCGCGCCTCGGTAAGACAGTCCCAGAAGGAAGCCGCAGCAAAGCTTCGGACGATCTCGGCGCCGACACTGGTCATCTGGGGGGAGCGCGACTCCTACCTCGGCTCCGAGCTCGCCGAGCCCAAGCACGACGATGTGCCCAACCTGGACCGCGTCGAGCGCCTGGCCGACGCGTCGCACTGGGTGCACCACGACGAGGCTGAACGCGTCAACGAACTGCTGATCGACTTCTTCCGCCCTGCGGGATAGCTCGTAAAGGCTTGGGCCACTGTTCGGGAATGTCACCCGAGCGCAACCCTTAGTCGGCTCAAAGCGGTAGCGTCAGGCGCCGTCGGCGCGCTGGGCGTAAGCCACACGCTCAAACGGCCACTGGTCCGCGAGCCAGTCCGTGACCGCGCGCCACAGCTGCACGTCGAGCTCGGGCCGGCTCGCCCAAACCCATGAGAGCACACGCGCGTCGTGCTGCTCGTTCTCGTCGGGATAGATGTACACGCAGCCGATCACGTCGCCGGTCGCAGGGTCGAGGACGGTGTAGGTAAAGCCTGCCCGGTTCTCGAAGTCGTCGGCGTGCGCCCGCAGGTCGCGCAGGTTGTCCACCACGCTGCGGTCGTCGGGCCAAGAGCTCGTCTCCCAGCCGGGGGTCATGTGGATGTGCTCCACCGACGACGACCACGCCGCATAGTCGGAGTCGTTGTGTTGCGGCCCAAGTGGTTCGAGC
>Ga0307291_1000357_pt1 | contig 11820 bp, 11 predicted proteins | sample ER_DNA_148_FD_194474 | JGI IMG/M metagenome (GOLD analysis project Ga0307291, IMG submission 194474) | Bulk soil microbial communities from the East River watershed near Crested Butte, Colorado, United States - ER_DNA_148 | ecosystem: Environmental > Terrestrial > Soil > Floodplain | place: USA...
ATTGGTGCCGTTGACTTCGGCGCCGTTCGGGGCTTCGGGGTTCTGGTCGTCGGAGATCAGCATCAGCCGTTCTCCTTCGGGCCTGTTGAAGTCGTACAGGTAAAGGTCGTTGGTTTCGTCGCTGTCGGCGTCGAGCAGCGAGTTCCTGGTCGTGAAGAGAACGCGATCTCCGTGGGCGGCTTCGGCGCTCTGGAAGGAGACGTCGTTTCCACTGGAGCCCCCGGGCAGGGTTCGCTCCGAGGCGGAGATCAGCGTCGTGCTGGCGCCATTTTCGCGTGCGTAGAGTTCATTGGGCAGACTGGGGCCAAAGGGTTCGGATGGATCAAGCAGGTGAGATGGACGGGTGAAGAACAGCCGTGAGCCGTCGTCGGAGACAACGTTTTCGACGCTGCCGCCCTGATTGGGGGATTCGCTGCCGAGGTAGCCGCGCACGGGTTCTTCGTTCGGCAAGACGGATGCGAGCCGCAGGGTCCCGCCTTCCCATTCGTAGGAGCAGAATTCGCCTGTGCCTGAGCAGGGGGAATCGGGGGTAAGACCATGTTCGGACTGGAAGGCGATCTTCTCGAAGCCAGCGGAGCCCCAGGCAAAGCCCCCGAAGCCCGCACCCTCCTCATCGAGCGTGCCGTTGAGCAGGCTGAAGCTGCCGAGAAGGTTGTCGCGGAGGTAGAGGTTCACCCCCGGAACCGCATCGGGGTCGAGAGTGCCGAACTGGGGCGATTGCTCGATCCACTTGAAGACGCCCTTCGCCAGGTCACCGCTGAAGCCAAGGAAGGTGGGGTTGAAGCTCAGTTCGCCACCGGGAGGCGTGATGGACCCGGTCGTCCAGCGGTCCGGTCCCCGTTTGCTGATGTATCCGGTCCCGTTGAACAGTGACGTCGGACTGCCGGCGAAGCTTCCGATCGAGATGAAGAAGAGACCGTTGCCGTCGGTTGCCCCGACGGCATTGCGAGGTTCGACATTGGCCCCGTTCTTGTCCACCGGTGAGACCTGCTCCCAGGCGCGATTGTCGGGAAGGAAGAGCGAGTCGGCGGCTGCCGAAGCCACCGAGGTGCCGAGGACGGAGAGGAGTCCTCCGAGGTAGAGGAAGGCGACGGCAAATCGACCGCTTCGACCGATGCCGCATCCCTGTTCCGCGGTCGCTGCCTTCGCCTGCTTCGCGTGGCGTTTCACGTAGCTCTCTCCTTCTCCCTTGAGCCCTGCCGGCCGCTTCCCTTGCGGCTCCCGAGGGGTCGTTGTCCCTGTTTCCCTGCTCTGGGTACTGCAATGGCTACTCGCCGTCGGGGACTGTAAACATACTGGTTCGTATTGTCAAGGTACGAATATGTATGGCCTGCAAATCACGACTTTTGGACAAAAAAAGGACCCGCATGTGCGGGTCCTTTGGTCCCGAATGGGGGAGTTGGCTCAGCCGAGGCTGGGGCGCATCTGGCGCAGCCTCCGCACCCGCTCCTCGATCGGCGGGTGGGTGGAGAAGAGACCGGCGATGCCCTTGCTGGAGAAGGGCTTGACGATGTAGAGGGGCTCTGCCGCCTGGTTGACCCGCATGGGGATCGCCGCCGCCCCCTGCTCGAGGCGCAACAGGGCGCTGGCGAGCGACTCCGGGTTGCCGCAGATCTGGGCGCCGCCGGCGTCGGCCGCGTACTCGCGCTGGCGTGAGATCGAGAGCTGGATGATCGTCGCCGCGATCGGGGCCAGCAGGACGAGCGCCAGCGAGGCGACGAGGCTGAGCGGCGACTCGTCGTCGCCGCCGAACCACATCAGCATGTAGGCCAGGTAGGTGATCGCGGCGCCGATCGCCGAGGCGACTGACTGGATCAGGATGTCGCGGTGCTGGACGTGGGCGAGCTCGTGGGCGAGGACACCGCGCAGCTCGTCCTCGGAGAGCAGCTTGGTGATCCCCTGCGTCACCGCCACCGCCGAGTGCTTGGGGTTGCGGCCGGTGGCGAAGGCGTTCGGCTGCTCCTGGGGGATCATGTAGAGGCGAGGCATCGGCAGGCCGGCGCGCGTCGTCAGTTCCCGCACGACCTGGTAGAGCCGCGGCGCTTCCGACTCCTCGATCGGCTTGGCGCGGGCCATCGAGAGCGCCAGCTTGTCGCTGAAGAAATAGGAGCCGAGGTTGATCAGCAGGGCGAAGCCGAGGAAGAGGGCCGCGGTGCTGGGACCGCCGATCAGGGCACCGATCACGACCAGGAGGCCGGAGAGGGACGCCAACAGGATCGTCGTCCGCAGGGTGGCTCCCCAGGTGGATTGCTTGGTGGTGGTCATCGCATCGCTCCAGTTCGGGTTTGCGCGGGCTTCGAAAGTATTGCCGCGATAAGCCGATTCAGCCATAGGGGCTGGCCCCTATCCGGGCTCGTGCGCCGCCCAGCCCGAAAGCCGCTCTAGGCTTGATCGGTGCGACCCGGGGACTTCAGATGACCACCGCGCTCATCCTCTTCCTTGCCGTCGTCGCGGTGGCGCTGGCGGTCAACCTCGTCGTCCTGCGCCGCCGCTTCGCGCCGCTGGAAAGCCTGATCGAGGAGATGGAGAAGGTCGACCTGAGCACCCCGGGCCCAGCCCTTCCGGCCTCGATCGACGGGGTCGGCGAGACCGAGCAGGTGGAGCGGCTCGAGCTCGCGTTCCTGCGCATGCTGAGGCGGCTGGAGGCAGAGCGCCGGCGGGCCGGCGGCGCCGCGCTGCGGGCTCAGGAGCAGGAGCGCGCGCGGGTGGCGCGCGACCTCCACGACGAGGTCAACCAGTCGCTGACCGGGCTGCTGCTGCGGCTCGAGGCGGTGCGCGAAGCGGCGCCACCGGAGCTCGAGCCGGAGCTTGCCGCGACGCGGAGCCTCGCCAACCAGGCGATGCAGGAGCTGCTGGCGCTGGCACGCCAGCTGCGTCCGACCGCCCTCGACGACCTCGGCCTCCTCGCTGCGATTGGCGGGCAGGTCGAGCAGATCGAGCGCTCCGGCCTCGCGGCCGGGCTGACCGCCGAGGGCGACTTCTCCGACCTTGACGACGACGTGCAGCTCGTCGTCTACCGCGTAGCCCAGGAGGCGCTGACCAACGCCGCCCGCCACAGCGAGGCGAAGCAGATCGATGTGAGCCTGCGTCGCGCCGGCGAGGGGGTCGAGCTGGACGTCGCCGACGACGGCCGCGGCTTCGCCTTCGCGGAGTCGCAGAGCGGCCTCGGCATCGGCGGCATGCGGGAGCGGGCGCTCCTGGTGGGTGGCGAGCTGACGATCGAGTCGCGGGCCGGCGCGGGCACCACCGTGCGCCTCTCGGTCCCCGGCTAGCCTGATCCTCGTGCGTGTCCTGATCGCAGACGACCATGGAATCGTGCGCTCGGGGCTGCGGCTGCTGCTCGAGCGGCAGGCTGATATTGAGGTCGTCGCCGAGGCTGCCGACGGAGCCGAGGCGCGGGAGCTGGCGATCCGCGAGCGACCCGACCTGGCGATCCTCGACGTCAAGATGCCGAAGCTGACCGGCCTGCAGGCGACGCGGGAGATCAAGGCGCAGGCGCCCGAGGTCGCCGTTCTGATCCTCTCGATGCACGACGACGAGCGCTACCTCTTCGAGGCGCTCAAAGCCGGTGCCTCGGGCTACGTGCTGAAGACGCAGGCGGACACCGACCTGGTGGCGGCGATCCGCGCCGTCGAGCGGGGCGAGCCCTTCCTGACGCCGGAGGCGCAGCGATCGCTGATCAAGGACGTGCTGGAGCGCGGCTCGAGCGGCGAGGAGGAGCTGACGCCGCGCGAGGAGGAGATCGTCAAGCTCGTCGCCGAGGCCCACACCTCGAAGGAGATCGCGGCGATCCTCCACCTCTCCGAGAAGACGGTGGAGAACCACCGCGCCAACGCGATGCGCAAGCTGGGGATGCGGGACCGGGTCGAGCTCGTCCGCTACGCGATCCGCCGCGGCCTGATCGAGGCCTGAGCCGAGGCGCCCGGTTTGCTTGACTGATGGGCCACTCGATGGCGAACACCCAGGACTTCCGCGAGAAACGCTGGCTGGCGCTGGTGCTTCTCTGCTCGGCGCAGTTCGTGGTCGTGCTCGACGCCTCGATCGTCAACGTGGCGCTGCCATCGATCGGCAAGGCCCTCGACTTTTCCCAGGAGAACCTGCCCTGGGTGGTCAACGCCTACGTCCTCACCTTCGGCGGCTTCCTGCTGCTCGGCGGCCGCACCGCCGACCTGCTGGGGCGCCGCCGCGTCTTCATGGGCGGCCTGCTGCTGGTCGCGGTCGCCTCGCTCGCCGCCGGCTTCGCCTCGACCGAGGGGCAGCTGATCGCCGCGCGGGCGGCACAGGGGCTCGGCGCGGCGATCATCTCGCCGGCGGCGCTCTCGATCGTCACCACGACCTTCAGCGACGGCTCCGAGCGCAACAAGGCGCTTGGCGTCTGGGGCGCGGTCGCCGGCTCCGGCGGCGCGGCGGGCGTCCTGCTCGGCGGCATCCTCACCGACGGGCTCGGCTGGGAGTGGGTGCTCTGGGTCAACGTCCCGGTCAGCCTGATCGCCTTCGCCCTCTCCCCCAGGCTGATCATGGAAAGCCGCGCCGAGCACGAGACCCGCGTCTTCGACGTCGCCGGCGCGGTCACCGTCACCGCGTCCCTCTCGATCCTCGTCTACGCCGTGGTCGACGCCACCAGCGCCGGCTGGGGATCGACCAAGACGATCGGCCTGCTGGCACTCTCGGCGCTCCTGATGATCGCCTTCGTCGCGATCGAGCTGCGCACGCCGAAGCCGCTGGTGCCCTTCTCGATCTTCCGCATCCGCACCCTGACCGGCGCCAACGTCGTCGGCCTGCTGGTCGGCGCCTCGCTCTTCTCGATGTTCTTCTTCATCTCCCTGTATATGCAGCAGGTGCTCGGCTACAGCGCGATCCACGCCGGCCTCTCCTACCTGCCGCTGGCGCTGACGATCATGGCCTCGGCCGGGATCGCCTCCCAGCTCGTCACCCGTTTCGGCTACAAGCCGGTGCTGGCCGTCGGCCTGCTCTTCATCGTCGTCGGCCTGGTCTGGTTCAGCCGCGTCTCGGTCGGCGGCGGCTTCACGACCGACATCCTCGGGCCCTCCCTCTTCGCCGCCGCCGGGCTGGGCTTCGCCTTCGTGACGACGACGATCGCCGCCGTCTCCGGGGTGGAGGAGAGCGAGGCGGGTCTGGCAAGCGGCCTGATCAACACCTCTCAGCAGGTCGGCGGCGCGCTCGGGCTCGCGGTGCTCTCCACCGTCGCCACCTCGCGCACCGATGACGTGATGTCGTCCGGCACCTCCAGCCTGGCGAACGGGCTGACCGAGGGCTTCCAGACGGCCTTCCTCGGCGGCGCCGCGATCGCCGCCCTCGGCTTCGTGCTGACGCTCGTCCTGATCCGCAGCCGCGACAGCAGGGCCCACGTGGCGCTCGGCGCCGCTCCGAGCGGCGAGGCTGCGGGGCAGGAGGCGGCTGAGGGGGCCTCCGCCTGACCTTCGTCTCGCTGGTCGCGGCCGCGGCGCCGTCACCCGCCGCGTCCGCATAACCGACTGCTTCAGTAGGATTTAGGTCGATGCTGTTCTCGACCAAAGCCGAGTACGGAGTGCGCCTGATGGTCGAGCTGGGCCGCCAGCCCGGCTCCGCCCCGGTCTCGCTCAGCGCCGTCGCCGAGGCGGAGCGGCTGCCGCTGTCCTACCTCGAGCACCTGGTCGCCAAGCTGCGCAACGCCGGGCTGGTCAGCTCGACTCGCGGCGCCCACGGCGGCTACCGGCTCGCCAAGCCGGCCGAGGCGATTACCCTCGACGAGGTCGTCGAGGCCCTGGAAGGGCAGATCGCGCCGATGGAGTGCTTCCACGAGAGTCCCGAGGGCAAGGTCCTCTGCTCGCACGAGAGCGACGGCGACCGCGCCTGCGCGACGAAGCTGCTCTGGACCCGGGTCCAGGGCGGCGTCACCAAGGCCCTCGCCGGCACCACGCTGGAGGAGCTGGTCGAGTTCTCCGGCGGTCCCGCCGACGTCGCCCGGCAGGCGCCCGTCGGCAGTGCCGCCTAATCCTGATCATCAAACGGAATCACCACGAACGGAGCGACATTGGCTGAGCTGGAGATACGCAACCTGCACGTCAGCGCCGAGGGCAAGGAGATCCTGCGCGGGCTCGACCTCGACGTCGAGAAGGGCAAGGTCCACGCCCTGATGGGGCCGAACGGCTCGGGCAAGTCGACGCTGGCCAACGCGATCATGGGCCATCCCTCGCTCGAGGTGACCGAGGGCTCGATCGTCTTCAAGGGCGAGGACATGACCGAGGCCGACCCCGACGAGCGCTCGCGCGCCGGCCTCTTCATGGCCTTCCAGTACCCGGTCGCCATCCCCGGCGTCTCGGTCAGCAAGTACCTGCGGATGATCCTCAACGCCCGCCGCGAGGCGCGCGGTGAGGGGGAGATCAAGATCAAAGAGTTCGCCAAGGTCGCGCAGGAGGCGATGCGGCTGGCGAACATCCCCAAAGACTTCTCCAGCCGCTACCTCAACGACGGCTTCTCCGGCGGTGAGAAGAAGCGGATGGAGCTGCTGCAGCTGGCGCTGCTGCGGCCGGAGATCGCGGTGCTCGACGAGACCGACTCCGGGCTCGACATCGACGCGCTGCGGGTCGTCGCCGATGGGGTCAACACCTTCGCCGGCCCGGACATGGGCGTCCTGATCATCACGCACTACCAGCGCATCCTGCACATGGTCAAGCCCGACTCCGTCCACGTGATGTTCGAGGGGCGGATCGTCAAGGAGGGCGGCCCCGAGCTGGTCGGCGTGCTCGAGGAGAAGGGCTACGGCTGGATTCGCGAGGAGGTCGAGGCGGGCGCAAGCGCCTAGCCTCGCGAGCATGGAGCCGACGACGACGACCACCCCCGCGGCGTCGGCCTTCCCGATCGAGAAGGTCCGCGCCTCCTTCCCGGCGCTGGAGCGCGAGGTCCACGGCCGGCCGGTCGCCTACCTCGACAGCGGTGCCAGCGCCCAGCGGGTGCTGGCCTCGATCCAGGCGGTCGACCGCTACGAGCGCAGCCACCACTCCAACGTCCACCGCGGCTCGCACACGCTCTCGGCCGAGGCGACGGCGGCGTATGAGGGAGCGCGGGCGACGGTGGCCGACCACATCGGCGCCGCCGACCGCCGCGAGGTGACCTTCGTCCGCAACGCCACCGAGGCAATCAACCTGGTCGCGCGCGCCTGGGGCGACGCCAACGTCGGCGCCGGCGACCGCATCGTGCTCACCGAGATGGAGCACCACTCCAACGTCGTCCCCTGGCAGCAGCTCGCCGAGCGGGTCGGCGCGGAGGTGGACTGGGTGCCGGTCGGCGAGGACGGGCTGCTCGACATGGAGGCCTACGCGGCGCTGCTCGAGCGCGGGCCGAAGCTGGTCGCCGTCACCCACGTCTCCAACGTGCTCGGCACCGAGAACCCGATCGCCGAGATCGCCCACCTGGCCCACGAGGCTGGCGCCGTGGTGCTGGTCGACGGCGCCCAGGCGGCGCCGAAGCTGCCACTCGACGTCGCCGAGCTGGGCGCCGACTTCTACGCGCTGACCGGGCACAAGCTCTACGCACCGACCGGCATCGGGGCGCTGTGGGCGAAGCTCGACCTGCTGCGCGAGATGCCGCCCTTCCTCGGCGGCGGCTCGATGATCCGCAAGGTGACCAAGGCTGGGACCACCTACGCCGACCCGCCGGCCCGCTTCGAGGCGGGCACGCCGGCGATCGCGCAGGCGATCGGGATGGCCTCGGCGCTGCGCTGGCTCGACGGCCTCGGCATGGAGGCGGTGCGCGACCACGAGCGGCAGATCGCCGACTACGCGCTGGAGCGGCTGGGCGAGGTGCCGGGCCTGCGTGTCTTCGGCCCGCCGCGCTCCTCCGAGCGCTTGGGGCCGGTGTCCTTCGAGCTCGAGGGCGTCCACGCCCACGACGTGTCGGAGATCCTCGATCGCCACGGCGTCGCCGTGCGCGCCGGCCACCACTGCGCCCAGCCGCTGATGGACCGCCTCGGCATCCCGGCCACCGCCCGCGCCAGCTTCGGCGTCTACACGACGCCGGAGGAGATCGACCGCCTGGTCGAGGGGCTCCACGACGCCCGTAAAGTGTTCGGGGTCTAATAGGCGACCGGCACGTAGCGGATCGCGCGGTAGAGAATCCAGCCCCGATCGCCCCTGCCGGTATGGCAGCGTTCGGTCACGCGGCCACCTGACCTGCCCTTGGAGGTTTCGCTCAGCGTGCCGGTCACCGTGTCTTCGGCGACGACCCCTAAGAACCGGCTCGAACGGCTGAGCACCCTGTTCCGAACTCCCCAGCTGCCGTAGAAGCTGCCATCGGGGGCTGAAAGCGGGAAGGGCGGAAAGAGGAGCGGCGCCCCTCGCGACCGTTCCACCTTCCGGCGCCTTCGTTGGGGCCAAACGCAGGTGTCCAGGGCTGAGCCGCGGACATCGGTCACAGCCGCGTCGTCGATCCAAAGGTAGATTTCGATCAGCTTGGCGTTGCCGAAGTAAATCGCTTTGGCGGTCGGATCCGGCGTCGTCGCCAGTTCGCTGTCGAACGGGACGTAGCGTGCCGCTTCGAATGACACCTTGGTGCCCCCGCCCGGCGTGCCGGTATAACAGGGCCCCTCGCCTTCGGCCGGGCCGCCCGTGGCTCTCATGTAGGTCCCGATGATCGAGTCCGGCCGGATTTCACCGTCGATCACCTCCTGGCTGTAGAAGGTTTCGGTCACGGTGTACCCGTAATGGATGTGGCGGCCGCTGCGCTCGAGCTCTTCGGGTCCGCCCAGGAACGATTCCCCGGTCTCTTCGATGATTTCCGGCTGGCCCGGCGTGCCTTTGCAGTAACCCGAGCTCCTCAGCGAGGTGACGAAGACGTGGCGTCCTTCGGCTTTGAAGGTGATCGAGAAGCCCGGCTGCTCGGCGATGTAGATCGACGTCTCAGCCCGTGCCGGGCCGGCGCAGATGAGCAGCGCTGACGCGGCAAGAATCGACGCGACCGCGGCAATCCCTCCACCTCGCCTTCGATTCGGTTCCGCCATACCTGCACCTCTTCCCCGTTTGCGGCTCCGCTAGCCTCAAAGCATGGACGAGCTTTACAGAGAGCAGATCCTCGAGCACTACAAGCGGCCGCACAACTTCGGGCGGATCGAGGAGCCCGATCTCGAGTTCGAGGACACCAACCCGTTCTGCGGCGACGAGCAGCACGTGACGATCCGCCTCGACGAGGAGGGGCGGGTCGCGAAGGTCGCCTTCGAGGGCCAGGGCTGCGCGGTCTCCACCGCCGCGACCTCGCTGCTCACCGACGAGCTGGTCGGCAAGACCCGCGAGGAGCTGCTGGCGCTGCCGAAGGAGGAGGTGCTCGACCTGCTCGGGATCGAGATCTCGGCGACGCGGATGAAGTGCGCGATGCTCGGCCTCAAGGTGGTGAAGAGCGCCAGCCTCGGCAAGCCGGCCGAATGGGAGGACGAGGGCGAGATCGGCGACCCCTCCGAAGCGAAGGCGCTCTGAGACCCTAGCCCGGCTGCATCGACGGGTCGGGCTGGATCACGGCGAACAAGGCGCCCCAGGGGTCCTTGACGACGGCGATGCGGCCGACTTCGGCGATGTCGAAGGGACCGGTCGGTATCTCCGCGCCCCGCTCCTCGGCTTGTTTCAGCGTCGCGTCGGCATCCTCGACCGCGAAGTAGACGAGCCAGTGGGCGGGCGCCTCGGCCGGGAGTCGGTCGGTCACACCGCCAATCCCTTCGCCGTTGATGGAGATGATCGAGTAGGCGCCGCGGTCGTACTCTTTCTCCTCGAACGACCAGCCGAAGACGTTGCCGTAGAAGGACTTGGCGGCCTCTGGATCACGGGTGTTCAGCTCGCTCCAGCTCATCGCGCCGGGCTCGCCGACGATGTCGGCGCCCTTGTGAACGCCCGGTTGCCAGACCCCGAAGGCGGCGCCGGTGGGATCGGCCAGGATGGCCATGCGACCGTAATCGAGGACGCTCATCGGCTCGGCGTGCACGGCCGCGCCGGCCTGGCGCGCCCTGGCGACGGTGGCGTCAGCGTCCTCGACGCAGACGTAGTTGAGCCAGGCCGGAGGCTGGCCCTCCTGCATCAGCTTCATCACCCCGCCGACCGCCTTGCCCTCGAGCTCGGCGGTGCGATAGCCGCCGGTCTGCTCGGCGTTCTCGTCCTCCTTCAACCGCCAGCCGAAGAGGGCGCCGTAGAAATCGCCGGCCGCATCCTGGTCAGGCGTCCCGAGGTCGATCCAGCAAAAGGTCCCGGGCGTGTGACTCGTCTTCTCGCTCATCGTCGCCTTCCTCTAAAATCCGACTACAGAAGTAGTATTAAGTCTCAACCCGCACGAAGCTGAGACAGAGGCTACCTCCAATGCCCGAGACCGCTGGAACCCAAATCCCCGTCTGCGCGCTTTCCGAGCTGCCGCCCGGCCAGATGCGCCTGGTCGAGCACGACGGGGTGAAGATCGGGGTCTTCAACTGCGACGGGACGCTCTACGCGATCGAGGACCGCTGCTCGCACGACGACGGGCCGCTCGCCGAGGGCGAGTTCGACACGGCGACCTGCACGGTCGAGTGCCCCCGTCACGGCTCCCTCTTCGACCTGACCACCGGCAGGCCGAAGACCCTCCCCGCCTATGCTCCGGTGCGGACGTTCGCGACGGCCGTCGTGGACGACACCATCGTCTTGGAGGTCTGATCATGGCAACGCCAGAGGCAGTAGCGGAGAAAAGAGAGCTTGCCGGGATCAACGCCGACTACAAGGAGAAGTTCGGCTTCCACGATCCCGAGAGCGGCTACGCCTACAAGGCACCCAAGGGCCTCTCCCGCGAGGTAGTCGAATCGATTTCCGAGTACAAGGACGAGCCACAGTGGATGCGCGACTTCCGTCTGAAGGCGCTGGAGCACTTCGAAAGCCGGCCGACCCCGAGCTGGGGCGGCAACCTCGGTCAGATCGACTTCGAAGACATCCACTACTTCGTCCGCGCCTCCGAAAAGAACAGCCGCGACTGGAGCGAGGTCCCGGAGGACATCAAGAACACCTTCGACCGGCTCGGCATCCCCGAGGCGGAGCGCAAATTCCTCTCCGGGGTCGGCGCCCAGTACGAGTCCGAGGTCGTCTACCACCAGGTCAACGAGAAGCTCGAGGCCCAGGGCGTGATCTTCACCGACATGGACACCGCGCTCCGCGAGCACGAGGACCTCGTGCGCGAGTACTGGGCGACCATCATTCCGGCCAACGACAACAAACTCGCGGCGCTCAACTCGGCGGTCTGGTCTGGCGGCTCCTTCGTCTACGTCCCGGCCGGGGTCAAGGTGGAGATGCCGCTGCAGGCCTACTTCCGGATCAACACCGAGAACATGGGCCAGTTCGAGCGGACGCTGATCATCGCCGAGGAGGGCTCCGACGTCCACTACATCGAGGGCTGCACGGCACCGGTCTACTCGACCGACTCGCTGCACTCCGCGGTCGTCGAGATCATGTGCAAGCCGAGCTCGCGCGTCCGCTACACGACCGTCCAGAACTGGTCGCAGAACGTCTACAACCTCGTCACCAAGCGCGCCGTCGCGCAGGAGAAGGCGACGATGGAGTGGGTCGACTGCAACCTCGGCTCCAAACTGACGATGAAGTACCCGTCGATCTACCTGCTCGGCGAGGAGGCCCACGGCGAGATCCTCTCGATCGCCTTCGCCGGCGAGGGCCAGCACCAGGACGCCGGCGGCAAGATCATCCACGGCGCGCCCCGCACCTCGTCCTCGATCTTCTCCAAGTCGATCTCCAAGGACGGCGGCCGCAGCACCTACCGAGGCCTGCTCGAGGTCGCCGACGGGGCGAGCGAGTCGCGCTCCAAGGTCGT
>Ga0307291_1000358_pt1 | contig 11807 bp, 8 predicted proteins | sample ER_DNA_148_FD_194474 | JGI IMG/M metagenome (GOLD analysis project Ga0307291, IMG submission 194474) | Bulk soil microbial communities from the East River watershed near Crested Butte, Colorado, United States - ER_DNA_148 | ecosystem: Environmental > Terrestrial > Soil > Floodplain | place: USA...
ATCGACCGCATACATGGCCATTAGATGGACGTTGTGATCCTTCCGCAGCCCGGCTTCGTATTATTTCAAGGCCCAGCCAGATCGCCACTTCCCTGAACCCTGATGGTTGCGATCCCTTGAAAATGTGCTGGGCAGCCAGAACAATCACGAGCAGGTCAAACATGACAGCTCGAGATGGGCATGCGGTCAGCGGAGACCAGCAGGTGCTCGATCTACTGGGCGCCGCAAGAGTTCCTGGGAGGAGTAACTCCCCTGGTCGCCGCCAGGATCATGGCCAAGGCAGCGTGCCTGCTTCATCCAGATCCATGGCCCTTTATTAGAACGTGGCAATGCTGCCATGGGATTCTCAACATAGAGAATATTTGATATGTAAGTTTTGCGGGGTAAGAAATGCGACGAATTGCAATTCGTGATATGAACGGTAATCGTCGGGGGGAAAGGATATTGGAGCGAGGGCACAATGGTGCCTCGTCTCTAAAGATTAGTCTCATCATTCCAACGCTTGACGAAGCGGAAAATCTTAAGTTTGTGCTGCCGGCAATTCCCGGCATTATCGACGAGCTCGTTATTGTCGATGGCGGTTCTGCGGACAGCACTCTTGACGTGGTACGCGAATTGCGGCCCGATGCGAAGATCATCGTTGAGACCGTGCCAGGCAAGGGGACTGCGTTAAGGCGAGGTTTCGAAGCCACCACCGGCGACATCCTCGTCATGATGGATGCCGACGGTTCGATGGATCCGCTGGACATCGGAACTTTCGTGGCAGCGCTTGAGGCAGGTGCCGACGTTGCGAAGGGTTCACGCTTCCTGCAGGGTGGCGGCAGCGCCGATATGACAACCCTTCGCCGGGTGGGCAATCGGGCACTCACTCATGCAGTCCGGTTGACCTTCGGCGGAAGATACTCCGACTTGTGCTATGGATTCATGGCGTTCTGGCGGCACGTCCTCCCGACGTTCGACGGTGATGTTCAAGGCTTCGAGATAGAGACATTCCTTAACATCCGAGCGCTCGCCGCGGGACTCCGCGTGGTGGAGGTCGCATCTTTTGAGAGCCGGCGCCTATACGGGGAAAGTCACCTGCGCACTTTCCGCGACGGCTCCCGGGCGTTACTCACAATTGGGCGGGAGCGCCGCCGACTCTCGAAAGCCCGCGCCGAGCGGGGAGTTCCCCGTCCGGCCTGGCATCAACTCCCGGGACAGATATCCAGCGAAGCTCCGGCTGCTCCGGCGCCTGTTGCAGAAATCTTCCCGAATCCGCCTGCGCCGCTAATCAATGAGGCTTGAGACCGATGAACACGACTACTTCCGTGATCATCTGCGCCTACACCGAAGCTCGGTGGCAGCAATTACTCTGCGCAGCCGAATCCGTTGGAACGCAGACCGTGCCGGTGGACGAGGTCCTGATCGTCATTGACCACAATGATGATCTTCGAAATCGAGTGGCGCAGGCAATACCCTGGGCCCGCGTGATTCCGAGCCGCGGTCCGGCCGGGCTCTCCGGAGCGAGAAACACCGGAATAGCAGCGTCCACGGGTGAGGTCGTCCTCTTCCTGGATGACGACGCGGTTGCCGAAGCTGATTGGGTACGCCAGCTGCTTGCGCCCTATCGCGATCCACACGTCCTCGGAGTTGGTGGCGCTGCCCATCCCGTGTGGGAGCAGCGGGAGCCGCGCTGGTGGCCCCCAGAGTTCGGTTGGGTCGTGGGCTGCAGCTATCGCGGGCAACCGGTTTCGACCGCACTGGTGCGCAACCTGATGGGCTGCAACATGTCGCTGCGCCGTACGGTGCTCGAGGCCGTGGGCGGCTTCGACGAAGTGCTGGGCCGTGGAGCGGACAACGCGCTTGGCTGCGAAGAGACTGAGCTGTGCATTAGGGCACGGCAACTGATTCCCGGCGGTCAGTTCATCTTCGAGCCGAAGGCGGTGGTACGGCACTGGGTGCCTGGTTCGCGATCGTCGTGGAGCTACTTTCGGGCACGTTGCCGGGCAGAAGGCGTCTCGAAAGCCCGCGTGGCCCGCGCCGTTGGTCGCGCTGCTGCCCTGTCAGAGGAAAAGGTCTACACGCGGCGGGTGCTGCCGGCGGGAATCGCTCGAAACGTTAGGGACGGCCTGACAGGTGATCTTGCCGCGTTCGCCCGCGCCGGAGCCATAGCAACCGGGGTATCGGTTACCGCTCTCGGTTTCATCAGCACGAGAACGGGTCGACCCCCTCGCATCTCCCCGAAATCTCATGATCACGATGCACCGACAACCGTGGCCCCCGTGCTGCCGCTGATCGTCAACCTCAACGAGCCACTACCTGCGATTGAGGCCTTGCCCACGGGCGCCGACGTGCCGTACGCGGCCGCGCATTGTCTGATTCTCCTCGATGGTGATCCGCTTGCGAGGGTCAGATTCGACCTTTCCGGCGGCTCCATGACGCCTGAACAAGTCGCTGATCAACTATGGCAACGCCTTGGCGAGCTGATCATCGATGATCGACGAAAGAGATCACAAGCGGTGCCCCATACGTTGCCAGCGCAGGGCCTGGCATCAGCGCGGCCCGCGGAAGCCCTACCACTGTCACCCGCCAAAGTTGCCGTCGTCGTGGCCACCAAAGACCGCCCGGCGATGCTGCGGGTCTGTTTGGAGTCGATCTTGAGAGGCGCAGTCACGCCCGAGAGCCTGATCGTGGTCGACAACGCGTCTGCCAGCTCCGAAACCGCCGATCTAGTCCGCCAATTTGCAGCGCAAAACTCAACCGTTCACTATGTCCGCGAGAACGAGGCAGGGCTGGCCCGGGCGCACAATGCGGCACTGTCGTACGTCAGCAGTCCGATTGTCGCCTTCACCGATGACGATGTCGTGGTCGATGGTCAGTGGCTCAGCCGCATTCTGGACGCCTTCACAGCTGGCGAGTCTGTCGCCTGCGTGACCGGCATGATCGCGCCACGCGAACTCGATACCCTGCCACAGCAGTGGCTTGAGGGAAACCTGACATACGACAAGGGGCTGCAGCGCCGGACGTTTGACGCCGACTCGCATCGCCCGCCCGATCCCCTGTTTCCCTATACCTCGGGTGCCTTCGGTTCCGGCGCCAATATGGCCTTCCGTACGAGCTTTCTGCGCGAACGCGGCGGCTTCGACGATTCGCTCGGTGCCGGCACCATCGCAATGGGCGGCGACGATCTGGCGGCCTTCTATGACGTCATGAGGAGCGGTCAGCAACTGGTCTATGAGCCGGCGGCCATTGTGCTGCACCAGCACCCCCGCCAGTACGCGGCGCTGAAGCGTCAAACCTATGGATACGGCGCCGGCCTTGGTGCCCACTTGACGAGGTGCCTGCTGAAGAATCCGCGGATGGCGGTGATCTTCCTACGCCAGGTGTCCGCGGTCATACGTCGTGGTACCGAGGTGGTCCTGCCGGCGGCAGCAGCGGACCTGCCGCCGTACCCTGGCGAACTCAACCGCCTTCAGCTAAAAGGACTGGCGTCCGGACCAGCGCGGTTTCTTCTTAGCCGCTGGCATAGTCGGCGCGCGGATCGGGTGACAGCATGACGCCAACAATTCCGATCTTGCTGTATCACTCGGTGACCGACAGGCCTACGGGTGATTTCGGGCCATTCACTGTGTCCCGCGCGCAGTTTGCCTCCCACTTAGATCGATTGCTTGCGCAGACTTTTGACACGCTGACCATTGGGCAGCTGCTGGAACGCATTCGGGCTCGGCTCCCGCTGCCTGAACGGATCGCTGTCATCACGGTGGATGACGGCTTCGCTGACTTTGAAGCTAATGCCTGGCCAGAGCTTCAAAAACGCGGAATGAACGCCACCTTGTACGTAACGGCTGGGCTGGTCGGCGGTAGAGCAAGTTGGCTCGCGCCGCTTCACGCGGACCAGCTTCCGATGCTCGACCGACGCCAACTTGTCGATCTTGCGGCCCAAGGTTGTGAGATCGGCGCTCATAGCATGAGCCACCCGGAACTCGACTGCTTGCCACGTCATCAAGCCGCGCAAGAGATCCGAGAATCCAAAGAAATGCTGGAGCAGTTTTTGGGCCAGTCCGTGGGTTCCTTTGCCTATCCACACGGTTACTACGATCATGAGATCCGCCAAATGGTGGTGGACTCCGGTTATTCCTCTGCGAGCGCCGTCAAGGACGCGCTCAGTCACGCAGACGATGATCAGTTCGCGCTAGCGCGGATCACCGTAAAAGCAGACTTCGACGAATCCAAGATCGATCAGGTCTTGGCCGGAGAAGGTTTCGCTCGTGCGAGGCGGCGACAGAAATGGCGCACTCGCGGCTGGCGACAGGTGCGCCGTTGGCAGTACCGACAACAACACAGCGAGGCGGCGGCATGATGCAGGTCATATCGCCGGCGCCGCGCGACGCATGGCGTTCAGTCATAGCCGAGGACTCCGCGGCACTGCCGGAACATGCGCCGGAGTGGATAGACGCACTGTGCCGAGTCGGACCGTACGCCGATGCCAGTCGGTTGTACACGTTTTCCGACGGTCAAAGGTTCGTCCTGCCTCTTGTCCGACGGACCGGCATCTCGGGACTCGGGGGATGGCTCCAGTCGTATCCCGCGAGCTGGGGGATGGGCGGTTTGATCGGGGCCGGGGCAGATCGAGACGTCATCCAGACGGTGGTGGCCGACCTTCGAACAATAGGCAGCCAGCGCATTGGCATTCGCCCGGATCCCACGCGGTTTCCGGAATGGTCTCAGGCAGTAGACCGTGCGACTCTGATCAAAAGGCGAGCGCACGTCATCGACTTGAGCGGTGGCGCCGATGCAGTACGGCGTCGGATGCACAGTTCGGCGCGCCAGGGAGTAAGGGTCGCCGAGCGGTCCGGCGTACGCATCGAGGTTGATCGCAGCGGCGAGTTGCTGGATCAGTACTACAGGCTGTACCTGATCTCTGTGGATCGATGGGCCGGGCGTCAGCACGAGCCGCGGCCGCTAGCTCAGTGGCGGGCCCGGCGACGGGATCCGCTTGACAAGCTGCGGGCGATATCGGAGTCCATGGGTAAGGCCTTTGTCATCACCATGGCGTTCGTTGCCGACGAGCCCGCCTACGCCTCCATCACCCTGCTGGGTCAGACGGCGCACTACACAAGGGGCGCCATGGACATCGCTCGTGTCGGTACGACGAGGGCAGGAGATCTGGCGCAGTGGACTACCGTGCAACTCGCCTGCGACGAAGGATGCACCGCCTTCCACATGGGCGAGTCAGGGGATTCGCAGTCACTAGCGCGATACAAGGAGAAATTCGGAGCGCAGCCGGTTGACTACGCCGAAATCAAGCTGGAGCGGCTTCCGTACAGCCGCGTCGATCAAGGCATTCGTTCGGTTGCCAAAAAGGTCCTGGGGTTCCGAGATGTCTAGCCAGAGCGTGCGGGACAAGAGACGCCGGGGGTCCTCCAATAGGGCCAAGCGGGCCATGGATGAGATAGCCGAAGAGCACCCCACGACTTCCGGCAGGCGCTACCTCAGCACGACCGCCACGAAGAGCCGCAGACGGAGACTTGGAGTGATCTTGGCGACGGGCTTGGCAGTGCTGGCCGTTGTCGCTTCGGTGGCGGTATTCGACGTGTGGCCAGGCGTCGGTGCCGCCATACTGTCGCGGACGGGATTGTCCGAGAAGTCGACGACAACGGTTTTGCTTGACGAGTCTTTCGATGGTGACTCGCTCGACACCAGGGTGTGGAACACGTGCCACTGGTGGGGAGACGAGGGATGCACCATCTCCTCGAACGACGAACTCGAGTGGTATCGCCCGGAGCAAGTGTCGGTCTCGGGCGGCGCGCTACGGCTTACCGCGGACCGAATCTCGACCCGCGGCTCCGATGGCAAGGACTATGAGTATCGATCGGGCATGGTGACGACGGGACCGGCAAATTCCGACGATGACATTGGCAAGGTCTCATGGACCTACGGCACAGTCGAAGCCCGCGTTCGAGTCCCCGAAGGCCGTGGTCTCTGGCCTGCGATATGGATGTTGCCCCTCAGCCGTGAGTCCCTGCCTGAAATTGACATTCTTGAGGTCATTGGGCAGGAACCGGACCGGATGATGATGCACTTCCACCCGTCTAACCGGGAGGATGACAGCCCCAACAAGGATTATCGGTTGCCTGGCGCAACCCTCGCTGAGGGCTGGCACACCGTTCGACTGGACTGGCAGCCCGAGCGTTTGACCTGGTTCGTGGACGGCAAGCAAGTGTGGCGTCTTACCGGTACCCAGGTCCCTGACGAGCCGATGTATCTCGTCCTCAATTTGGCCGTCGGTGGCATCTACCCCGGCCCGCCTGATGACACGACCAAGTTCCCGGCAACGTTCGAAATCGACCGAATACGCATCACCACGAACGAGCTGAAATGACGACGACTGACATCGCCGCAAGCGTGGCCAAGCACCTTCGAGAGCCGATGCGCCGCAACGCCTATGCGCTCATTGCCGGCACCGGTCTGACTTCTGTTCTCGGCATGATCTTCTGGGTGTTCGCGGCACGGTTGTTGACCTCCGACGCAGTGGGAACCGGAACCGCACTTACCTCGGCGATGATCTTTCTCGCGACGCTTTCGACGCTGGGTTTGGGTAACGCACTGGTACGTTTCCTGGCACCGGCAGGCGCCAAAGCGCGGCGAGTCGTCACGGCGTGCTACGCGCTGTGCGCATCGACGGCAACGCTGGCCGCGCTGATCTTCATCGCCGGGCAGCCATGGTGGGCCAGCAAGTTGAACTTCTTGCGCCACAACGTACTTCTCGCCACGACGTTTGTCTTCGCCACGGCCGTATGGGTGATCTTTGTGCTTGAAGATCATGTACTGATCGGACTTCGACGGGCGGGTTGGGTGCCCTTGACCAACGGGATGCACTCGATCATCAAAATCGGCCTGTTGCCACTTCTGGCAGCAGGCGGAGGGTACGCACTCTTCACCGCATTTGCGCTGCCTGCTGTGCCCATCGTGCTTCTCGTTACGATCTTGATCCTTCGGATGCCAAGCCAGCCAAGCAGGGCGGCAGAGCCAGTTGAGAACCTGCGGATCTCCCAGCTATTTCGATTCGCTGCGGCGGATTACTCCTCAACCCTCCTTTGGCTGGCTACGACGGACTTGATGACGCTCGTGGTTCTGGAACAAATGGGCGCCCAACAGAGCGCCTATTACTTCATGTCATTCACCATCGCGTACTCGCTCTACCTCGTCACCAGCAATGTCGGCAGTGCACTTGTCGCCGAGGCTGCACAGTTTCCGACCCGAGCGATTGTCTTGGTCCGCAAGGCGCTGCGCCATGCGGCGCTTCTCGTCGTGCCGTTGGCGTTGATCGGCATCGTTCTCGCTCCACTTGGGCTTCGCATTTTGGGCAGGGAGTACGCAAGCAACGGAACCATCCTGCTTCGACTGCTGCTGTTATCCGCCATCGCACAGGTGATCATTGGCATCGCGGTAAGCGCGGCACGAATTCGCCGCGACAACCGGATGGTGTTGACGGTCTACGCAGTCCAAGCACTCGGCATCTTCGGTGGCACGGCACTCACAATCGACCGATGGGGACTGACCGGAGTCGGTCTCAGCTGGCTGGTCAGCCAAACCGCGATCGCTCTTGTGCTCGTCGCCACCCGGCGAGTCGGATGGGACGCCGTTACCCACGACAGCGTGGGGCTTTTGGGTTACGTAGGCAACTTGGCTTCCGAAGTGCGTCGCACTCACAGCCGTCGACACGCCCAGCACCTGGTGCCTGCCGCGCTGAATGTATTTGGGCTGCAGCCTGAGGGTGTGGATCGCCGCCTGCTTCCTTCGTATGGGGACTCGTTGGTTGTGTCCCTTCCGAGTGACGCTGAGCCGACCGTCCTGAAGATCGCCACTACCGCGGCAGCCTCGCGCGGATTGAATCGCCACGCGGCTATGGTCTCCAACCTGCGGGCAAATCTTGACTCAGCGGAACTGCTGACGCTGTTGCCCAGGGTGCTTCAGCATGCCGAGCTGGGTGGTCACACATTCCTGCTCGAGGCAAAGCTGCCCGGAACGGCAAACCTGCACTGGGATGGTCGGGCGGGCGACCAGGCCCTAAGAAGCAACGGAGATGCTGGGCCAGGATCTGCAGAGCTGGCGGCGGCCGCCCTCGCCATCTCGAAGCTGCACCGCACAACAAGCTCAGTTGTCAGCGTGGACCAAGCCCTGCTGAGCGAGTGGGTAGACGCGCCCATTGCGAAGTTGCGACGTCATCCACTACTTGACGGCACCGAACCGGCCCTGGTTCGGCTCACGGACGCGCTGTATGACGCTCTGCTTGGACAGTCAGTTACGGCGTCCTGTGTCCACGGGGACTACTGGCTTGGCAATGTTCTGCTGGCTCGGGACTCCGGGCGAGTCACCGTTTCCGGCATCGTGGACTGGGAGGACGCCCGACAGGTCGGCCTTCCGGACTGCGACCTCATCCATCTGTGGCTTACCTCCCAACCCGGAGAGCTGGGAAGCACCGTACGGCGTGCTGTGCTTTCCCCAGAGACGGTTCAGGACGCGGTCCGCCGGTTATCAGTCAGCTGGAGTAATCCCCAGCTATCTACTTCTCACCTTGTCTTGCTGGCCTGGCTGTGGCATGTCACGGCCGAACTTGAGCGCGCGAGCAGGAATCGCGTCGGGCGCCTCTGGCTGGCTCGCAGCGTCAAGCCAGTCCTCAAGCTCGTTGGCTCCGGCGATGCCACCCAGGTCTTGGAGGAGGTGCGATGACCACGGTCACATCAGATCCTGATCAGGCAACAGCTTCTACCTCGCGAGACAGACGTCCGATCTATCTGGCGATCCTCAATTCGGATTGGCTGCTGATTCTTCTTCCTCTGGCCTCGATCGCCCTCTGGGTCTGGGGATTGTTTGGAGCCAACCCTCGCGATATGGACGACCTGGGGCTGCTATCGCTGTTCGGCCCGACCAACGTCGTGGCCCTGGTGTTGCTGGCGGCCGGAGTCATCGTCGGTCTGCAAAAGAGGGCGAGCGAAGGCTTGCTAGCTCTCCAGCTGGTGACCTTCTTGGCGCTGATACACGCTACTCCCGCCGTTCTCTATGGCACGGTGCGATACGCCTGGGCGTGGAAGCACGTCGGAATCGTGGACTACATACTGCGGCATGGGGCGGTCGACCCCATGATCAATGTGTCGAGCATCTATCACAACTGGCCCGGTTTCTTCGCTGGCAGCGCACTGCTGACTGCCGTCGCGGGCCGCGAGAGCCTGCTCACGATCGCGACTTGGGCACCCTTTGTCTTCAACCTGCTGAACCTCGTTGTGCTGAGGTTCGTGCTGCGGGGATTTACTCAGGATAAGCGGCTGATCTGGTTGAGCCTGTGGTTCTTTTTCCTGATCAACTGGGTAGGGCAAGACTATTTCTCACCGCAGGCAATGGCTTATGTGCTGTATCTAGCCTGCGTCGGCGTGGTTATTCGTGGGGTGCCGGGATGGCGCCGCACCATGCTGTTTACCCTATTCGCCGCAGCTATCGCGGTGAGTCATCAGCTCACCCCGATCATGCTCTTCATTGCGGTGACTGGGCTTGTCGTACTCAGGCGAACCCGAGGCTGGTACCTACCCATCATCGCATTCGTCGTGCCACTGGCCTGGGCGCTCACCGTTGCTCGCTCGTACGCTGTGCCAGCAATTTCCGACTTCTTAGCCACATTCGGACAACCCTTCCACAACGCGAATGAGACGCTGGAAAATGCCACCGTAAACAATTTCGCCCAAGGCCTCGTTGTCTGGGGCGGGCGAAGCGTCGTAGCGCTCTCGGCCATGGTCGCCCTTATCGGCGTTTGGCGATGCTGGCGAAATCGGGACCTGCAGCTGACCGCAGTCATTCTCATGATCTTGCCCGGTACGCTGCTTATCATTACCGGATTCGACGGCGAAATCCTCTTCCGCGCTACTCTCTTCGCAGCCCCATTCATTGCTTTCAATGCGGCCACCGCTGTCATTCCGCCGGTTGGGGGCAGGCTGCGCGGACAAGCGTTAGCTGCTATCGCCGTAGTCACCGCTTTGTTTTTGCCTGGCTTCTTGCTCGGCTATTACGGAAAGGAGCGGCAAAACTATTTCACACCCGCAGAAGTGCAGGCGGCGGCTTGGGTCAGCGACCATGCCAGACCCGGTTCTTTATTGGTGGAGGGCAGCAGAAACTACCCATCGCAGTTCAGCAATTACGAGAACTTCACGTATGTGCCTATCGATCGGGAGCCTCGGGATTCGTGGAGCGCAATCGTTGCTGACCCGGCCGGGGTGCTGGCGGACTGGCTGCGCAATCCGCGCTATGCCGACAGTTACGTACTGATCACGCGCTCGCAGGGAATCGAAGTCGATGCACACGGCCCAATGCCGCCCGGATCGCTACAGGGCATCGAGACTGCCCTGCGTCGCTCATCACAGTTCCAGGTCGCCCTAGAGACCGGCGATGCAACGGTCTTCGTTTTGCGCTCCAGCTGAGCAGCATTGAACGTGAGTGTCATCGTGGACCCATCTGTAATTGATCTTGGTGGGCAACGACGCTTGCAACTGCGGCTCCAGCTGCTGCGTGAAGCCTTCACAGTGTCGCCACAGGCTGAGCATCGTTGACTGATAACGGCTCATTTGGGAGCAGGAAGCTGGCTGAGAACCAGGAGGTGCAGGTCGTGCCCGTCAGCGACGCCCGTCGGTATGCGGCGCGTTGGCGGCGTGGGGCAGCCGCTTCGGTGCTCGCGATTTCGCTCGGGCTGACTGCTTGCACTGGCGCTATAGCGCACCCTGCCCCAACCCCCGCTTCGGGTTCCTCACGCGTTGCCCCGCGTACGGCATCACCGGCTACCGGGGTCGACAAGGTTCTTGTCATTGTCGAAGAGAACCGGAGCGTGCAGGATGCTGATGCCCACATGCCATTCCTCATGTCTCAGGCCCGTTCGTACGGCACCGCGACGAACTTTTACGCCGAAAGACACCCATCTCTCCCGAACTATCTGGTGTTAGCGGGCGGGTCGACCTTTGGCGTCGCCGATGACGGAGACCCGGCCGAACACCCTCTGGACGGTCCTTCGTTGTTTGGACAGCTAATGGCCGCTGGCCGTACCGCTAAGACATACGCCGATGCGATGCCCGCTAACTGTGCGCGAGAAGATCACGAGACCTACGCTGTCCGCCACAACCCTTGGACCTACTTCGACGATTCTGCGGAGAGAGCCGCCTGCGAACAGTTCGATGTTCCTTCTGGATCGCCCAGCGCCGGAGCTCTTGTCGACGACCTAACCGCCGGAAACCTGCCAACGTTTGCTCTGCTGGTGCCCGATCTCTGTCATGATGGCCACGATTGCTCGGCTGCTACCACCGACGAATGGCTGCAATCATGGTTGCCGATGATCGAGAATGGGCCCGACTTCAGATCAAGCCGACTCGCTATTGTCGTTACCTGGGACGAAGATGACGACCATTCTGGCAATCGCATCCCTATGATCGTGATCCATCCATCGTTGAAAATGCAGCAGGTGACGAAGCGACTTGACCACTATGGCCTTTCGGCCAGTATCGCCCGGATTGGAGGCATTACACCTCTCCGCGATGCCGATAAAGGAACGGACGTCCTCGCAGCTTTCGGTCTCTAAAGGCGGCAAATGAAGATTCTCGTTACGGGCGGTGCCGGTTACATTGGCTCGATCACTGCGACGGCGTTGGAACAATATGGACATACGCCGATTATCATGGACTCCTTATTGAGCGGTCCACGCGTCTTCACACGGAATCGGATCTTTTATGACGGCGATATAGTCGACCGGAGCTTCATCCAGAAGATTTTTGAGGAACATCCGGACATCGAGT